>WNFL01293770.1_pt4 | contig 12025 bp, 11 predicted proteins | sample 5400361 | NCBI WGS metagenome assembly WNFL01 (sample SAMN13153351, study PRJNA577476) | soil metagenome | isolation source: 40 cm soil on Douglas fir-dominated hillslope | place: USA:California | collected 2013-09-17
GCGAGGTACTTCTTGAATTTGAGCAAATCGGCTGAGGTCAGCCGCGTGAAATTAGATGAAAGTGGAGTAGCCATTAAAAATTATTTCTCCTCGCCTGTCGATTGTTCGGGAAAGACCCACACAATATGCGATCTACGCACAGCCAGAAACGGCGTTTGAAAAAGTGTTTGCCCATCAGCACCTAGCACGCTTACATCTGTAAGCGCAATAAAATTCTCGTTCAAGTCAAGTTCATCAATAATCCGCTGATCGCGTCGGACATGAATACGGCCGCGCAGCATATGCATCGTCGTTTGGATCGTGGCATAGACTGCGATCTTTGAGACAATGTCAGTGAAGATCTTTCCTTTGTCATCATAATCAAAACTCATAATTACCTCTCTTTTGGTGCCATTTAAGTCTTTGCAGATACATGTCTGCAAACAGGTTTTTCAATAACCAGTTTCAGGGGTCCAGTGCTGTTCAATTCCACAAATGTACCGTTAAAGTTTAGTCGATGTAGGCTTGAAATTTCCTTTCACTTTCATTAGGTGTTTCACCGAGCACGCTGGCGACGGGCAAGTTTCACCATATTGTCAGCTGCCTCTTTGAGAACAATGGAAGCTGTATCCATGGGGTATTTTGTCGTGATGGGTTGGTTTAGGTTATTGGCTAACGTAAAATTACTCCCCATATACGGAATCATGGTTTTGATTGGTATGCCAATGATCTTTTCTGCTTCGGTCTTGGTTAAGCCTTCCAAGCCAACCGCGCGATTCAGAATGGCATAGATATTTTGATCTTTAATTCCTTGAGATTGAAGGTATTCCCACACAGTCTTGGTCAGATGGATGGTGCTTTGGTCAGTGGAAACGATCAAAGCGATGACATCCGCTTGTTGAATCAGAGGCAGGCTGATGCGTGAGAGTGAGCGCCCAATGTCCAGAATGATGAAATCATAGGAGGCGCGCAGCACATCCATAATCTGTTCAATGCGGTCGCCCTTGAGGTTATTCCCATGTTGCGGATCGGGTGACCCGGGCAGTATTTGGAATTTCCACAACTCAGGTTTAGGCAAATTTTTGCGGATGTATTCCCCGGTCGTTTCCATGGATGGGAGGCCTGCCACGGTTACGAGATTCATTTTCTCATCACTGCCAACGATCTGCGCGATGGAGCCGATCGGCAAAACGAGATCAGCCACTACCACGCTGGCTTCAGGCTGATTGACTTTGATATTCATCGCGAGGTTGGCGCATAACGAGGATGTACCAGTGCCGCCCTTGGCGCTAAGAAAGACAATGAGCAGTCCTTTCTCGCGTTCAACCTCGCTGATTGGTTCTGTCGGAGGCTCCACACTAAAGATGCGTTTGAGAATCACATCAAGCGCATCGAGTGTTTCAGATGATTTGACCAGGTATTCATTCACACCAGCGTTCAAACAGTCCGCTTTGCGAGTTGGATCGGAATCACTTGAAAGCGCAATGATGGGCGTGGCATTCGTGCGGGCGTTATTACGTAGTTTTTGAACAAACTCTCCAGGCTGAATATCAGTTAAAACAGGATCGAATAGAATCAAGTCTGGCTCATCACGCCAAGCACTGATTAATGCTTCCTTGCCTGAAGGAGCGATAAATATTTCAAATTGTTTTTCTTGCAGAAGGTTAGACAGGAACCTGCGGCTGGTTTCGTTTTCATCCAGAATTAAAACTTTCTTACCAACCATGACAGCCTCCTTGCCAGCTCATTCTTCGATGGGTGGCATCAAGTAACCAAGACCCGAGCGCGTCACAATGTGTTTTGGGGCATGGGCATCATCCTCGAGTTTTTGGCGCAAACGTGCAATACTCACCCAGAGAATTTCTTTATCAGTGCGGTATTCAGGTCCCCACACACTGGTCAGCAATTCCTCTGAAGACATGATCTTGCCAACATGATGGGCGAACTGTAATAACAAGCGATATTCTGTGGCAGACAACGAGACTGGGGTTTCGCCCTTCCATACTTCGGCGCGGGCAAAATCGATCTTGAGGTTGTCGTGTGTAAAGAAGCGGGATTGACCACCTACATCACCAGCAGGCTGAGCGCGGCGCAATACAGCGCGGACGCGTGCCAGTAATTCAGTGGCTGAAAACGGTTTGACGAGATAGTCATCTGCGCCCAAGTCAAGCCCGCGCACACGATCCTGCTCGTCTCCTTTAGCTGTGAGAATAATAATGGGGGTGCTGGAAAATTCGCGGATGCGTTGCGTGGCACCGAAGCCATCCAGTTTGGGCATCATCACATCCATCAATACGAGGTCGATCGGCTGACCCGAAAAAACATCAACCGCTTGTGCTCCGTCCTGTGCAGTAACCACTTCATAACCTTCCGTTCTTAAGTTGGCTTCCAGCAGGCGCAGGTAACGGGGTTCGTCGTCCACAATGAGAATGCGTTTTGCCATACAGACTCCTTCAGGTTAATTAATAGGATTGATGGGCAGTTCAATGAAAAACGTGGTTCCCTGGCCCAGGGTCGATTCTGCCCAAATCTTACCACGATGTGCATCAATAATTTGCTTGCAGATGAAAAGACCAAGCCCCGTGCCCGTAGCTTTTTCACTGCGCGCGCGATAGAAACGTTCAAAGATCAACGGCAGGGATTCTTTTGGAATACCAGGTCCATGGTCCTTGAACTCAACCACCATCTTTTCATGAACTTGATGAAGAAATACATCAATTGCTGAACCGGGTGCGTATTTGATGGCATTCATAAATAAATTATCAAAGACCTGCGCGACACGCACAAGACCTGCGCGACACGCACACCATCGCCGTGAATGGGAAGTGTTGTTTGCAAATCCATATGGACTTCCAGATCTTTATAACGGACGCGTAAACGCATGACAACATCTCGTAATACGGCATCCAACCTCAAGGGTTGGAAACGCAGCGGGAGCGTCTTACTTTGCAAACGTGCTGACTCCAAAACATTTTCAATCAATGAAGAGAGCCGGTCAGCTTCCTCATCAATAATCGTTAAAAATTCCTGCGTCGTCTCCTCATCCCAGGATGTATCCTTCCTCAACAAACTGGTGCTGTAGCCTTTGATAAAGCCCAATGGCGTCCGCAGCTCATGTGAGATCGTGCTGACAAAATCCTCCTGCAATTGCATTTGCAATTTCAGATCATGCAGTTCCTTATTTACTTTCTTCCAAACCCTGCGCTCGAACATGAACGAAAGCAACTCAGCCCCAAGCGATGCCATATCAATATGATCCTGTTCATAGGCAGGACCCCCAAAACGTACAAACACCAACGCACCGCGCACCAAACGATCCGCACTCAATGGAATACCAAGCAAATAAGCCTGGCTCAGGCGGTCATCCGCTGAGCCATTTGTTTCTGGATCTTTTAATAACAGTCGACCTTTGGCAAGCACCTGGCTGGCAAATGTTTCTCCCCAATCTGCATCAGCCTCGGCGTTCTTTGCACGCCCAACGGCCCGTGCATACGCGATCTCAAGCGTTCCAGTTTTTTCATCCTGAAGATAAACAGCAACATTATCAAAGACGAATTGCTGACGTAACGCGGCGAGAAATTGTTCAACAGCCTCACGAGTATCGCCAGCTGTGATTGCGATATTCATTAATTCTTGAAAGTAAGAGAACGTAGGCGCGTCCATGTTCATTTTTCACTTGCAACAGCCAACAATGGGAATTTGAAGGTGGAGCCGTGACCTTCCACCGATTGCACTTCAAGCATCGAGCCGTGTGCTTCGATAATCTGCCGCACCAATGAAAGTCCCAGCCCCGTGCCGCCATAACGCCGCGTGGATGAACCATCCAATTGGTGGAAAGGCTCAAAAATATCATTGAGTTGACTTGCTGGGATTCCAATGCCAGTATCAGTAACAGAGACGATGACCAGATTCTCACCTTCGCGTTTGACGCTGACGATCACGCTTCCACCCGAAGACGTGAATTTGATTCCGTTATCGATCAGTTGGTGCAACACCCAGGCTGTTTTCTGCGAATCGGCCTGCACAAAAGGTACGTCCTCGTCAAGCACTGCATACAAATTAATGCCACGGTCGGTGGCTTTCCCCATGGACGATTTCACAGCCAGGTTGGCGATCCGCTTGATATCTATATTTTCCTGACCGATACTAAGTTCACCACGTGAAGCCAGTGAGACCATAATCAAGTCTTCAATTAAGGTTTCGAGCCGGCCAGTTGATGTTTGACTGACCTGCAAAGCATGCTTTTGCTCTTCGGTAATACTACCCAAAGACTCCGTGATCATTAACTCGATATAACCTTTGATGTGTGTAAGCGGAGTACGTAGTTCGTGAGAGATGTTGGAGACAAAATTTGCTTTGAGCTGACTTAGTTCTGAAACACGTTCCAGCGCTTTTTGCAATTCAGCGGTTCGCTCTTCGACGCGGCGTTCCAGTGTGCGGTTGGCAGCCTGTAAAGCAGAACGCAATTGTAGGATCTGCTCAGTGACCGCCTGATCCAACTCAGACTGGTCGATCATCTTCAAATCGACCAGAGCCTGCCCCAACAGCATAGCATTGCCTTTAGTGGTTTGATCTAATTGATAATCGAGAGTCTTCTGAAGATCTTCAGCCGAGATCAACCCCTTTTGAATAAGGTACTCCCCCATACGAGGAACAAGCATTTCAGGTGTGAGTTTTGATAATGATTGCGTTGTCATATTCTTTACTCAAGACTGCCAGACCCATTCTCCAGCTACCATTGTAGCCGATGATTGCATGGTAAGCAATTCATCAGCATTACAAGTAAAGGGATCTTTTTCAAGAACAATTAAATCAGCCAGATGGTCCGGCGCTAACCGACCCAGACGGTCTTCCATGTAGGCGGCATAGGCGGCGCCTAGGGTGTAACCAGACCAGGCTTCAGCCATGGTCAATTTTTGTTCGGCGTACCAGCCCTCGGCTGAGGGAGAGCCGTCAGCGCGCTGGCGTGTGACCGCAGCATGCAATCCCAAAAATGGATTCGGTGATTCCACCGGTGCATCCGATCCCAATGCAAGTGGCGCGCCAAAATCCAATTGGGTCTTCATAGCGTAAGCGAGGCGCGAACGTTCGCCCCAGAACGCATCTGCCATCAACATATCGGAGGTGGCGTGGATGGGCTGCATCGAGGCAATCACATTCAGCTTGCCAAGTCGCGGCGCATCATCGGGATGGAGAACCTGCACATGTTCGATACGATGACGCAGATTAGGGAGGTGATTTTCGTTTTCGTAGTTGCGAAGTTGTTCGTAGGCGTTGAGCACTTCATGATTGGCGCGGTCACCAATGGCATGGACGGTCATGCCAAGACCAACTTGTGCGGCTTTGCGTCCGTGTTCAAAGAGTTCTTCGCCATCCATGTTGAGGATGCCGCGATTCTCGCCTTCGCCGATATAAGGCTGGAACATCGCAGCCGTATGCGGACCGAGGGCGCCATCCATGAATACTTTGACATTGCCAATGCGCAACATTTCATCGCCAAAGCCGCCGCGTAATCCAAGTGCATGCGCCTCATCAAGTAATTCAACCGGGATGTTTTTCAACACACGCAATTTGAGCTTGTTTTGCATATGAAGTTGCTGCAATGCGATGAAGGAATCACGACGATCAAAATCATGCACGCCGGAGAGTCCCATTTTCCATAAAATTGATTGCGCCTTTTCGATGGCATCTGCAATTTCAGCAATGGACGGTTCAGGAATCATATTGCCGACCAGTTCCATGGCAGTTTCGAGTAAGATGCCTGTCGGATTATTTTTGGCATTACGTTGGATCTGCCCGTTATGTGGATTGGGTGTTTGCGCAGTGACGTTTGCCATTTGCATGGCTTTGGTATTTGCCCATGCCGCATGTAAGGATTTGGCAGTGAGATAAACAGGATTGTTCGGCGCAATGGCATCAAGTTCACTCGCAGTGGGCCACGCACCCCATACATTTTGATTCCAGCCATGACCTAAAATCCATTCGCCGGGTTTGGCTTTTTTCACACGCTCGACAACCCGGCGCAGACACACCTCTTTGGTATCTGTTTCGCAATCGATCTTTTGCAAAGCCAGCGAATAATATTTGAGATGTAGATGCGCGTCAGTCAGACCGGGCAAGATCACACGACCATTCATATCCCGTTTTTCAGCATTGGGATATTGATTAAATAAATCATCCGCGTTGCCGACTGCGAGGATGCGTTCGCGGTCAATGACAAGTGCGGATGCCGTCGGCTGTATTGGGTTTTGGGTATGGATGTTGGCGTTGTAGAGAAGTTTCATATTTGATCCTAAAAACCTGACATGTCTTCGCAGCGGGCTGATTTACGATAATCTTTGTCCGCGCAAAAGTTATGAAAGGCAATGGCGCTGATGAGACATATTAGGTTTGCGTTATTATGTCAATTTTTCCAACAGTGTATCCAGTTCTTCATTTGAATAATAATAGATGGTGACCGTACCGCCTTTTTTGCTATGTTTGAGTGCGACCTTCGTCCCCAAACTGGAACGCAAACGTTTCTCGATATCGTTCACATCTGCGCTGGAAGCTGACTTCTTTTTCACAGCTGGTTTCTGCCCTGAATATTTGCGTGCCAACATTTCGGTTGTCCGAACACTGAAGTCCAGCGCAATGATTTTCTTTAACAATTCTTCCTGAGCTCTTGCAGATAGCGAAAGCATTGCACGCGCATGACCCTCGGTGATCTGTCCATCCACGAGCGCCTGTTTCACTGCGGCACAGGCGTCCAACAGACGCATAGTATTAGTCACCGCCACGCGACTTTTACCCACACGTTGCGCGATGGTCTCATGCGACATCTTGAATTCTTTCGCCATATTTTGATAGGCTTCAGCTTCTTCGATGGCGTTCAAGTCTGCACGCTGGACATTTTCAATGATCGCCAGCTCGAGCAATTGCTGGTCCGTGGCGTGACGAATGACAACCGGAACGGTTTTTAAGCCCGCCTTGCGTGAGGCTTGTAAACGACGTTCACCTGCAATCAGAATATAGACGCCGTTCTTACCCGGTGCAACGATCAACGGCTGGATAACACCATGCTCACGGATCGAGGCAGCCAGGTTTTCCAGTTCGTTGATATCGAATTTTTCGCGTGGCTGACGCGGGTTACGCTGGATCAAATCAACAGCGACTTGAGTCACTCCGCTGGCACTGGTGGCTATGGCTTGATTCCCTGCAGGGATGAGGGCATCGAGTCCTTTTCCGAGACCGGAACGTGGGGGCATGTATTCTCCTTACGATTAACGTAGAGGCGAGGTTATCTCGCCTCTTTACATCCAAATATTATTTGTCGCCAAGGATCAATTCTTTGGCGAGAGATTCATATGCCTTGGCGCCGACCGAGTTCGGTGCATAAGCTGAGATGGGTAATCCATAGGAGGGTGCTTCTGCGAGGCGAATGCTGCGCGGAATCACACTCTTGAAAACCTGACCAGGGAAATGGTTGTTGACTTCCCTGACTACATCCGCTGAGAGATTCGTGCGCGGGTCGAACATCGTCAACACCACGCCACGCACGCGCAACTCTGGGAAGAGCACGGAACGGACGCGTTCGACTGTCTGTGAAATTTGGCCGAGGCCTTCGAGGGCCAGATACTCACATTGAACAGGAACAAGCACCCCGTCACGTGAGGCGACGAGTCCATTGACGGTGAGAATTCCAAGCGAAGGCGGACAATCAATCAAGATGTAATCATACTTTCCATCCAGCGATTCAAGCGCAGTCTTAAGCCGAAACTCGCGTCCCAATTCGCCAACAAGTTCTACTTCTGCACCGGCAAGAGCAGGTGCAGATGGCAGTAGTGCAATCTGGAGTCGTTCATTAAATAGAACCGAAGCCATTGGCACATCGCCTGAGAGCAGGGCATCATACGTGCTGGCTTGCACTGCCTGTTTATCCACACCGAGGGATGAGGTGGCATTTGCCTGCGGATCAAGATCGACCACGAGTACACTCTTGCCCAACTTTGCAAGATACGCTCCAAGATTGATCGCCGTGGTGGTTTTGCCGACACCACCTTTTTGGTTGACGAGGGTATAGATACGAGTCATTTGATTTCCGATTTTAGATTCGCCATTGGTAGTCGAGTAGCCTTAAGCGTTTGTTGCGAAAGGCGTATCGAGACCACCCGTTTCAAGAATTATTTTTGTAACCTGTTGGTCTCGATACGACAGCGAACGAACACCGCCGTCTGCTCGACCACCAAACATCCTTATTGCAAAACTTCCATTAGACTTTCTTCGATCTCTTGCGGGGTTGGAATCCCTTCCAAGCCAACACGGGTGACGGAACGTGATGCAATCAACGTCGCAAAACGCGCCGCTTCCCACGGATCGCGCGTTTTAAACAAACGAATAAAAAATGCCGCCGCAAAAACATCACCGGCTCCGGTTGCATCCACTTCATGGATAACGGGAGCGCGAAAACGCCGCCGGTCACCGTTCCAATATAAAACACAACCATCATTTGATTCAGTCACAACCAGAATGCGCGTTTGGTGAGCCATGTGTTCGATCAGTTCATCATCGCCATTCACATCTTCGCGACTCATGACCACTGCGCCAGCCTGTTGCAAAGCAGGTTCGGCATTTTGCCATTCACTATGCAAAACGCGTCCGTCTTCATTGCGTTGACGCATCCAACCCTGCGGAGTAATTCCCAATAACGCCGGTGAAAAATCCTTTGGTAAAACAGAAACAACTTCGTTCGCAATGGGACCCACATGAATAATGGATGCCGCTCGCCACACCTCAGGTACATTAGCAAGCTCGATCTGCGCAGCCTGGGCACGCAAGTATTGCACACGTCCGTGTTCAGTATAAATATTTTCGTAAGTTGTGCTTTGCGGGGATTCAATTAAAAGCAACGGGATATTATGCAAGGCATCCAAGGAGGTTTCTTCGCCAGCCGCAGTCACCACCCCAACTCGCAAGCCTAATGCCCGCGCAGTTAATGCCGCATATGCCGCGGTCCCGCCTAGGCGTGGACCTTCAGGCGTCAGGTCATGGGCTACATGACCAATCACAAGATAATCCACCGGCTCCAACGAGACAGGCTTTTGCATGCATGAATTATACCGTGAGAAAAAATTAGGACGAGATAAACTCTCGTCCTAATTGATCAGGCATCCTTGGGAATGATCGTTACTTTGCGATAGGGATCATCGCCTGTGCTCTCAGTCGTTACCTGCGGATGATCGCGCAGGGCAATGTGAATAATGCGACGCTCATCGGAGGGCATCGGCTCGAGCGTTTGGCGGCGTCCGCTTTTGGCAACCTGATCTGCCATGCGCTTCGCCATTTGGATCAACTGCTTCTCACGGCGTTCGCGATAGCCTTCCACATCCACCGTCAGTTGTATGAATTGTTCAGTCTCTTTACCAATGATCAACGAAGCCACATATTGAAAGGCGCTCAAGGTCTCAGAACGGCGCCCGATCAAAACGCTCAAGTCATTACCGCGGATGTCCACGTTGATGTTGCGGCGTTCGTCACGGCCCGGCGCACCATAATGCGCCGAGACCTGCGCTTCTAGATTCAACAGGTGTAATAATTTGGAGACAACTGCCTCCGTATGATCTAAAACAGGATCATGCTCAGGCTGGGATTCGGCTTGTTTAACAGGAGCACCCTGACGGGAATCTGCGATAGGACTCTCTTGAGTCCAAGCAACAGATTCGGACTTTTTCTCGACACGCTTCGCTTCCTTCTTTGAGGCGGCTGGTTCCGTCCGAACTTCCTTGACCTCACTGACAACCGGAGCCATTCCAGCCGGAGGGTTCACCGTTAAGCGGACTCGTACATGCGGCTTGCCCAAGCCAAACAAGCCCTTGTTTCCAGCATCCAATACTTCAACACTGACGGCATCGGCTGTAAGCCCTAGTTGTTCGAGCCCTTGCGCAATGGCTTCTTCAACAGTCGGTGCGATGATTTCAAGAGTCGTTCTTTCGTTCATGCCCGCCTCCTAGATTATTTTTTTGGTTTTTGAATCTGGCTTTGACCGCCGGGTAAAAGATTGCGCCAATTCACCCTGCCCATCATGGAATACTGCGCGATGGCAAGCAGATTACTGGTAATGAAATAAACCGCCAAGCCTGATGCATAATTGAGTGAGAAGAAAAAGAGCATCACAGGCATGTAGAGGCCCATCATCTTACTAGTTTGCGCCGCCTGGTCATTAGGATCAGCAGAGGGTGGCATGGTCAATTTGGTTTGAACATAAGTGGTCAAGCCCACGATGATCGCCAAAATTGGAATGGCGAATCCAAATAAGGTGGTTCGTTCAGGCAAGCCAAGATCAGCCATCCACAGAAAATTGCTTTTCAGCGGCAACAGTGAGGCTACATTTTGGAATTGATAAACATAGCTGGAGAGCTTCAAAAGGCTCAAAGGCGTAGAACCGATGGCATAAGTAATGGTGGGAATTAAGGCAAACAGAATGGGAAACTGAATAAGGGTCGGCAAACAGGAGCCAAAAGGATTGATACCCTTCTCCCGATAGATACGCATTTGTTCCTGAGCAAGTTTTTCTTTATCTTTTGCATACTTCTTCTGAATCGCCTGCCATTCCTTATCGTTCTGAAATTCCTGCATCGCTGAGGCGCCCTTCATCTGCTGGGCATTGAGAGGCCATGTAATCACACGGATTAGGATCGTAAATAGAATGATCGCAATTCCAAAGTTGTGACCGACGATCCGGTAGATAAAGATCATCGCATTCACCATGATCCCAATCACGCTGCTCCAGTTTGCAAAAGCCAAAACGAGCAAGCCAACCACTGCAATGGTTTTTATCGTCTCAGTGGAAAAGCCCTGAGGCAGTTGAACTGGCTGTGTTGGCAGTGCGGGTGTTTTATCGTTCGTATGTTTCATAAGAATATCTCTTTACTTCCCGGCTGGGAACGTCCACTTTTTGTGGCCGTTATTATCCAAGGCAATCAGATAATAATCGGATTCAATGTATGACACAAGCACGGAGTCACCTGCAACAACTGGTGTAGTATACTCTTTGCCCTTGGTGGGTTCAAACCAAAGCGTGGACCCTTCGGCATTGATGGCATAAACTTTCCCAGCTTCCGTGGCAACCAGTATGTGATCTGGCAATACCAACGGGCTGGCTGTGATCTCACTATCCAATTTGACAGGGTCGCTGTTTAGTTTCCCAGTCTTTGTGTTGTATGAATAAAAATATCCGCCCACTCCACTGACAATATCACCGAAATATAAATTGTCGCCATCAGCAACCGGCGTACCCCAGATCCAACCGTTGGTATCCAGCACGGGTTTATGCTCGCCCGTGGCCGGGTCAAATCTTTCGAGTTGTTTGGCAAATGAACCTACATACAACATGCCGTCTGAGCCCAAAACGGGACCGCCTGGGATCGCACCGCCAAGGTCCTTATGCCACACGATCTCATAGGTTTCCAGGTCAATTGCAAAGACACTATGGTCCAAAGAAGTGACATACAGACGTTTGCCGTCACTGACTGGTTGTGTCCACAGCCGGCCTGGCTGCCCGTCAATACCTTTAAACGGTTCAATGATTTTGATCGCCGTTTTAACCGATTGGCCATCCTTCAAATCCAGCACATAGATCTTTCCGTCAGAATTCGGGGCGAACAAGTGATCGCCAACAATTAAGGGCGCTGCAATCCAATGACCTTTTGCATTCGTAAATTTCCACACAATATTGGGAATTGGTTTTTGGGGATCAGGGATATCCTTTGGATTCACTGCATACATGTCGTGATCGTTACCAGAATTTGAAATGATCACAAGTCCATCAGCAGTGACAATTGGGCTAACCACAAAAAGTTTTGGGCTTTTGCCGAATGAAAAGATGCCACTGGAGGCCTCACCCGAGAAACTCCATAATTCAGCACCAGTCTTTACATCGATGGCATGCACAGCGGTATTATTGGCAAGATATGCCACATCGCCTGAGGTAGACAGCCCAAACCAGGTCGTGGAACCTGTACAGCCGCTCAACAACACAACCGCAAGCAGGCTAACAGCAACAAGCAAA
>WNFL01295531.1_pt1 | contig 12024 bp, 9 predicted proteins | sample 5400361 | NCBI WGS metagenome assembly WNFL01 (sample SAMN13153351, study PRJNA577476) | soil metagenome | isolation source: 40 cm soil on Douglas fir-dominated hillslope | place: USA:California | collected 2013-09-17
GACGAAGGGCGCCGCGCTCGAGAAAGGCGGGTAGTCGACTCACGATGCGCGGCGAGCGGCGCAGTGTTCTCGTCGTCGACGTCGGCGGCACGCACGTGAAGGTGCTCGTCAGCGGGCGGCGCGAGCCGCGCAAGGTCGCCTCCGGGCCGACGCTGACCGGGAAGAAGATGGTGGCGGCCGTGAAGAAGCTCACGCCCGACTGGAGCTACGACCTGGTCTCGATCGGCTACCCCGGTCCGGTGCTGCACGGCAAGCCCGTCGTCGAGCCGCGCAATCTCGGGCCGGGCTGGGTCGGTTTCGACTTCCGCAAAGCGTTCGGCAAGCCGGTGCGCGTGATCAACGACGCGGCGATGCAGGCGCTCGGCAGCTACGAGGGCGGGCGCATGCTGTTCCTCGGTCTCGGCACCGGACTGGGCTCGGCGCTGGTCGTGGCCGGACAGCTCGCGCCCATGGAGCTCGCCCACCTGCCGTACAAGAAGGGGAAGACGTACGAGGACTACGTCGGCCTGCGCGGGCTGAAGCGACTGGGAAAGAAGCGCTGGCGCAAGGCCGTCGCCGACGTCGTCAGGGAGCTAGGGACGAGTCTCGGGGCGGAGTACGTCGTGCTCGGCGGCGGCAATGCGCGCCTGTTCGACAAGCCGCCGAAAGGGGCGCGCCTCGGCGACAACGCCAACGCGTTCCGCGGCGGCTACGCGCTCTGGAAGCGCTGACCGTCTCAGCTGCGGTGTCGCTTCGCGGGCGCAGCGACCTCCGTGATCGCCGCCAGCTTGCCGAGCTCGACGAACTGCTCGGCCGTGCTGGTCGCGAACATGTGCATCGCGCGCGCGATGATTCCCGTCCAGCCGGTCTGGTGGCTCGCTCCGAGACCGGCGCCGTTCTCGCCGTGGAAGTACTCGTAGAAGAGCACGTAGTCGCGCCAGTGCGGGTCCTCCTGGAACTTCCGCGTCGCGCCGTACACGGGCCGCCGACCGTCCGCGTCGCGCAGGAAGATGGCCGTCGCTCGGCGCGCAATCTCCTCGGCGACCTGATACAGATTCATCGCTCGGCCCGAGCCTGTCGGACACTCGATCTTGAAGTCGCTGCCGTAGTAGGTGTGATACTGCAGCAGCGCGCGGATGATCATCGCGTTGACCGGCAGCCAGATGGGCCCGCGCCAGTTCGAGTTTCCGCCGAACACTCCGCTGTCGGACTCGGCCGGGAGATACGGCACGCGATGCTCGACGTCCCCCACGCGAAACACGTAGGGATGCTCGGCGTGGTAGCGAGAGAGTGAGCGGATCCCGTAGGGACTCAAGAACTCGTTCTCGTCCAGCATCCGGGCGAGCACCCGGCGCAACCGCGTCTCGTCCAGGATCGACGTCAGCAGCCGGCCGCCCTGACCGGGCTGCGCCGGATCGTGGATGAAGCGGGTCAGCTCCGGGCGCGACGCCATGAAACGCGCCAGCCGTTCGGTGAACTCCGGATGCCTCTCGCGCAGCTCGCGGTCGAAGACGGTGACAGCGCACAGGGGCAAGAGGCCGACCATCGAGCGGACCTTGAGCCGCTGTGAGCGGCCGTCCGGCGTCTGGAGCACGTCGTAGAAGAATCCGTCCTCCTCGTCCCACATCCCGGTGTCGCCCCCGGTGTGCATCATCGACGAGGCGATCCAGAGGAAGTGCTCGAGAAACTTCGTACACATGTCTGCGTACGCCGGCCGCTGCAGCGTGAGCTCGATGGACATCTCCAGCATGTTCTGGGAGAAGAGCGCCATCCACGCCGTGCCGTCGGCCTGCTCCAGGTACCCGCCCGTCGGCAGCGGCGCGCTGCGGTCGAACACGCCGATGTTGTCGAGGCCGAGAAAGCCGCCCTCGAAGACGTTCTTTCCGGCGCGGTCCTTGCGGTTCACCCACCAGGTGAAATTGAGCGCGAGCTTGTGGAACGCCCGTTCGAGCCAGTCGATGTCGCCCTTGCCGGTGCGCAGCTTCGCGAGGCGGTGCGTGAACAGCGCGGACCAGGCGTGCACCGGCGGATTCACGTCGCTGAAGTTCCACTCGTAGGCGGGGAGCTGGCCGTTCGGGTGCAGGTAGTCGCCGCGCAGCATCAGGTCGAGCTGCTGCTTCCCGAAATCCTCGTCCACCAAGGTGAGCGCGAGGACGTGGAAGGCCAGGTCCCAGGCCGCGTACCAGGGGTACTCCCACTTGTCGGGCATCGAGATGACGTCGGCGTTCTGCATGTGGTGCCAGTGGTCGTTGCGGTGCGCCCGGGGCTTCGGCGCGAAGGGATCGGCGCCGTGCTCGGTGAGCCAGCGGTCGACGTCGTAGTTGTAGAACTGCTTGGACCAGAGCATGCCGGCGAGCGCTTGGCGCATCACGCTCGCGGCCTCGGCATCGAGTGCCGGCGGGATCACCGTCGCGTAGAACTCGTCCGCCTCCTCGCGGCGCGCCTGCATCACGCCGTCGAAGTCCTTCTCCAACGGAGACGAGCGCGCGCTCGGCGCCACATCGCTGAGCCGCAGGCGGAGTGTCTCGGATTCCCCCGCGCGCACCCTGAGTGAGTACCGCGCCGACGCCTTCGTCCCGCACTGCTCGGGGTTCACCGCCTCCTTCCGGCCGTGGACGACGTACGCGTCGATCGCGTCCTTGACCTGCGGCACGCGGTTGCGCCCGCCGGACAAGCGCTCGTGGTTCGTCTCGTTCTCGGTGAACAGCAGCTCGGCCGCGCGCTCGGCGAACAGGAAGCGCTCTCCGAGCTCCGGATGCGCGGCCGCGATCACGGCTTCGCCAGCTGCGGCCCGCCGCAGCAGCGGCCGCGCAGCGCTGCCGCCCCAGGACCAGACGTTGCGGAACCAGAGCGTCGGCAATACCTCGAGCACCGCCGCCTCGGGGCCGCGGTTGGCGACGGTGATCTGGATCAGCAGGTCCTCGGGGGCGGCCTTCGCGTACTCGACGAACACGTCGAAATAGCGGTCGGCGTCGAAAACGCCGGTGTCGAGCAGCTCGTATTCGGGCTCGTGGCGCCCGCGGCTGCGATTGGTCGCCACCAGGTCGTCGTACGGAAACGCCGACTGCGGATACTTGTACAGGTACTTCATGTACGAGTGAGTCGGCGTCGAGTCGAGATAGAAGTAGTACTCCTTCACGTCCTCGCCGTGGTTGCCCTCGCTGTTCGTCAGGCCGAAGAGCCGCTCCTTCAGGATGGGGTCGCGGCCGTTCCACAGGGCGAGCGCGAAGCAGAGCAGCTGTCGGTCGTCGGAGACTCCCGCGAGTCCGTCCTCGCCCCAGCGGTACGCGCGAGAGCGGGCGTGGTCGTGCGGGAAGTAGTCCCAGGCTTCGCCCGTCTCGCTGTAGTCCTCGCGCACCGTTCCCCATTGGCGTTCGCTGAGATAGGGCCCCCACTTCTTCCACGGCTGCCGCCCCGCTCGGGCTTCCTCGAGCCGCGTTCGCTCGGCGTCCACGTTCAGTCCTCCCGCGCACGGCGGCGCCGGGCGACATTATGTCACGGGGAGTCTCTCGACCCGGCGCGCGATCAGCACGGCCGCGAGCGCCGTCCAGCCGGTCTGGTGCGAGGCGCCGAGCCCCTCGCCCGTGTCGCCGTGGAAGTACTCGTGGAAGGGGACGTGGTCGCGCCAGGCCGGGTCGCGCTGGAAGAGCGCGTTCTCTCCGTACACCGGGCGGTGTCCCTTCGCGTCGAGCAGGAACAGCCGGACTAGCCGGCGCTCGAGCTCGTTCGCGACCTCGCCCAGGTTCGCCTTCACGCCGGAGCCGGTCGGCAGCTCGACGGTGAAGCGCTCGCCGAGCGCCGCGTGCAGGTTGCGGAGTGACTCGAGCGCCACGAAGTTCAGCGGGAACCAGACCGGGCCGCGCCAGTTGGAGTTGCCGCCGAAGAGCGGCGTCATGGACTCCGCCGGCTCGTAGTCGAGCCGCGCCTCGTGGCCGCCGAGCGTGAGCACGAGCGGGTGTTCGCGGTGGTAGCGCGAGAGCGAGCGCAGCCCATAGGGCGAGAGGAACTCCTCCGGGTCGAGCATGCGCTCGAGCAGCCGGCGCAGGCGCGTCTCGTCGACCAGCGCGATCAGCCCGGGGCGACCGTTCACGGCGTGGTAGTGCAGGAACGCTGACTGCTCCGGCCGGTTCCGCAAGAACCAGCCCGTGTGCTTGCGGAAGTCCGAGAGCTGCTCCCAGAGATGCGCCGGGAGACGCACCCCCGCAAACAGCGGCAGGAGTCCCACCATGGAGCGGGCGCGCAGCGGCAGGATCGAGCCGTCGCTGCAGCGCAGTCGGTCGTAGTAGAAACCATCCTGCTCGTCCCAGAGCTCCTCCATCGCGGTCGCGATCGAAGCGAAGTGCTCGAAGAACTTCACCGCGACCCCTTCGTAGGCGCGGTCGCGATTGGCGAGTCGCAGCGAGATCTCGAGCATGTTGAGGCAGAACTTCGCCATCCACGCGGTGCCGTCGGACTGCTCGAGCACCCCACCCGCAGGCATGCCCGAGCGGTCGATCGGGCCGATGTTGTCGAGGCCGAGGAAGCCGCCCTCGAAGATGTTGTCGCCGAACGTGTCCTTGCGGTTCACCCACCAGGTGAAGTTGATCAACAGCTTGTGGAACGCACTCGCCAGGAAGTTGAAGTCGCGCCCGCCGTCGATGTTGAACACCGTGAGCACGGCCCAGGCGTGCACGGGCGGGTTCACGTCGTCGAACGACCACTCGTACGCGGGCAGCTGGCCGTTCGGGTGCATGTACCACTCGCGGCAGAGCAGGAGCAGCTGGTGTTTCGCGGCCGCGGGATCGAGCAGGGCCAGGGTCACGCAGTGGAACGCGACGTCCCAGGATGCGTACCAGGGGTACTCCCACTTGTCGGGCATCGCGATCACATCGCGGTTGCTGAGGTGACGCCAGCTGGCGTTGCGGCCCGACTTCCTCGACGCCGGCGGGGGCGGCTGCGCGGGGTCTCCGTCGAGCCAGCGGGCGACGCCGTAGTGGTAGAACTGCTGGCTCCAGATCATCCCCGCGAAGGCCTGGCGCATCACGGACGCTTCGTCGGCGCTCGCGTCCGCGGGCGTGAGCGCGGCGTGATACGCGTCGGCGTCGCGCTCGCGTTCCGCGAGCGTGCTCGCGAAGCCCGCGCCGAGGTCGAGCGCCGCGCTCGTGCTCGAGCGCGCCAGGCGGAGGCGCAGCTCGACCTGCGCGCCCGCGGCCACGGTCACTCGGTACCAACACGCCAGCTTCGTGCCGCGCTTCGCCGGATTCACCGTCGCGGCGCCCGAGATCACATGGTCGTTGATCCCGTCCTTGGGGAACGGCACCTCCGGGCCGGCGCCGAAGACGCGGCGCAGGTTGGTGTCGTTCTCGCAGAACAAGAGCTCGGGCGCCCGTCCGTCCGGGTGCGGTCCCGCCGAGAGCCGCCAAGTGCCGAGCCGGCCCTCCTGCGCGATGGCGCTCACGCTGCCGAGCTCGGCATCGGGCGTCGGGTCGGCACGGAGCTGGGGCCGCGGGCTGCCCGGGTCCCACGACCAGCGATTGCGGAACCAGAGCGTCGGCAGGACGTGCAGCTCCGCCGCGTCCGGGCCCGCGTTGCGAATCCGCAGCCGCAGACACACGTCGTCCGGCGCCGCCTTCGCGTACTGCGCCTCGATCTGCCAGTAGCGATCCTCGGCGAAGACGCCGGTGTCGACGAGCTCGAACTCGCGGTCCCGCTTGCCGCGCCGCGCGTTCTCCTGGCGCAGGCGCGCGTAGGGGAACTCGGCCTGTGGGTAGTGATAGCGCCAGTGCAGCCACGACGACGTCGGCGTCGCGTCGACGTACCACCAATACTCCTTGGCATCCTCGCCGTGGTTGCCCTCGTTGCCGGTGAGACCGAAGATGCGCTCCTTCAGGATCGGATCGCGGCCGTTCCAGAACGCGAGCGCGAGACACATGCGCTGCTCGAGGTCGCAGATCCCGGCGAGCCCATCCTCGCTCCAGCGGTACGCCCGGGAGCGCGCGTGATCGTGCGGGAAATACTCCCAGGCCCGGCCGTCCGCGCTGTAGTCCTCGCGCACGGTGCCCCATTCGCGCTCGCTGACGTACGGCCCGAGCCGCTTCCACTCACCCGCGCTCTCTGCGCGCGAAGTCTCGAGGCGCGCGTGCTCAGCCGAGCGAGGCCCGGCCATCACGGCGCCCTCGGCGGGAACAGCCGGCGCAGGAGCGTGTCGGTCGGGGCGCCGACGTAGCGGCGGAAGCGCCAGTGCCGGTACACATACTCGGCGGCGAACAGCGCGCCCATGCACAGGTACGCGATGACTCCGGTGTAGAGCGCCCAGCTCTCGCGCGAGCCGGCGAGGGCCAGAAACCCGCTGACCGCGCCGTTCGCGAAGAAGAAGACGCACCACACCGCGGTCACGCGGCGGCAGTAGGCGTGCTCCTCCGCGCCGAGCGTCCCGACCTGGGCGCGCGCGAGCGCCTCGACCACGGTCTCACGCTGTGCGAACGACGCGGCGAAGACCGCGAGCAGCGCGAAGTCGAAGACCGCGGGCGCGAGCAAGAGACCGAGCGGATCGTCCCAGACGAGCGAGGCGAGGCTCGTGGCCGCGTACGCGACCGCGATCGGCGCGAAGACGCGCGCGAACGCCGCGAGCCGCTCGGGACTGATCACGGCCAGGCGTGCGGCCAGGAGCGCGAGAGTGCAGAGCGCGACCGCGCGCGGCGAGGCGACCCCGAGCGCGAAATACACCGTGACCGGGTACGCGACGACGACCAGCGCCTGCAGGACCGCCATTCGCCCGAGCATAGCCGACGCGAGCCGACCCGGGCGGGGCCGCTTCGTGCATACTCGCGCGCGCTTCGCTACGGAGACGCAAGGTGGGCGAGCAGAGCACATGGGCCAGCATGGCGGAGCGCGGGTCGGTGCGCGCGCTGTTCCTGCTGCGCGGCTGGTACCGGATCTTCGGCCGCCGCGCGTCCGTGGCGCTGCTGGTCCCGATCGTGACGTACTTCTTCGTGACGGGCCGCAGCGCGCGGCGCGCCTCGCTCGAGTATCTGCGCGCGCTCTGGGCGACGCCGGAAGGGCGCGCCCGGCTCGGCGCGCGGCCCCGGCTGCGCCATGTCTTCCGGCATCTCTTTGCGTTCGCGGAGAACCTGCTCGACCGGATGATCCTGTGGAGCGGAAACGTCGATAGCATTGCGATCGAAAACAGCGACCGCGAGCTCGTCGACGCGCTCGTGCGCGAGGGGCGCGGCGCCATCTTGCTCAGCTCGCACCTGGGCAGCTTCGACATGCTGCGCGAGCTCTCGGCGCAGACGGGCATCACGCTGAACGTGCTGATGTTCACGCGCCACGCGCAGCGCATCAACTCGTTCTTCGAACGGCTGCAGGCCGGTCGCGAGCTGCGCCTGATCCGGGTCGAGCCGGGCTCCCTCACGACCGCGTTCGAGATGCGCGCCGCGCTCGCGCGCGGCGAGTTCGTCGGCATCCTGGGCGATCGCATCTGGCCCTCCGAGCAACACCGAACAGTGTCGGTGTCGTTCCTCGGGCGACAGGCGCGGCTGCCGCTCGGGCCCTATCTGCTGCAGGGCGTGCTCGGTTGCCCGATGCTGCTCACGACTTGCGTGCGCACCGGGCCGGGGCGCTACGTGGCGCGCACGCGGGCCTTCGCGCCGCCCGGCGTCGTGCCGCGCAGCGAGCGCGCAAAGCACGCCGAACAGCTCGCGCAGCAATTCGCGGGGCTCCTCGAGCAGGGCTGCATCGAGACGCCCTACCAGTGGTTCAACTTCTTCCCGTTCTGGCGCGGCGCGGAGAGCGACTGACTCATTTCGCCGCGGGGATCGCGGGCAGCTCCACCCAGAAGCGCGTCCCGCCCCCCGGCAGGGCCTCGAAGCCGATCTCGCCGCGGTGCGCGGCGACGATGCGGCGCGAGACGTAGAGCCCGAGCCCGGTCCCCGCCCCGGCCGGCTTCGTGGTGACGAACGGCGCGAACACGCGCGCGCGCGCGCCGGGCTCGATGCCCGCGCCGCTGTCGTCGATCTCGACCCGCACTGCGCGCGCGAGGTCGCGCGTGCGCACCTTTATGCGGTGCGCGCGCTCGGGCGCGGCGGCGCAGGCGTCGATCGCGTTGGTCAAGAGGTTCAGGAACACCTGGCCGAGCCGCGCCGGGTCCCCGAATACGGTGCGCGCCGCGGAGAAGTCGCGCACCAGCTCCGCTCGCGCGGCCAGGGAGCGCGCGACCAGGCGCAGAGTCTGGTCGAGCACCTCGTCGATGCGCAGCGGCACGGACACGATGTGCGTGGAGCGCGAAACCGAGAGCAGGTCGCGCACCAGATCGCGGATCCGGTGCGCGCCCTCGGAGGCGTCGGCAAGCAGCTCCTCGGCGAGCGCGAAGCCGCCGAGCTCGTGCAGCTTCATCTCGACCTCGGCGATGCGCGCCGCCGCCGAGTCACCGCCCACGGCGCGCAGCGCGTCGCGATAGCGCGCCAACGTGTCCACCAGCGTCGCGGAGATCACCGCGAGCTCGTTCAGGTTCCCGATCACGTAGCTGATCGGGTTGTTGATCTCGTGCGCCATGCCCGCCACGAGCGTCGCGAGCTCGGCTGCCTCGGGCTCCGGTGTAGACGCCATAATGTTTCCCTCGTATCGGCAGCGGCCCCGCAACTTGCGCGCAGCTCCATCCGTGGCTTTTCCGCGCGTCCCCGTGCGGGGGCCGCAGCGCGCTTCCCGGCGCGGCACGCGCGTTGCAAACTTCCGCGCTCGATGAATACCTCGCTCTCGCTGCGTCTCTGGGTGACCTCCACAATTCTGTGTCTGATCGCGGCGGCGGGCGACGCCTCGGCCGCGAGCCTCGCGGTGACCGGCTGGACGCTCGGCGAGTCGGTCAGCGTGATCTCGGCCGCCCACACGGGCGGCGTCGCGACCGCGCAGCTCAACATCGCGACCACCAACGACTCCGGCTTCGGATACTGCGTGGACCTCGCGCAGACGATCGGCGTCGGCACGACGACCGGCTGGGACATGCGCTCGCCCGCGACGTCCGACGCGATAACTCGCGCGGCCTGGCTCGTCGACACGTTCCAGCCGCAGGTCAGCACGCTGCTGCATCCGGCCGGCGACAGCTTCGCGTTCGGTGTGACCAAAGAGACCGTGATCGCGGCGCTGCAGGTCTCGGTCTGGGAGGTCGTTTCAGAGACACCGGGCAACTACGATCTCTACAGCGGTGAGTTCTCACTGGCCAAGGGCGGCGCGAGCGATGGTGTGATGAACCTGTCGCGCGAGTTCCTCGGGCAGCTGAGCGCCGCCGACCTCGCGAACTACCAGACGAGCGCGATCTGGGCGGTGAGCCCGACCAGACAGGACCAGCTCTTCTTCGGGCACACGAGCCCGATCCCCGAGCCGAGCACGGTGCTGCTGTACGCCTTCGGCGGCGCGCTCGTCGCGCTCTCCCTGCGCCGCCAGATCGCCTAGTCCGGCGGCCGCTCCGGCGAATTGCAGGCGCGCGACCTGCGCGCCAAGCTCGCGCCGTGGAGGCCGAGCGCGCGATTCTGCACGCCGACATGGACGCGTTCTACGCGTCGGTCGAGCAGCGCGACGATCCGTCCCTGCGCGGCAAGCCGGTCGTCGTCGGCGGGGCGTCGGCGCGCGGCGTCGTCTCGGCCGCGAGCTACGAGGCGCGCGCCTTCGGCATCCACTCCGCGATGCCGTCCGCGCAGGCGGGCGCATCTTCGCCGTCTTCGAGCGCTTCACGCCCGCCGTCGAAGGCATCTCGCTCGACGAGGCGTTTCTCGATCTCACCGGCACGCAGCGACTCTTCGGCGCGCCCGAGCGCACCGCCCAGCGGCTGCGCGAAGCGGTGCGCGCCGAGACGGGGCTCGCGATCTCGGTCGGGCTCGCGCCGGTGAAGCTGGTCGCGAAGATCGCGAGTGACTTGGCCAAGCCCGACGGCATGTTGGTCGTCCCGCCCGGCCAGGTCGCCGCGTTTCTCGCGCCCTTGCCGGTAGGGCGTATCTGGGGCGTCGGTCCGGTCGCGCGGGCGCGCCTGGAGGGCGCGGGCATCGCGACGATCGGCGAGCTCGCGCGGCGCCGCGACGACGAGCTCAGAGACTTGCTCGGCAGCTTCGGCCCCGCCGCGGCGCGGCTGGCGCGCGGCGACGACGAGCGCGAGGTCGAGCCGTACCGCGAGGCGAGGTCGTACTCCGAGGAGAACACCTTCGAGCGCGACGTGGCCGATCCTAGAGTGATCGAGCGCGCGATCCGCGCGCACGCCGACGCCGTCGCGCGCCGCCTGCGCGTCGACCGCGTGCGCGCGCGCGGCGTGCGCTTGAAGCTGAAGCTCGCGCGCGGTCTCGGACGCGGAAAGTTCCCGATCCTGACTCGCTCGCAGACGCTGCGCGAGCCGAGCGACGACGGGCGCGCGCTCGCGGAGGCCGGCTGCGCGCTGCTCGCGCGCGCCGCGCTCGAGGAGCCGATCCGGCTGGTCGGCCTCGCAGCCGAGCGCCTCGAGGAGCTCGGCGCCGAGCAACTCTCGCTGCTCGCCGAAACCCAGGTCGAGCGCGAGAAGCGCGCGCGCCTGAACCACGCGCTCGACGAGATCCGCGCGCGCTTCGGTCCGCGCGCGCTCGAGCGCGCCGAGGGCGAGGTCGCCCGAGTCGGTCTCTCGTTCCAGATCAAGCGCGGCGAGGAACCCGACCCCGAGCCCTGATGGTATGCTCGCGCGATGCTCGACCAAAGACTCGTCGCCAAGACGCCCGAGGACGTGGGGATCGACTCCAAACAGCTCGACGCGCTGTTCGAGCGCGCCGAGAAAGAGGTGCGCGAGGGTCTCCTGCCCAGCGCGCAGATCGCGATCGCGCGCAACGGGAGGATCGCCGGCATGCGCAGCTTCGGCCGCGTGCGCAAAGGCCCGCGCGTGGACGAGGCGGACGACCAGACACTCTACTGTGTCTTCTCGTCGACCAAGGCGATCACCTCCGCGGCGGCGTGGCTGCTGATCCAGGAGGGGAAGCTCGACGTGCGCCGCCGGGTGTCGGAGCTCGTGCCCGAGTTCCGCGAGAACGGCAAGCAGGACGTCGTGATCGAGCAGCTGTTCACGCACACCGCCGGCTTCCCACACGCGCCGTTCGTGCCGGCGGACTTCCCCGACACCGCAAAGCGTCGCCAGCGTTTCCAAGCGTGGCGGCTGAACTGGGCGCCGGGCTCGAAGTTCGAGTACCACCCCAGCTCGTCGATGTACGTGATCGCGGACATCGTCGAGAGACTTGCCGGCGAGCCCTTCGGCGAGTTCGTGCGCCGGCGCATCGCGCAGCCGCTGGGGCTCGAGGACCTGTGGGTCGGCCTGCCTCCCCAGCTGCACGGCCGGCTCGCCGACTGCGTGCACGTCGGCGAGGCGCTCACCGAGGAGGACTACCACAAGCTCGGCGTCCCCGTTCCGCCCGTCACCGAGGTCACGGAGGACGCGATCACCAGCTTCAACCGGCCCGAGGTGCGCGTCGCCGGCATTCCGGGCGGTGGCGGCACGATGACCGCGGCCGAGCTCGCGCTCTTCTATCAAGCCCTGCTGGACGGCGGGAAGTCACTCGCGGGTCGGGAGATCTGGAAGCCCGAGACACTCGACTCGGCGCGCGAGATCCGTTCCGGCGATCTGCGCGACCTGTTGTTCAAGAAGCGCGCGAACCGGGCGCTCGGCCTGATCATCGCCGGCGATGCGGACCGCACGTACCGCGGCTTCGGCCACACCAACTCGGAGCTCGCGTTCGGCCACGGCGGCGCGGGCGGGCAGATCGCCTGGGCGGATCCGAACACCGGCATCTCCCTCGGCTACTGCACCAACGGCCACGACCGCAACACGATGCGTCAGGGCCGGCGCGGGGTCGGCATCTCGAGCCGCGCCGCCGCGTGTCTCCTCGTGTCTTGACGAAAGACGAGTTCTTCCGCCGCGCGCGACCGGATCTCACGGGGCCGCTCGCCGGCGTGCGCGTCGTCGAAGCCACCACGACCTGGGCCGGGCCGATGTGCGCGTGCGTGCTCGGCGACTTCGGCGCCGACGTGATCAAGGTCGAGCTGCCGGAAGGCGAGGTCGCGCGCCGC
>WNFL01289319.1_pt1 | contig 12022 bp, 8 predicted proteins | sample 5400361 | NCBI WGS metagenome assembly WNFL01 (sample SAMN13153351, study PRJNA577476) | soil metagenome | isolation source: 40 cm soil on Douglas fir-dominated hillslope | place: USA:California | collected 2013-09-17
CCAAGGGTCGAGCCGTCGTAGCTGGCGGCTGTCGGTTGTAGGGCATGTGCCGGAAGGACCATGCCCCAAAGGGTCCTTGGTGACCATGCGCGGGCCCGGGCGCGGGGGCTATTCGAGCTGGGAAGGAGGTGTCAAGCCGATTCGGCAGCGCGCTGCGAAAGCCCGCATCTTCATCGCCGAAGGCGTAGGCCCAGAGTGATGGAGTGAGGGGAACCGCCATCAGTTCGGTTCGCCTATGGCACCAGTCCCAGAACTCTGGCTTGCCGCCGCGCGTCGCCAAACCGGCGATGCCCTATCTCGACGCGACAATTCTGGTCGGCGCGAATGGGCTGATTGGGCGAATTCCCGGCAAGCCAGGAGTCGCAAAGGATGTCGATGGCCTGGATGTCCTCCGTCGCGGTCGCGTCCATCTGCAAGACCAGGAGCCTCTCGAAAACATGGTCCTGCTCAGGAGGCAGCATCCGCGTCCAGACGGTTCCGGTCGCGTCCAGCCAGGGCTGGACGAGAGGGTTGAGCCGAACGACCGGACCGTCATCCACCGCCGGATTGCCGGGCCCTGGCATCCGCCCTCCCGCCACGACATGGGCGGCGAAACTGGCGGCGTCTGGCGGGTCATCGAGAATACTCATCGCCATCTCCTTGAGGTCCTGCGTCATGCCGGGCTGGGCCGGAACCTCGACGAGTTTGTCCCACTCCGCGGTCTTCATGTCGTCCTTGAGCGGCAGCTTGACTTGCCCGGTGCCGATGCTCAGGGCGTAGAGCGCGGCGTTTGCGTCGTTGGCGCGGAGCTCGAGCAAAGCGGCCATGACGGGATTGTTGTACCCGGCGATGGCGCCGTCCCAGAACCGATCAGACGCCGACAAGCGCGCAGGCTCGTCGAAGAACAAAACGGGCGCGTTCGAGGATGCGTGGATGGCCTCCACGAAGGTCGGGACGAGCGACGGCGGGTGCTGCGATCCAGCGAGGCTCTGCAAATTGGACCTGAAGAACCGCACGCGGCGCCGGTCGTAGTCGTAGGTGCTGATGAGGAAGTGCGGGAGACCAGGCGCCGACGCTTGGACTTGTGGAAGCGTCCGCGTTCCCAGGCCGCTGAGCGCCCTCTGCAAGCCATACAGCTTCTGCTCGGCGCTCCATGGCGCATCGAGGCCGATCAGCTTGCCGATCCAGCGATCCGGCCCGTCCGCGCGAGGCACGAAGATCGTCTTCACTTGCTCTCGGAAGAGGGTCGCGATCTGGGCCGGCGAGAAATTCGCGGCCAGCGCACCGGCAACGATGCTCCCGCCTGAATTCGCGGCGACGAGGTCGAACCACCTCAGGATGTCGTGGCCTGCCGTGTTCGCGCCGAAGAGCGCCCCGAGAGCTCGCGCCTGAATGAGCGCCCAAGTGCCGCCTCCGTCCAAAGACAAGATCTTCATGGGTCTCCCAGAGCGCGACCGTACCCCAACTCGTGCAACTCGGGGTCGTGACGGGGGATACCTTCGGTGAGTCCAAGATCGAAGCGAACAGCCGCACAGCGGCGGAATGTCTAACATGTGCCCGCGCAGCTTGTCCGGCGGGCATGCCCGCCGTCAGAGGGGAGAGCCGACTCGGATGAGGTTTCCGTCCGGATCGACATGGGCAAACTCTCGCAAGCCATAGGGCGTGTCGGCGGGAAGCTGAGGTGTTCGCCTTCGGGTCCAGGTCGGGCGTCCGCGTGAGGTGCAACTCGACGCCGCCGGAGGAGACAAAGCCGTAGAAGGGGCCGTCGGGGCCCGCCGGATCGTAGGGCTGTACCGTGAAGCCGAGGCGCCGGTAGTGCTCCAGGCTCCGGGTGACATCCCGCACGGGTAGCACCGGCGCGATCCTGCGTAGAGGCGTCATCGAGAAAAACTACCACGGTCGCGGATCGTGCGGCGCCAGTCGGCCGCGCTTGCGCGGCCGCCCGCATGCTCCGCAGTGAAAACGTCGGAGAGTCAGGTTCTCTCTCTCAATAAGAGGCATGACCTGCCGCGTCGTTGAAACGACAAACGAGGCATGACCTGCCGCGTCGTCGCAATAACAAACGAACCATGACCTGGCGCGTCGTTGACAAACGACAAACACGCAGAGTAAGCGCTTAATGTACAGTAAGCGGTTACGTAGACGAAGCGGTGACTTCCTGGCGAACCGGTCGACTATCTACGAGGTGGCAAGGCGCTGCGGCGTGTCCACCGCCACGGTCTCGCGTGTGATGCACGACGGCACCGGGTTTTCGCCGGCCACCCGCAAGCGGGTGCTCGCAGCCGCGGCCGACATGGGCTGGGTCCCGAGTGGTCCGGCGCGCGGACTCGCCTTCAGGAAGACCGGGATCGTCGGCCTGCTCTTTCCCGACCTGGCGGCCTTCGCTGAGTCCGAAGAGGAGTCTCCGCTCTACACCGATCAGGTGATTCGGGGGGCGGAGCGGGCCGCAGCCGCCGCCGGCGTCGCGGTGCTGATCGCAGCCACCCGGGGGGCCGGGAGGAAGCTGGCCCGCTCGGTCGTCGGGCAGGTCGACGGCCTGGTCGTGCTGGCTCGCAGCCTGCCGGTCAAGGACATCCAGACGTTCTCGCGCAGCGTGCCGATCGTGATGCTGGCGGACCGGTCGAACGGGTCCAGGCTGGACTACGTCGGGGTCGACAACCGCGGCGGCATGCGTGAGCTGACTGCGCACCTCCTGACGGCGCACCGCTTCACGCGCCTCGCCTTCGTCGGCGGCCCGGCGCGGTCGCCCGACTCCCAGGAGCGATTCGCCGGATTCCGCCTGGCGCTGCGAGAGGCCGGGCTCCCCGTTCCAGCCGAGCCCGCAGCGGACGGCGGCTTCACCGAGGCCGGCGGCGCCCGGGCCATGCGGACGCTCCTGGTCAGCGGGAAGCCGCCGCAGGCTGTCCTCTTCGGCAACGACGAGATGGCGGTCGGTGGCCTCGCGGTGCTGCGCGCCGCCGGGCTGCGAGTCCCGTCCGGCATCGTGGTCACCGGGTTCGACGACATCGCCCTTTCCCGGCACGTGCAACCGTCGCTCACCACCGTCAGGCAGCCGATGCGTGACCTCGGCGGGCAGGCCGTGCGGGTGCTGCTCGCCCGCGTGGCCGCGCCGGCATCCCGGCGCGAGTGCTTGGTGCTGCCGACGCAGTTGGTGGTGCGGCGCAGTTGCGGGTGCCCAGCGCGGCGCGAAATGGCGGCGGGGCTCCGGGATCCTCCACGAGAGATGACGGCTGACTAGCCAGTTTTTCGAAAGTGTTCAGGCGCTGTGCGCCCTCGAAGTGTGCAGCTCAAACCTGCTGTTCCAAATTGGAGGCAATATGGGATGTTTGCAGAAGTCCTGTCGCCACGCCGCCGCAGCGGCGCTGATGTTGTTGTTGGCAGGAGCGGCGCAGGCCCAGATCAGCACTGCCACTATCCAGGGCCAGGTCACGAGCGGCGGGACCCCTGCGCCGGCCGGCCTGAGCGTGGTGGCCGTCAGCAAGGACACCGGATTCGACTACAAGACCGTCACGCTGCAGGACGGCAGCTATGCGATCACCGGATTGCCGCCCGGTGAATACGAGATCCGCATCACAGACCCGAACGGCGTCGCGAAGAGCGAGCCCATCACACTGTTCGTGGGCGACACCGCATCGGTCGACCTCGCCCTGACCAAACTGGAGGGCAAGACCGACATCGTGGTCGTCGGCTCGCGGCAGCGCAAGGCCGTGAAGAACTCGGAGGTCGGCACCAACATCTCTCCAGTCCTGGTCGAGGGTCTGCCGCAGGCCACCCACAACTTCCTGTCCTCGGCCGACCTGGCGCCCGGCGTGGCCTTCGAGCAGGACCAGGACTCCGGCTTCACCAGAATCCGGTCCGGCGCGGCAAATCAGGACAACATCAACGTGTTCATCGACGGCGTCAGCCAGAAGAACAACATCCTCCGCGGAGGCGTGGTCGGGCAGGACACCAGCCGCGGCAACCCGTTCCCCCAGTCGGCGATCAAGGAATTCAAGGTCATCACGCAGAACTACAAGGCCGAGTTCGACCAGGTGAGCAGCGCGGCCATCACCGCGGTCACCAAGTCGGGCACCAACGAGCTGCACGGCGACGTCTATTTCGACCGCGCCGAGACCGACTGGCGCACCAAGTCGCCGCTGGAGATCCAGAAAGAGCAGCAGGGGCAGCTCTTGTTGCCCTCGAACAAGAACGAGTTCGGAGTCAGCCTGGGTGGTCCGATCAAGAAGGACACCGCCCACTTCTTCGTCGCCTACGACGGGAAGAACATCAACGGCTCCCGCCAGGTGATCCCGAGGAACCTGGAAAAGCTCCCCGCCAACGCCGGAATCGTGCCTACGCTCGCGGCCCAGGGCGGCTCCTACGTCGACCCGTTCAATGAGCACCTGGTCTTTGCCAAAGTGAACGCAGAGCTCGCCGAGGACAGGAGGCTGGCGGTTTCGGGGACGATGCGGCTCGAGTCGGATCACGTTCCGGAAGACCTGAGCCTGAGCGCGCCAGGAAACGACAAGAACCGGACCAACAACGAGTTCCGGGTCGACGCCCTCCACGAGTGGAATCTCGGCAACGACTGGGTGTCGGAGACCAGGCTCGACTACCAGAACGCCTATTGGAAGCCGCAGTCGAACCTCAGCACGCCCCAGATCAGGTACAAGGTCTCCACGGCCTCCCCGGCGACGATCGACACCGGCTCGGACGTGATCCTCATGGGCGGGTCGCCCGACAACCAGGTGCGTGGGCAGAGAGGCGTCACCCTGGCCCAGGACTTGACCTATGCGGGGCTCGCGAAGCACGTCTTCAAGAGCGGAGCGAAGTTCTCCTTCCTCAATTACGACCTCTCCGGAACCTCGCGCGGCGTCGACGTCGTCAATACCCTGGTCGACCCCACCACGGGGCTTCCGTACTACGACGCCGGGAGCGGGAGATGCACCGGAACCAATGTCATCAACAACGGCAACAACAGCGACCAGTGCAAGATCGATCGGGCGCTCGCTCCGACGGCGGTGAGCATCAACAACGGCCAGATTGGCGTCTATGCGCAGGACGACTGGGATCTCACCAGCCGGTTGCAGCTCAATCTGGGCGTACGTTGGGACGTCGAGACCAACATGCTGAACAATGGCTACGCGACCCCCGCAGATCGGGTCGCGGCCCTCAACGCACCCGACACCCGGACCTTCACGGGTCAAACGGCGGCAGCAGGTCAGACCTACGCGCAATCGCTCGCCAAGGGCGGAATCAATGTCGCGGACTACATTGCAGATGGTCATTCGCGCAAGACGTACCTGGGAGCGATCGCACCACGCCTGGGATTCTCGTATGACGTCCTTGGCGACAAGGGCACCGTGGTGTTCGGCGGCTTCGGCCGCTCCTATGACCGCGCCATGGCCAACAACGCGCTCGACGAAATGCAAAAGAACGCGCAGCCCAATGGCGAGATCTGGCTGATCCGGAACAACTTCAAGATGCCCTACACCGATCAGTACAGCTTGGGCGTTCGCCAGGCCGTGTTCCAGTTCAACGTCGAGGCCGTCATCAGCGAGCTCGACGGGAAGAACCAGTTCCAGTGGTTCAGCGGCAATCGCGACCTCAATGGCGGGTGGGCCACGCAGTCGGCCGTCGACCCGCTCTGGGGCGGCCCGGCCGGATTCGGGTCGCTGGTCCTGGGCGACTTCATCGGGGAGACCCGCACGCGGTCGCTGATGCTGAAGGTAGAGAAACCCTACACGAGGGCGTCGCGCTGGACTGCGACGGTCGCCTATACTTTCAACGACGCGAAGACCAAGCATCGCGAGTGGAATGACGACATCTTCGATTGGACCTACGGCAGGGCACCCGCCGATCGGCCGTGGAATACCTCGCGCCTCGTCGACAAGCACCGCCTGGTGGTCGCGGCCCTGGCGGACAACCTGCCGTGGGACTTCGTGGTGTCCGGCAAGTTCACCTACGGCAGCGGCCTCCCGCGGCGCGTCGTCGGATGTCCGTTCGTCGGCAACAATCCGTGCGATCTCTCAAACGGAGGTGCGGTGGCCCTCCTGGCGGACTCGGCGGCGTTCAAGCAGCTCGATCTGAGCCTGTCCAAGCGATTCGGCACCGGGGCTGGGGCGTTCACGATCCGTGCGGACGTCCTCGACGTGTTCAACTGGACCAACGACTCCTACGACACCAACCCCTTCGGTGGCGTGGGTGTGGCCCCAGGAAAAGCGGCCAACTCGCTCGGTCTGGACAACCTCAGCCTCAACAAAGCAATCGGGATTCGCGGACCGACGCGCACCCTGAAGCTCTCCGGGAACTATAGCTTCTGAGTCGACGCATCCACCCGCCCGCGCAGGTTCCCGCCTCGGGAGCCTGCGCGGGCCCACAGACTCCCCTCCCGATCCCATGACTCACAGAAAAAGCGCACGGCGGCCGCCGCCACCTGCCTCGCCTGCTCGCCTCGATGGGCGGGTGCGGGCTCACCTCGGGCGCCGCGATCTGCTCGCGGCCTTCCTCGCGGTGCCGCTTTCGGCGTGCCGAAGGAACGGCGTCCCGGCGCCGACCCCAGCGGCCGTGAATCTTCCGCCCTTGCCCGCCGACGCCCTGCTCACCGATCTCGAGCGCCGCGCGTTCGACTTCTTCTGGGACACCACTGACCCTGCTACGGGCCTGACCCTGGACCGCTGGCCCACCCCGTCCTTCTCCAGCATCGCGGCGGTGGGCTTCGCCCTCACCGGCTACGTCGCCGGCGCCCAGCGGGGCTTCATCACCCGCGAGCAGGCGCGGGCCCGCGTTCTCGCCACGGTCCGCTTCTTCCACGACGCGCCGCAGGCCAGCGCAGCGACGGGTGTCACCGGCTACAAGGGGTTCTTCTACCATTTCCTCGACACGAAGACCGGCGCCCGCTTCGGCACCTGCGAGCTGTCGACCATCGACACCACGCTTCTCCTCGCCGGCATGCTGCATTGCCAGGCATGGTTCGACGGGGCCGACGCGGAGGAGACGCTGATCCGCAGGCTGGTGGACGACATCTACGCCCGCGTCGATTGGCCCTGGTTCCAGCAGCGCTCGCCCCTCGTGGCCATGGGCTGGAGCCCGGAGGAGGGGTTCTCCGCCTACGACTGGAAGGGCTACAACGAAGCCTCGCTGCTCTACCTCTTGGCCCTGGGTTCGCCCAACCATTCGCTCGGCGCTGACGCCTGGGCCGCCTGGACGAGCACCTACGAAACCTCCCCGAACTCCGGCTGGGTCACCGAGTACGGACAGACCTACCTGCGCTTCCCTCCCCTGTTCGGCCATCAGTTCACCCAGTGTTGGGTGGACATGCGCGGCATGGCCGATGCCTACATGAGGGGCAAGGGCATCGACTACTTCGAGAACTCGCGGCGCGCCACCTACGCACAGCAAGGCTACGCGATCGCGAACCCCGAGGGCTGGGCCGGATACGGCCGCGACATCTGGGGCATCACCGCCTGCGACGGGCCGGGAGACTTCACCCGTTACTTCAACGGCAAGCAGCGCCGCTTCATGGGCTACGCTGGCCGCGGCATGGGCGGACCCGCAACCTACGACGACGGCACCATCGCTCCCTATGCCGCCGGCTCGTCGGTCGTCTTCGCGCCGGAGATCGTTCTGCCGGCGCTCGCCGCGATGTACGAGCGCTACGGGGCGGCCATCTACGGGCGCTACGGCTTCTACGCCTTCAACCAGAGCTTCACCTTCCCCGACGCCCGGATCACCCAGGGCCGGGTGGTGCCGGGCCTGGGGTGGGTCGACGGAGATTACCTGGGCATCGAGCTGGGGCCGCTGCTGGCGATGATCGCCAACTACCGCGGGGAGCTCGTCTGGAAGAGCACGCGCCGGCACCCCGCCATCAAGCGCGGACTGCTGCGAGCAGGCTTCACCGGCGGATGGCTGGGTTGAGGGTCCTCACCCACCAGCGTGGGGGCGCAGGAACCAGCCACTCGCGGTCGCGTCGCGCGCTGCTGGGCGTCGCGGCCGCCCTCTGTGCCGCAGCCTGCGCTCGCGAGGATGCTCGCGTCCTCCATTTCTGGGCGATGGGCCGCGAGGGCGAGGTCGCGTCGGAGCTGCTCACCGCCTTCGAGCGCGAGAACCCGGGCCTGCGCGTTCGCGTGGAGCAGCTGCCCTGGTCGGCCGCCCACGAGAAGCTGCTCACCGCATACGCCGGGGACGCCACGCCGGACATCGCGCAGATGGGCAATACCTGGCTCCCCGAATTCGTTGCCCTCGACGCCATCGTGCCCCTCGACGAGCGCCTTCGCGCCTCGGCCCAGGTCGACCTCGGCGACTACGACCCGGGCATCGTGGCCACCAACGTCATCGAGGGGCGGCAGTACGGCGTGCCCTGGTACGTGGACACGCGGGTGCTGTTCTATCGCCGCGACTTGTTGGCCCAGGCCGGCTTCGACGCGCCGCCGCGCGACTGGGATGAATGGCTGCGCATGCAAGTCGCCGTGAAGCGGCGCGGGGGCGCCGATCGCTACGCGGTGCTGCTGCCGCTCAACGAGTACGAGCAGCTCCTGGTGCTGTGGCTGCAGCAGGGCGAACCGATGCTGCGCGACGGCGGGCGCCGGGGAAACTTCCGCAGCGCGGGCTTCGCGCGCGCCCTGGAGTTCTATCTGTCGATGTTCGACCGGCACTTGGCGCCACGGGTCACCAGCAACGACGTCGCCAACGTCTGGAACGAGTTCGCCCGCGGCTACTTCAGTTTCTTCATCTCCGGCCCCTGGCAGATCGGCGAGTTGAAGAGGCGGCTGCCTCCCGCGCTGCAGGCGTCCTGGATGACGGCCCCGCTGCCCGGCCCGCATGGGCCCGGCGCGTCGAGCGCCGGCGGCTGCAGCCTGGCCATCTTCCGGCGCTCGACGCGACCGGATGCGGCCTGGAAGCTGGTGGAGTTTCTCTCCCGCCCGGCGGTGCAGCAGGAGTTCTACCGGCTCAGCGGCAACCTGCCGGCCCGGCGCTCGGCCTGGGCCGCGCCGACGCTGGCGCACGACCCGTATGCCCGCGGCTTCCGCGACCAGCTCGACCGCGTCCGCCCCTTGCCCCAGGTGCCGGAGTGGGAGCGCATCGCTACCGAGCTCCGGCTGGTGATGGAGGCGGTGGTGCACGGTGACATCCCCGCCGCCCGGGTGGCGCAGGAGATGGATGCGCGCGCCGACCTCATCCTCGAGAAACGCCGCTGGATGCTCGACAGAAGGGCGCGTCGATGAAGCCGGCGCAAGCGGCCTGGCTGTTCGTGGCGCCCGCGCTCCTCGCCATCGCGGTGTTCTTCGTGGTGCCGGTGGCGGCAGCGCTCGTGATGAGCGCCACCGACTTCGACATCTACGGCCTGGCGGACCTGCGCAACGTGCGCTTCATCGGGCTCGACAACTACGTCCAGCTGCTTCGGAGGCCGCTCTTCTGGCAGGCGCTGCTCAACACGCTGTTCTTCGTGGTGGTCGGCGTGCCGCTGTCCGTCGCCGCCTCGCTGGTGGCGGCGCTCTTGTTGAACTCGCCCCTGGCGCGCTTCAAGGGCCTCTATCGCACCGCGCTCTTCGTGCCGGTGGTGACCACGCTCGCGGCGGTGGCGGTGGTGTGGCGCTTCCTCCTGCACACCCGCTACGGGCTCTTGAACTACGGCCTGTCGTCGTTGGGCTTCTCGCCAATCGACTGGCTGGGCAATCCACGCTGGGCGATGCCCGCGATCATGCTGCTCTCGGTGTGGAAGAACTTCGGCTACAACATGATCATCCTGCTCGCTGGCCTGCAGGCGATTCCGAGCGAGCAGTACGAAGCCGCGCGCCTGGACGGCGCCGGGACATGGGCCGTGTTCCGCCACATCACCCTTCCGTCGCTGGGGCCGATGCTGCTCATGGTCAGCATCCTCACCATGGCGGCGCACTTCCAGCTCTTTGCCGAGCCCTACGTGATGACCCAGGGCGGCCCGGCGCAGCGCACGGTCACCGTCCTGTACCTGATGTACGAAGACGGCTTCAAGTGGTGGAGCCTGGGCACCGGGTCGGCGGTGGCCTTCGTGCTCTTCCTCTTCATGTTCGGGTTCACCGTCCTCCAAGTCCAGGCGTCGCGGCGCTGGGGGACGGCATGAGGCCGCGCCTCGGCTTCCTGGGGGTCAACGCTGCGCTCGTCCTGCTGGCGGCGCTCACCCTGTTCCCGCTCGCCTGGATGGTCTGTGCGTCCTTCATGACTCCCGGTGAGGCGAGCACCTATCCACCGCCCTTTCTTCCGGCCTCCGCCACGCTCGAGAACTACCGGGTGCTGTTCGCGAAGCACGGCCTCGTCCGGCAGGCCTTCAACAGCCTGCTGATCTCGCTGTTCGCCACCCTGCTGTCGTTGACCTTCAACCTGAGCGCCGGCTACGCCTTCGCCAAGCTGCGCTTCTGGGGACGCGAGCGCATCTTCCGCCTCCTGCTCGGCGCCCTGGTGATCCCGGGGCAGATCACCATGATGCCCCTCTTCTTCATGCTGAAGCGGATGGGGCTCGTCAACAGCACCCCCGGCGTGCTGGTGCCCTGGCTGGCGAGCGTGTTCGGCATTTATCTGGTGAAGCAGTACGCGCAGTCGATCCCCGAGGACCTCCTCGAGGCGGCGCGCCTGGACGGCGCGGGAGAGGGCCGCATCTTCCTGAAGGTGGTGCTGCCGCTCTTGAAGCCGATCATCGTAACCCTTGCCGTGCTCGCCTTCATGGGCTCCTGGAACGATTTCATGTGGCCCCTCATCGTGCTCACGAATCGCGACATGCAGACCTTGCCCGTCGCGCTCGCCACCTTGTCGCGCGAGCACGTGCAGGACGTGGAGCTGATGATGGCCGGCGCTGCGATCACCGTGCTGCCGGTCCTCCTGCTCTTCTTCGCCCTGCAGCGGTACTACATGCAGGGCCTGCTGGTCGGGAGCGTGAAGGGTTGATTGCGGCGACCCTGATCCTGGCGGTGCTCTTGGGAAGCGCGCCGGCCGTGGCGCGCGAGCGCGTGCTCGCGGACGCCCGCGTCGCCTCCGCATGGAAGGCGCTAGCGTCCGAGCAGGTGGAGGCCGCCATCCGTCGCGACGCCGACGGCAGCCTGTGCCTGGAGTACGACTTCCGCTCCGTGTCGGGCTACGCGGTCATGAGGCGTTCCATGCCCGTCCAATGGCCTCGCGCATTCGCCTTGCGGGTGCGGATCAAGGGCCGCGGCGGCGTGAACGACTTCCAGCTCAAGCTCGTGGACGCGAGCGGCGACAATGTCTGGTGGGTGAACCGGCCAAGCCATGCGACGCCGCGGGAGCTGACCGACGTCACCTTCAAGGAGAGACACTTCAGCTTCGCCTGGGGGCCCACCGCCGAGAAGGCGCTGGCGCGCACCGAGACCCTGGAGCTCGCGGTGGTGGCGGGGCGCGACGGCGGCAAGGGCGCGCTGTGCATCGCGGGCCATCTGGCCGGACCCTTTGGTCCGCACGCGCGGACGCACGCTGGAGCTCGATCTTCTCCGGCCGCGCGAGCTCAATGGGCTTTTGCTGCAGTGGCCCGAGCCGGTACGGCAGGTCGACTACGACGTGCTGGTATCGCCGGATGCGCGGCGGTGGACGGTGCTGCGCCGTGTGCGCCGCAGCTCCGGCGGCTTCGACGCGCTCTACCTCCCGGACATCGAGGCGCGTCACCTCAAGATTCGCGCGCTGGACGCGGCGGCGCCGCTGCACGTCGAGCTGCGCGACAGCAAACAGTGGCCCGACTTCAACGCGGTCCTGTCCGAGCTGGCGCGTCACGCGCCGCGCGGCCACGTCCCGCGGGCGTTCCTCGGCGAGCAGAACTACTGGGCGCTGGTGGGGGTTGCCGGGGGCGGCGAGCGCTCGGCTCTCTTCAGCGAGGATGGCGCGCTGGAGCTTGGCCGCGGCGGCTTCAGCGTGGAGCCGGCCGTCCTGACGGAGGGGCAGCTCATGACCTGGGCCGAGGTGCAGATCGTCCATTCGCTGCGCGAAGGACATCTGCCCATGCCGGAGGTGCACTGGCGGCACGGCCTGTTCGCGCTCGACATCGCGGCGGCAGCCGAGGGGCAGCCCGCAGCGCCGCAGCTCCTGG
>WNFL01313832.1_pt2 | contig 12021 bp, 13 predicted proteins | sample 5400361 | NCBI WGS metagenome assembly WNFL01 (sample SAMN13153351, study PRJNA577476) | soil metagenome | isolation source: 40 cm soil on Douglas fir-dominated hillslope | place: USA:California | collected 2013-09-17
AATTAACCTTGGACCGAAAAGTCGACAGATATATTTTCTTGTTGAACACGTCAGCGGTGAGTTTGGAACAGGATCAGGCGAAGAGTTCACAGATTCCGACCCGAACGATCCCGATGAAGGCATCTACGTCCCGATCTGGATGCCCATTGCTGAATTGCCAAGGCGTGCTAATATTTATCCATCTGATTTGTCGAAGTTGGTTGTAAAGTCCGTGCGAGATGGTTGGCGCAAGAAGCCGCTGATGATCACTGAAAAATCAAAATGAAAGTTTGCTACAATAGGCTGATGAAACATATGTTGAGACGCAGAGATATCGCGAATTGCTTTTCTCTGTGTCTTTTTTACCGCTTATCTTATTAATAAGTATCCTTTTTGAATTATTTTGTAAGCCAAATTTATATTCTACACAGTGCCGCATAATTCTCTAAACCAGAAGTAGAAAACTCAGCCTGTAATTTGTTCCAAAAGTTTAGTAAATTATGAGACAAGCGGTAAGTTTACTTATCATGCGGCACTTTGTAATTTCAAGGAGAAGATTGCCATGCCCAATATCCGTTTTGATAAATTCTATCGTTACAATGAACTTGTTCGTATGCTTAAGGCTTACGCCAAAGAATATCCAAATCTGATTCGATTGGAATCAATTGGAAAAAGTTATGAGGGGCGCGAAGTGTGGCTCGTGACTGCAACCAACTTCAAGCTTGGGAATGAAGCGGAGAAACCCGCGTTATGGGTGGATGCGAATCTGCATGCCTCCGAAGTGACCGGCTCAACTGCTGCCTTATATCTCATCCATGCTTTGGTGACGCGCTACAAAAAGGATGTGAACGTCACGCGCGCCTTGGACACGCGCACGTTTTATATCGTGCCGCGTGTGAACCCCGATGGCGCGGAATGGGCGCTGGCAGATTCACCCAAAGAGATTCGTTCGAGCACGCGACCCTACCCATATGTTGAAAACGCAATCGATGGTTTGATCGCGGGCGAAGACATCAATGGCGACGGCATGATTTTGCAAATGCGCCTCGAAGACCCAAACGGCGCATGGAAGGCTCATCCTGATGATCCACGTTTGATGATTCGTCGTGACCCGATCGAGACTGGTGGAAAGTATTATCGAATTCTGCCAGAAGGTTTGTTGAAAAATTATGATGGCGTGACGATCAATGTACGCCGACCCAAAGAGAGCTTGGATCTGAATCGAAACTTTCCTGCGGGCTGGCGCACCGAATCAGATCAGCATGGTTTGAATCGCAACTTCCCTGCGGGCTGGCGCACCGAATCAGATCAGCATGGTGCGGGTCCGCATCCAACGAGCGAACCTGAGGCGCGCAACCTTGTGGAGTTTGTAGTCAATCACAAAAACATCACCGGCACAATTTCATTCCATACCATGAGCGGCGTGTTGTTGCGTGGTTTCAATGATCGCCCCGATGATGAGCAGAATACGGAAGATATGTGGACAGCCAAGAAAATTGGTGCGAAGGGCACCGAGATCACGGGCTACCCAAATATTTCGATATTCCATGAATTCAAATATTATCCCAAGGAAGTGATCACCGGCGCTTTCGATGAATGGTCTTATGAGCATCGGGGTGTGTATTCGTGGACGGTTGAATTCTGGAGTCCGATGAAGCAGGCGGGCATTGAGAATCTCAAATATATCGAATGGTATCGTGATCATCCGGTTGAAGATGATATCAAATTGCTCAAGTGGAACGATGAAGTTTTGAAGGGCAAGGGTTTTGTCGATTGGCATTCATACAACCATCCGCAGCTTGGCAAAGTGCAATTGGGCGGCTGGGACTTTTTGCATATGTGGTCGAATGTGCCGCTCGAATATTTGGAAAAGGAAATCAGTCCGTTTCCAGATTGGATCGTGTGGCACGCTCTTATCTCGCCGAAACTTGCTCTGTGGGAAACAAGCGTTACCGCACTTTCAGCGGATTCGTTCAGCGTGCGACTCGTGGTGCAAAACGAAGGCTGGCTTCCGACTTATGTCACCAAGAAAGCATTGACTTATGTCACCAAGAAAGCATTGGAGAAAAAAGTTTCGCGCGGTGTAATCGCAGAGATCACTTTACCGAAAGGTGCAATACTTGTCTTAGGTAAGGAGCGCGAAGAACTTGGCGAGCTTGAAGGTCGCGCGTATAAAACTGCTGCCATTGACGAAGCCAACGAAGGCACCAATGATCGCGTCAAAGTGGAATGGGTGGTGAAAGCGAAGAAAGGCACGAAGATCAAATTGCTTGCGAAACATGATCGGGCTGGTGTGGTGAAAGTGGATGTGGTGCTGAAGTAAATTGTAATTGGTAATTGATGTGCCCCTTCCCCCAATTTGGGGGAAGGCTGGGATGGGGGCGGGGAACTTTATTTTCTTCTCATCGTCGTTGATGTAACGCTGAAATAAAAAATCTATTTACACCCGGAGGAGAAAATGAAATCTCGTTTCGTTCTATTCACTTTGTCTGTGATCGTTGGAATGCTCATCCTTGCCGCCTGTGGAGGAGCAGCAACTCCAGCTGCCACGCAAGCGCCCGCCGCAACGCAGGCTCCTGCCATAGAAGCCCCTACACAGAATCAATCCGCGTTGAAGGCGGGTGAAGGGGTTGTGGCACCCCAGGCTGCGGATTCAGCTGCTTTACCTCAACCCACCATGGCAGCCATTGAACTTGCCAATACGAACGGTGAGACCACGGTCGTGCAAAATACGAACCGCAAGATCATCAAGAATGCCGACATCCGCTTGCAAGTCAAGAATACTGACGTGGCAGTCAACGGTGTGAATCAAATTGTTGCAGACTTGGGTGGTTACATTATCAGTTCCCGCGTTTGGTATCAGGATTATTATGGCAATAACTTGATGTACGCCACGATCACTCTCGGTGTTCCGGTCGATGGCTTTGAAAATGCGCTGACCCGTTTACGTGGCTTAGCCCTCAAAGTGTTGGACGAAAACGCATCTGGTCAAGATGTCACCGATCAATACGTCGACCTGCAATCGCAATTGACCAACCTCGAAGCCACACGTGCCCGCATTCAGGATTTTCTCAAAGATGCCAAAACCGTGGACGAAGCTCTGCAAATCAATCAACAGCTTTCAGATATTGAGAGTCAAATCGAGCAGATCAAGGGACGTATGAACTTTATTTCTGACCGTTCTGCCTTCTCGACGATCACTGTCAACTTTGAGCCTGAATTCCCCACCCTGACTCCGACCCCGACCTCCACAGCCTATCCCACCTCAACACCCATCCCGTGGAAACCTGGTGATCAGTTTAACGAAGCGAAAAGCACGGTCACCATTGCATATCAAGGCATTGCGAACTTCCTCATCTGGTTGTTTGTAGTGATCGTACCAATCCTTCTTCCACCAGCATTGATCTTATGGGTCTTGTGGAAGTTGTTGAACCGCAAGCCGAATAAGCCGAGTGGTGGAGCACAACAGTAATAAGTAAAGTAACAGGGACAGCACCTCACATGCTGTCCCTGTTTTGATTGCAAATAATTGATTATGGAGTTGGAGTCGGCTCGAACGGAATTGACATAGAGGGATCAACAGTGAAGGAATCGATAACCTGATCCATTTGGTGGCGGCAGTAGCACCAATCTATATAATAGACATACATATGTACGAAATAAACGCGATTCCCGGCAAGGATAATACGGGCTTTGAATGTGCCAAGATTGCCGCCGCTATCTTCCTCTCCGGAAATTGTCAGTTCAGGATAAGCGCTTTCATCAACTTTCATCTGTTCTGCGATAATCCTCATGCGAAAATCCTTTTTCGTTGTATTTCGGACTTCCTGCAAAATTGCGCTTTCCAAATGTGAAGCGATGTCTTCTGAATCCAGATCGCAGTATTGCACTGTTACTGAAGCGCTATTGAGGGAGAAGCCAATGATGGAACATTCTACAGATCTTCCAAAAAGTGTTTGCGCGCTTGTGTATTCTACGATGTCTCCAGAGATAGGTACCCAAGCCTCGAACTTTCCTTGCTCTGAAATGAAAAACACCAATCTTGGTTCATCGCCGGGGATGGATGGCGTTTGCAGCGTTATCGGTGTGGGCGTAAATTGGGCTGTTATCGTGGGAAACGGTACGAGAGTTGATGTCGTTGTAGGCGAAATTGTGGGAGGTGTAGTGGGTAAAGGTCCTGATTGATTTGCAGGAGCGCAAGAAACCGTAAAGGCGACCAAGAAGGCAATATTCACTAATCGTTTAAGCATATTAGCCTCCAAGAAACTATAAAATTGGATTGCCGCCCTTCATTATCTTGAACTTTCTTCGCGGATTAGAATACCATAGCTCTTATGCAAATACAATTGCTATCAAAGCAACTACCGCCCCAACCGCGCCACATGCAAAATTGACTCAATTGTTATTCAGCCAAATTCCTCAATCGCCTCAACATCAATGGCGCACTGACGAGGATTTTCTTTTTACCAGATGTCGCATGATAGGCGCGTTCGACTCGTTCCAACAACCATTCCTGTGAAGGGATGCGGTTTCGATCAACAAAATCTAATACCCAGGCGTGGAATTCTTTGAAGCTATCCGTCACACGGTTGCAATTAAACTCGACGTATTTTTCTGATTTGAACAATCCATCCCGCAAGACTTGTTTCACCGCGCGGTTGGCAAGGTAATCATCAGTCAGGTCTTCGTGCATTGTGCCAATCTCTTGATATTTTGTATTGCTTTGAATCCCAACCTGGCGATGGACTGGCGCAGGACGCAGGTCAAATAATATTCCGTCCGGTTGAAGGACGCGTTGTGCTTCGTGAAGGGCATGAACCATGCCCGCGTGGGATACTCATCAAAGCACCCACGAAAAAACAACGATGTCAAACGTTTGTTTTGGATATTTCAAGTCTTCGGCACTTCCCACTTTATAGCGCACTCGATCTAAATAACGCGCAGGCAGTTCCTTTCGTGCAGTCGCGATCAATTTTTTGTCTGGGTCAAGCGCATCCAATTGCGCGCCAAGGTTGGCAAGCCGCCGGGTCAACCTCCCATTGCCGCAGCCGATCTCAAGGACGTGCTTGCTGCGCCAATCTGTCATCTCTTTGAGGGCGTGAATTTCATTCTTCTCGGGATCAATTCGAAGTGTCATGTTCAATCCTCCGATTCTTCAAAGTAGGGTCATCGCGTTTTTAATATAGCATGTTTATTAAACCGAATGCTATCACCGCCCCAGACGCGCCGCACGCAAAATTGACCCAATCATTATCCAGCCACTTCCAACCGCGGATGTGAACCGTCTCTGTGCCACAGGTATGCAGCGGATATTTCTCAGTCTCTTTTTTATCGGTGGGGCAGTAGTACATCGCTTGCACAGTCGCGCCGAGAAACGAGTCGAAGAGCGAGCCTGCGAGTCCGGCAAGAGTGATGATGAGGCCCATTGTCCATGAAGCAGGTTGAGGAGCGAGTGAAGCGGCGAGAATGCCTATTAATCCAGAACCAGCTAAAGACGCGAGTGTGCCGATGATGGAGATTCCGCCCGAGGTGCCTTTTTCCACTTGTTTGAAAGTATGGATGAGTCGCGGCGGATGCGGATTCAACACGCCAAGTTCGGTCGCCCACGTATCAGCATTGACTGCCGCCAGCGCCGCAGCGAATCCGACCCAGCCGATATTTGATTCTGGATAAAGTGCATGGACCAACACGAAAGCCGTTGCCAGCCCGCCATTGCCGAAGACCTGACCTGCATCGCGTTCATGTCCCTTTGAAAATTTTTCATCGAGTCCCTGCTTGCGTTTCTTGAACATGCGACTCAGTCCCGATGAAGTAATGAAAAAAGCCATCAACAGAATTGCCCAGGCTAATCCGCCAAAACCAAACACGATAGTGCCGACAACGGTAGCTGCAATCGCGCCGCTGACATTGAGACTGTGCGCGCGATACGCTAGAAATGCGATGATGATTGCGAGAAAGAGACCGTAGAGGATTTGCATATAATGTTTCTGTCGGTGGTCGAGTAGCTTTGAGCGCTAGCGAGAAGCGTATCGAGACCACTACATGTTATATCTTGGTTACTTGTAACTTGCGGGTCTCGATACAGCGGACGAGCACCGCCTACTCGACCAACAAGGAGTTAAATGGGGGTGGTGACGAGGAATAGAACTGCCATCAAAAATAATATCGCACAGATCGTGCTGGAGATCCATACAATGAACGCCAGTGGACGCTGCTTCTCCCAACGATAAAAATATAAACCAGCCCCGAGACCGATGATGAACATCAACGCGCTGATCAACGGTAAGATGATTAAACGTACAGCTGGAACGGTTTCATTGGGGATACCAAAGGCGTTGAAACCAAAAGGTACTTTTGTGAGCGCAGGTATCAAGATGCCGACCCACACAACGAGACCGATGTTGAGAAAGAGTCCACTCATCCATAAGAAGCGCGCAATGGGACTTTCCCAGGCTTGTGTGATGATGAACGATGGATAAACCGATTTCGATTCAGCACGGGTGAGACTGCCCAATTCAGTTGCGCGCGCAAAGGTGCGGACGAGCCCCGCCGCATCTCTCGGTGAGATGGCGAAGATATGTTTCGAGGTGGCGATGAGGATCAAGTTTTTTGTATCGGCTGCGATGAATTCAACCAAGCCTAGATCAGGATGACGACGTGAGCCGAGCACTCCGCCCGTTAGGCGAAATGCTGGCAATGCCAATGGATGTGTGAGATCCGTTGCAGGGCGCACCCATTCGATATCGCTCAGTGGAATATCTTCGATCCGCAAGCCCCACAAGATGGCAAGACTGTCACGGTCAATATAGTAATCTGAACGCAAAAGAGCATAAGCCCGATACCCTAAAACTGGGATCGGAGCAAACGCCAGCAGCGCGAGCAATAGATCAATTACAAATTGTGGTCCAACTTGGGCGCGGGTCAGGTTAAGAACTCCCCATGTCGAAACGCCGCCTAGCATAAGGATGATGATCCCATGCAGAACGAACCCGAATCTTTTTGGGGGAGGAAAATGTCCGACTTTCGTGTTGTTCATTAGATGTTGTAGGGGCGAGGTCTTCTCGCCTCTGATTTATTCCAAAATGGATTTTAGTTTTTCAACGATATTTTCAACTGGCACAAGTTGGTTTTCTTTCACCTTGCGCAATTTCAATTCTACCATTCCCTCTTTCAAACCTTTTTCGCCCACCGTCACGCGTACCGGACAGCCAATCAAATCTGCATCGTTGAATTTGACACCGGCACGTTCATCGCGGTCATCGAATAAAACTGAAATGCCCGCGTTTTGCAAAGCGCTATAAAGCTCTTTGGCTTTGGCGCGCGTGTCCAATTCTTTGCCGGGAAGGTGCATGAGATACACATCGAACGGCGCGGCAGGATGCAAGAATGTCAAACCTTTTTCATCATGATGAGTCTCAGCGAGTGCCAACAGAATATTTTCAAACTCATATTCTTTGCGGGTAGCCAGTATGATAGAAGATAAAACCGAAAGTGGCTTTCCACAATTTACACAAGCATCGCTCGCTTTGGCTTGGGTCAAATCCGCGACTATCTCTGCAGAGTAATCACGTCCGTAGTTTGTGTTCTTGAGATGATAACCCGTCTCATTCGCACCAGCGACCAAGTTCTGTGACTGCGGAATCAGATCATCGACAACGATCAACGCTTCTTTCAATCCGATAGCGGATGCATATCCCGCTGCCGCTCCCACGCTGACAATTTCTTCTGCCGTCGCCGCGCGGACATCACCAACTTGCGCCTTGAGTTTGGCTTCGCTCGCTTGCATATCTCCGCGTACGACAGCGAAGATGAATTTTCCGTCGCTGATACGGGTGTACATCAAGGCTTTGGCAGTCTGCTCTTTGGGGATATTAAGAAATTTTGCTAGTGACTCGATCGTGTTGCAATCAGGAGTTAGAATTTTCTCAAGCGAAAGTTGTTCCTCTGGCGGCAAAGCTATCTTTCCAAAACGCGCAAGTTCCAATCGCTCTGTATATTTACAAGATGCACAATGTGCAACTTCAACCGAACCAGATGCAATCGCAAAGAAGGTTTCGTTTTCATTGCCAAGGGTTGATAAAGAAAGTTGGGAAATAAAAGCAGTGTCATTGGAGATATCGCGCAAATGATTGAGCGCAGCTTCTCCCGATTGCGTTAGGACATTTTCACGAGTCAAATATCCCGCGCGGACGAGGAAGGAGAATCCCTCCGTGCGGGCGTTATTCGGTGCTTCACGTTGGGTTTGGATTTGGAGATCGCGATATTTCATGTATGCAAAATTTCCCCTCTCCTGCTAGGAGAGGGGGCTAGGGGGTGAGGTCGGTTCGGTCGTCTTTTTCTTTCTTGGGGTCTTTTGAGTCTTATCAGGTTCTGGAATAATGATCGGCGTCGAAGCAATGGACTCGGCTTGGGCTGCCTCAGAAGGCGTGGTCTCAGGAGCAGGCTCGAGGTCCAGTTCGACCGTTTCTTCCATCCGAATTTGACCACGCAGGAACGCACCTTCTTCAGTCACGAATGCGGTCGTGACCACGTCACCCCACACACGCCCCGAACCGCGAATCTCCAGTTTTTGTGTCGTGATGTTACCGCGCACTGCGCCTGCAACAATGACCGCATTCGCGCGCACGTTCTGACAGGTCACACGTCCCGTCTCGCCGATGACCAGCATGCCGCGTAAAGCGATCTCGCCTTCGAACGCGCCCTCGATGCGGACGCCGCCTGAGCCGTTGATGGAGCCATGCCAGATCACGCCAGAGCCCAGCACAGAGGTGATGCGCTCGACCGCTTGCACAGCAGGTTGTTGCGTTTCACCCTGTGGGTACTTTGCAATAGGAGTGGTGTTGCGTTTGAACATGAGTCAATTTTACCGTTAAAACAAACTCGCTGGTTGAGCGCAAGCAGTCGAAGCCAGCGAGTTGGATTCAAATTTCGAATAACCTGTCAATATGGTGGTCTCGATATGTTTCTCGCTGTCACTCGAAACTACTCGACCGGCGATATATCACTACTCGCTCTTCTCTTCTTCCTTTGCAGCGATTTGCACGCCCATAATATTAAAGCCTGAGTCGATGTAAATCACCTCACCCGTCATACGCGTGGATAAATCTGAACCCAGGAACACTGCCAAATTGCCGCAGTCTTCAATTGTCACATTTTCGCGCAAGGGAGCGGCATCGGCAAAGTGCTTGTACATATCGCGAAAACCGCCCACGCCCGCTGCCGCCAGTGTGCGGATCGGACCAGCCGAGATCGCGTTGACACGAATCTTTTGCGGCCCCAAGTCATTTGCCAGATAACGTGTCGAAGATTCCAAAGCCGCCTTTGCGACACCCATTACGTTGTAATGTGGCGCAACCTTCGTTGCACCCGATCCATAAGTGAGACACATGATCGAAGCACCTGGATTGAGATACGGTAAAAAGGCATTGGTCAACGCCACGAATGAGAACACCGAAATATCCATCGCGTTCTTGAAACCTTCACGCGAGGTCTGATAATATGGTCTGCTTAATTCATCGCGTCCCGCGAACGCGATCGAATGCACCAGGATGTCGATCTTGCCAAAATGCGCCGCAGCTTTTTCAGCCACAGCAGTGATCATCTCATCCTTGGTCACATCACATTCTTCAACCCATTTGCAATCCACTTTTTCAGCCAGCGGTTTGACGCGTCGTTCAAGCATCTCGCCCGCATAGCTGATGCCAATGTTGGCGCCTTCGCGTTTGAATGCCTGAATGATGCCCCATGCAATGGACTTGTCATTTGCCAATCCAAAAACCAGTGCGTTCTTGCCTTCAAGTAAACCCATTGTTCCTCCAAATTAAAAATCTATCTTCCAACCTTTGACTAAAAATCGCCACGGCTTGGAAAGCCACGGTTCTGGCGTATTATTTAAACCCACTCGGGGACCTTTCGTCACGCGCGAATTTGGGACCTGGACGCCCGCCTCGATCCACAAGCCGGAGGCTGCTCCCGTTAAATCAGCCTGATTCTCGCTTTTAGTGATTCCCAATGCCTGTGTCAACTTGCCCGGACCGAACGTATCACGCCCCTGACGTTGTTCCAACATAATCTCGATGCCCTCAATTGGTTGGATCGCCCGTATCAACACCGCCGCTGGGAATCCCCCACGCTCGGTAACCGTGTTCAACATCCAGTGATTTCCATACGTGAAGTAGACATACGCATGTCCCGGCTCGCCAAACATCGGCGCAGTGCGTGGAGTGAGTCCAGCCTTCGCGTGACAGGCTAAATCCTTTTCACTGATATAAGCCTCAGTTTCGGTGATGAGACCAACAAGTTTTACACCATTCAGAATCCGAACAAGGCGAGCGCCAATCAAATCTCGTGCTACTTGCAAAGTAGGTCGATTATAAAAATCTCTTGGAAGTATCATAACGTTTTCAACGTTCGAACATTACTTGAATCGCGCATCTCGCTTAATCGTTAATCTCAACCCATCATCTAGTTTAATGGAGGGGCGATAACTTAACTTCTCTTGTGCGAGAGTTAGATCGGCGCGCATGCGTGAGACGCCGCCGGAGGTCTGGGCATTGTAGATGACTTCGGCTTTACCGCCTGTCACATCGAGAACACATTTAATTAAATCACGAATGCTGGTTTCCACACCTGAACCAACATTGATGACCAGTCCATTGATATTTGGCGCGGTTGCGGCAGCGACCAACGCGCTGATCACATCATCCACATACACATAATCGCGAGTCTGACTTCCGTCGCCGTGTGCGACCAACGTCCCACTCCGTAGAGCTTGTTTCAAATAATGCGGTACAACGGGCGGATGCGATGCGGGCAAATGTTGTCCTGGTCCATACGCGTTGAAGATGCGCAAGCTGACTGTTTCAATGCCCCACAGTCCGCCAATGGTGCGGACATAGTATTCCGCGGCGAGTTTGGAAACGGCATAGGGTGAACGTGGATTCGGCGTGATGGACTCTGTCAGTGTTTGAACGCCCAAGTCGCCGTAGACAGCTCCAGACGAAGCCAGAACGACGCGGCGTACGCCGACATCACGCATCGCTTCCATGAGGGCAACTGTCCCGCCGACGTTGACGTTGTTGTAGTCGCGCGGATATAAAACAGACTCAGGCACAGAGACGCGCGCCGCGAGGTGATAGACCACATCCACCTCTTGAAGCAAAGTCCACAGCTTAGGGCGGTCGCTGACATCGCCGCGTGTGAAATGCACATCGGGCACCAACGCTTGAGGGTCACCCGTGGAAAGATCATCAAGCCCGCGCACTTGATGTCCCTCACGGGCGAGTTGGTTGGCAAGCGAAGAGCCGAGGAATCCCGCGGCTCCGGTAATAAGGAAGTTCATTTTTTAGATTATACAGGGTTACCTTTGATATTGTATGATTGCTTCTTCAGCAAATGGTCGCCCGCTTTCGCGATAGATGCGAATCAGTTCTTGCGCGTCGAATGGAAGACGCCGGAATTCAAGGCTGGTTCGGTTATTCTCAGAAGTTAATATAGCATATTCTGCCCAGGCATCGGCAAAGAATTGACCCTCGGGTTGATTAGCGCTGAATGCAAAACCAACACTTCCAGGATTGAAGAAGAAAAGTTCGCCATTGCGTCGGATCTGTTGCGCGTGTGTGTGGCCGCCCGTCAAAACGCGATCGGCGTATTTGCCAAGGAATTTCTGAAAATCTTCTTGATGGGCCGCTGGCAAAATAACATCGTCGAATGAATCAGGTGAGGCGTGGAAGCATAATAGATCGAGATTCTTTTCAAGTGATACTGTAATTGTTGATTGAAAACCAGCGATGAATTCCTGGTCATTTGCATTGAGTTGCGATAGCGACCATAACCGAATGGCGTCCATCTTTTTGAGGCGTTCCGGAGGAATATCTTCATCACCAGTTTCTACGCCACTTAACAACCATGCATCAGCATTGCCCATCACTGTGGGAGAGTTCAAGTTTCGCAAACGTCGAACGACTGCCGCGGGTTGAGGTCCGCCCTGGATGGCGTCACCAAGACAAATGATTTGATCCACGCCTTGTTGTTGAATATCCG
>WNFL01316916.1_pt1 | contig 12021 bp, 13 predicted proteins | sample 5400361 | NCBI WGS metagenome assembly WNFL01 (sample SAMN13153351, study PRJNA577476) | soil metagenome | isolation source: 40 cm soil on Douglas fir-dominated hillslope | place: USA:California | collected 2013-09-17
TACACAAGGAAGGTGCCATCTTTGAGCTCTATAATTCCCTGGAGAGATTAATGAACAGGCTGACATAGGTGGTTGGTCGTGAAGGCAGGAAGATTCAAAACGGAGCGATGAAGGTAGTAGGGAGCACACGTGTGATGCGATTGTTGAAGTAACTAAGTCCCGTGCGAGGGCAGGTGGACAGCCAAGAACCAGAAACTACCGGCTCAACCTCGGCACATGTTTGTCCACCACTCCGTCCACCGACGCTACCGAAGATGGGAAAATGGGCGGCGTTGAGTTATACTGTTCGGATATCCGGTCCTCGAATCGCCTACTACAAATCGCGACTCCAGAGGGTGTTGGCGAGAGAGTTCGGCCCAGTGTGAGTGACGGTAGACGCGTTCGTTTGATCAGCAGGCACTCAACGGTCCGTGTAGTGAAGAAGTCATCATCTCGGGTGAACTTGGATGCTTCTCGGATGATGCATTCGCCATTTTCAAAGAGTCTGTGTGCGCCGGAAAGGCAGTGGCTGCGAGAACTATTACCATTGGGAACCAAACTTTCTCACTCACAGAGCCCAGTAGCATTGAGTGCTCCAGAATCGGTATATGGCGCAAGTCTCGCGCGACATCCCAACCAAGGCTGTCGGAACCATCATTACCACCCAGACCCCATGCGCCGCGGTCACCACCTTACACACCCTATTCGCGCATTCACCAGATGGCCCAGTCTCCTATTTGGAATGTCCCTACTCCTTCTCCCAGAACGATGGCCATGTCTTACCTCCCCACTCTCCTGATACCTCCGGGGAATTCAATTTCATCCAAGTCGTCGTCACTGCTCGAGCCTCAAGTTGCGTCTTCATCGGCAGAGGCACACCAATTGTCCTTGGGTCCCCAGTCTCATTCAACTACACAAGCCAACAATCAAGCCGATCCTGCAGCCACCAACGCGTCGCACAAGGAACGCGCTGTGACGACTGGAATAGCGGGTCAAGTCACCACGTCGACAGGGACGGAGCCATCGCAACAAGATTTGAACCACCTATCAGCTGCCATGACTACCTCTTCCGTGCATCTGTCTGGAGCGATTGATCCAAGCCTAGTCCCCATCACTGCGGCCATGCGCACTGAGCCACCTGGTTGTACACCTCAAAACTTCGCTCCAGTGACGGACGTGGGCCGTTTGGCTATTACATCCGCACCGGTAACAGCGACATTTATAGGATCCAGTCGTCCCCAAAGTGGCGCATCCACCGCGCCCATGCTCTCAAAGCCCGTACTGTCATCATTTCCGCTAAACGCCATAGTAGCGCCGAAAACCCAAGTTGGCCCTCCTTCTGATCCAGCGGTCGGTACGGCCCCCGTAGCGGTTCCCATTGGATCTCATAGCAGCCTCCCAGGCGCGATAGATCCCTCTACTGTAGCCTTCGTCACTGTCCAAGGTGACATTCCTTCAGAGGACCACCCGATGCGTTGTGCTTTTCAGAGCCAGTCTCAAACAGGCGCGCAAGCGCTGAACTTGACGTCAAGTTTAGAAGGTGGAGTAGGGTTCTTAGGCTCAAACGTGGCTCTATCATCGGGAATCGCGCATGCGAATCAGTTCTCGAATTTTCAGCAGCCTCTGTCCGACGATCCTACAAAGGCTGGACGACCTTCTGCCTTCACATTCCTGCCACCTAAAACACCGGCATCGATGCAGCAACAATCGTCAAATTCAAAATATCAAAATCCACCTGGTCCGGTCCCCAGGCCTCCGTTGGTCGCCACACCGGTGCATCCCCATCCCCAGCCTGCTTCCAGGCAACAGTGGATAGGAGGTGAGCAAGAAACCCTTGGATACAGCATTCCTGTGACCCAACTTACATGCCTCAATCCTGCTTGTCGACGTTCTCTCTCTGACCCGGCGGATTCCTCTGTGAATCCAGGCGAGTCCAAAACTGTTAGTGTCACCCAAGAGCAGTTTCGTGCAGCGCAAGCCAAGTTCAAAGAGCTTCGCAAAGAGCATGAGGAAGCGGTAGATGCTCGTTCCAAGGCCATAGAGGAGCTGGAGAATGAAAGGAAAAGGTCAAAGGAGCTGATAAGACGGCTAGAAGATGCAGAAAAGGTTGTCGAGAAAATGAAATGCGAGCAAGAGACCTCGGGTATCCAGCATCGAGCAGAGCTTGACCGTGCACAGAAAGCCAATACCGAAAAAATGAAGACTTTAAATGAGGCGGTTAACGAGGAATGGACGCTGAAGCTCCGAGGGTATGAAGAACGTTTGCTGCGGGAAGTGGAGCAGGCGAAGAGGCAGGTGAATGAGGAGCGGGAACTGTCATCCACAAGAGAAAAGGAGCTACGGTCGGAACTGCAGGTCCTTGAGGTCCAAAGCGATTGGAAGTCAAAACTCGAGGTTGTCGAAGAAGAGCGTCTCAAGTTGCAACAAGAACTCATGGACTTGAACCAGGAATTCCTTCGAGCAGACGCAGATGCTCAAGTGGAGCTCGGTAGACAACAAGAGCTAGAGCAGCAGTTGGACGATAGCTGGGCAAGAGAAAGGGCCCGTCCGGAATTCGTCAAGGCATTCATACTGTTGGAGGCTATGGCCCGGAAGATTGAGGGACCTCGTGATGTTCGAGTGGTTGGTCCGTCTGGGCGTGACACGACCCGAAATCCAGTCAAGGCGGAAGATTCTCCCCAGAGCCCTGTCAGAGTTGGGGCCAAGCGGCAGAGGTTGCAATAGACCCCCATCCATTGGCACTCCCGTCTTTCTCCGTTACTATATAGGTATCTTATTTGCGTCTTGAAGACTTACCTCGCTGGATACAGCTGTTGTGGGATTGAAACGGCCACCCCTAATCATGTTTTGTAATTAACTGCGTTAATCTATGCGACCATCTGTCTCAAAGACTCATAGTGTCGTCTCTAAGCTAGTTAGTATCGCCTGAAATAAGCAGACAAACCATTTTTGTTGTCCGGTGATTCTGTATGCCAAAAAAGCTAGGCCGGAAGCTTGTAAAAAAGTGTGAGAGAGACCACTACGAGGACACAGCATGATAAGATAGCCAAGAAAGTAAGTAACCTGGCCCACTGTCTAAGACGGAAAGAGCAAGTCAGCACTAGTGGCATGGTGTGCTGTGCGCCGTAGCCTGCCAACATTTACTGTCGCACGGTCAACAGTCGCTTCTATTCTTCTTTACACGCCAATAGTTTAATTCTCACCTATCGAAGCACAATATTTTCCTGGTGATCAAATAAAATAATCGGTTTGGAATACTCCCCAAGTTTCTCGACGCTGCGAGAAATCGGAAATGGGGTTGTTCGAAGGTTGTATATTATTGACCCTGGTTGCGTGCGAGCACTCCTACTTTGATACCTCGCCAGACTCGAGCCTGACCACGGTTTCTCTTAACAGGGTACCTTGGAAATCGTCAAGACGTGCCACCCTACTCACCAATCTGGGAAAGTGATCAGTATGCCACCTGTTGAAGCCATCGTCCGCACGCCAGGTCTTGGGGTGGGCTGGAATGCTTGAAAGAGGTGGCGGGGGTACCAAACAAGGTCAGCACCAGGCATCGGACACTTGCTGAAACCCGCTCCATAGGAAGCAGACCACTTCAAACAGAAGGAACTCCAAAGCCGTAGTGCAAGGCAAGATGAGGAATATCTCACCCCCACGGGACAGCTTATCTTTCGAGCACAAAATCTTTCGCCCTTCTATCACTCTCTATTTGGTCTGCAAGGACAACACCAGACACATTATGGAAGACGGTGGGTTATGGATTGGTGGATTTTTCACTGCTCCCAGTACGGAGGTGATCGGATTTACAACTAATGCGATCAAGTCATATGCAGGCCGTATCTCAACACTGAGGGAAGGCGGGAAAACAGATGTTGAAGACGCTGAAGAGCGGAGTTGAGCTGTGGGTAAATTTCTCTTTGTGTTTAACAAGAACGGCTCAGGGCCGAGTGTGATGACACTGATGACGAGTGCCCAAATTCTGTACTCGCGTGTTGGCGGTGTATACTGCACAAGGAGTAATATCACCAGCAACAGTGTGATCGACAGAGCGCCCATTACCCATAACATCAGTCCCAAACGGCCGACAATGTGGTGCTTGGGACTCAGTGGTTTATATAGCTAATATGGTCATTTCTGTCATCATTGTGCGCGTCATCACCTTCTACGTCGCCCTGCTGTGAAAATAGCCCAGTAGTCACTTTCCAATCACCGATTCTATGTATGTTATGTGTTCCTTGTTGGATGGTCACTTGTTGACCTTTACTCTGTGGCCCTGAATATCGGAGGTCCTTGCCAAAATGATCACAGCGGAGGCCGTGCAGTATCGCGCAGTAAAGATCCAATATTGTTAGAGCAACCAAATGTATTTAATATTTACAAACCGCTCCTTTGTATGTAGAGCCTGTCCAGGATCGTCGGTGCCTGGCCCGCTATCTCTCAGACTGTTCTATAGACTTGTCAAATCACTCGAGATGGAAAGAAAAACTGTATGCATTCGTGGTGTATGTGCGTAAGACAAGTACGGAGAGACCTAGACTGCCCAAGGTTGTACAATCAACCCGCGTTCGCAGGCTAAACATGATAGACAGACGAAGCTGTCAAGAATTGTATCACTAATATAAAAAAGGTGAGCCCGAGGAGAGAGCAGGAGAACTGTCCGAAGAAGTACAATTAATCATGCAAAAACACCTTTGTGTTCACTACCATTTCCCATTTGCTCTAGAGTATCCACCTCTTCTTTCTTGACATATGAGGCTGAGGAACGCGACAAAAGACCTGGTAGACGTTCGAGTTTCACCGTCCCTTTGTACGCCAGGCCTTCGATCGCCCGAAGAGCCTTCAAGAATTCGGGTTCGACGACTTCTCGACTCCTTAAAACTTGGATCTCTATCTCTTGCCCCTCCCTTTTCACCACCTCCTTACCAAGTGCCTCAAGCGCATCCTCGAGTTCGTTCTGGCATTTCTGGAGACGGTGCCTGCCCTCGTCCCGTTGTAGGGTCATCTCCTTCAGCTCCGTTTTCAAGGAAAGGATTGCTTTTTGCCATTCCTCCTTGATTGAATCGCACCGCGTGTGCCACCTCTTGTCGCGCTCCTTCTGATGCTGTTCCAGATTTTTGCATTTTCCATAGGCGTCCCGCAGCCTCCTCTGGAGGTTCTCCCTTTCCTCACTGAGGCTCTGGTTTTCGCTTCGCACTGAGAGCAGCTCGTGGTCTGCATGAGAGCGGTCTGCAATAGCTTGATTGTATTGGGCAAGGAGCCCTGTATTCTTGAGGTCGAAGTCATCTTTCTCTTCCTGGATTCGTTCGCATCTCTGCTTGATATCATCTAGCTCCTGCTGCAGTCGCCTCGCAGCAGGTTCCCTTGGGTCCAGAATGGCGAAGCTGTTGGCTGACGCCTGTGTAGCGTGCTGGTGGACAGGGTTTGGGTTCGGGGAAACAAAAGGAGATTGAGGCCATAAGCAAGGTGGGAGCAGGGGTATACCGAGGCTATCACGACGAGGGGTCGTGAAAACCGACTCAGAGAATGCGATGGGCAGTGGAGGGGACGAAGGGTGAGAGTGTGAAGATGGAATGGTAGGAAATGTAGAGACTGGACTGTGGGTTGCTGGGGTCACGGGTGTAGGAAGCTGCTGAGGCATTGGAGGCATTCGTGTGGACTGTTGGAGCTGGATAAGGACCGAAGAATCCGTCGGGCTGAGACCGGATATGCTGAGTATTCTAGCCTGTATCTGGACTTGCCCTGTCTGAATGGCGACTGCGGCTTGGACGGCAGAATTGAAGGTCACAAAAACTCGCAGCCGCGGATCGGCAGACCTCCATAGAGTGGTAGACAAGCTTCGTACCACCATTGAGTCATAGCAATCTACAAATAGCCGCTCGAAATAACGTACATTTGTCCAAAACGCAGTTGGAGCACTCGTCGTACCTCTGCAATTTCCTTCTCGTGGCGAATGAAAGATACCAATACAGTGGCGTCGGTTCGTATACCATTTGCGTCGTTCATTGCCACAGGAATAAGTGGAAGAGACTTATAGAGGGTCGGGGGAGGCTCCAAAATGTGGCTCTTTCATGTGGCGGTCTGCGAAAATCAAAGTGCCATAAAGGTTAGCCACCCTCGTGACCTTTCTAAAGGAGAAATAATTTGAACTCGTGGTTCACATTCACCTTTCGATGAATTTTCTATGGCTTTAATGACGTATACTGTTCGTGCCGCTCCGTCTTGGAAGATGCGAGCTAACAAGGGATGGATTTGATGGCTAAAGTTGCCAATGACGTTGTTAGTAGGGTGCCTCCATGAAATGGAGCATGGGTGCCCCTTTTCATCAAATCTCCTGAGAATAACGAAGGAAAAGACGGACCAAAGGGGGGTTTTAGTGGGTAGGTCAGAAGGCATATTTTCCTTAACCTCCCCACTGACAGGCCTTGCTGGAGCCCCACACACGGCGCCTTTCGGCGCTACGGTGCATGACGCATTTCCCTCTTTTCCCTTTCCCCAACCAAAATAAATAAATAAGCCAGGCCAAGGAAGGAGACTTGCCATCAATACTTTCATGATGAGTTATGCCGCCAATGCAGCTCCGGGTCTGAAAAGCACACCTTCAGCTATTGGTAGTTGGGCCCGAGGCTGAACAGCCAACCTCCTTGGGTGAGGGAAGCGTCGGTGCTGCGACTACTATTTCACTCCAATGCTTGGAGTGCGTGGACAGTATCTGGTTGCTGCAGTTCCCTTGCCCTCATCTCCGCATTGGAGCACTTGGTCCCTCCATCAAGAAAATCCCTGTAAAGACAGACCGTGTTTGCGTTCTGTGGGTACACCTGCCAAGCGAGCCTCTGCTGTTCCAATTCTCCCCTCTGAAATTACCGATTTCACGTCGACCGCCTGCGTATCCTCAAATGATGATAATCTCGTGCGAATTCGCTCCATTCGACCCTCAGAGCGTCGATCTCGGAGAATAGACTGGTCGAGAAGCTCCGCTTTTGTCGCTCCAGCCATTATTGATTACCTCCAGTTCTTTATCCAGTCCTTCACTCAAGTGTCCAAGTATCAAGATGGTTCTCTCGCTCTCGCTGAGTTGCTTTTTGAATCTCCTTGATCTTGGTCTTTCCGGTCCTGAATCCTACTCCTCATGCCACGGCTCATTTCATTGCTTATGGCCCTGCTTTTGGGTCGTGAGAGTTCCCCTTTATCTGTTGCAGTGAACCCTAGTCCCCCGATCTATGACGCTTCTTGGTACGTCCCATTTTTGCTTGTGTAATTCGCCTGCGTTCTTCGCCTGTGTAATCGCATTTGGTGGCTGGATGGCATGGGAAGGAAGAGAGGTTTGACGAGGACAGTCGGGGATCATCGGGACTGGTGGATAGCAGGGCGAAGTAGGTTGATGTCAGTCCTTGCGAGATATTGGCGACATTTGAGGGTATGTTTGCTGAGATCGACTACCCAGTGGAAGGCAGAGGTGCTGAAGAGAGACATGAGGCTGCGATGGTACGCCATGTAGCGGCCCCTGATGTACATGAGATCCAAGAGCCATCGAAGGTGTCGAAAGGTGTCGTAAAGTACATCAGAGGGCCTGAGTACGGGTGTTATTGTATTGTCCAATCCCTGTTGTACGACACAGAAATGGGGAGGCGAGCGAAAAGGAAGTGCAGGAAGGAATAATCCTCCACATAGGAGTGACCTCAAGGTCAGCACTATCTGAGGATGTATGGCTAGCAGCTCGAGTGGTGTCACAGTGACATTCCTACTCCATTACCCTCGTCGCTCTCATGAAAGCTATCCATAACCGCAGGAATATCGGCTACTCATTGCATAACCAGCGTTTTAAGAGTGAGTTGGTCGGGAAAGCTGAAAAGGGCCCGCTTCTTGCGTGCTCGTCGCCTAGTCGAAGCGTGGAAGTGCTCCAATACCAACCGATGTTTGAGTACTACACAGTGGTCTGATTACTATGAGAGGTGCGACGTGAGGTATTCGTAACTGACAGAGGGAAATCCCTCTTGCTAAAACGGTCCCACGTAATTTCTCACTTGATTCACCAAGTTGATCACTGCGTCTTGTGTCTTCATGGCCATCTAGGAGGAAGAAGTTCAGGACGACGCAAGTTCTTTTACGAGTGGTCCCGTGCTGCTGCCAAAAGTATCAGCGCGCAGCCGGGTTGGAGACCAAGCGTCGGATAAACGTTAAGCAACTTTCAAGCGGGAACAAGTTGCATCCTGCGGTGTGTGTGTGTGTGATAGGAACATCTCTCTGCCCTGGAAGATACACTAGAAACTATGATGTAAACCCTCCCACCGCTCTGGTCAACGAGCGCCATTCAACGAGCGTCATATCGCATATTTCTCATAAAGCACAAAGTGCACCTCGGGCAACCACTTTGCGACACCAAAAGGAGGTATGATTTCCTTTGTGTATAAAACCCCTCTGAGGTATCTAATGCGCGCATCCCCACAATCTACGCCTGCTCGTGCATCATACTCAGGTTTATTCTATAACAAAATCGCCAAAGTCATCAGATACAGGAATAGCACGGTTATTGAGCCAGTGCAACAGTCTCCTTCGCTCCATTTTCGCCTTTTGGGTTAGTGCGTAAGCGAGAAATTGTAGGCGCAACGGGACTAACGTAACTGATTTGCCGCTCGTGAAGACTGTCGTCCCATATAGTTTCTTCGATCATAGTTTCTTCTGCAGGCCAGACGTAGGATGTGATAGTGTAGACGCTGGATGCAATTACGAAGCCCAGAATCCACGAAACCTGGTACGGATAGATACCACCATGAACATCGATTTTGGGGTTGATTGCATTGATCAGACCCGGGAGATTGGGAGGCACAGAAACGAGGAGGGCGACAGCAGCGCGCCAATTCTATACACACGAGGGGTGCCACAGTATCAGTGCATGGAATTAAAGCAAGCAGGTGACCCTACCACACCACCGGTGTACCGATAACGTCCTTTCGGCCTATAGAGCGACGGGATGTCGATCTTTCCGCGGTGTACAAGCCAATACTAAAGCAACTTGAGCCAAGGTTAGGAGCAAAAAATCAGTACCTACGTCAGAAATCATGATCCCGGAAATAAGCCCAAGGAATACCGTGTACCCAGCCATAAAATTGAGGAAGCCAATGGCCCTTGCAAGAATCTCCCATGGACAAATCACCCAACCACCAATGAACGCACACAAGATCTGCCGTCGACGAATGTTGAGCCACTAGGAGTGAGCAATAAGCCAACTTTCTGTCCAGGGCAGTGAAGTCATTGGCAGCAGAAATCGAGTTGGCGGATATATTCGTGCATATGGTCGCAAGCGCAAAGGCAAGAGACGCGAAAAAGGCTGCGGCTCGATTGTCCCAATTGTCGATCAGACGTAAAGGATCCCTACGCCCAATATAAGACACTGCCTTGTGTTGGAAATTCGAGGAATGCACCAGTAATAATCACCGTATTGCTCGAAGCCAGCAGATGTGCAAGCAATTCCAATGAATCCCACAAGTGTGAATGTAACAGGGATAATGAACAGTTGAATATATTGACTGAGTGCACGGTGTTAGGTAATGTGAGATTACGAGACATGGAAGGGATAGGAACTTACTCCCTTTCGGACCTTGAATAACGAGTGAAGTCTGGAATGTTGACAGCGAGCGTTGCGAAACTTCCCAAGGTGCTATTGAGGGCACCAAGCCACGCCCACGCGAGAGCAGCACCGCCGAGGGTCCCTTTTTGATGAAAGATCTCACCGCCGCCTGTCGTGGCAAAGGCCCATATCATCATGGCCAGGAATGCAGGAGGAACAATCAGGGCCTTAGCCATGAAGAGCCATCGAAGTTGTTGTGGAGAGATGAAGAGGAAGGGTAGCTGCAGGAGCCAGAAGAGGAAGTAGCACATCATTCCGGTGCTCGTAATGTTGCCTTCTAGTTTGTTGGGTACCCTCGCGACTGATGGCCATATAGCTTTCAGCATTTGGTACACACATTCAGAGCCTGTTGAGTGGATTGTCGTGGTAGGTTCGATTAGCACGATTTAGCGACAAAGACGAGAGAACAGACCTGTATACGTCTGAACAGCGAACCAGAACATGGCAAGAACCTATTTGTAAGGGCCATAAATGAGATGGGATACCCGGATCGGATATTGGTTTTCGGGAACTTTACCACGCGGGATACTACACTGAAATAGCTAAAATAAAAACCAAAACTGGAGCGATTGAGGACACTTCAAAGAGACATTAGTGCTGCCCTCGAGGTAATATGGAGACAGAAAAATCCGGAAAGCACCATTCCAAAAGAAAAACCAACGATGTTGCGGAGTTTGCGAACTAAATAGACATGCCGTAGATGATACTCACGGGAATGGGACGTGTAATCGCGAGCCAATGGTACCATTTGCCGTGATAATCCATGATATTATGATATTGCCGACGACGATAGCCGGGAGTGCTTGTCGCCAGGATAATCCAACGGCAATCATAGACGCTGCGAGTTCGTAGGAGGCAACGTTGAACGCATCCGATATCCTGAGCAAAGAAAAGCTCGACTACCAATAGAGCTAGGGCCAGCGCTGGTCTTACCAATAAGTAACCCAAGTCCTGTATGTCCAAGTCCTGTGTGTTTCAGGTACTGATGTTTGAATGGGTTAGTGCCGTCTCCAAGATTGTACAATGAGGATCGCGAAAAAACCTAACGGCCTACTCTACGAGCACTCACCAGGATCCATATCCTTGTTCGACCATTTGTTGTTCGTTGCGAACGTTGCGGGTTCGGGAGAGAGCTCCCAGCTGCGAAGGTGCAGGTTTGCCTTGAATCGTGCCACTGAGGTCGATGAATCAGCAATATTCGGAGACGAGGAGAGCCCATCTTATGTGCATACCCAGGGACAGGTGCGTCTCGGCCATAGTAGCGGGTATGCAACGCTGGAACGACAGAAACCACGAACTGGGTGCGTGCCGAACGAGATCGTGCAATATTAGGCAGTGCGACAAGCCTTGTATGTTTTTTTGTGCTGCGGGCGTTCTCATGGAATCGTCCTTCTTGTCGTGCGGTCCTCATGGAGGTTGAATAGGGAAGAGACGAAGTACTCAATCACGTGTCCGTTTGGCGCCGCCGAACGGCACGGACCGCCACTATCTTCGCATCCGATTCGTCTGGAGCAGAAGCTGAAGAAATTCGCCACCGGTAGGTGTCCCAATCCGCTTTTTACCCGCAGAGAGAACCCAGGCTCCCACTCTGAGTGCCCCTGGCGAGTGGTTTGGGGCTGGGAATGCTACTGCACCTTGTGCCAACATTCAAACTTCACCATAGGGGTACTTGTGAATGCCCGGTGGAGTGAGTAATCCATCGCCAGCACAAATCCTCGTGTCTCCTGACTCTTGACCGAAGCATACCGGTCTCGTGCATAGCAGAGGGGGCTGTTATTGATTGCACAGTTCTCTGCGTTCCAGTCCCCATACTGCATGTTTACCCAAGTCACGTACGCTAAGGTGAATAAGAGGTCGGAGTCACCACCCCATCGCATAGTCAGTTGGTACTCACCGTCGTACCAACTATACCTCATGCTCTAAATTCCAGATATATACATGCTTGACACCCTTTGCATTTCCTAGCGAGCACACAAGGGTTGTGACAACTTGAGTGCAGACATTGGGTGTGCATGTGCATGGCAAATTGGAGGTATTCATTGCGGATGTGGCGAGCTCACGGATGTGGCAGTGTATGATGACTGAGACCTTGTTCTTTGCACTGCTGGAGGGCAGCAAGGATGAAGATGGCAGTCTTTACATGACCAGTGACCAGACTTGGCATGAAAGAGAACATCTAGAATGTCGGTGCCGAGGATCACCAGCAGCATGAAATTAAGAAAGCACACACATACATACCACTTACTCCTTTGGGAGGTTCTCTGTTGGCCTTGCTGAAGCAGCCTTTGTGCTGCCCTGCAGGCTTAACCCTACCTGAGGGCTCAGAATGAGGAATAGTATTACTAGGGTGTTCCAATGCTCAGTGACCCTGAGAGCTCCTGGTGGGCATTTTTCCAAAAAAAATTTTGACTTTA
>WNFL01164457.1_pt1 | contig 12020 bp, 10 predicted proteins | sample 5400361 | NCBI WGS metagenome assembly WNFL01 (sample SAMN13153351, study PRJNA577476) | soil metagenome | isolation source: 40 cm soil on Douglas fir-dominated hillslope | place: USA:California | collected 2013-09-17
GAACGCAAGAGATGCTCCATATAAAATTCCGATTACTCCGAAAAGCATCGCCCAGGGAGCGAGCTCAACAGCAGCAGACGGAAACAAAGGCAATACAAACCGGATCAACCCATAAGCACCTGTCTTCAATAAGAGACCAGCGAGTATCAAACTTCCTGCAGTGGGTGCTTGCGAGTGAGCATCCGGCAGCCAAGTGTGAAATGGAACGACAGGTAATTTTACAATAAAAGCAGCAAGGAACCCCAACATCAACCATCGTGCCGTGCCGGCAGACATTTCTGTATTGAGTAGCTGGAAGTAATCGAAGGTGAATGTACCAGTTGCACGACCGTGAATGAAGTACAAACTCAAAATGGAAAGCAACATCAAAAGACCGCTGGCTTCAGTTAAAATAAAGAACTTGTACGCTGCGTATCTTCTAAATACCAATGAGAAAGTACATCGGGATGAGCATGACCTCCCAGAAGAAATAGAATAGAAATAAATCCATGGTGAGGAAGACACCCGTGATTCCTGCCAGTACCCATAACAAATTGAAGTGGAAAAAACCTACACGTTCCTGAATCTCATTCCACGAAATGAGTACAGCAAAAATTCCAAGGAAGAAAGTAAGTAGCACCATGAGAAGGCTAAGACCATCAAGCGCCAGGGAAAAATTTACACCAAGACTTGGTATCCATTGTGCGCTGAATTGAACAAGCCAATTCGAAGATTCAATTGTTGGTTTCTGTATCCAAATAGAAATGGCAAGAAGAAGATTTATAATCAACGCCCCCAAAGAAATCCATCTTGACAAGACAGAATTCCATTTGGAAGTTATCCAGGCGAGGACTCCTCCAATCATCAACAAGGCAATGAATACAACAAGGATCATTTCACATTTTTATTTGTGTTCACTCAATTTTTAATCAACCCTAAAGCCAAAAGCAAAATTCCTCCGATGACAATCCCCATGATATACCATCTCAAAATTCCACTTTGGGTATAAGCAAGAATTCTATTGAAGAAATTGGCAATCCACACCAAGCCATCGTAGAATCGATCGACAATATCTTTCTTGTTTATGTTCGAAATAAAGACAAAGGGGTTCACAAATAATTTATCATAGAGTGAATCAAATCCCCACCCATTGAACCAGAATTTATGGAGATCGGCTGCAGACGTCTTAAGCTCTTCAGACAAACCTGGCTTCACAATATAGAATATGTATGCTACGTAAACCCCTGAGAGTGCAACACCAGCCGCAATCAATTGTACCATCCATTCGATTCCTTCAAACCCCTCTTGAATCGAAACTGATGGAAGTACAGGTTTCAGGAAATTTGAGAAAACAGTAAAATGACCAAACGAATGCGGCAGCTCTATAAATCCACCCAAGGTAGAAAGTCCCGCCAAGATTAATAATGGAATATTCATCCCGTTCCCTGGAACGTGACTCACGTGGGTTTTCTCGGTTCCAAAAAAAGTAAGGAACAGCATTCGGAAAGTATAGATCGAGGTTATGAACGCACCGAGTAATGCAAACAAGAAAAACCAAATGTTGCCGTGCTCACCGGCAAGTGATAGCCAAAGTATTTGATCCTTGCTGTAAAATCCTCCGGTGATTAAAGGCAATGCTGCGAGAGATGATGCACCTATTAGGAACGTCCAGTAGATCACGGGCAGTTTCTTTTTGAGGCCACCCATCTTGTACATGTCGTGTTCATGATGCAATGCCATGATCACAGCGCCTGCAGCAAGGAAGAGAAGCGCTTTGAAGAACGCGTGAATCATGAAATGAAAAATCGCAGCAGACCATGCGCTTACGCCTAATGCTAAAAACATGTAACCTATTTGACTGATTGTCGAATACGCAAGCACTCGCTTTAAGTCAAATTGAGTAAGAGCTGTAAAGCCGGCTATCGTCAATGTTGCAGCACCAATTATTCCAACAATCATCAGGGCATTAGGCGCTAGTTCAAAGATTGCGTGAGTTCGAGCGATCAGATAGACACCAGCTGTTACCATAGTTGCGGCATGAATCAGCGCACTCACCGGTGAAGGTCCAGCCATGGCATCGGGCAACCAGGTTTGTAATGGAAGTTGTGCTGACTTGCCAACGGCTCCGCCCAATAATAATAGAGAGATGATCATTGCCGTCTCCGAACCAACTCCCCATTGCACTGGAGCCTGAGTGGCAATTTGTTGAATGTTCAGTGTGTGAAAATTCTGAAAGAGCATGAACAATCCGATGGCCAAAGCAGTGTCGCCAACGCGCGTCACGATAAATGCTTTGCGTGCTGCATACCCATTTTTCTCTTCGGTGTACCAAAAACCTATCAATAGATAACTGCAAAGCCCAACGCCTTCCCAACCGAGATATAGCAAAACCAGATTGTCTGCGAGAACGAGTGTGAGCATGGAGCAAACAAACAAATTCAGATAGGCAAAGAAGCGAGCGTAACCATCGTCATCGGCCATGAATTCTGCTGAATAAACATGAATCAGAAACCCGACAAACGTGATGACGAAAATAAATACGAGCGACAATGCATCAAGATGGAATGAAACAGCCGGAGAAAAACCAGCGACATCGATCCATTGCCAAACCTGATAATGAAATGAAGTGGCAGAGGTCGAGATAAACCTATATCCCACAAATAAAGTTACCAGTGCAGAAAGACCAACGCTGCCAGCGCCAACCATAGCAACCATCTGCTTTGATAAGCGCGATCCCGCAACGATCAATAGGAATGATCCAAATAATGGTAATGCCGGTATTAGCCAAAGACTCATTTTAGATTTACGATTTTAGATTTACGATTTTTCATTTCTCCAATCTATCAACCTATTTGTTTGCCTTTAATCCTGGTTATCCTTTAATCCTAAAATCCTGATCATCCTTTCATCGAGTTTGCAGCATCACCGTCCAACGTTTTAAGTTGATGGTGAATTTGTAGAATCAACGCGAGTCCTACCGATACTTCTGCAGCGGCCATCGTCAAAATAAAAATGAACATCACCTGGCCATCGGGTTGTGCCCATTTTGAACCGGCTACTATGAAGGCAAGGCCTGCCGCATTCAACATGATCTCCACACAGACCAACATAAAAATGATGTTGCGCCTGATCAGCACACCGATAAGGCCGAGCATGAACAGCGCACCCGCTAGCAGTAACCCACTCGTCTCTTGTATCTCGTTCATTCTTCTATTTTTTCTAAAAACCGGTGAACCACTTTTTTCTTTTGCCTGCCTAAATGATACGCACCAATAATTCCTGCCATCAATAACATACCACTTAATTCAACGCCAAGAATATATGGGCCATACAATGACTTTCCAACATCCTTTACATCTACCACTTGACCTAACGAGCCCGAGGCGCCTCCAAGACTGATGATGTAAATTAATTCACTCAATAAAATGATTGATAAAATTGAGGGGCCAACGTAGACATCGGGAGTGAGCCATTTTCTCTCTTGATCAACCGCCTCTGCTTTTAAGTTGAGCATCATGATGACGAAGATGATTAACACCACAATCGCTCCCGCGTAAATGATGATCTCCAAAGCGGCAGCAAACGGAGCGCCTAAAATAAAAAACACAACAGCCAACGCCATGAACGAAACGACCAAATACAACAGCGCGTGGATGATATTGAAACGTGTGATCACCATGATCGTGGATATGATTGCTATTGCTCCTGCTATGTAGAATGTAATTTGCATTGTCGTAATTCTATGATCGTTATTCGTTAATTGTTATCAGTTAATCGTAATAAGTCAATTCACTATTAACGATTAACTAATAACGCCTTCAAGGCATTAAGCTCTTCACATCCACCGGTGGTTCTTCATTCTCCGCTTGGCCTTTATCTTTACCACCGATTGCCATTCCTGCTACTTTATAATAATTGTATCCCGGATATTTTCCCTGGCCATCGATGAGCAAATCCTTTTTCTCGTAGACTAAATTCTGCCGGTCGAATTCACCCATTTCAAAATCGGGAATCAATTGAATAGCATACGTTGGGCATGCCTCTTCACAATAACCGCAGAAAATGCACCGCGAGAAATTGATTCTGAAAAACTCCGGGTACCTCCTTCCGTGTTCGTCTTCAGTAGCCTGAAGCGAAATGCAATCTACCGGGCACGCTGCCGCGCACAAATAGCAACCAACGCAGCGCTCGCCCATATCGGGATCACGAGTTAACACAATTCGTCCGCGCCAGCGAGCAGGAAGTTTAACTTTCTCTTCCGGGTATTGGATGGTCTCTCGCTTATGAAACATGTGCATAAACGTGAGCCACATAGTTTGAATGATACTGAACATGTCTTTCAAAATTTAATATTCATTTCCGCTCCACTTTGTATCAATACAATTGCCGCTGTAACTAATAAATTCAGCAACGTCAAAGGCAGCAAAATTTTCCAGCCGAATTCCATCAATTGATCATAGCGCGGTCTTGGTAGTGAGGCGCGCAACAAAATGAACAGGAAGATGAAAACAAACATTTTTAAAATGAACCATACCAATGGGGGAAGGAATGCAGGGCCGAGCCATCCACCAAAGAATAAAGTCACCACTAAACTTGAGATCAGCATGATGCCGAGATATTCACCCACGAAGAACAAACCGAATTTCATTCCTGAATATTCCGAGTGGAAACCAGCGATCAATTCACTTTCTGCTTCAGGAATATCAAACGGAAGTCGATGTGTTTCTGCAATGCCTGCGATGAGGAAAGTAACGAAGCCAATAAACTGAGGAACCACATACCACATACCGCGCTGGGCGTTCACGATGTCTTCCAATCGGAAGGAGCCCGCAAGCAATACTGTGCCCATTAGCGAAAGGCCCATGAAAACTTCATATGAAATCAACTGAGCAGCGCCACGCATGGCGCCAAGCAATGCATATTTATTATTGGATGCCCATCCGCCAAGAATGATACTGTACGCACCCATCGATGACATCGCTAAAAAGAAAAGTATGCCGATGTTGAAGTTGGCAACAATTACACCCGGTGCAAATGGGATGATCACAAAGCTCATCAACACGGTGATCGCGACAATCGCTGGGGCAATAACAAAAACCAATTTGTCAGCGAAAGGAGGAATCCAATCTTCTTTAAAGAAAAGTTTGAGTGTATCAGCAAGCACAATCAGAATACCGAATGGGCCCGCCCGATTTGGACCATAGCGATCTTGCCACAGCGCCAGAAGCCTGCGCTCAAGCCAGATCAAACCGGGAGCAATCGTGAGCAACCCGGCAAGCACTCCGCCAATGATCAGCCATGGATTTATTGCTTCGCTCATATCCCTTATTTAAAAGTTGGCAGTAAGCAGTGTTCAGTAAGCAGTAGTTTCAAACTGCTGGCTGTTAACTGCTGACTGCCGACTGGTTACTGCCTACTGATTTAACAATTCCCCAAGCCGGTAATTCCGTAGCTGGCATTCCTTCAATTCCATAAGGCAATGCGGCAACGCCATTCGGCATTGTCTTATTTATTTTGACTGACAAACTATAAACATGTTTCTCCACCTCGAATGTGAGCATTTGCCCTTCCTGAAGTTTCATTTGCTCTGCCTCTTTTGTATTGATCATTACATAAGGTTTCGGAACACGCTGTGCAACTGATGATGATTTTCTGCTTAATTCTTCAGAACCAAAAATGTGATGAGTCCAAACTATCCATAGGTGATCAGGGATGGGCTGAAATACTTCCGGCACCGATATAAAGTAATTTGGCGTGTTCTTCGGATCCGCTTCCAACATTCTCAATCCAGGGTCACCGCCTTTTAATGAAGCGCCAACTTCTTCTTGATATTTATTTACCGACTGAACGGAATTCCATCCTGGCGCCCAGAAGTAGGGAATGAGGGATGAAGGAGGAATGCCGCGATAACCTTCCATGGTATACGACAAAGATGAATCGGGATCTTCAGGTGGTTTTGGTTCGCTCACATTTACATTTGCATTCATCGCTGTCCTTCCGCTATAGCGATGAGGCTCACGCGGAATACGCTGACCTGCTACTCTGTAATCCGAGGGCGGTGTTATGGTGTCGACTCCTTTCAATAATTCTTCTTCGTCAGAAATAGCTTTGGTAATGTCTTCAAAGTTTTTCCACTTGCTCATGCGCTCGTTGCCTGCATTCATACCCATGTTCAAAAGCCAACGCCAGCTTTCTTGAATTACGTCTGTTGCTTCATACACCTGGAAGAAGCGTTGAGCACGGCCTTCGTTGTTAATTAATGTGCCATCTGACTCCGCGAAAGTTCCCGCAGGAATAATCACATGTGCTTTTTTCAATGTGGCGTTTGGTGTGTGATCAAGTACGATCACCTGCTTGCACATTTTCAAAAACTTATCAACCGTTGCTATCGAACCGTGACGATACAAATCGTTTTCCATGATGATCGCTGTGTCGGCATGGCTGTGAAGGATTGCATTAAAGGCGCCATCCAATCTTCCTCCACCCATCATGGCTAAGCCAAGTGAGTTGCACTCAAGCATGGTGAGCACGATTCCTGTGTTCTTATTTTTCTTATGTAGTGCCCACGCTACATTTGCGGCAGCCTTCATCACATTGTCACTTTCGCTGGAGAGACCAGAGATTATAACCGGACGCTCAGCATTTTTCAGTGCTTCAGCAATTTGGCCAGCCAGTTTTTTTAATTCGGCAGGATAATTATCTACATCGGGAATTGTATTGTCGATTCGATGGGCAACTGCAAAACCTAACCGCGCGATTTCATCGGGTGCAGCATAATATGTTTCTGTTGCGATGTCATCGAGTTTTGTATCATGAATGGTGGCGCTGAATAGCGGGCCCTTTTTTTCCTGAATTAATTCGCGCGAGGCAAAATCATTCCATTCGGGGATGTTTGCTTTCGTTGCATCTTTCATGGGCTGCACTCGAACGGCTTGGCGAACGGCAAGCGCAAGCATGGGTGAGCTGTTAGTCAAATCTTCACCGAGAATGAAGACCGCATCTGCACTCTCCACTTCTTTTAATGATGGTGTACGAACTGGCCCTTCTTTCAGAATTTTGATGGCAAGCTCGGCCATGTCGTGCTCATTCTCAGAAACCCCGTGGTAGAAATTATTTTTCCCTACCAATGCTTTCAAAGCAAAATTGGATTGAATAGATGCACGTGGAGAACCAATGCCGATGACTTTGGCTTCCTTTAATGATTTTTTAATCTCGTCAAGAACATCATCGCGGCTGATTACTTTACCATTCAACATCGGCTCGCGCACACGATCAGGCGCATTAACAAACTCATATCCAAAGCGACCGCGATCGCAAATGAAATATCCATTCACTTCACCGTGATAGCGATTGCCAATCATGCGCAAAGAACCGTATCGCTCACCCGCGATAATGTTGCAACCCAAACTGCAGTGCTGACAGATGGATGGAGCCATTGTCAAATCCCATTTGCGGGTGTAGTGTTGTTTGAGTGTTTTGTCGGTGAATACTCCAGTCGGACAAACTTCTGATAGGTTTCCACTGAATTCACTTTCCAAAACTCCGTCTTCATGTCGGCCGAAGTAAACTTTATTTTTTGAGGCAAATGCATCCAGATCCTTTCCTCCTGCATAATCTTTGTAGAAACGAACGCAGCGATAACACTGAATACATCGGTTCATTTCATGATTGATGAATGGACCTAAGTTCTGATTTTTGTAAGTACGCTTCTTATATCTGAACTGACGATAGGAATGTCCTGCCATCACGGTCATATCCTGCAAGTGACATGAACCACCTTCATCGCACACAGCGCAATCGTGCGGATGGTTTGTCATCAGCCATCCAATCACTTGCTCACGAAATTCTTTTGCTTCGACATCGGTAATAGAAATTCGTTGATTGTTTGTGACAGGCTCCATACACGACATTACCAATCTTCCCCTTCTGTCGTTTTCATCTTTGTAAATTTTGATGGCGCACTGACGGCACGCACCGACAGAACCCAACGAAGGATGCCAGCAGAAGTAAGGCAAATCCAAACCAAGGGTGAGGCAAACCTCGAGCAAATTATTGCCCGAGGTAACTTCGTGAGGTTGGTTATCGATGTATAGTATTGCCATTTTTCAAATAAATTTTCAAATCACAAATTCCAAAACTCAAACCGTTTGGAACTTGGTATTTGTATTTTGGTATTTATTGTAAGAGCAGCCCTTATCTTGAATATGTTTCTCAAAATCTTTTTTAAAATACTTCAGAGCGCTTTGCAAGGGTTCCATTGCTCCAGGCGCGAGAGCACAGAACGTATTTCCCGGACCAAGTAACTTGGTATGGGCATCAAGCAATTTGATGTCTTCACTCCTTCCATCACCTTTTTCAATTGACTCCAAAATCTTTTCGATCCATGGAAGTCCTTCGCGACATGGCGTACAGAATCCGCAGGATTCCTGCGCAAAAAAGTGTTCCAGGTTCTTAACAAATCCCACCGGGCAAGTTTTATCGTCAAGTACCACCACTGTTCCCGTACCTAAGCGACTGCCAGCAGCAGCGACACCCTCAAAATCCATTTTCACATCGAGATGTTCCTCCACTAAGAAATCGGTCGAAGCTCCACCCGGCAGTGCTCCTCTGAATTTTAATCCGTCCTTCATTCCGCCTGCGTGCTCTTCGATCAATTCGCGAAGAGTTACACCCATTGGCAATTCCCAGGCGCCAGGTTTTTTTACTTTGCCACTCACTCCATAAATTTTTGTTCCTGAATCTTGCGTGAGACTCAATTTTTTGAACCAATCAGCTCCATTATTAATAATGTGTGGAAGACAACAAAGCGTTTCAACATTATTCACGATGGTTGGTTTGCCGAATAGGCCACTGATTTGTGGAAAGGGCGGCTTGGCGCGAGGAGTTGCTCGCTTGCCTTCGAGCGAATTTAACAATGCTGTTTCTTCACCGCACATGTAGCGGCCCACACCTGTATGGAGATGCATTTCAAGATCATAACCAGACCCTAAAATATTTTTTCCGAGGTAGCCTGCTTCAAGCGCTTCATGAATAGCTTTTGTGATTTCTTTTGCGGCAGCCTTGTACGCCCAACGTAAAAACACAAACGACTCACTCGCCTGAATCGCAAATGATGCGATAATCATTCCCTCAATTAACTGATGTGGGGTGTGCTCCAACAAAATTCTGTCTTTGAATGTGCCCGGCTCCATTTCATCTGCATTCGCAATGAGGTATTTTGGTTTAGGAACATTCATTGGAACGAAACTCCATTTCAAGCCTGTGCTAAATCCTGCGCCTCCTCTTCCTTTTAAATTCGAATCCTTAACCACCGACTGCACTTCTTGCGGAGTCATCTTCATCAATTTTCGCAACGATTGATAGCCGCCCACCTGCTCATACTCTTTCAAGCTGAGCGGTTTGCCGTCCTTGCGTAAATGTTGTGTCAAAGGTTTCTCCATAATCAAAGTCGATGGTCGATAGTCGATAGTCGATAGCATGCTACCATGGACAATGGACTATCGACTATTGACATTTTCATGTGTACTTACTTAAAATTCCTTCTAACTGATCTATCGACAGATTTCTATACAATTCATTTCCTACCATTATAGCTGGTGCACAATCACAAGTGCCAAGACAGGGATTGGGTAGTAATGTGAAACGACCATCTTTCGTTGTTTGTCCGTAATCAATTTGAAGCCGCTCACTCAATTTCTCTTTTATTTTTTCATGGCCCATCACCCAGCAACTTATACTGTCGCAAACCAAAATTATATGACGGCCTACAGGCTGACGGAAAATGAGATTGTAAAACGTTGCCACTGAGTCAAGATCTTCAGCAGACATCTCCAGATAATTGGCAATCTCTTTTAAACTCTCATCTGAAATCCAATGCCGATGATGTTGCACTACTTTCAACGCTTCAATCGATGCTGCTTTTTTGTACGGCACCAAGCTGATCGCGTGGTCAATCTCTTTTATTTCTTCCTTCGACAACATAAGCCTCACCCTAGCCCTCTCCAGAGGAGAGGGGAAGTTTTATTTTTTAGATTTTATTTCTTCGAACATTTTTACGTCTTTCATTTTACTCCTCTCCAACTCCCTCTCCTTTGGAGAGGGTTGGGGTGAGGCTACCTATCAATGTCTGCCAATACATAATCCATTGCTCCCAAAATGCTCAGCAAGTCGGCCACAGTGTAACCTTTGCTGATATATGAAATCATTTGCATGTGAGCGAAGGATGGAGTTCTGATCCTCATTCGGTAAGGAGAGGTATTTCCATCACTGATGGCGTAGTAGCTGTTTGCACCTTTGGTGGCTTCAATGCAACTCATCGCTTCACCTGGAGGGATCACCGGACCCCAGCTCACATTCAAAAAATGAGTAATCAACGTTTCGATGTCTTTCATCGTGTGCTTCTTGATCGGTGGTGTTGTCTGCGGATGATCTGATTTGTAAGGACCCGATGGCATATTTCTCAAGCACTGTTCGATGATGTGAAGACTCTGACGCATTTCCTCCACACGTACTACCGCGCGATCGTAGCAGTCGCCATTTTTTCCAATAGGAACTTCAAAATGAAAATTTTCATAGCCAGAGTACGGTTGTTTTTTACGGAAGTCCCACTCAAAACCACAGGCTCTTAAATTGGCGCCAGTTGCTCCCCATTCGATCGCTTCCTTCTTTGTGAAAATGCCGATACCTTCTGTTCTTGCCTTGAACAAACTGTTTTGTATCACCATCTTGTCGTACTCTTTTAATTTACTGGGGAAATATTCGATGAAACTTTTCACAAGTGTTTCCCATCCGTTGGGGAGGTCTTGAGCTACACCACCAATGCGGAACCAATTGGGGTGCATGCGCCCGCCACACACGGCTTCGACTATATCAAAAACTCTTTCGCGGTCGGTGAACATGTAGAAAACAGGCGAGAGCTGCCCGAGATCCTGTGCAAAAGTGCCGTACCAGACCAGGTGACTTGCGATTCGGAAAAATTCACACATCATCACACGGATCACTTGTGCGCGCGGTGGCACTTGAATGCCTGCCAATTTTTCGACCGCTAATAAATAGGCGAGATTATTATTTACACCTCCGAGGTAATCCACTCGATCGGTATAAGGAATGTACGTATGCCATGACTGACGCTCAGCCATCTTCTCTGCACCACGATGGTGAAAGCCGATATCAGGTATTGCATCTACGATATCTTCTCCATCGAGTTGAAGAATGATTCGCAACACACCGTGGGTCCCAGGGTGCTGCGGACCGATGTTAAGAAACATGAAGTCAGAGTCTCCGCTTTGTGTTTGTAACCCCCATTCTTCAGGTTTGAATTTCAGTGCCTCTTGTTCCTTATCAACTTTTTCATCGAACAAACGGAACGGCCCCATCTCAGTAGCGCGTGCGGGATGTTCTTTGCGCAACGGATGGCCTTGCCAAGTCAATGGCATGAGTATTCTTCTCAAATTAGGATGTCCTTCGAATTGAATACCGAACATGTCGAATACTTCGCGTTCGTACCAACTAGCATTCATCCAAAGTTTAGTAATGCTTGGCAGCGAAAGCTTGTCTTCGCTTAGTGCTGTTTTAATTCGAAGGAAACTATTTCGACTAAAAGAGAAGAGATAATAAACAACCGTAAATTGATTGGAGGGATAGTTATTTTCCTTTTTGCGGACGCGCTCGTCAATCGCAGTAATGTCGTAGAGAAAAGGAAATGGTTTGGCAATTTCAGATTTGAGTTGGTGAAGGACTTCAAAAATCTTAATGGACGGAACCCAGACGGTGGCAATACCATCTTGGGTTTTTTGCTTGGAGACTGAATCTTCTCCAAACTTCAACTGCAATAGTTCAGGCGGATCGAGATCTTTCATACGTCCATGGTCAATAGTCCATAGTACACTAAACAAGTCCCTAAAACTCCTTGCTCACTATTCAATCATGCATCTCTCAAAAAAATGGCCTCACCCTAACCCTCTCCAGAGGAGAGGGACTCACCCCCTTCTCCTTTTGGAGAAGGGTTGGGGATGAGGTTATATTTCATCTGGCGAACGGAA
>WNFL01040940.1_pt1 | contig 12015 bp, 9 predicted proteins | sample 5400361 | NCBI WGS metagenome assembly WNFL01 (sample SAMN13153351, study PRJNA577476) | soil metagenome | isolation source: 40 cm soil on Douglas fir-dominated hillslope | place: USA:California | collected 2013-09-17
GAGCAGGCCTTTGCCACGAGTTAATGTGATCAGCTTTGTTTTCTTGATCAATGCATTCATTCGGTCGCGGAAAATTTTTCCCAGCCGCTCGGCATTTTCTGCAAGCCTTTCATCTTTGATTACTTGTAGAGACTCCATGCACACAACGGCAGCTAACGGATTGCCACCGAAAGTTGATCCATGCTCACCTGGTTTGAGCACCATCATAATTTCATCATTAGCAAGTACAAGAGAAATCGGCATCACTCCACCGCTCAATGCTTTACCCAAAATTAAAAGATCAGGTTTCACATTTTCGTGATCGCTGGCCAGCATTTTTCCGGTGCGTGCAATGCCTGTCTGGATTTCGTCCATCATCAAAAGCACATTGTGTTGCTTGCAAAGTTTTTCTGCTGCCTTAAGGTATCCGTCATGCGGAACGTAAACTCCTGCTTCGCCTTGAATTGGTTCTATCCAAAGACCGCAAACGTTTTTGTCAGCCAATGCTTTCTCAAGCGCATGTACGCTGTCGTAGTCTACAATTTCAAACCCCGGCATAAACGGCCCGAAGTCCTTTGTTGCCGAAGGATCGGTTGAGGCGGAAATAATTGTGGTAGTTCGACCATGAAAATTCTGTTTCGCAGCAACGATCACCGCTTTGTTCTCTTCAATTCCTTTTTTGAGATAGCCCCACTTGCGCGCTAATTTGATTGCTGTTTCGTTGGCTTCGGCACCACTGTTCATAAACAGTGCTTTGTCATAACCAAACGTCTCACAAACATATTTTTCAGCGAGACCGAGTTTGTCATTATAAAATGCGCGGGAAGTTAAAGTCAATTCCTTTGCCTGATTGATCATTGCGTTGATGATGCGCGGATGGCAATGGCCCTGGTTGACGGCACTATATGCTGAGAGAAAATCGTAATAACGCTTGCCTTCTACATCCCACAGAAATACACCTTCGCCCTTGTGTAGGACAACGGGAAGCGGATGATAATTATGCGCACCGTATTTGTCTTCAAGAGCGATAGCGTTTTTGCCAGAAGTAATTGTCTCAACCATAAAAAAGTAATTTAAATCCCAATAACTATGGGGACGAAATTTACCCAAAACCGAATGGAAAGCCTAACGGAAAAGAGCTTGCCGGAAGCAGCTACTTTTTCTTTTCAAGCTCGTTGATGGTGGGAATATTTTCCAGAATGTTGGTGCGAATTTGACTTTGCATATACCACTCAATTTGGTAGAATTGAGCGGCAACAGTAATCCCGACTGCACTTTTTATTTTTTCATAATACCGAGCGATAAGTTTGTCTTGACTGGTGGTGAGAAGGATGATGTCTTTCATAATCTCATCGGTTTCAACGGCAGTAAGCTTGGTATAATTTTTTACGTATTTATTGAGAGCTACAAATCGTTTTTGGCCAAGTTGCTTGCGATGATTCTCGTAATCATCATACAGTTTCCAAAAGGCATCGTTTTTTGGCCCATCTATTTTTACAAACTCAGCAACAATTTCCTTCTTGGACATGCCAAACAAGGTTTGAAACATTTGCTGCTCGTCACTATTGATCTGCGCATAAAGACACGGTGCAAGGACAAGGGCCAATCCAACGACTAGTAGTTTCTTCATGTTATAATTAAAGTTTAGACCGAACAAGTTAATATTTTTCCGTTACGCCTTCAATGCTTTATCCAGAATTGAATTCTTTTTGCCTCTCAATAAGCGAACAATCCGTTGTACAAGGAATGAAATGACCTAACTTTGTGCGACATATACTATGGATACTAACCTCGATAACATCAAAAGACTTTTTGAAAGCCTGAAAGGGATTAGTTTTTTCGGCCGACTTTTCAGCTGGGGCAAGGTTAAAAATCAGCTTGTTGATGCGTCTGCGGATCTTCAAAAAATGATTTCGAAAGTTGAAGAGTCAACACAAATTGCCAGCGCGTTATCTGTAGAGCGTACTACGAACAAGAATCTAACGGAATCGGTTGCTCGACTTAATACCGAAGGTCAGGTCTTAAAAGAATCGAATAAGCAGATTGAATTACTTCAAAAAGAGTTGACAACAGCGACTGAACAAAACAAACTTTATTTCAAGCGTGGCACTGAGCTTTCCAACGAAGTATCGGTATTGCGTGAGAGATTAGAAGGAACAGAACGCGAGCTTCAAAAAACCATTCAGCAAAACACACAGTTGCTGAAAGACGAAGAATTCAGAAAACAAGATCATGCTAAAGCAGTTGATTCTCTAAAGAACATTCAGGATCGGATTCAAAACGACCGCAACCGCGAGCTGCAAGAAAGAAAAGATGCCGAGATCAATCGAATTCACAAACTTCGAGAAACGTGGACTGCTCACCAGGAGAATGTAAAGAATACCATCAAAACCATTTGCTCGAAACACACGATTGAGTATGTGGAGAAAGTTCCTTTCAAAGGCGAACCGGACAATACGTTGAAGATCAGTAACGAGTTTGTGGTGTTTGATGCAAAGAGCCCGGCAGGGGAGGATTTATCTAACTTCAGAAATTATCTAAAGAACCAAGCCGAGTCGGCAAAGAAATATGCGAAGGAAGCTGATGTAAAGAAGGATATTTTCCTGGTGGTGCCATCCAACACACTTGAGAGCCTTGATCAATTTGTTTTCCCCCTTGCCGACTATGATGTCTTTGTGATTTCCATTGATTCACTGGAGCCTGTAATTTTGAGCTTACAAAAAATTGAGGAGTACGAGTTTGCCGAACAGATGAGTCCGGAAGAGCGAGAAAATATTTGTCGCGTATTGGGCAAGTTTGTTCACCTTTCAAAAAGGAGAATTCAGATCGATGGATTTTTCACTCGCCAGTTTTTTGAATTGGTCTATCGTAGTGCCGCTGATTTGCCGAAAGATATTTTAGATAAAGTATCTGAATTTGAAATGGCAGAAAAAATTAATCCACCAATTGAGCGAAGAGCAAAACAGATTAGTGTTAAAGAACTGGAGCAAGAAACTTCATCTCTTAAGAATGAAGCCACTGCAAAAGGAATTGTTACGGAAGAATCAATTTTGTCTAATCGTTTGAACAAACTTCCGTTGTACACCACAGAACCTTATCCGGAGAAAAAGGAAGAGCAGGGAGACTTGTTTTAACTGTACAACATTTGGTACTCAATCAGTAGAGATCAAAATTTTTGGGTCGTTCCCTTTGGTATAAATATATGCCCAAGGTTAAAAGGAGGTTGCGGACGATGTTATTGAAATTATGAAACCCCCAGAACACCATCGCTATGTTAGTAGGCGTCTCATTAAAAATGAATGAACTTGCACAAAACAGAAAAACATTAACTGTGAAATAGTACCAAAAGGCTGTATTGATCCAAAATGGAGAATCTCTGACCGGATCATTAACAGGGCTAGTTTTGTTGCTTCTGTTATAAAATAAAACCGCATATCCAATGCAAATAATACTTGCCAATATTCTGGTATAACTTTGAAATGTGGTAATCTTTTGAAGGAAGAAACTGTCAATGCCAAAGAAAACAACAAATAATATAGTTATAATAGCGATCATCGTTCTGCTCTCTTTTAAAAACTGACGGTATATTAATGAGATTACTATAAATGAAAGTAAACAATAGAGGTTTCCAACTTGCAAATTTGAGATACTGAATTTTGAAAGGATGTAACTTATAATATCTGAGAAAGCTGATATCAAAACCAGTGAACACAACAGTTTCATTAAAGTATCTGCCCAAAAATTTCTTTTTGCGATCAAAGCAAAAAGCGGGACCAATACTGAAAAATAAGACACATACACCAGTGCCTTTGCAATAGATAATACTACGGTAGTCAAATGAGCAGAATTATTTTGTTGGACAAATGGGGGGGCATGGAGTAGTATCATCGCCATAAGTTGCTGGCATGAGATCACTGGCATTACTAAGCAGAAGCTGTGGATTGCCTTTGTTATCTAATGCCCGAGTGGTGCGCAAAGCGGTACAATTTTGAGCGCTCGTCATGGAAAGTAACATATTTGTCCCGCAGAAATGTGCGCTCACACTTCCGGAATAATTATCGATCCATCGCAGTGCAGTTGCCCAATCAATCATTCCGTTTTGGATTGAGACAGATTTGGAAGGAATAGCTTTCGCGTTAGAATCAATTCCCAGCGGCAAAATATGAAGTTGATTATTGTCGTCTTTAGCATAGTACAAGCATATGCCCACACATGCAGTCTTACTGATAATCTCTTTAATAGTTGTTGATTGAATGACATAAGATTGAGCTATGTTGCTATTGGCTTTCGTGAAGTTGTTGATCCAATTTCGCCCCAAATTGCCATCAATCGGAGCCCCAACTGTTTTATTGAAAAGAGAAGCAATCGTTGTGTTTGCATTGTTGCCGGAAGATGCAATTGCAGGATCCGGTGGTGTGGTATCTTGTGAAGGGGAAAGTCTTTGATCTGAACAAGAATAAAAAACGAAAAATGAAGCGCCTGTCAATAGCAAAAACAAAAAAGTGTTAAGAAAAATTTTTCTCATTGTGTTTACATTAAATGGTTTGTTTGGGTGAAGTTTTAAATCCGATGGGAAATAAGGGAATCACATGCCTGCAATCTTATGGATTTTATCCAGTAGTCTTTTTTATTATCCCATGGTGCGTCATTAGATAGAATATAGGAGTAACTCCTATATCCTAAGAATTTAGATCAGTGCGACAGTAATTATTTTTAAGGGGATTCCTGTTGGGCGGGAAAAATTTCAACCTCAGATGAAATCGTAGTAACAAAAAAATGTCGCACTGAATTTAAATGCGACATTTTAATCAATTACGATTTTTTATCTCACTTCAGCAGCAGGGCGACCGGGTCTTGAGAAACTTTTCTTCATTGCCTCTTTTATTTCTGTAATAGCGCGCTCAAGCTGTGCATCCACTCCTTTTGATAATGAAGTCAGATCCTCTTGTACTTCAATATCCGGATCAACCCCATGGCCTTCTTTGAACCAGGTTCCATCAGGGTTATACATTCTGAATGTAGGCACAGTGATTCCTCCTCCGTCAATTAGCTGGGGAACACCGCTTATGCCAATTAATCCGCCCCACGTTCTGGCACCATCTGAAATAATCGGGAAATGCGTCTCCACCTGACCCACTCCATCCATTGATCAGCATCACTTTTGGACCAAAGTGCGCATAAGGCGGCCATGGCCATGCGCTTCCATCGCGAATAGCCCAGAAGGCAAGCGGCTCGCGATTTAAAAGCTCTACAAAGCGATCGGGAATTTGCCCACCATTATTAAAGCGCTCATCTATAACCAATGCTTTTTTATCCCACTGCGCATTGAACTGCCTGATCAATTCATTTTGTCCATCGATGCCTGTGCTGCGCACATAGATGTAACCAATCTCACCATTGCTAGCTTCGTCAACTCTTTTTCTATTGGATTCAATCCACGCTAAATGGCGAAGGCGAGCCTCATCACTAAGTGTTTGCACCACGGCTGTTTTTGCTCCCGTCCAGGTTGCAGCAGTGTTGTAAGTAAGTTCAACTGTTTTTCCTCCGAGACCCTGGAAGAATGCACTGGGCTCAAGTTTCGAATTGATGGGAACTCCATTTACAGCCAGAATATAATTGCCTTCTTTTATTTCTACTCCGGGCAAATCCAGAGGTGAGCGCACTTCGGCATCCCACGATGCAGGCCTGATGATCTTCTTGATTTTGTAGAAATCTCCATCAGCTTGCCAATTGACTCCGAGGTAGCCTACATTTTTCTTAAACGGCTGCTCTTCATCACCACCCCCGCGATACGTGTGGGATGCATTGAGTTCGGCAATCATTTCGCCTAAAACAAAATTCACCTCTTCCCGTGTGATCGAGCCATCCAGTAATTTAAGATATCGATCTTTTACTTGCGGCCAATTAACGCCATGCATTGCTGCATCATAGAAATAATCGCGCTCAAATCGCCACGTGTCCATAAAAATCTGTTTCCATTCTTTCACCGGATCAACGAGCATTTCCATTTCGGCAATTCGTAAAGGCTTTTCGAATTTTTGATTCTCATCTGCTTTGACGATAGCCCATGAGCCGGATTTTGACGCAAGAATTTTTTTGCCATCAGCGCTTAGTTCATAACCATTAGCTTCATCGAGAATGTTTTTTTCTTCGCGCTTTTCGATGTCGTAAAATTTGATTGATGGCTTAGCATCTCCACCGGTTCCTGTGTTAGGCGCCTTTATGTAAATTATTTTACCGCTGACAGAACTTAATGTAGAATAGTTGCCTGCCTTTATTGGTAGGATTACCAATCTACTTTCGATGCCATCAAAGTCAATTTCAACTGGGGTGACGGAAGATTTTTTCTCTTCTTTAGAGTCTTTAGATTTTTTATCGTCCTTTTTTTCATCCTTTTTATCTGAGGCGGCTGCTTCCTCCTTTTTGATTTCTACTTTTTCATTTTTCGGAGCAATAAGCGAAGCTGTGCTTTTCTTCAAACTGATTGCAGCAAGCTGAGTAGTGTTTGCATAGATGAAAGTATTGTCGAGATCACTGTAAGATGGGCTGAAATATTGATTGGTGAACGTGTAAATGTATTTTCCTTCACTGTCAAAAATGGGATTGTAACATTCGTAATAGCCCGTGGTGATTTGAGTTGATTTTTTATTTTGATAATCGAATACAAAAACAGCGTTGTGGTAATTTTCAAGATCGCGTGCATAAGTAAGCCAGCGACTATCTGGCGACCAGTTAGCAGTAAAACCTTCTAACGATCCATGACTCATGCGAAGGCCTTTATCTACATCAGTTGTTACCCCACTCACTGCATCCACAATTTTTATATTCATCGCTTTGTCAATGAAGGCGAGTTTCTTACTGTCTGGCGACCAAAATAATTTATAACGATAGCCAACTCCGTAGTTAGTAATCTTTTTAGCAGCCGAATTATTTTCTACATCCATTGTCCAGAGCTCGTATTCACCGGACTGATCACTCCAGTAAGCAATCGTTTTTCCGTCAGGTGACCAGGCAGGATACCTTTCTGCTGAACCGGAAGACTGGGTGAGATTTTTTACATATCCATTTTCTGCGGGCAATGAAAAGATATCGCCACGGGCTTCGAAGAGTGCACGATTCCCATCACGGCCAATGGTGGTGTGCTGAACAGATTTCTCGGCACTTTCAATGGAAGGCTTGAGTGAAGCTTTATCGGAAACCAAACTCACTTTTACTTCTTTCGATTGACCATTGGCAAGTTGATAGAGATATAATTTTCCCCCGGCCTCAAAAACAATTTCCGAAGCGCCAAGGGACGGGAAGTGAACATCGTAATCAGAAAAATTAGTGACTTGCTTTCGCGTTTTTGTTGTAACATCATATTGCCACAAATTCATTCGCTTCTCAGGACCGTTGTCGGAAAGAAAATAAATAGAGTTGCCTGACCACATCGGCAATTCTTCACCCGCATTGATCTGCGATGAAATGTTTTGCGAGCTATTGTCTTGCAAATTGAAAACGTAAATATCAGCCACATCACCACCGCGATAACGCTTCCAGGTGCGGAAAACTTCAGATCTAAAAACCATTGCCACTTGTTTGCCATCGGGCGAATAGCTCGCAAATTCTCCATAGGCAAATGGCAATTTTTCTGTCACTCCACCCGAAGTTGAAATGGTGTATAGCTGATTGAATCTTTCTTTTTCACTTTCACGGCCGGAAGCAAAAAGAATTCTCTTGCCATCCGGGGTCCAATCAACCACGCGGTCGGTCATGCCATGATAAGTCAAGCGTGATGGAATTCCTCCGCTTGTAGGAATCAGGTAAACATCGGTGTTGCCATCATAATTTCCGGAGAAAGCAATGTTCATTCCATCGGGAGAAAATTTCGGAAAGCTTTCTACCCCCGGAGGGGAGCTGAGCTTAACAGCATTGCCTCCATCTTTGGGAACGATCCAAAGATCATTTGCATAGGTGAACACAATATGATTTTGCGAGACATCCGGAAAACGGAAGAGCCCCGCATCGATTTGGGCAATCGATCCGAAAGAGCATAAGATTAATGTGCACGATAATAAAATGTTTTTCATAAGATTGAGTTTGAAGAAGTCATAAATTAAACATTCAATTCGATTTGACTAGTTAATTTTACACGAATAAAGTTGAAGACATATGAAAGTGACTCATGATAACAAATTGAAAAAGCTGATCGTGGTGGGCGATCGCGTTCTGATCCGACCAGTGAAAGAGTCTGACAAGACCGAAAGCGGTCTTTACCTGCCGCCCGGTGTACAAGAGAAGGAAAGAATTCAACGGGGCTATGTGATCAAAGTAGGACCGGGCTATCCATTACCTATGCCAGCGGATGAAGATGATCTCTGGAAAGGGAAAGAAGATCAAGTGAAATATTTGCCATTACAGGCACAGGAAGGTGACCTCGCTATTTTCTTGCAAAAAGGCGCCATCGAAGTGATGTACGAGAGCGAAAAATATTTTATTGTACCTCAGGCTTCTATCTTAATGTTGGAGAGAGAGGAAGAACTGTAAGCGACTTTTTGTAAATTTGATTTATGGACGAAGTAATTTTAAAAATACCAGAGCATTACCCGATGACTGACGATGAGCTGTTTGAACTCTGCGTTGCCAATAAAGAACTCCGTATCGAACGCGATGAAAACGGTCAATTAATCATTATGTCACCAGCTGGAGGAATTACAGGAAACATTAATTTCAAATTGACCGGGATATTCAGTCAATGGATGGAGGAAAATGCTCATTTGGGTTACGGCTTCGATTCAGCCACCGGATTTCGTTTACGCGATAAGTCTATGAGATCTCCTGATGTTTCTTTTGTTAAAAAGGAAAAATGGGAAGCACTCTCTTTGGAAGATCAGGAAAAATTTGCTCCTGTGTGCCCTGATTTTGTTATTGAACTCCGATCAAAATCAGATTCACTGGAGCAGTTAAAAAGCAAAATGGAAAAGTGGATCAGCAACGGATGTGAGTTGGGTTGGTTGATTGATCCGATCGAAAAAAAGTCATACATCTATAAACCTAACCTATCGACCAAGGAAGTCAACGGGTTCGATAAATTGCTTTCTGGAGAAGATCTTCTACCAGGATTTGAACTTGATCTTTCTCGTCTTTCCGTAAAATAGATTCTTGCTCCTGAGCAATAATGACATCAACCTTCCTTCAAGCAGAATGGAGAAAACTAGCAATGGCGAATTATGCCGTTGATCAAAATCTTCTTCAACCATTTCTGCCAAACAAAACAGAGATCGATTTATGGAGAGGAACATGTTATGTAAGCCTGGTAGGATTCATGTTTCTAAATACCAGGGTTAAAGGAATTAAGATTCCATTTCACGCCAATTTTGAGGAGGTTAATTTGAGATTTTATGTTAGATATAATGATAGCGGTGAACTGAAGCGCGGAGTAGTCTTTATCAAAGAGATTGTGCCAAAACCTGCGTTAACGTTTGTGGCAAATACAATTTATAAAGAGAACTATGAAACTATGCCGATGACTCATTCGTGGAAAAAGGAGAATGACTCGTTGAGCGTTGAATACCGATGGAAAAAGAAAAATTGGAATTCATTTAAAGTCAATACGTCTTCCGAAACAAACCAAATTGAAAGCGGCAGTGAGGAAGAATTTATAACTGAGCACTATTGGGGTTACACGAAAATAAAAAATCAAACCTCTGAATACGGAGTTGAGCATCCGAGATGGGAAGTTTATCAAACATTAAATTATTCGATCGATGTTGATTTTGGAGATATCTATGGAGAGCAATTCAGTTTTTTAAAAACAGAAATACCACGATCGGTTTTTTTAGCAGAAGGTTCAGAGATAAATGTGAAATCAGGAAGAGTGATTTAAACTCTTGAATACTTATCGCCTTTTTCTGAGGCGATAATCTTCAGCACATTGGCCAGCACCAGCAAAATCAACTTACGTGATGCAGCAAAACGACTGAGGCCGGTGAGTTCTTGAAATTCGTACAACGTGATACTTGGATTTGCATCCAGGTATTTCATCAAGGCGAGCTCATGGGCAGCGAAGTAGAACCGAATATCTTTCTCTTGTCGCTTTCTTCGAATGATCTCGTTCATCTCCTTGCTAGCCTTGATACTCATGTCATTTACACGAACATAACTTTCACGCTCTTCTCCGTTCAACCAAAAGTAAATCGGAGGCTTTTCACTTGGCGGAATATCCAATCGAAGAACAGATCGTTTCTCTGATAGTTTGATCAGCGAATCGTGATAAACGAGAGGTTGTTTCACAAACTGCTCAAGAGTTTCATTCAAGCTCATCAACTCTTCATCAGGATATTTTACTCCCACCAATTCGCCATCATCGTCAACGCCAATAAGAATAGTGCCACCCTCGCTGTTGGCAAACGCGATCATTTCGTGCACTATTTTTTCGGGATGAGAAACGTTGTGCTTGAACTCGAGCTGTTGGCCTTCACCTTCGGCTACCAGCTTGTGGAGCTCATGAACTTCTTCAGAATTAAACCAGGATCGCTCCTTAGTAAGGCTTTTCGTTTTCAAAATTTTTCGCTTCTTCAATGCGAATGATTAAGATGATCTACATGATGAAGCCTACAACCAGGAACCGAACTAATCATGCTTATCAGCTAAATCACAAATAAGTTGGAGCGTGAATAAGCCAAATAAAGCAGGCACAATGCAAATGCGCATCAAGGTTAATATTTATCGTTGCCGAAGGCTTCCCCTTCTTCATTGTCTTCTTCTTTGGGGAGACTGAACATGCTGCTGAGTAAATCTTTGAACTGATGACCTGCCGTCAAATTATGTTTGCTAATCAGGCTGTACTCGGCCAGTCCGTGGAGCGCAAATTCCATCATGAATAATTTGTTGTTCGCATCCTGGCCTTTTTGAAATTCGTTGACTAAATCAGCTAAGCCTGGAACTGACTTCAATGTTTTTTCATAATTCTGATTGCTCATATCATGGAGCATATCAACGGAGTTGCCATCGCCAAACCAGTTAGTAATTTTTTTGTAAGGACTTTTTTCCTTTTGCTTTCGGAATTTTTCAGGATCGGGAAAATAATTGACGAACTGCGTTCGAATAGCTTTACCTAAAAGATTTTGCGCTACGATGCCTGGCCCTTCTTGCTGACCTTCATAAACCAGTTCCACTTTACCTGTAATGGAAGGAATCACCCCAATAAAATCGGCAATGCGAATAAATGTGTTTTTCTCATGGTTGATAATACTTCTTCGCTCTGCCGCAGCGATCAGATTTTCATATGCTGAAATAGTCAAACGAGCTGAGACACCACTCTTAGAATCTACGAATTCACTTTTGCGTGCCTCGAATGCAATTTGCTCGATAATGTCTTTGGCAATCTCGGCCATTGACACCGATCGATTTTGTTCGGAGCGGATGCGAGCTTCCTGTTGCGTGATTCTTTTTCCAATGTCAAGCGACTTCGGATAATGCGTAATGATCTGACTGTCGATGCGATCTTTTAATGGAGTGACAATGCTTCCGCGATTGGTGTAGTCTTCAGGATTGGCGGTGAATACAAATTGAATTTCGAGTGGAAGGCGAAGTTTGAACCCTCGTATTTGGATATCACCTTCTTGCAAAATGTTGAATAGGGCTACCTGAATGCGTGCTTGCAAATCGGGAAGCTCATTAATTACAAAAATGCAACGATGTGATCGGGGAATCAACCCGAAGTGGATTACACGTTCATCCGAATAGGGTAGTTTTAGTGAAGCCGCCTTGATCGGGTCTACATCACCAATTAAGTCGGCAATCGATACATCGGGAGTAGCTAACTTTTCTGTGTAACGTTCTTCACGATGAAGCCAGGTGACCGGAGTTTCGTCTCCAAGTTCATTTACCTTATCACGACCATAGCGCGAAATCGGATTCAATGGATCGTCATTCAATTCTGATCCTTCAATTACAGGAATATACTCGTCAAGCAAATTCATCATCAATCGCGCAAGACGTGTTTTTGCCTGACCTCGCAATCCGAGAAAGTTAATATCGTGGCCTGCAAGAATG
>WNFL01330473.1_pt1 | contig 12015 bp, 8 predicted proteins | sample 5400361 | NCBI WGS metagenome assembly WNFL01 (sample SAMN13153351, study PRJNA577476) | soil metagenome | isolation source: 40 cm soil on Douglas fir-dominated hillslope | place: USA:California | collected 2013-09-17
GCACTGGTCACTCGACTTGTCACGAGCGGTAAGCGAGCCAGCGGCGTCGAGATCGTTCATGACGGAAAGGTTCAACGCATCGCCGCCGGAGCGGAGGTCGTACTATCGTTGGGCGCGATCCACACGCCAAAGGTGCTGATGCTGTCCGGAATTGGTGACCAGACCGAACTGCAACGGCTGGGAATACCTTGCGTGCAGCACCTTCCAGGCGTTGGCGAAAACTTTCAGGACCACGTTGGTTTTGGGTGTGTTTGGGAGTATCCGCACGCACTCCCTCCACGTAACAACATGGCTGAAGCGACGTACTTCTGGAAGAGCGATCCTGATCTCGATACTCCAGATCTGCAAACCTGCCAGGGTGAGGTGCCGTTCTGCAGTGCAGAGACAGCAGCCCAATTCAGCCCACCGGCGGGTTCCTGGGCATTGCTTGCAGGCGTCGTGCGGCCAAAGAGCCGGGGTCGCGTCCGCCTGACGGGTGCCAATCCTCAGTCGCCGATCGAGATCGAGGCCAACACATTGGCCCACCCGGATGATATGAAGGCCGCGATAGCGTGCGTCGAGCTTTGCCGCGAAATCGGCAACTCAGTTCCACTGAGCCCCTTCGTCAAGCGGGAAGTGATGCCGGGCAACCTCAAAGGTGCTGCACTCGAGAACTTCGTCCGTGACGCCGCCAGCAGCTATTGGCATCAGACATGTACCGCCAAGATGGGACACGATGCGATGTCGGTCGTGGACGGCTCGCTCAAGGTTCACGGGATCGATAATCTTCGTATCGCTGACGGTTCCATTATGCCGCGCATCACAACGGGCAATACGATGGCGCCATGCGTTGTCATCGGCGAGCGCGCCGCAGAGATTCTGAAGATCGCCCACCGCATTTGAGGTCCTGCAATCGAGGTGCGCAAGTTGCAAAGCGGCTACGCGAAGTATGGTTGCCTTGCATGCTGCGGGACGTTTTCCTACCGGGGCAGCGCCTCGGATCAAGCCAGGCCGTAGACCGGCGTCGGCAAGCCCGCCTGGCGGGCCTTGATCTGTAGCGCCAGGATGCGCGAGAAGAATCGCATCAGCCCAAAATTGCCGTTGTGGAACCAAAGGCCCGGCTGCCGCGTCGGCTTCCATACGTTCCGGGTCTCTCCGGCCCATGGCCCATGGTCGCGGCGCACGCCCGAACCGATGCCGCCGACGGGCCCAAGTTTCTCGATGATCTCGCTCGAAAGGATCGCCCCCGCCTGAGCCAGCCTTCGATATCCCGTGGCATAGACGATGAAGTCGGCCGGCAGTTCCGCTCCGTCGCTCAGAACCACGCTCCGTTCGCGAATGGCGTCGACCCAGACGCCGCTTCGGACGGCGACGTGGCCTTTGATGATGAGTTCCGAGGCGCCCATGTCGATGTAGAAGCCGGAGGGATCCTGCATTCCACGCGTGAAAAAGCCGCCGCCATCCTCGCCAAAGTCGTACAGGAAGCCGGCCTTACGCAATCCCTCGTAGAAAGCTGCGTCCTTAGTCTTGATGGCGTCGATAAAGGGAGCCTGGAATTGCTGCATGAGGCGATTCGGAATGGAGGCCGCGAGAAGGTCGGCAAGCTCGATCGGCGGCTTTGGCGCCGGAGCGTCGGTGTCATAAATCTCGACCGCCGGCAGCAGCGAGTCGATGCGCGTCACGATCGTCGGGCTGCGTTGGATCACCGTGACGTCGGCGCCGGCCTCCCAGAGCTGTGCGGAGATATCGTGCGCCGATGTTCCGGCCCCGATCACGATGCTTCGCAGCCCATCGCACTGGTCGAGATCACGCGCCTCCGCAACATGGAGCTGTCGTCCCGCGAAGCGATCGCGGCCCGGGATGTCGGGAACGGACGGCACGTCCCAAAAGCCGGTCGCGAGCACGAGCTGCCGCGGTCGCAGCTCGATCGGCTGTCCGCCGCGGATGATCGATAGCCGCCACACGCCAAGCGCCTCGTCATATTGCGATCCGACGCAATCCGCGCCGGTCCAGATGTCGAGATCCATGATTGTCGCATAGGCATCCAGCCAGTCGGCCACCCGGTCCTTGGATGCGAAGCGTGGCCACGTCTCAGGGAACGGCAGATATGGCATGTGGTCGTACCATACGGGCGAGTGCAGCGAGAGCGTCGCATAGCGCTCGCGCCAAGTATCGGATGGGCGTTCACGCTTATCGATGATGAGCGTCGGCACACCAAGTTGCTTCAGGCGCGCGCCGAGGCCGAGACCTGCCTGCCCGGCGCCGACGATCACGCAATAGGGCTGCTGTGTGATGCCCAGTTCGGCCTTCTGGCGGTCCCGCTCCGTTCTCCAGTCGGGGCGCCCAGGTTCATATCGCAGTGGCGCGCCATTCGTGCGGCGTGCGCGGGTGGCCTCCTCGAATCCGACTAGCTCCGACACCGCTGTCAGCAGCGTCCAGCAGCGCCCATTTCTCAGACGGAGGATCGCCGAACATCGCGCCGTGCGCGTTTCGAAGGACAGCAGGGCTTGGTCGACGCCATGGCTGGAACCGAGGATTTGGTCAATCTTCCAGGCGGTCGGCGCGATTTCGGCTAGACATGCCGAGAGCATGGCGCGGATCGCGTCGCGATCTTCGGCCGTATGGACATTCCAGGTAAGTGCCGAGAGATCGCGCCAGAAGCCGTCCGGTTCAAAGAGATCGAGAACCCGATCGATGTCGCGGCGATCAAGAGCTGCGCCGAATGCTGCGACCCATGTCTCGACCATGCTCTCGTGTGGAGTTTCGTCCATCGCCAGTGTCTGTCAGTGTGGTGTTCCGTGCGCGCCATCGTCACGCTCGACGTGATCCAACGCTAGCAGGAGATTCTGCCCGCTTGATGTCACACTCGGATTATTGTGTTACGCCTGAAATGAACTCGGCGGTTACGGTTATAACCTCCTGGTCCCTTTGCTCGACTAATCTTATGTACGTGGACGGCAGGCACTTGTTTGGAATTGCTAATGAGCTTTGATGTTCCGGCTACCGCCGTAGACATAGTTAAAGTTGGCCATCCGGCGCTCCGTAACGGCGCACGGAGTGTACCGCAAGAACTGTTCGGCACGGCCGCGCTTAACGAACTGATCGAGGTCATGCGTGCGACGCTCGCGGGAAATGGCGTAGGCCTCGCGGCGCCGCAAATTGCCGTGCCATTACGCCTTTTCGTCGTTGAGGACACTCAAGATCGGATGAGCCATCTGACTCCCGAACAGCAAAGGCTCGGAATCGATATCCGTTCCCGTTTGAGGCGGTCATCAATCCGATCTGGTACGCGACTTCCCCGGAGATGGTGATCGAGACAGAGGGGTGTCTCAGTATTCCCGGTTTTAAGGCGGATGTTTGCCGCTACTGGGCGATCGAGGTTGAAGGATTTCAGCCGAATGGCCGGCGGAAAACTTGGTCCCTCAAAGGATGGCCGGCACGCATCTTTCAACATGAAATCGATCACCTTGACGGACGGCTGCTTACCGATTGCATGCTTCCAAGAACGCTCACTTCGACCGAGCCGCACGGTACAGGTGCTTCGTCCGACCTACTCCAACGCCTCGCCATTTCGATCCAACCGCCCAAAGAAAAATGAAGAAGTCACGCGCGGTGATCACGACATGCGAAGCCGGTTTTGTGTGAATCGATGTGACTCCTCATTTGCCGCGAGACGCCGGTAGCCGCGCAGATCATCCAGCGCAGCGGTCTTCGGCACTTCTCGGCTGGCGCCGATCTCGATATTTTCGATAAGCGCGTGGAGCAGGGCAGCGTCGATCGAGCCAGTTAAAACCGGCGCTTGAACGGCGTCGAATATCTTCGCTTCATGGAACTGCTGCCGATCCCGTTGATCGCGAGCGTCCATGGACCTCAACCTGTTTTGCCGCACCTGGCTGGTGAATTTGAGTTTTGATTCCCGCCGGCTACGTCTCGCGCATTGAGCCGATGTTTCGAGAGGTTGAGATCGCTTCCGGTAAGGCGGTCGTTGGCGACGGCTATATCGCGGAATGAGCGGTTTGGAGTGACCGCTTCTGGCGCAGAGCGGACATTCGGCGACAACGAAGGTCACCAAAGCCAGCCCTTCACCGGGCTTACGATCGCGGACCAGCCCGCCTGATTCTCCCTGTGGAGATGTCAATTTCGTTGCGCGGTCCAGTAGCCCGAGCATCGCGCATTTCCTGCGTAGCCGCTCCATGTCCCGCGGCCAGAGGCGCTGGAGAGTCTGCCTGAGCCAGAGGCGTATTTATCTTGAACGGTCACCGAAGCGCGAACCGCGCCGGATTTCGCGACGTGTCCTCTGAACTTCAAGAGGTTAGGATGGGTCACAACTCCGTTAGAAACATTGACAGTGAAGTTGTAGGTAGGATCGCATGCGCCTCGTTGCGTCACGAAGACGAGGTCCCAAGAACCATCGTAGGCCGATCCTGCGAGTGCGGTACAGGCTAGGGCAACAAAACAGCTTGTTGCCGTTGCGCAAAGCGAAAGCTTCTTCATAATAATTTCTCCGAAGCGTTGCCAGAGTAGCGCGCCTTCTTTAGCGAAACGCATCGATCAGATGGGGTCCAACCTGAACCATTTCAAAGGGCCTGAACGGCGATCCTATTATGGAAAGTTAAGGACAAAGTACTTGTCCAAATTTGCTTTAATCGCCCTGGATTGCCGATAACGATCATCCCCCGAATGATGCGGCGCGATTTATTCACGTCCGAATCTGGCGCGAAACGGACAAGCACCCCCGGCGGCAAGCGCGTTCGTCAAAAACGCATGAATTGATCTACAACAAGGCGGCCATGCCGGTCCCGTTCACTGGCCAATGTCGGGTGATTTGGCGCCAGTCTGATGCGGACGGAGCGGATTCCATCTGGGATATTCTGGCGTGCAGGCAGGGCACGGGGGCTGCAATGAGCGACTGGATACACAATCTGCCGGTGCCGCTGATGGCACTGGCTATTTTCCCTTTACCTATCTGCTTGCCATAATAATTTTCGCCGCCGTCTCGGCACTCGCGACCGGAGAGCGAGCAAAATCGTTCCAGGCGATTTCTCCCGGCATGCTGCCGGTGTTGGGTATCATATTCGGCCTGTTTGTTGCTTTCACCGCTGCACAGGTCTGGAGTGACAATGATCGTGCCAGTGCGGCGGTGAGCCGTGAAGCCAGTGCGCTGAGAGCCGTTATGCTTCTCGCCGCCGGCCTGCAGCCAGAACAGGAAGGCCGGTTGCGTGACCTAATTCGTGGCTACATTGAGCAAACCGCAAAGGTGGAATGGCCGATGATGGCGAGCCAAAAGGCCTCACTGAGGGCGGCTCCTGCTGCGCTGGATGCGCGCAGGCAACGGATCATCGTCAGCCAAGCAGAAGTCAATTCGGTCAAATGGTGGAGTCTGTACCTGCAGGCGATATGCGAGTTGCTCGTGATCGCCGTCGTTCAGTGATTGGCCGGTTGGAAACGCGATGAGACGGCGATCACCCCGCCAGTTGCCATTCCTTGAAGCGTTGCGTCACCTTGACGAGGTTGTCCTTCCACCAGACGTCGTCCTTGATGAAGACCTTGTCTTTCAACTCCGGAGCTGTCGGTAGCAGGGCGCGGGTGGCAGGCTTGGTCAGCGGCAAGGCGCGCGTGTTTGGCATGGCGTAGTTGGTCAGATCCATATATTCCGCGTCCGCGTCAGTGGCGTTGAAAATGTAGTTGAGGAACTGAAAGGCCTCTTTCTGGTGCGCTGACGTGCGGATCACGCAATAGGGATTGCCGCTGACCGCGCTGCCGGCAGGCTGGAAGCCGAGTTCGGCGCCGGCCCGATTGGCGAGCACGACGCGTCCGTCGAAGCAGGTGGCGAGCGAAACGGCCCCGGAGGTCATCTGCTGGATCGGCTCCTGGTTGGTCGTGTGCCAGATGATGTTCTGGCGGCCGAGCTTTTCGAGGCTCTTCAGTGCCCGCTCGACATCGAGCGGATAGAGCTTGTCGATGGGCACGCCATCCGCCAGCAGGGCGATCTCGATGATGCTGCCGTCGGATGGGCTTGAATAGAGCGAGCGCTTGCCGGGGAAGCGCTGCGTGTCCCAGAACTCCGCCCAGCTCTTCGGTGCCTTGTCCTCCCGCAGCTTGCGCTTGTCATAACCCATGCCGAACAGGAAGAGCGCGAACTTGATGCCGTGCGTGCCCTTGTACTCCGGTGTGATGTGGCTCGCATCGACGATGGAATAATCGTAGGGGGCGATGATGTTTTCCTCGACCGCGGCCAGGTATTCGGCGCCGGTCAGGTTGATGAGATCCCATTGCGCGGCCGTGCCGGAGGTCGTCTGCAGCTTTGCGAGGGCCAGCGAAGCGTTGCCGCCGAAATTCACCTTGATGCCCGTCTCTTTCTCGAAAGGCACCGCGAACAGCTTGGTCATGTAGTCGTTGAGCACGCCTCCATAAGTGGCGAAGTTCAGCACGACGCCATCGGCCTTGGCGCGGCCGATCAGGGCGGGCGTCGTAACTCCTGCGAGCGCCGCCGCGGCCGTGCCACGCAGGAAATCGCGCCGCCCGAAGCGCCGATGGCCGTTCAAGACGTCGTGCGAACCCATAACCAGATCTCCTTATCAGAAGCGGCTCCTCCGACTCGGGAATTGCCGCGATGCCCTGTCTCCGCATGGTCAGATCATTGCCTGTTTCTTGGGCAACGCGAGCGCCCTTGCCGCCGCCAAATGCGTCGCAGACAGTCCCTGATATGCGGGAGCAAAATCCGTTCCATGTGGACGGTCTATCTGGAAATCATGTCCGTCTGCGCAAACAGCGGCATATCGTCGACCGCTCGCGAAATATTCGCCGGGGTGGCACGGAACTTGATACATGACCCGAAAATGCGCGATCGGAACGAACAATGAGTATGGCGGAAGCCATCAAGACCTCGCCTCGCGCCCGCCGACGCGACGACGCCGGGCAGGCCTGGAATTTCGTCTGGCTGATCCTGCCGCTGGCGGTTCTCTACGGCATCTTCGCCCTACTACCCCTCGGCATGATCCTTCGGTTCAGTATTGCCAACGGGCTTGAAAATTTTCGCACGGTTCTCGCGAGCCCGCTGCTGTTGCGGGTTGCGACCAATACGCTGGTGATCAGCCTGACCACGACGTCCGTCACGCTCGGGCTGGCGATCCTCGTCGCGGCGGCGCTATGGCGCTCGGGCCCGCGGCTACACAGGCTGATCATGGCCTTCGTCCTGCTACCCTTCTGGACGGCGGTGCTGATCAAGAACTTCGCCTGGGCGGTACTGCTGCAAGACAATGGCGTGGTGAACGGGCTGCTGCAAGCGGCCGGGCTCGGCCCCTTCACGCTATTGCATAACCGGCTGGCAGTGCTGATCGGCATGGTGCATTTCGTCCTACCCTACGCCATCTTCCCGATCTACACCGCGATGCGCGAGATTGACCGGCGCATCGAGAACGCCGCGCGCAGCATGGGGGCGGGCACTGCGAGCGTCATCTGGCATGTCATCCTGCCGCTGATCATGCCAGGCATCGCTGCTGCCGCGCTGCTGGTCTTCATCGTCTCGACCGGGTTCTTCATCACGCCGGTCATTCTCGGCGCCCCCTCGGACATGATGATCTCGAACCTTATCGATTATTACGTCCACGAATTGATCAACTTCAACAACGCGGCGGCACTTGCCGTGCTGGTGGCTTTGCTGCTCGCGCCGGTCATCATCTTGCAGCAGCGGGTTGCCAAACGGGGGCAATACGGTGCCGGCTAGCCGGTCTTTGCGCCTTTCGGGCAATGCGCTGCTGTTGATCGCCGCCGCGCCGATCCTGCTGTTCCTGCTCTTGCCGTCGCTGATCATCGTGCCAATGGCGTTGTCGAAATCGCAGATGATCCAGTTCCCGCCGGAATGGATCTCACTGCATTCCTTCGCCGATTATCTCGGCGACCGACAATGGGTCGATTCGACCCTGCTGTCGTTCCAGGTGACGATTGTCGCCGTCCTGATCGGTGCCGTCACTGGCGGCACCGCGGCGATCGCCCTGCACGGCAAGAGCTTTGCCGGCAAGGGCCTTTTGGTCGGGCTGATCATGATGCCGATCGTCATTCCGGTGGTGGTTCTGGCGCTTGGCGATTACTTGCTTTTCGCCCAGCTCCGCCTGCTTGGCAGCTGGGTCCCGATAGCCATCGCGCATGGCGTCCTGGCGACGCCCTATGTCTTCATCTCAGCGCAAACGAGCCTCACGTCCGAGCTCAATCCGGCATTGGTGCGTTCGGCACGCAGCCTCGGCGCGCGGCCATACTCCGTGCTTTACCATGTCTACTGGCCGGCGATCCGACCTGGCGTGCTGGCCGGTTCAATGCTCGGCTTCGCGGTCTCGTTCGACGAGGTGGTGCTGGCGCTCTTCCTGCAAGGGGCGGGCGCGGTCACCTTGCCGGTGCGCACCTTCAGCGCCATTCAGTACGAGTTGACGCCGAAGATCGCCGCCAGCGCCTCGCTCTTCCTGGCACTGGCCCTCGTCGCGCTCGCCTTGCAGGCGCTCGCGGCGCGCAAGACGGGACGTCTGTCGTGAACTCTGCTGTCCAACCCGGAAAGCTGTCGGCTTCCTCTCGCCAGACGGGCCGCGAGGTCGAGGTGCGCGGCCTGTGGAAATCCTATGGCCAAGGCGCATATGTGCTTCGCGACGTGAGCTTCGCCTTGCGGCGGGGCGAATTCCTGACACTGCTCGGGCCGAGCGGCTCGGGCAAGACGACCTCGCTGATGATGGTTGCCGGCTTTGAGACGCCGACGCGCGGCGAGATTCTCGTCGATGGCCATGACATCGCCCCGCGGCCGCCCGAGAAGCGCAATTTCGGTGTGGTATTCCAGGGCTATGCGCTGTTTCCGCACAAGAATGTGTTGGAGAATGTCGAGTTCGGGCTGCGCATGAAGGGCGTTCCACCCGCCGCCCGCCGGCGTCAAGCGCTCGACATGCTCGACAAGGTCGGCCTCGCCAATTTCACCGCGCGAAAGCCGCGCGAACTGTCCGGTGGTCAGCAGCAGCGCGTGGCGTTGGCGCGGGCTCTTGTTTTCGAGCCCGACGCTCTGCTGCTCGACGAGCCGCTCAGCGCGCTCGATCGCAAGCTGCGCGAAAGCCTGCAAAGCGAGATCAAGGAGATTCAGAAGCGCTTCGGCATCTCTATCCTGTTCGTCACGCATGACCAGGACGAGGCAATGATGATGTCTGATCGCATCGCTGTGATGGCGGAAGGGCGCATCGTCCAGGTTGGATCCCCGTCGGACGTCTATCTGCACCCGGCGACACCTTTCGTTGCAGGCTTCCTCGGCGAAACGAACCTGGTGCCGGGAACATATCGGGGGACGGATGATGGCTATGCGGTCGTGGCCTTCAAGGACGCGGCGCTTGGCCGCGCGAGGTTACCTTCCGATGGAAGGAATCTGACCGCTGGGGAAGCCGTGCTGGTGTCAGTCAGGCCGGAGCGAGTGCGCCTCCTGACGCACCAGGCGGAGCCGAATTTCGCGGGCAGCGTCACAGACTGCACGTTCCTGGGCCGGCATACCCGTTACCGTATTCAGGCGCTCGGCCAAACACTCGCTGTCAGCGTCACCGAATGGTCGCCGGCCGCAGCGCTTTCCTCCGGGACGCCGGTCCGGCTAAGTTGGGCGGCAGAGGATGCGCAGATTCTGAGCGAGCCGGAAGGCGCGCTCGCTACGCCTTTGGAGATCATTCGATGACGAGTTCGAGCGGCGGCCGCCAGATGAAGCTCGGCGCCTTCTTCCATCCGACCGGCCATCACGTCGCCTCCTGGCTGCATCCAGAGGCACAGATCGACGCAGGCACCAATGTCGAACATTATATCGAGCTCGCGCAGACGGCTGAGCGCGGCAAGTTCGACCTGATGTTCCTCGCCGATGCACTCGCCACCCGAGACGGCAACCTCGAGGCGCTGAGCCGCTGGCCTCAATATATGGCCTATTTCGAGCCGATCACATTGCTGTCGGCGATTGCTTCGGTGACCAAGCATATCGGCTTGGTCTCGACCGCCACCACAAGCTACAATGAGCCTTATAACGTTGCGCGCAAATACGCGTCGCTCGACCATATCAGCCACGGCCGCGCGGGCTGGAATGTCGTCACCTCCGCAAATATCACAGAGGCCTATAATTTCGGCCGCGAGGAACATTTCGAGCATGGCGAGCGCTACGACCGTGCCATCGAGTTCACCGAAGTGGTTTTCGGCTTGTGGGATAGCTGGGACGACGACGCCTTCATCCGTGACCGGGCCAGCGCGCGCTATTTCGACCCGAAGAAACTCCACTATCTCAGACATAAGGGCGAGCATTTCTCGGTCCGGGGGCCGCTGAACGTCGCCCGGCCGCCGCAAGGGAGACCGGTGATCTTCCAGGCGGGGTCGTCGGAAGCCGGAATGGAGCTCGGTGCGCGCATCGCTGAAGCGATCTTCACGGCGGGGCTGACGCTCGAAGCCTCGCAGAAATTCTACGCCGACATCAAGGGGCGGATGGGCAAATACGGGCGCTCAACCGACGATATGAAGATCATGCCGGGGCTCAACGCGATCGTCGGCCGCACGGCCGCGGAGGCCGAGGAGAAGCACCGCTATCTCCAATCGCTGATCCATCCGGATGTGGGGCTGGAGCTGCTGCAGAACGCCATAGGCGGCTTCGATCTTTCAGGCTACCCGCTTGACGGGCCGTTGCCGGAAGCAGCCTTCCATTCGCAGGTCAAGGGCGGTCAGACTTCGGCGCGCAATGTGCGCAACTGGGCGCGAACTGAAGGACTGACGATCCGCCAGCTCTACGAACGTTTCGCCGGCGCGCGCGGCCAGCGAACGCTCAAGGGAACGCCGTCCGAAATCGTCGACGACATGCAGGCCTGGTTCGATAACCGGGCGGTTGATGGCTTCCTGATCCAGCCATCCCATTTGCCAAGCGGGCTGAACGAGTTCGTCGATCTCGTCATACCGGAACTGCAGTCGCGCGGTCTGTTCCGCACCGAATACGAGGGGCCGATGCTGCGTGACAATCTCGGCCTGCCGCGACCGGTGAGCCGCTACGCGGCGGACACCCAAATTTAGCGCGTTTTCGTCATAGGCTGATCAGATATTCGTAGCATATCCGGAAGGCTGCCAACCGCCCGCTGCTTTTTGAGAGTGCGTGATAAAGAAGTCCGAACAATCGCTTCGGGCACGAACGGAGTTTCGGCCGGCTCGGGTCGCTGGCCGCCCAACGATGAATGCCCGCTTACCGGAGCCGATGCGATGTCATCTTGTGACGCGTTGGGCACGTGAGACAGTTTAGCTACTTCGCAGAGGCCGCTTTGGCACCAGGAGCCAGGTGAGCGTGTTCTGCTCTAAAATATTTATCTCGTTATAGAATCTCCGAACCGTGCCAACCGCAAATTTTGAAAATAGCCCCAAACACCATCTCTCTGGCGGTGAAGAGAACTGTCTGCAGATCCTGTTAGCTCGCGATAGCGTAAGCCGGCCGACGTGGATCGGCGCCGGCGGCGAGCATGCCGGTGGCAGGATCGGTCTTGAAGGCGGGGCTGGCGCGCTCGGAGAGATTCGAACTGCAAACGTAACTTATTACGATATCTAAAGTTTTTTGCGAAAGCTCGGTCCGAGGGGTAAGTCGAGGGATAGGAACGGAGCGCGAAATTGTGTCCCATGATGGATTGGAACGAGGGTTTAATTCTTTCAATCGGTTAGAAGGCTGCGTGTGCAGGATGTGTGCACCGAGAGATCAAAGAAAATCCAAAGACAGTCAACGTGAGCAGCGCCGAACTGAACGCGCAGTGTCAGCGGCCGCCCTGTGTTTAGAGAGGGTGTACTTTTGTTCGGCGAGCCATGAGCCGGGAGAAGGCGATCCTTACCAAGGGCTCCATTCGCGGAATGAATGTTTGTGGAACGACCGCTCTTGGCGCAAAGCGGACGATCGCTGAATGTTAGATTTGGAATGAAGGCCGCCCCGTGAGCCTCTCTCGGGGATGTCCGTTTTCAGGGATAGAACGGAAGTAGTCGGGGCATGGTCAAAATCGACGCGAATGACCGTGCGCCCCAAGG
>WNFL01421867.1_pt3 | contig 12014 bp, 9 predicted proteins | sample 5400361 | NCBI WGS metagenome assembly WNFL01 (sample SAMN13153351, study PRJNA577476) | soil metagenome | isolation source: 40 cm soil on Douglas fir-dominated hillslope | place: USA:California | collected 2013-09-17
CAGCCGAAAGCCTCGGCGTCGAGATTTTTCCGGGTTTTGCCGCGGTCGACGTCGAGCTGAGTGCCAATGAGGAGGTCACTGGAATCATTACCGGCGACATGGGGGTCGCGCGCGACGGCCACCACAAGCCGAACTACACGCCCGGCATCGTGCTGCGCTCCAAATATGCGCTGATTGCCGAAGGCGCCCGCGGTTCGTTGGCCAAGACTCTGATCGGGCGATTCGGTTTGACCGAGGGCCGCGCGCCGCAAAACTTCGGACTGGGCTTGAAGGAATTATGGGAGGTGCCCAAGGAAAAACATCGGCCCGGGCTTGTCATGCACACGATGGGCTGGCCGCTGGACGATCGCACGGGTGGCGGTTCGTTCATCTATCATTACGGGGAAAACCTTGCCTCCGTCGGATTTGTCGTTCACCTCGATTACCAAAATCCGTTTCTGTCTCCGTTCCACGAATTTCAGCGCTTCAAGACGCACAAGATGATTCGCCCGATGTTGGAAGGCGGCCGCCGCATCGCCTATGGCGCGCGCGCGATCACCGAAGGCGGGCTTCAAGCGGTGCCGAAGCTCGCCTTTCCGGGCGGCGCGCTCATTGGCTGCGCCGCGGGCTTTGTCAATTTGCCGCGCATCAAGGGCAGCCATAATGCGATGAAGACCGGAATGCTCGCTGCGGAAGCTGCCTTCGAGGCGCTCGCCTCGGGGCGCGCGCACGACGTCCTGGACGATTACGAACCCACATTTGAATCATCGCACGTCTACGGTGATCTTAAACTTGTACGAAACGTAAAGCCGTTATGGTCCCGCTACGGCACGAGTTTGGGCGTGACGCTTGGCGGCATCGACATGTGGGCAAACCAAATACTGGGCTTCAGTCCGTTCGGCACGATGCTGACCAAAGGACCCGACTTCGCTCAGCTTCTGCCGGCGGCCAAGGCCAAGCCAATTTCCTATGAAAAGCCTGACGGGGTGATCACCTTCGACATTTTGTCGTCGGTCTTTCTCTCAGGCACGCGCCATGACGAAGACGAACCCGTTCACCTGAAGTTGAAGGAACCCGCTCTACCTATTCGCGAGAATTTGCCTGTTTATGCGGAGCCGGCGCAGCGATATTGCCCGGCGGGCGTGTTCGAGGTCGTGGCAAGCGGTGAAAATGAGCCGCAATTTGTAATAAACGCGGCGAACTGCGTGCATTGCAAAACCTGCGACATCAAGGACCCGGCGCAAAACATCACATGGGTGCCTCCCGAAGGGGGCGACGGCCCGGCATACGGGGCCATGTGACGGCCCAACGAATTAGGGCTATGATTCTAACAGTCGAGAGGAAGGCAACAATCGTGAAGCGCAAGAACGCATTGGTTTTGGCGTCGAGTTTGGCCGCGCTATCGCTGGCCGCATGCGGCACACCCAAGATGATGGCGGCCATGGACGCAGCCCCCGGAAGCACGGTGGCGGGCAGATATCTCGCGGCGAATTTCGCTGCTGCCGCAGGCGACGTGAAGGGTGCTGCCGGCTTCTACGCCGACACGCTCAAAGACGATCCGGCAAACGCCGATCTCTTGTCGCGCGCTTTCATGTACGCCGCGGAATCGGGCGATATCGAGCACGCACTCGCTCTTTCCGATCGGGTGATCGCGCAAGATCCGCAAAACCGTCCGGCGCATCTGGTGCGCCAGGCCGGCGCCTTGGTGAAGAAAGATTACGCCGCGGCCGTCAAGGACTTTGACGATTCGATGCCGGGCACGTTCACCGTGCTCACCAACAACGTCGTCAATGCCTGGGCGCTCGCCGGAACGCATGACGTCGATGGCGCGCTCAAGTCGCTCGAAGGCTTGGCCACGCAGCGCGGCGTCGATGGATTGCGGCTGATGCACAAGGCGTTGATCCTCGATTACGCGGGCAACGACAAGGATGCCGACGCCGCCTATAAGCAGGCCGTCGCAGTGATGGGCTCCGGACCGCGGCTCTCCGATGCCTATGGCCGCTTCCTGGCGCGCCATGGCCGCGTCGACGAAGCCAAAGCGATTTACCAGCGCGTCGCCACCGAGAACCCGGGTCAGCCGGTCGCGGTGTCCGCACTTCGCGATATCGCGGCGAAAAAAACGCTGCAGCCCTTGATCACCAGCCCGGCTGAAGGGATGGCGGAAGCCTTGTTCGGCATTGCCGCGTCATTGAACGACCGCCGCAGTTCCGAAGTCGCTATTCTCTATCTCAATGTCGCGCTGTACCTGCGCCCGGATTTCGATCTCGGCCGCGTGCTGCTCGCCAATCATTACGAGCGCGTGCAGAAATACGAAATGGCGAACACCATCTACGCGCGCCTGCAGCCCGCATCGCCCTATTACGCAATGACGCAGGTCCAGGCCGCGATCAATGACGGGCGCTTGAATCAACCCGAAGCCGGCGTCACCAAATTAAAGTCTCTGGTTGAGCACGACCCCAAAAATCAAGACGCGGACGTGTGGACGGCGCTCGGCGATCTGCTGCGCAGTTCTGAGCATTACGCTGAAGCCGCCGGCGCGTACGACAAGGCCGTCGCCGGCATGAAGGACGGCGATCGGCGTCTGATCGCGGTTTATTACGCGCGCGGCGTCTCGCTGGAGCGCTCGAATCGCTGGAACGACGCAGAACGCGACTTCCGCGCTGCGCTGAAGATGAATCCGGAACGCGCGGACGTGCTCAATTATCTCGGCTATTCCTGGGTGGAAAAGGGCATTCATCTCGACGAGGCCGTGCCCATGCTCGAGAAGGCGCGCGCGCTCAGGCCGCTTGACGGCTTCATCGCCGATTCCGTCGGTTGGGCCTACTACCGACTGGCCCGTTATCAGGACGCGGCGCGAACTCTGGAAGAGGCGGTTCAGCTTGCGCCGGGCGCCCCCGACGTCAACGATCATCTCGGCGATGCTTATTGGCAGGTCGGGCGCAAGATCGACGCGCGCTTCCAATGGCAGCACGCGCTCGCGCTCAGTCCCGACGCTAAGCAGAAGACGATCATCGAGCGCAAGCTCCAGTTCGGCCTCGACCCGGTCTCCGCTTCCGGACAGTGAGCGAACGCGGCGTTAGCGTTTTCGCGCCGGCGAAGCTCAATCTGTTTCTCCATGTCGGCGAAAAGCGCCGCGATGGCTTCCATGCGCTGGAAAGCCTCGTGGCGTTTGCCGAAACCGGCGATCGGCTTGAGCTCGCACCGGCGCCTCGACTGTCGCTCAAAGTCAGCGGGCCGTTTGCGAGCCAGGTGCCGCGCGGCGACGGCAATCTCGTGCTCAAGGCCGCGCGGGGCTTGAGCGATTCCTTGGGCGCGGCGATCGTGCTCGAGAAGAATCTTCCGGTTGCAGCAGGTCTTGGCGGCGGTTCGTCCGACGCGGCAGCGACTCTGCGCGGGCTCAATATGCTCTGGCAGCTCAATCGTCCGGAAAGCGAGCTGCTCGAGCTCGCTCAGAGCCTGGGTTCCGACGTTCCAGCCTGCCTCTTGTCGCGCCCGTGCTGGATGGAAGGGCGGGGCGAACATGTGGTTGCGACTCGATCCTTGCCAACGCTGCCGGCGATCCTCGTCAATCCCGGGGTGCTGCTGCCGACGGCCGCCGTTTTCGCGAGCTTGAACGCGCGAACCGGCATCGGCACGATGCGTGCGCCGCAAGCCGACATTGGCACGGTGTGGGACCTCGTCGCTTATCTTGAAGATTCCGAGAACGATCTCGAGGCGCCGGCCTGCCGGCTGCAGCCGGCGATCGATGAAGTCTTAAATGCGCTCAATGACGAACCCGGCTGCGTGGTGACGCAGATGTCGGGAAGCGGCGCCACCTGTTTCGGTCTTTTCGAAGGACGTCAGTTTGCGCTAGGCGCGGCCGAGCGCATCGCGCTGGACCATCCCCATTGGTGGGTGCGTGAAACGCGCATCGCCGCACCCGACATCGGCACCCCGCGTTGGATCGACGCTGCCTAATATGCGCGCTCGACGACGAAATCCGCGATATCGGCAAGGGCCGATTTGATTTCGCTGGCATCGCATACCGACAGCGCGTCACGGGCGGCACGCGCATAGGCTCTTGCGCGCTCGATCGTGGCTGCGAGCGCGCCGCCGCGCTCGAGAAATTCGATAGCGCGCGTAAGATCGCCTTCCTCCTGCACGCCGACCTCGATGGTCTTGCGCCAGAAGCGCCGTTCCTCGTCGCTCGCCGAAACCAGGGAGAGGACGATCGGCAAGGTGACCTTGCACTCGCGAAAATCGTCGCCCACGGATTTTCCCATTACGGCCTGACGGCCGGAGTAATCGAGCGCGTCGTCAACGAGCTGAAAGGCGATGCCGAGATTGTGCCCGTATTGTCGCAGCGCGGTCGCCTGCGCCGGAGGCGCGCCCGCGATGACAGCGCCCGCTTCCCCCGCGGCCGAGAACAGGGCCGCCGTCTTGGCCGTGATCACCTTTAAGTATTCGTTCTCGCCAACCGCGAGATTTTTCGATGAGCGGAGCTGCATCACTTCGCCTTCGGCGATCACGGCGGCAGCATTAGCAAGAATGGCGAGCACCTGCGGCGAACCTGCTTCGACCATCAGCTGAAATGCCCGGCTGAACAGGAAATCGCCGACCAGGACGCTGGGCTTGTTTCCCCATACCGTATTGGCTGCGGGTCGTCCGCGTCGGAGCGCGCTCCCGTCCACAACGTCGTCGTGAAGCAGCGTCGCGGTGTGAATGAACTCGACCGACGCGGCCAATTTCACGTGAGAATCGCCGGCATAGGCAAAGTGGTGCGCGGCGGCGAGCGTGATTAAGGGCCTCAAGCGCTTGCCGCCGGAATCGACGAGATGGGACGCCAGTTGCGCAATCAGCGCCGTCTCCGCCGTCATGCGCGAATGGATTACGGCGTCGACTTCGGAAAGGTCGTTGCCCACCAGGGTTGCCAGTCGCTCGACCGGATTGATCGGTGGCGGGCCCTCGCTGGTCTGCCAAGCCTTGGTGCTCATGGCTGCCCTTGCCGCTCCATTACGCCTCATTTAGGGAGAGGTTATGGCGGCGGTCAAGAAACGCCCGTGCAATGCTATAAGACGAAGCTATGAAAGAGCTCTTTCGCACCAACAACGCGGTCTATTTGTCTTTCGCGCAAGCCGTTCTAAAGGATGCGGGAATCGACACTTTGCTGTTCGATGCCCATATGAGCGTGATGGACGGCAGCATCGGCGCGCTCCCGCGACGCCTGATGGTGGTTTACGACGAACAGCTGGAGCGCGCGCGGCGCATCTTGGCCGATGCGGAGCCCCACGAAGAGGAATTCGAACCGGAGTGAGCGACGGAGGCTCCAGTGCGCCAACTCTTGGAAACCGACGATTTAGCGCATTTGTCGTTTGTCGAAGCGACTCTTAAGGCTGTGGGGATCCGCTGTTACCCCTTCGGCGATGTGAGTCCAATTACCGGCTGGCAGCCCGCGATACAAAAGAGGGTGATGGTGGCAGATGAGGACTTTGAAACGGCGCGGGCCGCTTTGCCCCAAGCTTTAGGGAAGCGTCACAAATAGGTATGCATGACATCACCCAAGATGGCTTTCTCAACGGACGCATCACGGCGGCTCAGCCCGCGAAAGGATTTCGTGCCGGACACGATACGGTGCTGCTGGCGGCCGCGGTGCCGGCGGACACGGGCTCGGAGATTCTGGAATTGGGTTCTGGCGCCGGAGTGGCCAGCCTTTGTATTACCGCGCGCGTGCCCGGAGTTCGCGTCACCGGAATCGAAATCGATCCAGACCTTGTTCAACTCGCCAACGAAAACGCCGCGCGCAATGCGATGGCGGATCGTGTGCGCTTCGAGCAGGCGGATGTTGCTGGGTTCGCCGAGCGCGGCAGACAGTTCGACCATGTATTTTTCAATCCGCCGTTTCATCCCGATACTGGGCAGGTCTCGCCCAGTAGCGCTCGCGACCGCGCCACGCGAGATATTTCGCAAGCGGTGGAGGAGTGGACGAGGGCCGCGCTCGCGATGACCAGGCAGGACGGCACCGTGACCGCGATCATCCGCGCTGACAGGGAAGAGGACATGCGCGGAGCCGCTCGCGCCTATGGCGGTGTCGTCTTTCCGCTCTTTCCGCGTCTTGGCCAGCAGCCGAAGCGGGTTATTGTTAGAATCGTGAAATCGCCCGGCGCGGGTTTTGCGCCCGCTGCCGGCCTTGTGCTGCATGAGGCGGATGGGCGGAGCACAGATGCCGCCGAAGCTGTGCTGCGCCATGGGGCGGCGCTCGATGTCGCGATAGCTTGACCCCCGCTTCCCGCGGCGGCTATCAGGTCAAGCCTCTTGCAAGGATCAGCCCCGTGCCCAAGGCCGCGACTTTCCAGGACCTGATCCTGACGCTGCAGGATTTCTGGTCGAAACAGGGCTGTCTCATCCTGCAGCCCTACGACATGGAAGTCGGCGCGGGCACATCGCATCCGGCGACGACATTGCGCGCACTCGGGCCGCTGCCGTGGCGTGCGGCCTATGTGCAGCCTTCGCGGCGGCCGAAGGACGGCCGCTATGGCGAGAACCCCAACCGGCTGCAGCATTATTATCAGTTCCAGGTGATCTTGAAGCCGTCTCCGGACGACGTGCAGCAGATCTACCTCGATAGCCTGAAGGCGATCGGACTCGATCCCGCGCGACACGACATCCGCTTTGTCGAGGACGACTGGGAAAACCCGACGCTTGGCGCCTGGGGCTTGGGCTGGGAAGTCTGGTGCGACGGCATGGAGGTGAGTCAATTCACCTATTTCCAGCAGGTCGGCGGTTTTGACTGCGCCCCCGTGTCGGCCGAGATCACTTACGGACTCGAGCGCTTGGCCATGTATGTGCAGGGCGTCGAGAACGTCTACGACCTCAAATTCAACGAACGCTTCCGTTACGGCGAAGTGTTTCACCAGGCCGAGCGCGAATACTCGGAATACAATTTCGAGCGCGCCGACACTGAGATCCTGTTTCGCCACTTCGCCGACGCGGAGAAGGAGTGCAAGAGCCTGCTCGCGTCAAAGCTCGCACTGCCGGCCTATGACCAAGTCCTGAAAGCGAGCCACATTTTCAATCTGCTCGATGCGCGCGGCGTCATCAGCGTCACCGAACGTGCCTCCTATATCGGCCGGGTGAGGGCGCTGGCAAAAGCGTGCTGCGAAGCGTGGCTTGCGAGCGGCCAAGGCGCGTACGCGCCGAAGCAGGCGGCCGATGCCTGAGTTGCTGCTGGAACTTTTCTCCGAAGAGATCCCCGCGCGCATGCAGATGCAGGCGGCGAAGGATTTAGAGCGGCTCGTGGTCGGCGCGCTGTCGGATCGCGGGCTGCTCTTCGAAGCCGTGCGCAGTTTTGCAGGACCAAGGCGGCTGACGCTGACGATCTCCGGCCTGCCGGCAAAGCAGCCCGACGTCTCGGAGGAAAAGAAGGGCCCACGGGTGGGCGCGCCGGAAAAAGCCATCGAAGGCTTTCTGAAATCCGCCGGAGTCACGCTCGATGCGTGCGAAAAGCGCGCTGATCCAAAAGGCGATTTCTATGTCGCCGTGATCCATCGCAAAGGCCGCGCCACGGCCGATGTCGTTGGCGAGATCTTGCCGGAAACGATCGCTAAACTTCCCTGGCCGAAATCGATGCGCTGGGGCGAAGGCAGTTTCCGCTGGATTCGGCCGCTGCATGGCATGGTCGCAACGTTCGACGGCGAGCCGGTTGCGTTCGAACTCGCCGGGATCAAAAGCGGAAACGTCACTTGGGGGCACCGCTTTTTATCCGAGGGCCCGATCCAGGTGCGCCGCTTCGAGGATTACGAGAAGAAGCTGCGCGCGGCGCATGTGATCCTCGATAGCGCCGAGCGGCGGGAGATCATCCTGCACGAAGCCAAGCAGAAGGCGTTCGCGCTCGGTCTCGAATTGATCGAGGACGAAGGACTCGCCGACGAAGTCATGGGTCTCGCCGAATGGCCGGTGGTCCTGCTCGGTCATATCGATACGGACTTCATGGACGTGCCGCCGGAGATCTTGCAAACCTCGATGCGCACGCATCAGAAATATTTTGCGCTGCGCGATACGAAGACAGGAAAGCTCGCCAACCGCTTTGCCATGGTCGCGGGCATGGTCGCCGCCGACGCCGGCAAGGAGATTGTCGCCGGCAACGAACGCGTGCTGCGCGCGCGCCTCTCGGACGCAAAGTTCTTTTGGGAGCAGGACAGGAAGCGAACGCTGAAGTCGCGCTTGCCGGAGCTCGAACACATTCGTTTCTACGACGACTTCACGCTGGAACGGAAGGTACAGGGAATTGTTTCCAAAGCCCGTATGGTCGCCGAAGCGCTGGGCGCGGATGAGGACACCGTCGAGAAGGTCAATCGAGCTGCGTCGCTGTGCAAGGCCGATTTGACAACGGGCGTTGTCGGCGAATTTCCCGAGCTGCAAGGCATCATGGGAGCGTATTACGCTTTGCACGATGGCGAGCCGCGGGATGTCGCCGATGCCATTCGCGACCATTATCGACCCTTGGGGCCATCGGATGTTGCGCCGACCGCATTAGTCACGGCCGCGGTTGCATTGGCCGACAAGTTGACCAGCCTTTATTGGCTCTTCCTCGAAGGCGAACGGCCGAGCGGCTCGAAGGACCCATATGGTTTGCGCCGGGCCGCGCTCGGNNATTCTGGAGAACCAGTACCGGCTGCGGTTGGGCTTGCTGCTCGACATCGGCTGGTTTGGCGCGTTGAGAGCAAGCGCCAAGGAGAAGCGCGCGGAGACGGAACGGGCGACGATCGAGTTCATCATCGATCGTCTCAAGGTGGTCTTGCGCGAAAAGGGCGTTCGCCATGATTTGATCGATGCCGTGTTCGCGTTGGGCAATGAGGACGATCTGGTTCGGCTGGTGCGGCGCGTCGACGCTTTGCAGACGTTTCTGAGAACCGACGACGGCACGAACTTGTTGGTCGGCTACCGGCGCGCGGCGAATATTCTCAAGATCGAGGAAAAAAAGGACAAGCGCGAATATCGTGATGCTCCCGATGTCGCGGCTTTGACGCAAGCGGAGGAGAAGGCGTTGCACGATGCGCTCTTGGCCGCGAAAGACGCGGTTACAAAGGCGCTTCAGCGCGAAGACTTTGGCCGCGCGATGGCCGAGATGGCACATTTGCGCGCGCCGGTGGATCGCTTCTTCGATAAGGTGACGGTGAATACCGAGGACAAGAGCCTGCGCGAGAACCGGTTGAGGTTATTGTCGGAGATTGTTGCCGCCGCGCATCAGGTCGCGGATTTTTCGAAGGTGGAAGGCTAGAACCGGCGACATGACGAAGTGGGTGTACTCCTTTGGTGCAGGTGCGGCGGAAGGCAGCGCGGAGATGCGCGCGCTCTTAGGCGGCAAGGGGGCTAACCTGGCCGAGATGAGCAATCTCGGACTTCCCGTGCCGCCTGGATTCACCATCACGACGGAAGTTTGCACCTATTTCTATCAGCACGAGCAGAAATATCCGGCCGATTTGAAGCCGGCTGTCGAAGCGGCGCTCAAGCGCGTCGGCGAACTTAGCAACGCCCGCTTCGGAGACCCGACAAAGCCGTTGCTCGTTTCGGTGCGTTCGGGAGCGCGCGCGTCCATGCCCGGCATGATGGACACGGTGTTGAACCTCGGCCTCAACCCGCGGACCGTCGAAGGCTTGGCGAAGCTGACCCAGGACGAGCGCTTCGCTTATGATTCCTATCGGCGCTTCATCCAGATGTATTCGGGCGTGGTGCTCGAAGTCGATCACGCCCATTTTGAGGAAATCCTCGAAAACGAAAAAGCCAACAAGGGCGTCGAGCTTGACACCGATCTGGACGCCGCCGACTGGAAGCGCATAGCTGAGCTTTACAAGGCCGAAGTGCAGAAGGTCTTGGGCCGACCGTTCCCCGACGATCTGAACGAGCAGCTTTGGGGCGCGATCGGCGCGGTGTTCGGTTCCTGGATGGGCGCGCGCGCACGCACCTATCGTCGCCTCAACAATATCCCCGAGGATTGGGGAACGGCGGTCAATGTCCAGGCGATGGTGTTCGGCAATCGCGGGGCGACGTCCGCGACAGGCGTCGCTTTCACGCGCGATCCCTCGACCGGCGAGCACGCGCTGTACGGCGAATTCCTGATCAACGCGCAGGGTGAAGACGTGGTCGCGGGGATCCGAACGCCGCAATCGATTACGAAACGCGCGAGAGAAGCGTCGCGCGCGAAACGCGCCTCGATGGAAGAGGCGATGCCCGAAGCCTTCGCGGAGCTCAAGCGCATCGCGAGCAGGCTGGAGGCCCATTACCGCGATATGCAGGACGTCGAATTCACCGTGCAGGAAGGCAAGCTCTTCATGCTGCAGACGCGCGGCGCGAAGCGAACGGCAAAAGCGGCGCTGAAAGTCGCGGTCGACCTGGTGCGCGAAGGCGTGATAGGCGAGGACGAAGCCGTGCTGCGCGTCGATCCTGCGGCGCTCGATCAGCTGCTTCATCCGACGCTCGATCCCAACGCGAGCAAGGAACTGATCGCATCGGGGCTCGCCGCATCGCCCGGTGCCGCCACCGGCGAAGTGGTGTTCACAGCGGACGAGGCCGAGCGTGCCGCGGGGGACGGGCGCGATGTCATCCTGGTGCGGCTTGAAACGAGCCCCGAGGACATTCACGGCATGCATGCAGCAAAAGGCATCCTGACCGTGCGCGGTGGCATGACGAGTCACGCCGCGGTGGTCGCGCGCGGCATGGGGCGCCCCTGCGTCACCGGCGCGGGCGCGCTCAAAGTGGATGCCGAGCGTGGGGTGATGGCGGCCGGCGCGAGCACGATTGCGCGCGGCGAGATCGTCACCATCGATGGCGCGGCGGGCAAGGTTTATCGCGGCCGCGTGCCGATGTTGCTTCCCGAGATGACCGGCGACTTCGCGACGCTGATGCAGTGGGCGGACGCGCGCCGGACGCTGAAGGTACGAGCAAACGCGGATACGCCGGCGGACTGCGAGACCGCGCTTCGCTTCGGCGCAGAAGGCGTCGGCCTTTGCCGCACCGAACACATGTTCTTCGAAGCAGAGCGCATCCTGGCCGTGCGCCAAATGATTCTGGCCGACGATGTCGCGGGTCGGAAAGCCGCGCTGGCCAAGCTGCTTCCGATGCAGCGCGGCGACTTTGCCGAGATCTTCCGCATTATGGCCGGACGGCCCGTGACCATCCGGCTTCTCGATCCCCCATTGCACGAATTCATTCCCCATTCGGACGAAGAGATTGCCGAAGTGGCGAAGGCGGCGGGTGCGGATCCAAGCAAACTGCGGGCCCGCGCGATCGCGCTTGCCGAGGCCAATCCGATGCTCGGCCACCGTGGCTGCCGGCTCGGCATCACTTACCCCGAAATCTACGAGATGCAGGCGCGAGCGATATTGGAAGCCGCAATAGACATCGAGGATGCGAGCGGTGAACGCGTCGCTCTCGAAATCATGCTGCCGCTGATCGGCTTCAAAAGCGAGCTCGATTTCTTGACCGCCCGTATCGCAGCCGTAGCCGATGAGGTCGCGGCCGAGCGCGGCAGGAAGCCGGCCTATTTGATCGGAACCATGATCGAACTGCCGCGGGCCGCTTTGATGGCCGGCGAGATCGCCCAAACGGCCGAGTTTTTCAGCTTCGGCACGAATGATTTGACGCAGACCACGCTTGGCGTCAGCCGAGACGACGCGGGAAGCTTCTTGAGCGAATATTTGACGCGCGGCCTGATCGAACGCGATCCCTTCGTGAGTCTCGACCAGGCCGGCGTCGGCGAGCTGATCGAGATTGCGGTCGCTCGCGGGCGGAAAGTGCGCCCCAAGCTCAAGCTTGGCATTTGCGGCGAGCATGGCGGCGATCCCGATTCGGTGCGTTTTTGTCATCGCGTCGGCCTCGATTACGTCTCATGCTCGCCGTTCCGCGCTCCCGTGGCCCGTCTGGCCGCGGCCCAGGCGGCCCTTCAGGCCGACCGCGAAACAGACTGAATTTATGAGACGTACAAGGATCATCTTTGTACAGATTGTTAACCGTTAACGCATTCGTGACGAGGCGTCATAATCGGTCGATTTGCGGTTGAC
>WNFL01301091.1_pt1 | contig 12013 bp, 8 predicted proteins | sample 5400361 | NCBI WGS metagenome assembly WNFL01 (sample SAMN13153351, study PRJNA577476) | soil metagenome | isolation source: 40 cm soil on Douglas fir-dominated hillslope | place: USA:California | collected 2013-09-17
CCGCACAATCGCGCCCGCCAGATCGCGGATTTCAATCTGCCCCGTGTCATAAGCAAGAAGAATACGATCCTGACCCTGGCCAACCAGCGCCACCGGTCCACCCACCACGCGATGCGGTAACCGGACCTGCGTCAGAAGGTCCCCATTGTTGGCGTCAAGGAGAAATGCCCGCGATCCTGAATTATCGATCAGGACAATTCTGGCCGAGCCTTTATCGGTTACTATCGTACCGCTGGACGCAATCGCCGGCAGAGTTGTCTGCCAAAGTTCACGACCACTGCCACCTTCGATTGCACTGACCCCGACGCCTGAGAATACGACGATGTTATCGAGCCCTGATCGCGAGCGCACCAGAAGCAACGCTGCCGAATCAGACCCGACTCGTTTCGAATCCTTTAGTCGTGCCCTCGTGCTCCACAAGGCAACTCCGCTCGACGCATCGAGCGCAAAGGTAACGCCCTCGCTGTTGATTGCGACCAAATCCAGTTTCGCCGCCGATCGTAAATGAGCCAGGACCGGATGGGCGATATCACCAACCGCTGCCCGCCAACCACCGCGCGTAATGATTCGATCCGCTGCGCGAATGTCAGGCCGGGACGACTCATTGACGCGTGTCGAGATCGGTAGAGGCGCCGGACTCTCGAGTGGAGTTGATTTGCTTACTTCGATGATTCCCGCGGACGAGAATTCGCCGAGAGTGCCTGTTAGCGGCGCCACGCGCCAGAAATACCGGCCTGGCCGAAGATCGTTAATTCGATAATCGTTCCCGGCAACCACACGATCGAACACGATGTCGCCAAACGCGCTATCGCTTGCCAGTTGCAGCCGATACCGCGAGATACCGGGTCGCGGCCCCCAGCGCAAATGAACCTCGGTAGTGTTTGCCTGGTTGTTGTCCGATATCGAAGCGCCCTGTGCGAGCACGATCAACGGACCGGACAAAAGGATGGCGGCCGTCAGAAGCAGAACCCGGATGTGGCCAGTGCAGAACATCGTCACCGACTAATAAACGACGAATTAGGCGCTCGTTCCTTTGCCGTCTCCGGGCACCGCCGCGAATCAGGGATTCTCGTTCAGTTTGTATCCGACGCCGCGCACGGTCAGCACATAATGGGGGTTCTTGGGATCAGCTTCCAGCTTCTTTCGCAGCCGATTGATATGCGGGTCGATGTTCCGCTGATAGCCTTCGTACTCAGTACTCCAGACACGATCGAGCAAATCGTTGCGCGACCAGGCCCGGCCCGGCTCTGACGCCAGCAATTCCAATATCTGAAACTCGAGCGGAGTGAGATCAACCCTGGCGCCGCCGCGAGCGACTTCGTGACGCCGCTTATCAACCACCAGGTCTCCAATCTCCATCCGATCTTCGTCGCCGCCGTCCTGGCGGGCAGACTGGCCGCGCCGCAAGAGGGCTTCGACTCGGTACTCAAGCTCACGCGGACTGAATGGCTTGGCGAGATAATCGTCGGCCCCGGCCTCGAAACCCGCGACTTTATCGTCGAGCATGTCGTGGGCAGTCAGGAAAAGCGCCGGTGTATCGATCCCCCGGTCGCGCAATTTTCTCAATAGTTCAAGACCTGACATTTCCGGCATCGAAACATCAAGAATGAAGCAATCAAAACTCTCGGTCGTGACCGTCTGAAGCGCGGCAGCGCCGCTCTCTTTTTCGGCAACGGCAAACCCCAGGCGCCGAAAATACTCAGCCAGGAGCGTGCGCATCTCAATGTCGTCGTCGACAATCATCAACCGCTTGGCGTTTGTGTTCGTAGGTTGCGGATCCACAGTAATTTTCCTTATGCTTTCGTCAAACCGACTCGACTATGAACTAACCGACCCGGTCCAAAGCCTGCCCTAATTTGATTTCTGAAGCCGCAGGGGTTTTGCAATAGTATGTACAGCCTTTGCCTTGACGTCAAACGTTTAGCCTCAGTATATTGCGTGCTTGTTATTGTGGACCATTTAATTCCCTTCCCTATAAGCGATTCAGGCCTCGATCTAAAATGCGCGATCTTCGGCGGCTGCTAAGATATCTTCTGCCTCACACCGGCATCTTCACCGTTGCTACGCTTGCGATGGTTGTCGGCGGAGTGCTGGAAAGCGCTACTGGCGCTTTGATTATTCCGATCGTCGATCAGGCCCTCAGGCCGGTTAGCGGACAACCTACTCCGACACCTTTTGCCCTGCAGAAACTGATTCCGGCTTCGGGCCTGGCCGCCTTCCGCACGATTGCTCTCTTGCTCCTTGTTTTTACGATCGTAAAGGGTATAGCCGACTATGTTTCCACTTATTTGATGGCGTACATCGGTCAGTCTTCAATCCTGCGTCTGCGCCGAGAGCTTTACAGTCACCTGCTCGGACAGTCTGCGTCCTTCTTCGAACGCCACCGTACTAATTATCTTGTCTCTCGTCTAATCTCGAGCGCCGCCGCCATCGAAGCGGCTGTCACCAACACTCTACGAGATGTCCTGCGCGAGGGCCTCACGTTAATCGCCCTGTTGGGAACGGCGTTTTATGTGAACTGGCGACTGACCCTTGGTTCGCTGCTAATTGCTCCGCCAATTGCCGGGTTGACGATCCGCTTCAGCAGCTCGCTGCGAAAACTGTCGCGCGAGTCGTTCGAAGGCAGTAAGCGCCTAACCGACACTGCCCAGGAAGCGTTGGCCAATCAAAGCATAGTGAAGGCGTACCGGGGTGAAACGCGAGAGGAAAATCGTTTTACGTCGGTTGCCGAACGCATTCGCCGCACCAATTTGCGATCTGCGAGCATCTCCGGAATGGCGCCTCCGATCATCGAGTTGATTGGAGTTCTCTTCATCGTCGCTCTGCTCTTCTTTGGCGAACGAGAAATTAGATTGGGCCGGATTGATACCGCCCAATTCTTCGCTTTCCTTTTCTTCCTGGCCCGCAGCTATGATCCGATGCGAAAGCTCGCTCGCCTGCATAACGCCTTCTCGCAAGCGTTGGGCGCCGCACAGCACGTCTGGGAAGTGATGGACGAGCACGCCGAGATCAGGGAAAAGCCTAATGCCATCAAGTTGCCTCCGTTGCAAAGCGAGATCGAATTTCGCGACGTTCATTTTGGCTATGGCGACGAATCTCGGGCCGTCTTGCGTGGTGTCAGCCTGACCGTGCCGGCGGGTAAGCTGGTGGCCCTGGTGGGACAGTCCGGAGGCGGCAAGTCGACGCTGACAAAACTCCTGCCGCGTTTCCATGACCCGACGTCGGGAGCCGTGCTTTGGGATGGGATCGATCTCCGCGACGCGCGTGTCGTCAGCCTGCGCAGACAAATAGCTTTGGTAACTCAGGAAACCGTTCTCTTTAACGATACGGTACGGTATAACATCACTTACGGACGGCCTGACGTTACCGACGGGCAACTCCACAACGCGGCCCGGACTGCTCTGGCCCACGATTTCATCGTTGAGCTGCCCAATGGTTACGAGACCGTGATTGGAGAACGCGGGACCTTCCTCTCCGGCGGACAGAGACAACGGCTGGCGATCGCGCGCGCCGTGCTAATCGACGCTCCGGTACTGATCCTGGACGAAGCGACCTCAGCTCTGGATGCCGAGTCTGAACAATTGGTGCAACGAGCGATCGGAAATTTGATTCGCGATCGGACGACAGTTGTCATTGCTCATCGCTTATCCACAGTTCGCCGGGCCGACCTGATCGTGGTCATGGAGCGAGGTCAGATAATCGAGCAAGGCACACATGCGGAACTGCTGGCCCGCGGCGGCCAATATCAGAGACTTTATGAAATGCAATTCGCCGATGAAGAAGAGGAACTGGTGAGCAGTGAGCGGTAACCAGTGAGCAGTTGTATTTGGCAGATTGATTCCCATTAAGCCCGCGAAGAGGGCGAGAGCAATTGAACAAAGAGATTCTGGGTTTTGGAGTTTCGGACGCTTCCCGCGCTCTGATTTCTTATTGGCCGTTCTCCTGGGGTTCTGCTCCGCTCCACCCCAGGCTTTATGCTTCCACCCGCTCCGCGGGCTTTGATAGCTTACTCTTATGAAATCAATGACTGGATTTGGCCGCGGCTCAGCCAGCGGCGACGACTTCACGGTCGCGGTCGAGATCAAGACCGTGAATAATCGCTACCTCGACATTCATCTCCGTCTGAGTCAGGAGCTGTCGCCGCTCGAAATGATTATCCGCAAACGCGTCGGAGCGCGACTCGCGCGCGGCCGGGTCGATCTCAGTATTAATTTTGAGCGGACCGGCGCCACGACTTACGAAGTTAACCGTCCCCTGATTGCCGGTTATGTCAGCGCGATGCGAGAGATCCAGCATGAGTTCAACCTCGCCGGCGACATCGATATCAGTTCCGTGGCCCGCCTGCCGGGAGCGCTGGCGCCTGCGCGCGACGGCCTCGGCGAAGTGAATACGGCCGGACTGGAACGTGCGCTCGACGAAGCACTCGATAGTCTCGAACTCATGCGAAACAACGAAGGCGCTGCCCTCGCGGAAGAGATGCGATCACGGCTGGGAAAGATCGAGGCCGAGGTGCCGGTTATCGAAGCGGCCGCGGCAGGTTTGGCCGATGCCTATCGACAGCGTCTGCAAAAACGAATCGGCGAGTTGGTCATCCGCGGCGCCCAGGCGATTGAACTTGATGCGGGCCGGCTGGCCCAGGAAGTCGCGTATCTGGCCGATCGCAGCGACATCAGTGAAGAGCTCGCGCGGCTGCGCAGCCACATCGAACAATTCCGCGCGGCCATCTATGACGATGGGGAGGTCGGCAAGCGTCTCGATTTTCTGTTGCAGGAACTCAACCGCGAGGCGAACACAGTGCTCTCGAAATCAACCGAGATATCAATCAAGGACGCCGGCCTGACCATCAAAGCCGAGATTGAGAAACTGCGCGAACAAGTGCAAAATGTTGAATGAATTAACTAACGCAGAAAAATCAAACGACCCGACTGATACGGTGGGCTGTGGCCTGCTGATTGTCGTCAGCTCTCCTTCCGGAGGTGGCAAAGGAACGCTGATCGATCGCGTCCTCAAAACCGTGCCCGGCGTAAGTTATTCGGTCTCTTACACGACGCGGGCGCCGCGTGGGACTGAGCAAAATGGACGCGAATACTTTTTTGTCTCGACTAAGACGTTCGAGGAAATGGCTCGCCGCGGCGATTTTTTGGAATGGGCGAATGTCTACGGCCACTTGTACGGCACAAGCCACGCACAAGTGGAACATGAACGCGCCGCGGGGCGCGACATAATTCTTGAGATCGATGTACAGGGAGCAGCCAGCATACGCGCCCGGATCGATGATGCGGTATCAATTTTCATTCTGCCGCCATCGTTTGAGTTGCTCCGCCAAAGATTAGTAAAGCGGGGGACTGACTCCGCGGCGGATCTGGAGAAACGTCTGCGCGGGGCTCCCGCCGAAGTTGAGCAGCAGAAGAATTTTCAGTACGTCATTCTTAACGACGATATTAACCGGGCGTCGCAACAACTGGCAGCCGTGATTTCCGCCGAGCGCGCCCGGCAGCAGCGACAGGAAGTCAGATTGAAAGACACGCTCGCGGACTTTGGGATCTTGGATCATAGCGAGGTCAGTACCCAGACTACTAAGGATAGCGAGGCGGTGTAATGCACTTTGCCCCAACGGCTTGAAATTAATTATTCTCAGTTCGGAGGTAAACAAGACTGATGGCAACCGCACACGAAGAGATTGACCAGATAACCGAACAGCCGCAGGGACCAGAGATTGATTCCAAGTATCGTCTGATTATTTTGGCGGCCAAACGCAGCAAGCAACTCCAACGCGGCGCCCGCCCGCGCATTGAGATCGACCCTGCCAAACACAAGCCTACGCGGATCGCTTTGGAAGAAGTGATTCAGGGCACGATTCCGTTTCACTTCAGCACCGAAGGCGCCGAAGAGATCGGGGAAGTATCCTAGCTGAGATGGAGAGTACTCAAGCGTGAAGCGCTTCACCTGGGCTGGGAGCGCGGACGCCCTCGTCCGCCGGGCGTGCGCAGCACGCCAATTAATTGCAACTTGAGTTTCCCGAATCCTCTATTCGCGCTTCGCGCTCAGTGCGGAACAGGGCGTCCGCGCTACCAGCGGACACTGGCCACGTCAACTCCGACATACTCAACATCAAGAACGTCCGTCCAATGAACAATGAAAACCTGTCAAATGAAAAATGGAAAATCGTTTGGAACAACTCGACTCGATACCCGCAGGTCGCGATCCATCACATCCCCTTGTAATCGGGCCCGCCGCCGCCTTCCGGCGTCACCCAGTTAATAATCTGGTAGGGATCCATGATGTCGCACGTCTTGCAATGGACGCAGTTTGAAAAATTGATTTGGAGTTGACGGCGAGGCGCCTGCCCGCCCGCTACCGCAGGCGGTTCTGACATCTCGGCCATTTCATAGACGGCCGCAGGACAGAAACGCTGACAAGGGTTGCCGTATTCCTCCGCGCATCGAGTCGAGCAAATGTTTGTGTCCAGCACGTGCAGATGCGCCGGCTGATCTTCGTCATGAGCAACTGCGGCATGATAGACGTCACTCACTTTGTTGAAAGTAAGCTGGCCATCGAATTTAAGATCCCGGTAGCGTTGGGTCGCGTCGTCTCCACGATAACCATAGGTGGAGAGTTTGCGCATCACTTCGTGCCCCGGCTCCTGATGGACCCGATCGAAAATTCCCCACGCGCGTCCGCCGCTGAGGTACTGCAATCCGGCATTCGCCATTCCCAACCAACGCCCACGACTAAACGCAGCGTGGAAGTTACGATACCGACGCAGCTCCGGCGTGATCCAACTCTCTTTCACCCGGCTCTCAAAACCCCGTAACCTTCCGGCTGAAAAGTCTCCGGCCACTAACGCCTCAAAGATAGTTTCGGCTGCCAGCATTCCGCTCTTAATCGCTGAATGAATTCCTTTCAAACGCGCCGCGTTGAGAAAGCCGGCACTGTCGCCCACAATCAGGACGCCGTCGGCATAAAGTCTGGGCATCGCATGCCAGCCGCCGGCCGCAATGGCCTTGGCGCCATAGCGAATCATCTTGCCGCCCTTTAGCAGCTTCGCCAGAAACGGATGCGACTTGAAACGCTGAAATTCCGCATGCGGATCAATCAAGGGATCACGATAATCCAGCCCTGTGACATAGCCCAGATTGACGATCCGGTTTTGCATTCCGTAAATCCATCCACCGCCGTACGTCCATTGGTCTGAAGGAAACCCGAGCGTGTGCGTCACGCGTCCCGCCGGATAGCGATCGTCCCGTCCCGAAGCTCCCAAAGCTCTTTCACGCCCAGGCTGTATACCTGCGGCTCGCGTCCTTCGTCCAGACCAAGCCGAGCGACCAGTTTCTTGGTCAAAGATCCGCGCACACCCTCGCCCAGGACCGTGACCTTCGCCAACAGATCGACACCCGGTTCAAAGTTCGCCTTTTGCTTCCCTTCCTTGTCGATGCCCTTGTCGCCGGTGCGCACACCGAGGACACGATCCTCTCTGTCATAGAGCATCTCTGCTCCAGGAAATTCCGGGAAGATATTCACTCCCGCCTCTTCACATTTTTCGCCCAGCCAGGCCGTTAGGCGATTGAGTGAGACGATGTAGTAGCCGTGATTCATTAAGGGCGGCGGCGTGATTGGTGAGCGAATCGCGCGCTTCGAAGTGAGATAAAGAAAATGATCTTCCTTGACCGGCGACTCGAGCGGCGCGCCGGCGGCGATAAAGTCCGGAATCAATTCCGCCAGGCCGCGCGGATCCATGACCGCGCCGGAAAGGATGTGTCCGCCCACGGTCGCGCCTTTTTCGATGACCGCGATTTGAATCTCGCCGAGCGGCTTTCCTTCCCGAGTTCCCTTGGCGACCGCTTTGTTGTGTTCATTTACTAGCCGCGTTAAATGCAGCGCGCCGCTAAGGTTCGCCGGCCCCGCGCCGACAAAGACCACATCCATTTCCAAACTTTCACGTTCCATCAATGCCTCAAATTAGCTTAGCAACAAAAATGAATGACCATTCAGTTTTGAGAGTATAGCAGAGGAAGGAAAGCCGCGAAATCGCGAGCGCGGGCATAGTTGAGGGCCGTACGCCGGAACAGCAATACGCCACACGAAATCGCACGAAATGATTCGAAACCAGAATCCTCTTAGTGTTGCTTCGCGTGTTTCGTGGATCGTAATCCAATTTTTCCTCAGCGGATCAAATCTAATCGTTCCGCGGTTCGCGACGTTTGAAGGGCACCACGTCAACACCGGCCGATCCAGACGATCGAGGAAATTCTCAGCTAGTGAAAAGATCTTCCCGGCGCCAGTCAGCTCAATTTCTTTTGCTTGATTTGTTGATGTACACTTGCCGCCTTCCATTACGCCGCATGAAGCAAGCGCTATCGAAAAAACTAATTGTGTTCGCAACCGGTGCGGCAATAATCGTCGCTTCGGTTGTGTTTGGAATAGCGAAAGTCCGTTCCGTTATGAACGGAAGCAAAGCAAACGCGACCCGACTGGATCGAATGCCGCGCGTGATGCTTTGGGCCTGGGAGCGGCCGACGGACTTGCGCTTCATCAATCCAAAAGAAACTGGGGTCGCGTTTCTGGCGCGGACTATTCGGCTGCATTCCGGTGAAATTGAGGTGCGCCCGCGGCTACAACCTTTGGACCTGCCGGAAGCGACCAGCGTCATGGCAGTGGCCCGGGTCGAGACGGACGCCGTGCACAAGCCGGAGTTCTCTGCCCTGCAACGCGATCGGGTGGCCGGCGCCATAGCCGGCATGGCCAAACTCCCAAACGTCTCAAACATTCAAATAGATTTTGATGCCACTCAATCAGAGCGCGTCTTCTATCGCGATGTGATCTTCGAGGTGCGCCGGCGACTCCCGGACTCGGTTGGTTTGTCGATCACCGCGCTGGCGTCATGGTGCACTTATGACGATTGGCTTTCAGATCTGCCGATCGACGAGGCCGTGCCGATGTTGTTTCGAATGGCCGGCGATGGAAAGCAAATCGCCAGACGACTGGATGCGGGTGAGGATTTCCTGGCTTTACCGTGCCGTCATAGTTACGGAATTTCCATCGACGAGCCGCGCTCAGGTCTTTCTATGACGCGGCGGCTCTTTGTTTTTAACCCTGGCTCGTGGACCGAAGACTCGGTGCGCGCGATTCTGGAGTCGCAAAAATGAATCCTTACAAAGCTCTCCTGGCTCTGGCATTGATGGTTTCGGTTTCGTTCATCTGGCCGCGGCGGGCACAAGCCTGCGGACCGTTTTTCACGGATGCGATATTCGTTTATTCTAAACACCCCGATCTACCGTTTGAGAATTTTGCGGTGGGCAAACTCGGTGTCCTGCAAACGAAATGGGCGCGGTCTTATTTGGTCGCCGTCTACCGCAATCTGGCGGGGAACGGTTTAAGCACCAACGAGGCCAGGGACATTAAAGCTCTCTGGGATGACCGGCTCAATAATGCCTGGGAATCTCATGACGATGCGTGGATCAAGAAATGGACTGAGGCCCGCAAGGCAGTTCCAGGTCTCGCCGCGCCTCCTGAGATCAAAGCGTATCGCAACCGCGAGAAGCCGCATGAGTACGAAAGTTATTTGAACTGTCAACAGGACGCTTTTGAAAACGCCGAAGCCACTTTGAAGGCGCGCATCAAACGGTTTGGGGCGGAAAGCGCTGCCGTGCGGGATTGGGTGGGCGCACAGGATAAAGTCTTTGCCAATTGCGGTGAAGGCAAACAGATTCCGGAAGCGGCCGTGCCGGATGCGGACCCTCTGATTCGGGCCGACCGCGCTTACCAAATTGCCGCCGCGAATTTTTATGCCGCCAACTTTGACGAAGCCCGGCAGCAATTTGATTCAATTGCGCAGGACAAATCTTCGCCCTGGCGCGACAAGACCGGATATCTCGCCGCTCGTTCTCTGTTACGCAAAGGAAGTCTGGCCGACAAAGAAGAAGACCGCCGGCCCGCTCTGGCCGAAGCGGAAATTCGACTGAACGCGATCCTCAAAGACAGTTCACTTGCGACATCGCATCATGCTGCGACTCGGCTCCTGAACCTTGTGCGTTTACGATTGCACCCCGAAGAGAAGGTTCATGAGCTCGCCCGCAGCTTATTGATGCCCGACGCCAGCACCGATTTCAAACAGGACGTGTGGGATTATACCGTTCTGTTGGACAAGTATCTGGAGACAGACGACGACACCAAAAGGCCGCAACTACCAGCGGGTTTAACCAGCGATGAACTTACGGACTGGGTGGTTACCTTCCAGGATTCGTCACCGGCGGCCCTGGCTCACGCAAACGAACGCTGGGAGAAGAGTAAGTCTCTGCAGTGGTTGGTAGCGGCGATTTCCAAAGCTACCGGACCACAAGCAAAAGTTGATGACCTGTTGGGCGCGGCGGCCGGGGTCGATCGCACTTCGCCGGCTTATCCTACTCTGGCATTTCATAGCGTGCGCCTGCTACTGGAGAATGACCGCCGCAACGAGGCGCGGACGGCACTCGACAAAATTCTCTCAAGTGATCGTCAGAAGGTGTCTCCATCGGCGTTGAATCTTTTCCTGGCGCAACGGACGGCGCTGGCGCAAAATCTCGACGAGTTTCTCCAAAATGCCCAGCGCGTGCCCGCAGGATTCAGCGATGACAGCGATGGACGCGAGCTCCCGGAAGACGACAGTCAGGTTAAGGAGACCACCAGGGGCGCAGGGCGATTCTTTGATCAGGACGGTGCTGACGCTTTCAATAAAGCAATGCCTCTCGCGCTCATCAAAGATGCGGCGCGCAGGAAAACTCTGGCGCCGAACCTTCGCGCGGACGTAGCTCAAGCAGCCTTTGTGCGCGCCGCTTTGCTTGATGATCACGAAACCGCCGATCAGGCTGCGGTCCTGCTGCAGGAGTTCTATCCACAACTCGGAGAGTTTCTCAGCGCCTATCAAAAGGCGACCACTCCCGACGCCCAACGCTTTGCCGCGGTATTTGTTTCTTTGAAGTTTCCCGGACTCAGACCATATGTATCGGCGGGGATCGGGCGGACGACGCCACTCGAAGAAGTCGACAGCTATCGCGACAATTACTGGTGTGCTGAGCCTGCGAAGCCACAGAACGTTCCCATGGGCGAAGACGAAGCGGGGAAAACCAAAGCTAAGCCAATGCGGCCGCCTGAGTTTCTAAGCTCGTCGAGGGCTCTGGCGGCAAGCCAGTTCGCTGCGCTGCAAGCGTTGGGCACAGCACCAAACTATTTCTGCCGGATAGCTATAGCGTGGACAGAGAAGAATCCGGCGGACCCCCGCGCTCCAGAGGCCTTGCACCTCGCGGTGCGGTCAACTCGCTTTGGTTGCACTGACGATCAGACGGGCCGCTGGTCCAAAGCTGCTTATGATCTGCTCCATCGTCGGTATCCAAATACGACTTGGGCCAAGAACACTAAATACTGGTTTAAGGGATAGTTCAATTACGTCGCGTTCGGCGCAGGTGGGAATAAAAAGTGAGCGACCACAAACATACAAATCACCTAATTAGTGAAACCAGTCCTTACCTGTTGCAGCACGCACACAATCCGGTCGATTGGTATCCCTGGGGTGAAGCGGCGCTCACTAAAGCGCGCGGCGAGAACAAGCCGATTCTGCTCAGCATCGGTTATTCGGCGTGTCACTGGTGCCACGTAATGGAGCACGAGTCGTTCGAAAACGAGGCCATCGCCGCCTTGATGAACGAGAACTTTGTAAATATCAAAGTGGATCGCGAAGAGCGCCCGGATCTCGATCAGATATATATGAACGCCGTCCAAATGATGACCGGCCAGGGCGGATGGCCAATGACCATGTTCCTCACGCCCGACGGTGTGCCTTTCTATGGTGGAACCTATTTTCCTCCGAGCGACCGCTATAACATGCCCGGGTTTCCGCGCATTCTGGCAAGTGTAGCCGAAGCGTTCCGTTCGCAACCCGATCAGGTAGCCAGCACGGCGACGGCAATGCTGGGCGAATTAAGACGGGTCGGACTCGCTGAACAATCGCGCGAGGTGCTCAGAGAGGAAATTCTGGACA
>WNFL01023954.1_pt1 | contig 12012 bp, 11 predicted proteins | sample 5400361 | NCBI WGS metagenome assembly WNFL01 (sample SAMN13153351, study PRJNA577476) | soil metagenome | isolation source: 40 cm soil on Douglas fir-dominated hillslope | place: USA:California | collected 2013-09-17
CAATGCCAAGCAGTCGATGCTCGTCACCACCATCCCCGCGGCGCTTTCGCGCGGCGCACGGCTGGTGCACAGGGCGCGCGTCACGCGCCTCGTGATCGAAGGCGACCGCGTCGTTGCATGCGAAGCCGCGGGGGTCGCGGGCAACGGCGCGAAGCCGACGGACACTCGCATTCGCATCCGCGCGCGCCACTATGTCCTCGCGGCAGGCGGCATCGGCTCGCCCGCGATCCTCATCCGCAGTGACGCGCCCGACCCCAATGGGCTCACGGGCCGGCGCACCTTCCTGCATCCAACCGTCATCTCGGCGGCGGTGATGCCGCAGCGAGTGGACGGGCACGCGGGCGCTCCGCAGTCGATCTACAGCGATCACTTCATCGAAAATGCGCCCCTCGACGGCCGGGCCGGATTCAAGCTTGAATCCGGGCCCACGCATCCGGTGCTGACGGGCATCACCCTGCCCGGCTTCGGCGAAGACCATGCGGGCTGGATGAAGAAATTCCCCAACGTCCAAGTAGTCATCGCCCTCCTGCGCGACGGATTCCACCGCGAATCGCGCGGCGGGCGCGTGATGCTCGCCAGCGACGGCACGCCCATGCTCGATTACTCGATGCCCGCCTACCTCTGGGAAGGCGTGCGCCGCGCCTATCTCGCGATGGCCGAGATCCAGTTCGCTGCCGGGGCGCAGACCGTGATGCCGGTGCACGAGAACGCGAAGGGATACGCGAACTGGAAGGAAGCGCGCGACGGCATCGATGCGCTGCCGATGCGCGCGCTCGCCGCGCGCATCGTGAGCGCGCATGTGATGGGCGGCTGCGCCATGGGACCCGAAGAGCGCACCGGCGTCGTCGACGAGGACGGCCGCCACTACCACCTGCGCAACCTCTCCGTTCACGATGGCTCGGTCTTTCCCACCAGCATCGCGGCCAATCCGCAACTATCCATTTACGCGCTCGCCGCGCGGTCTTCGGCAGCCCTCGCGAAGACTCTTCGCTGAACTCGGTGGCTAAGGGCTTGTCACGACAGATATAATTGTCGCCCGGCCCTGCAATGCCACGAGCAATCAAAGGACCCTTTTTATGAGCGACATGATCGCTCTCGAGCGCGAGTACGGAGCGCGCAATTACGATCCGCTTCCCGTCGTGCTCTCGCGCGGCGAAGGCGTCTGGCTCTGGGACGACCAGGACCGGCGCTACCTCGACATGCTCTCGGCGTATTCCGCCGTGAGCTTCGGATACGGACATCCGCGCCTGGTCGCCGCGCTCACGCAGCAGGCGCAGCGCCTGGCCGTCACCTCGCGCGCGTTCTTCAGCGACCGCCTGCCGCCCTTCCTGAAGAAGCTGTGTGAAGTGACCGGGATGGAGCGCGCGCTTCCCATGACCACCGGCGCCGAGGGCGTCGAGACCGGGATCAAGTGCGCGCGCAAATGGGGCTACTCGGTCAAGGGAATTCCCTCGGGCAAGGCGCGCATCATCGTCTGCGCCGGCAACTTCCACGGCCGCACGTCCACCATCGTGGGGTTTTCATCGGAGGCACAGTATCGCGAAGGGTTCGGCCCCTACGCGGACGGCTTCGATGCGATCCCGTTCGGCGACACGCGCGCACTGGAAGCCGCCATTCGCCCCGAGACCGCCGCATTCCTTGTCGAGCCCATCCAGGGCGAGGCGGGCATCATCGTCCCGCCCGAGGGCTACCTCACCGAAGCGCTTCGCATCTGCCGCGCTCGCAACGTCCTCATGATCGTCGACGAGGTGCAGACGGGGCTGGGGCGCACCGGCAAGGTCCTCGCGTGCCACCACGAGGGCGTGGAGCCCGACGCGATCATCCTCGGCAAGGCGCTGGGCGGCGGCTTGATCCCGGTCTCCGCCTTCTGCGGGCGCGGGCACGTGCTGGACGTCTTCCGCCCCGGCGACCACGGCAGCACCTTCGGTGGCAATGCGCTGGGCGCGGCGGTCGGGCTCGAATCGCTCAACGTGCTGCTCGAGGAAAAGCTCTCCGAGCGCGCCGCGCAATCCGGGGCCTACCTCCTCAAGCGGCTGAAGTCGATCTCGAGCCCGATGATCGTCGACGTGCGCGGCAAGGGCCTGCTGATCGGCCTGGAGATCGACACGCGCCGCGCGAGCGCCCGCCAGTTCGTCGAGACGCTCCTCAAGCACGGCGTGCTCAGCAAGGACACGCACGGCACCGTCGCGCGCTTCGCCCCGCCGCTCATCGTCGATCGCGAGCAGATCGACTGGGGCGTGCAGCGCATCTGCGACGCGCTGCGGGAGTACGGGCCGGTGTACGAAAAGGCGGCGTAACGTCCAGCGCAGCAGTTACGCCGTCCCCGCGGAGGCGGGGACCCAGCATGGCGATCTAGGAGCCTGACTGCTGCGGCGCGTTCTTCACTTCGCGCCGCAGCACCTTGCCCACGTTGGTCTTGGGAAGCTCCTTCCAGAACTCCACGATCTTGGGGATCTTGTAGCCGGTCAGGTTCTTCTTGCAGTGCTCGATGACCTGTTCCCGGGTGAGGCCAGGATCCTTGCGCACGATCACGACGCGCACGACCTCGCCGGAGCGCTCATCCGCCGCGGCGACGGCGCACACCTCGGCCACGCCGGGCAGCATCGCGATCACGTCCTCGACCTCGTTGGGGAACACCTTGAAGCCGGACACCGAGATCATGTCCTTCTTGCGGTCGACGATCTTCACGTAGCCCTCGGGCGTCATGAGCCCGATGTCGCCGGTGCGGAATGCGCCGTCGGGCGTCATCACCTTCTCCGTCTCGTCGGGACGGTTCCAGTAACCCTTCATGACCTGCGGGCCGGCGATGCAGATCTCGCCCGTGTCGCCCAGCGGCAGGATGCGGCAGTCGTCGTCGCGGATCGTGATCACCGTGGAGGGAATCGGCAAGCCCGCGGTGCCGTTGTACTCGAATCCCTCGATCAGCGGGTTGATGCACGCACCCGGCGAAGTCTCCGTGAGCCCGTAGGCTTCCAGCAGCGGACAGCCGGTGATGCTCTTCCAGCGATCGGCCACCGCGCGCTGCACCGCCATGCCGCCGCCCAGCGTGAGCTTGAGGCCCGAAAAGTCCAGCTGGGAGAATCCGGGCGTGTTCATGAGGCCCGCGAAGAGCGTGTTCACGCCCGAGATGAAAGTGACGCGGTACTTGCCGAGCTCCTTCACGAATCCCGGCATGTCTCGCGGATTGGTGATGAGCACGTTGTGCGCGCCGATCTTGATGTTGGTGAGGCAGCTGCCGGTGAGCGCGAAGATGTGGTACATCGGCAGCGCGGTGATGACGAGCTCGCCGCCTTCCTTCAGGCCCGTGCCGATCCACGCGGACACCTGCTGCAGGTTGGAGACGATGTTGCCGTGCGTGAGCATCGCCCCCTTGGAGACGCCGGTCGTGCCTCCCGTGTACTGAAGGAACGCGATGTCGTCGTGCGTGAGCGCGGGTTCCTCGAGCGAGCGTCCCCTGCCCTGGGAAAGCGCGGTCTTGATGGGCACCGTCCCGGGGATGTTCCAGGCGGGAACCATCTTCTTGCGGTGCTTTACGACCCAGTTCACGATGAGCGACTTTGGAAATCCCAGCAGGTCGCCCAGCTGGGTCGTGACGACCTTCTTCACCGACGTCCTCGCGATGACCTGCTCCAGCGTGGTGGCGAAGTTCTCAAGGATGACGATGGCCTTCGCGCCGGCGTCGTTCAGCTGGTGCTCCAGCTCCCGCGGCGTATAAAGCGGGTTGCAGTTCACCGCCACCATGCCGGCCCTGAGGATCCCGAAAAGCGCCACGGGATACTGGAGCAGGTTGGGCATCATGATCGCGACGCGATCGCCCTTCGAAAGGCCCGCCTCTCCGACGAGCCATGCCGCGAAATCGCGCGACAGCCGGTCCAGCGTGGCGAAGTCGATGGTCGCGTCCATGTTGGTGAACGCGGGCAGCGAGGCGAATTTCCTGCAGCTCTCGCCCAGGAGTTGCGGAACGCTTGCATACCGGCCGGTGTCCGCTTCAGCTGGCACACCCGCAGGGTATGACTTGAGCCAGACGCGCTCGACGGGCCTGTGCTCGGCGATCGTTGCCATGCGCGAAGTGTAACCTTAAGGCTGCCACGACGAACAACGGAGGATCCACGATGGCCACACGCAAGGCGGGCTCACGTTCCCGCCAATCTACCGCCGCATCGGGCAACGACACCGCGCGCGCAATCACCGATTCGGCGCAGAAGATCTGGCTCGCGGGCCTGGGCGCCTTCGAGCGCGCGCGCGCCGAGGGACCGCGCATGTTCGACACGCTCGTCGCGCAGGGCAAGGGCTTGGGCGATCAGGCGCGCGGCGCGGCCGACCAGGCGCTGCGCTCGCTGAAGGAATCGGCCAGCGGCGCGAGCGGGCGATTCGACAAGCTCGAGCAGGTCTTCGAGGAGCGCGTGCAGCGCTCGCTCAAGCGCCTGGGCGTGCTCACGCGCGATGAGGTCGCCGACCTGAACCAGGGCGTTCGAGAGCTGGCCGACCAGATGCGCGAGCTGATGGCGCGCCAGGGCGCGGCCCCGAAGGCCGGGGCGAAGAAAAAGAAGGGAAAGAAACGCGCTACTCGCGCGTCACGCGCTCCACGAGCTTGATGTAGGCCTTCATCGCCTCTTCGGGCGCGGTGCCCTTCAGCTTCGCCCACGCCTCGTACTTGGCCCGGTTCACGAAGTCGGTGAAGCCGGACTTTTCCCCCTTCACGTCGCCTTCGGTCGCCTGCTTGAAGTTGGCGTAGAGGCGAAGCTTCATGTCGTTGCCCGGGTCCTTCTTCGCCTTGAGGATCGCCGCGGCCGCGTCGTCGAATTGCTTCCTGATGTCCGCCATTCGGGTAGATTACTACGCCATGGCAGCCACTCCCCGCGAGCGCATCTCGGGCGTCGACACCGCCTGGCTGCGAATGGAGCAGCCCACGAACCTGATGATGATCGTGGGCGTCATGATGTTCGAGGGCCGCCTCGATCCTGAAGTCGTGCGAAGGACGATCGCGGCTCGCTTCCTCACGTTTCGCCGTTTCCGCCAGCGCGCCGTGCAGGACGCGGCCGGCGCGTGGTGGGAGGAGCCCGGGGAGTTCGACCTCGCCGCGCAGGTCGTCGCCGAAAAGCTCCCTGGCCGGGGAAGAAAACGCGAGCTCGAGCGGCTGGTGAGCGAGCTCGCCTCGACACCCCTCGATCCCGCGCGGCCGCTGTGGCAGTTCCACGTGATCGACAACTACGCCGGGGGAAGCGCCCTGGTGCTGCGAATCCACCATTGCTACGCCGATGGCATCGCCCTCATCCAGGTGATGCTCTCCATGACGGACGCGACGGCGAAGGCGAGCCTCAAGGCGCCGGCGCGAAAGCCTGCCGCGGCGAAAGGCGGCGGTGAAGGCGACTTCTGGACAGGGCTCCTGGAGCCGATCAAAGGACTCGCCCTCGAGCCCGCGGCAGCGGCGCAGGCGATGCAAGGCATCGCCGGCAAGGGCATCGAGATCGCGTCCGAGGTCGCGCGCCTGGTGCTCATGGGGCGCGACGCGCCCACGCGCTTCAAGGGTGCGCTGGGCGAGCGCAAAGCCGTGGGGTGGGCGCAATCGCTGCCGCTCGAAGAGGTGAAGGCCATCGGCAAGGCGCTGGGCTGCTCCATCAACGACGTCCTGCTGTCGATGGCGGCGGGCGCGTTGCGCGACTACCTAGTGGCAAAGGGCGATGCGGTCGAGGGGCTCGAGATTCGCGCCATCGTCCCGGTGAACCTGCGTCCGCCCGGGCGCGGCGCCGAGCTGGGCAACCATTTCGGCCTCGTGTTCCTCGACGTGCCGATAGGAATGGAACACCCGCTGGAAAGGCTCTACGAAGTGCGCAGGCGCATGCGCGAGCTGAAGGGTTCCTACCAGCCCGTCATCGCGCTCGCGCTGCTCTCGGCCGTCGGCTACGGGCCGCGCGCCCTGCAGGAGCAGGTGACGCGGCTCCTGGGCGCGAACGCGAGCGCGGTCATGACGAACGTGCCGGGACCGCAGCACGCCCTCTACTTCGCCGGCCAGCACATCTCGGGACTCGAGTTCTGGGTGCCGCAGTCGGGCGGCATCGGGATGGGAATCTCGATCCTCTCGTACGACGGGCGCATCCAGTTCGGCGTCATCACCGACGCGGGACTCGTGCCGGATCCGGCGCGTATCGTCCGCGCCTATGGCGAGGAATTCGACAAGCTCATGTGGCTCACGCTCATGACGCCGTGGCTACCGGCCGAAGATGGCGCCGCCGAACAGGTGCCCAAAGCGAAGGCAATACCCAAGCGCTTCAGGAACCTCTGACGGCCGCGATCGCGTCCATCTCGACGAGATAACCGTAGTGCAGCCCCGCGACGGGAACGACCGTGCGCGCCGGCTTGTGGCCGCCCAGCTTCTCGGCGTAGATCGCGTTGAATGCCGGCCAATTCGAGATGTCCGCGATGTACACCGTGGCCTTGAGGATGTGGTCGAGGCCGCTGCCCGCCTCGCCCAGGATCGCCGCCACGTTGTCGATCACCTGCCGCGCCTGCTCCTCGAAACCGGCGAGCTGCCTGTCGGGCGCGCCGGGCACGATCGGAAGCTGCCCCGCGACGTAGACGATGCCGTCGTGGACGATCGCCTGGGAGTAATGGCCGCGCGCGGTGGGCGCGCCGAGGGTGGAGACGAGTTTCACGGCAGGACTCCTTGGCAACGGGGCCGGAAGAAAAAGGGCCGGTCTTTCGACCGGCCCGTTGTCGCCTGATGCAGACGCCGAAGGCTTTACTTCAGGTGCTTGGACACCAGCTTGGTCATCTCGAACATCGAGACCTGGCGCTTGCCGCGCAGCTTGTCGTCCGCGTTGATCATGCGGCGGTTGACCTTGTCCTGGAGGTTGTTCCTCTTGATGTAGCCCCAGAGCTTGCTGGTCACTTCCGTGCGGGGCATGGGGCTGCTGCCGACGACGGCCGCGAGCGTGGAGCTCGGGTTCATCGGCTTCATGAATGCGGCATTGGGCTTCCGCTTCGCGCCGGACTTCTTGCGGGGTGCGGCTTTCCTCGTCGCGGCCTTCTTCATCGGCTTTTTCGCCGCCGGGCGCTTGCCCGCCGACTTTTTCGACTTGCCTTTCTTAGCTGCCATTGATGAATCCTCCAATCTGATGGTGACGTTGAGTTCTAGTCATCTCGCCTCTGTAGGCGCGACAGCGAGAGGATGCGCAACCCAAAATCCGTTGTCAACCGTTTTCACTCTGGAAAAGCGCTTTTCCACAGGCGACGTAGCGCGCGAGCAACAGCGATTCACGCGAGCTCTTCCCTGGCGACATCCACGTCCAGCTTCTCCATGGCGTCGCGCGGATCGATTCCAGCGGCTTCGGCATACAGTTTTCCCGCCTCGTCCACCATCTTCCTGCCGTGCATCATGACCAATCCGTTGGCCATCTCGATGCGCGCGATCGGCGAATCGGGGGCGAGCTCCAGCGCCTTGCGGAAGTGCTTTTCTCCTTCCTTCGCATTCGCCCCGTAGGTGAGGCCGCCCACCAGCGCGCCCACCTTGTCGATGATTTCCGCGTGGTAAGCGCCCATGGCGATGTGGGCGTCGGCATGCTTCGGCTGGAGCTTGAGCGCCGCCTCCAGCGCCGCGCGGATCTTGCCGCCGTAGCCCTGCGAAAGCGCCTTGACGACCGAGATTCGCTGGCTGTAGCGGCCCGCGGCATAGGCGTAGAGGTAATGCGCGTTGGCATTCTTCGGGAAGGCATCGGCCTGGGCTTTCGCGCGATTCATGACCTCCTCGAAATGCGAGATCTTCGCGCTCTCCTTCTTTTCTACCCCATTCGCGTAAATGGCCTGCGCCTTGTTGGCCGCCGTGATGCCGGCCCCACCCGCGGCGAGGCCCTTCTCCACGGCTTCGGCGAACTTCCCCTGGTGGAAGAGGCGCCAGGCTTCCTGGACGCCCGGATCCGGCGGAAACGGCTCGCAGTCGCCGCGATGCAGCTTCGCCCAATTCTTCTTCAGGCTGTCACCGGCATAGACGAACGACTTCGACGGATGGGCGAACGCGGTCCATTTCAGCTTCGGCATGGGGATCCCTTCATTCGACGTAGGCGCGGCCCAGCCGCTGGACGTGGCGGCGCGCCTCTGCGGCTAGATACGGAGCGATCAGCATCATCACCTGGTATGCGCCGCGCCCCGGGTCCGCGGCATCGTCGCTGCCGCGGCGCAGCGCCTGGAAATCAAGCCAGTACGTGGCCACCAGCAGCACGTTGCGGGCGAGCGCGTGGATCTCCTCGTCGCTTGCGCGAAGCGCTCCCTGCGCCGCCAGGCCGTTGCACAGCCCCTCGATGGACGCAAGCTTTCGCCCGGCGATGCGGTTGAAGCGCTCGCGCAGCCGGCGGTCGCGGCGCGCCACGCCGTGCAGGTTGCGGTAGAAGAAACGGAAATCCCAGATTCCCTCGAGCATGAGGTGCAGGTAGAGCCACAGATCCTCGATCGCCTGCGCGGCGTCGGAATCCACGCGTGGCTCGATGTCGAGGCGCTCCTCGAGGCGGCCGAAGATCTCGGCCACGATCTGGTCCTTGTTGCGGTAGTGGTAGTAGAGGTTGCCGGGGCTGATGCCCAGGGCGGCAGCAATGTCCGCGGTAGTGACGCTCTCCTCGCCATGCTCATTGAAGAGCCGCAAGCTCTCGTCCAGGATCCTGCGCCGTGTGCGCTCGGTGCGCACCGTGTTGCCGTCCTGTCGGGTCACGCTCCCTCTTGCGCCATCCAGGTCCTGAGGTGGCCGAGGGTATCACGCAATTCCGAGGCGCTCTCCCGCAATCCCCGGCGACGAATCGCTTTCGCGGCGCCCAGCGGCATGGGAGCGGTGCGCGCAATCACCTCCTGGCGAAGGCGCAGGCCGTGGCGAGCGAGAACGGGAGCGAGCTCCGGGGCGCGCTTCGCCAGGTCGCGGCGCGTATTGGCATAGGCGTGCTCGCATACGGCACGGCGCCCGCGGTAGCTGAAGACGCTGGTGAAGAACACTTCGCTGTCCCCCGGCGGCGGCTCGAAGAGCAGCACGTCGGATTTGCGGTAGAGCGTGCGGTACTTGGACAAGCCCAGCGCCATGCGCGAATGGATGATGGCGCGGAAAGCCTGCGACAGGACCACCGGCAATCCGCCCCGCGCGAGATCCACGGGCCGCGGCGAATGGCGCGCGTCGAACGGCACGATGGGATTCACGCAGAGGAGAAGATCCATGCCGTTGTCGAGAGCTTCCGAGGCATGGAGCGTTTTCCTGAGGGCGCCATCGACGTACGAGCGCCCGTCGATCGTGACCGGCGGGAAAAGGCCCGGCAGCGCACAGCTCGCCTGCACCGCCCTGGAAATCGCAACGCCGTCGTGTCCCGGACGGCCGAAGCTCACGCTCTGGCCGCTGTCGAGATCGGTGGCCACGAGATAGAGCGCTCGTTGCAGGAGCCGGAAATCGTTGGTCCGACCGCGGCGCGTGAACGCCTGCTCCAGGTAGCGGTGGATCGCCTCGTTGTCGAAGAGGCCCGTGGGCACGCGTCGCTCGATGACCGCGCGCAGGTACTCGCGCCATGCGGGCCGGTTGAACAGCCGCGGCGCGATCGCTCCTTCGCCCTTGCCGCCGGCGATGAAGAGGCGATAGACGTCGCGGACCGGGATGCCGTTGGCGAGCGCCGCAGCGAGGAACGCGCCGGCGCTCACGCCGACGTAGCAATCGAGGCGCGTGAGCTCGAGCCCCTCGATGGAGTCCTCGAGCGCCGCGAGCGCACCGATCTCGTAGATGGCGCCGAACGGGCCGCCGCCGGCCAGCGCGAGACCGATGCGCGGGCGGCGCTTGCGCCGCCGTTGCGTCATTTACTTAAGCGCGGGCGCGGGAACGGGAAAGACGTTGCACGCTCGCCTTGAGTGTCGCCACTTCGCGGGCCAGGGCGCGGACTTCGCGCGAGGTCGGCATGCCCAGGCGCGACATGGCGCGAGTCACGCGAGCTTCGAAGGCGCGCTCGAGCTGGTTCACGGTGTCGACCGCACGGGCACGGGCTTCCTCGACGCGGAGCGCGGCATTGTCGCGCGCGGCTTCCACGCTGGCCATGGCGGTCTTGCCGAGCTTGCGCACGGCGGCGAGGCGGTCATTGCGCTTGGTTCTTTTCATCGTTCTCTCCTTCGGTGATGGATTCATATACCGCGCATCGTAAAGGGGAGTTCTAGAGCCTTCACCCTAAACTTTTCTCTGTATCATTCGAGCGAAAACAGGCGTTCTTCGGGAGGGAAATCGATGGCGTACTTCGTGACCGGCGCGACCGGGTTCATCGGACGTTTCCTGGTGGAACGCCTCCTCGAGCGCAAGGGCACGATCTACGTGCTGGTGCGCAAGGGATCGCTGAAGAAGCTCGACGAGCTTCGCAGCCGCTGGGGCGCGGACGAGAAACGCGTCGTGGGCGTCGTGGGCGACCTCGCAAAGCCCAAGCTGGGACTATCCGCCGCGGACATCGCGAGCCTCAAGGGAAAGATCAATCACTTCTTCCACCTGGCCGCGATCTACGATCTTTCAGCCGATTCGGCGAGCCAGGAAGAATCCAACGTCGCAGGCACCCGAAACGCCGTCGAGCTTTCCGAGGCGCTCGCAGCGAAGACCTTCCACCACGTGAGCTCGATCGCCGCGGCGGGACTCTACGACGGCGTCTTCCGCGAGGACATGTTCGAGGAGGCCGAGGAGCTCGACCATCCCTACTTCCGCACCAAGCACGACTCGGAAGCGATCGTGCGCAACGAGTGCAAGGTGCCCTATCGCATCTACCGCCCCGGCATCGTGGTGGGACACTCGAAGACGGGCGAGATCGACAAGATCGACGGGCCCTACTACTTCTTCAAGCTGATCCAGAAATTCCGCAACGCGCTGCCGCCATGGATGCCCACGATCGGCATCGAGGGCGGGCGCATCAACATCGTGCCCGTGGATTTCGTCGCCGGCGCCATCGACCACATCGCCCACAAGAAGGGCCTGGACGGCGGCTGCTTCCACCTCACCGATCCGGAGCCGATGCGCGTGGGCGAGGTGTTGAACCTCTTCGCGAAGGCCGCGCACGCGCCGCAGATGACGATGCGGTTGAACGCCAAGATGTTCAGCTTCATCCCGTCCTTCGTGGTCGATTCGGGCATCCCGAAGGAGATGTTCCGGTTCATCAACTACCCGACGCGCTTCGACGCGCGCGATGCGCAGAAGGCCCTGAAGGGTTCGGGCATCGGCGTGCCGCGCCTCGAGGACTATGCATGGCGGCTGTGGGATTACTGGGAACGCCACCTCGATCCCGACCTCTTCATCGACCGCTCGCTCGCGGGCAAGGTGCGCGACAAGGTCGTGGTGCTGACGGGGGGAACGTCGGGCATCGGCGAGGCAACCGTCTACAAGCTCTGCGAGGCCGGAGCCAACGTGGTCGTGGTCGCCCGCGATGCGGAAAAGGCGGCGCCCGTGATCGCCAAGGCGAAGTCGCTTGGCGGCAGCGCGACATTCGTCTCATGTGACCTTTCCGACATGGCCGACTGCGACAAGCTGGTGGCCACGGTGAAGAAGCAGTTCGGACGCGCTGACTACCTCGTCAACAACGCGGGCCGCTCCATCCGTCGCGGCATCGCATCGTCGTACGACCGCTTCCACGACTTCGAACGCACCATGGCGCTCAACTACTTCGGCAGCCTGCGCCTCACGATGGGCTTCCTGCCGATGATGGTGGAGCAAGGCGGCGGGCACATCATCAACATCTCGTCCATCGGCGTGCTCACGCGCGCGCCGCGCTTCTCCGCATACGTCGCCTCGAAGGCCGCGCTCGACGCCTGGAGCGATTGCGCCGCGAGCGAGTTCCAGGATAATAATGTCTCGTTCACGACCATCAACATGCCGCTGGTGAAGACGCCCATGATCGCGCCCACCAAGCTCTACAACCACGTGCCGACGCTCTTGCCCGAGCAGGCGGCCGACCTCGTGGTCGAGGCGATCGTGTACAAGCCGGTGCGCATCGCGACCCGCCTGGGCATCTTCGGAGAAATCCTGCACGCCGT
>WNFL01144134.1_pt3 | contig 12011 bp, 9 predicted proteins | sample 5400361 | NCBI WGS metagenome assembly WNFL01 (sample SAMN13153351, study PRJNA577476) | soil metagenome | isolation source: 40 cm soil on Douglas fir-dominated hillslope | place: USA:California | collected 2013-09-17
CCTCGAATCCGCCGATGGATCAGGACGCGATCGCGTTCTTCCTTGCCACCGGACGGATCGAGGGCCGCGCTACGCAGACCGGAGGAGGCGTCGATCTGTCCGGCGCCGCCAGCAGCGTGTTGGGCAGCCTCCTGTTCGGCCAGCTGCGCAAGACGCTCGCCAGCGTGCTGCCCGTCGACGTGCTCACCATCGAGACGCAGGGCACGGGAGTGGCGCAAGCCAGCGTGGGCAAGTACATCGGCGACCGGATCTTCCTTGGGTACCGGCAGCGGCTGACGCCGGCGCCCTATTACGAGAACACGGTGGAGGGCCGGGTGGAGTACGAAATCAGCAAATCGGTCTCCGCCGAGGCCACGGTAGGCGATCTGTCGAGCGAGGTCTCGATCCTGTTCACACACGACTTCTGAGCGAGGTCGATGCCAGCGGCCGATCCGGTCGACGTCGATGTCTACCTGTGCCGCACGCGGATCGTCCAGCCGAGCTGCACCAGGCCCTTCAAGACGCGCGGCACGCGCCGGAGCAGCTGGACCGACGGAGGCCTCCTCTCGCGCAGAGTGATCGGAATCTCGCGGACGTCGCGCCCGGTGCGCTGCGCGCGGATGACCAGCTCGCTCGCGAAGAGGTCCCGCTCGACCGTGCAGGCGCGCACCACCGGCTCCAGCCGCTCGCGCACGAACGCCTTCAGGCCGTGCGTGTCGGTCCCGCGGAAGCCGGTGGTGAGGCGGAGGAGGATGGTGATGGTCCGCGTCGCGGCGCGCCGGACCCAGGGCCGCCCGTCGTCGGCGCCGCGCATCGCCTTGGAGCCGACCACCAGGTCGGCTCCGTCGGCGAGGAGCGGAAGCGCGCGCTGGTAGAACCCCACGTCGCAGAGGTCGATCTCGTCGCAGATCACCACCCGGCCGCGCGCCTCGAGGATGCCGCGCTTCAGGGCGCGCCCGTAGTTGGGCTGCTCCTCGTGGAACCAGCGTACGCGCGGATCCAGGCGCGCCAGCTCGCGCAGCGCTTCCTGGGTACCGTCGCGGGAACCGTTCTCCGCCAGGAGGATCTCGTAGTCCCAGCCCAGCGCGTCGAGCTTGCGGCCCAGGTCGCGGGCGGCATCGCGGACGAGGCTCGCCTCGTTGTAGACGGGGATGACCACCGAGATCTCCGGCGAGCTCATGCCCCGAGCGCCCGCGCGGCCGCCCGGCCGGAGAGGATCGCGTCCTCCATCGAGCTGTATTCCCAGTTGCCGTACCGTCCGGCGACATGCACTCCGTGCTGGCGCAGGTGCGCGATCACCTGGGCCCGTGCGGCGGCGTAGTGGTGATCGAAGAGGACATAGGCGACCGGAATGGTGCGCGTACGCAAGAGGCGCACGCGGGCGCGATCGAGGAGCCCCAGCCCATGCAGGGCCTCCACCGCGTGGGCGGCAAGCGGCCCGGCGTCGATCGGTCCGCGATGCGAATACTCGACCGCGAAGCTGCGCGTTCCCTCGGGTGACAGGCGCGGGTTCACTTCCGACGGCGAGCCCACCCGGTAGAAGCGGAAGCGCTCCTCGGGGAAGTACGCCCACTGGAAGCGCGTGCCGCCGACGTCGTCGGCGCCGATCTCGACGACGGTGACGCTCACCGAACGGAGCTTGCGCGCCGCTTCCAGCACCTCGGCTGGGCCGGGGATGAGTCGCGCGACGGACGACAGCGGCAGGGTGAAGACGACCTCCCCGTAGGGAACCTCCTCGCCGGAGGCGAGCCGTACCCGCCGCCTTGCGAGGTCGAGCGCCGCGATGCGCGCGCCCAACCGTACCTCTCCCCCTTTCACCTCGGCCGCGATCCCGCGCGGCAGCGCCTCGATGCCGCCCTCCCGCGGGTACCAGAAGGTCGCGTTGTAGCCGGCGCCGCCCGGCGGGATCCCCACCGCCCCGCGCACCACTTCCTCGAGCGTCGGCCGGGGGATGAACCGGCCTCCCCACTCGGGCGACAGCTCCTCGCAAGGGATGGTGAACAGCTTGCGGTTGTAGGGGAGCATGAAGTGGTGCGCGAATCCCTCGCCGAGGTGCCGCTGGATGAACTCGGCCGCGTCGCGGAGGGGCCGTTCCCGCAGGGCGCGCCCGGCCTCGCCGGTGGTCGCCTGGACGAATCCGATCAAGCAATCGGCAACCGTGCGCGCGGGCAGGCCGTGCAGGTTGTGCTGGTAAGGAAATTCCGTCCACACCCCTTCACTGTGCACCAGCGCGCGCCGCTCGACGGTGAGCAGGTTGCCGCGGAGCCACCGCTCCTCGACCAGCGCGCGCACCTCCGCGTCTCGCGCATGCAGCCAGTGGCCGGTGAAGTCGAACGAGAAACCTTGCACCACTTCGGTGCGCACGAGGCCTCCCACGCGGTCCTCCGCCTCGAGCAAGACGAAGTCGGAGCCGAGCTCGCGCGCGCACGACAGGCCCGCGAGCCCGCCGCCGGCGATCACGGTGTGGGAGCGCGGCACAGGGGCACGCATCTTCCCCGCCATTCCACCGGGCTGTCCAATCGAAAATATCCCGAATTTCCGCAGATCGACGTCCGGCCGTTTCGTTGCCGCGCGCAGCGGGCGTCTGTTACCGTCGACTTCCTCCAATGAGCGACCCGCAGCGATTCGAGTACGCCTGAGGAGCGACGGACGGCGATGCGGATCCAGTGCCCCAACTGCCCTGCGGCATACGAGCTGGACGACGGCCGGGTCCCTCCGGCGGGCCTGTCCATCAAGTGTCCGAAATGCAAGACACCGTTCACCGTCCACCGTCCAAATCCGGGCGAGTCCAAAGCGGCGGGACAGAAGGTGCCGCTGCCCGGGACGGGGGCGGCGCCGTCTCGCCCTGCCTCCGGAACGAAGCAGCCGGCCGCGAAAGGCGTGGTGCCTTTGCCCGGGACCCAAGCGGCCGGCAGCGGGCGGCCGGCGCCCGGCGGCGGCGTGGTTCCGTTGCCAGGGCACGGCAAGCCGCTCGCACCACTGCCGAGGTCAGGCAGCGATCCGTTTGCGGCCCCGGACATGGCTGCGGTTCCGCTGCCCGGGCTCGACGACGAGATGCCTGCGCCGTCGGTGGGCGGAGCGACGGATTTCCCGCCGGCGCCGCGGCAGCCCGATCTCGACGCGGCGTTCGCGCCACCTGGCGGCGGCGGGGGCGGCTCGCTCGACGACGCGTTCCCGGTCCCGGACGAGACGGCCCTCACGCCGAAGAAGGCCCTGGAGGAGACCGACCTCGCTCCGAAGCAGCCGGCCGGCGACGACGATCCGGGCTTTCCGGCTCCGCTCGCCGACGATGGTGCGCCGAGCTTCGATTTCGTCGACCCGGGGGCCGCCCGGCCGCCACCTGCCGCCGCTCCGCAGCCGGATCCGCCGGAGATGCTCGACCTGGCCGGCGAGCAACCGAAGGCGTCTCCGTCGACGGGCCGCGCTCCACCGATGATCGCCCCGGCGTCGGGCCAGGCGGACAAGAAACGGGGGAAGAAGCGTCCCGCCTTCCGCGACGCGCAGCCGGGGCTGTTCCGGACGCGCAACGTGGTGGTCCTCGTTCTCCTCGCCGCCGCCGGCGGCGTGGCGGCGATGGGCGTGCGCGCCCGGAACACTCCGGCCGGCCTCTTCTGGCGCAACAACCTGCTGGCCGTCTCGCGCGGCAAGCCGAGCGCCGCGACCCTCGCGGTGGTGGCCGTGGGGGAGACCAGGCTGGCGCAGGGGACCTTCTCCTCGGCCCGCGAGGCGCTCGGCGCGGCCGCGCAGCTCCTCGCGTCGGCGCCGGACGACGACGACGCGAAGGCGTTCTTCGTGCTCTGCGCGTCCGAGCTGAAGGTCTGGTACGGGCAGGGCGGCGGGGACTGGGACCAGGCGAAGCGGGTGGTGGACAGGATCAAGCGCAACGCCGCGCCGCAGAACCGCGCGCGGGGCGCGTTCGCCCTGGCGGTGGGCGACATCGGCAAGGCCCGGCAGATGCTTTCCACCCTCTCGGACACCGACCTCGAGTCGGCGTGGCTCTTTTCACAAGCGCTGATGCGCGGAGGCGACGCGCAGCGCGCCGCGCAGGTGCTGGACCGGGCGCTCCAGGGAGCAAACGCCGGTTCGCCCAAGCTGCTCATCGCGCGCGGCATCGCGGCCAAGGCGCTGGGGGCGCTGCCGGAGGCGACCGCTCTGTTCGAGAAGGCGCTCGCGTCGCACGCCGATCACGGGCGCGCCCTGGTCGAGCTGGCGGAGGTGAAGCTCCTGCAGAAGGACACGGACAAGGCTGCGGAGCTCTTGGACAAGGCGCTGGCGGAGGATGCGCGCAAGATGCTCGACGCCTCGGAAGAGGCGCGCGGCGCCTCGCTGCGAGGCAAGCTGCTGGTCGCGCAGCACCACGGCAAGGAAGCGGAAGCAGCGTTCGAGCGCGCCGTGCAGCTCGATCCCAATTCGGGAGAGGCGCACGCGGCCTACGGCGGCTTCCGGTTGCACCGGCGCGAATACGACAAGGCGCAGAAGCAGCTCGAGGCGGCGCTCACGCTCGAGCCGGCCAATGCGCGCACCTTGGCCGACCTTGCGCGCGCGTATCTGGGCACCAACCGGCTGCTGGAAGCCGACAAGCGGATCCAGGAAGCCGTGGCGAGGGACGCGAACGATCCGCGGGTGCTCTACGTGCAGGGGCGGGTGGCGGAGGCGATCGGAAAGCAGGAGGACGCGTACAAGGCGTACGAGAAGGCGCTGCAGAAGAAGGCCGACCTGGCAGAGGCGCTGGTCGCGCAGGGCTCGATCTGGTTCTCGCGCGGCGAAAAGCAGAAGGCGCGCGAGAGGCTCGAGGCGGTGCTCAAGACCCCGTCGCGCACCGCGCGGGAGGAAGAGGCGGCCGGCGACCTGGCGCTGGACCTCGGAGACAGCAAGACCGGGAAGGAGTGCTACGAGCGCGCGCTGAAGCTCGATCCGGAGGACCCGCAGGCCCACTCGGGCCTGGGCCGCGCGCTCGCGGTGCTGGGCGACCTGCCCGGTGCGCGCGCCGAGCTGGAGGCCGCGCTGCGCCAGGTGGATACCGATCCGGTGCTGCATTTCGAGTACGGATCGCTCCTGCGCCGCATCGGCGACGTCCAAGGTGCGCTGTCGGCGCTGCAGCGCGCCGTGCAGCTCGATTCCAAGGACCATCGCTTCCGCTCGCGCCTGGGCGCGCTGCTGGTCGAGCGCAAGGAGTACGAGAAGGCGGAGGTGGAGCTCCGCCAGGCTCGCCTCGGCAACGACCGCTACGGCGAGACCTGGTTCTACCTGGCTCGTGCGCTCACCGGGCAGGGCAGGCTCAGCGAGGCGATCGACACCATCCGCCGCGCGGTCGAGCTGGAGCCGGACAGCGCCGAGTACCTCTACGTCCAGGGGCTCATCTACGAGCAGGGACAACAAATCCAGGACGCGGTGGAGAGCTTCCAGAAGTCGATCGCCAAGAAGCCGCGGAACGCCGACGCCTACGAGCACCTGGGACAGAACCTGAACGTGCAGAACCGTTTCCTCGAAGCGGTGACCGCGTTCAAGAAGGCCGCCGAGCTGGACCCGTCGCGGGCGCGCCTGTGGGCGCAGATCGCCGACTCGCAGCAGCAGGCGGGCGACCTCGAGGGCGCCATCGCGAGCTACCAGAAGTCGCTGGCGCAGGATCCGAACCAGCCTGGCGTCTGGAGCCGGCTGGGCATCGCCTACAAGGACCGCGGCTGCACCGGCTGCAAGAACCGCGCGATCGAGGCGCTCAAGCACGCGGAGGCGGTCGACCCCAAGGACTGGGTCGCCCACCACGAGCTGGGCTACCTGTACAAGGACGACGGGCGGAGGGCGGAAGCGATCGCGCAGTTCCGCAAGTACCTCAACCTGCGGCCCGATGCCGGCGACGTGGAGACGGTGAAGGACGACATCTACTACCTGCAGGAAGAGAGCCGGCGAGCGCCTTGATCTTCAGCGTCTCGGTCGACCTCGACGGACTCGGCTGCTACGCAGCCATCCACGGGCTCGATGCGGCGTCGCTGCCGGAGCGGGCGTTGCAGGCGGTGCCGGTGGCGGCGGTCTCCCGGCTCTGCGAGCTGTTCTCGGCGCTGCGGCTGCCGGCCACTTTCTTCGCCATCGGAAGCGAGCTGGCCATCCCGGGCAGCGCGCCTGCGCTGCGCGCGGCGGCGGCGGCGGGCCACGAGATCGCCTCGCATTCGCACGGGCATGACTACGCGCTCTCGCGGCGGACGGCGGACGAGATCGATGCAGACCTCGCGCGGGCCGAGCGAGCCATCTCGGAGGCGGTGGGAAAGGCGCCGCGCGGGTTCCGCGCGCCCGGATACACGGTGTCTCCCGCGCTCTTCGACGTGGTACGGGCGCGAGGCTACCTGTACGACAGCTCGCTCTTGCCCTCGCCGCCGTACTACGCCGCGAAGGCGGCGGCGATCGCGGTGCACGCGCTGCGCGGGCGGCAGAGCCGGAGCATCCTGGGGAGGCCGGCGCAGCTCTTCTCCCGTCGCTCGCCGCACTGGCGGGAGGGTTTGCGCGAGCTGCCGGTCGCCACGCTCCCGGTCCTACGCGCGCCCGTGATCGGGACCGTCGTGCTCGCCGTCCCCGAGCGCTGCGCCGCGGCGCTCGCGCGCGCGGGCGCGGCGGGCGGTCACTTCAACCTGGAGCTGCACGGCATCGACGCGCTGGATGCGTCCGACGCAATCCCCGAGCTCTCCCGGGTACAGCCCGGCCTGCGCCTCCCGGCCGCCGACAAGCTCCGCCGACTGCGGGCGCTGCTCGGAACGCTGCAGGCGGCGGGCGAGCCTCTCACGCTCGAGCAAGCTGCGCTGCGGCTGTTGCCTCAAGCCGCGCTGCGCAAGCGGCAGGGCCCGGATCTGTCCGGTTGACCCGATCCGCCGCGGGGACTACACCCCACCGACCATGGCCTTGCGCGCTCCGGTCGAGAGCCAGTCCACCGCGCTGGTGCGCTTCGATCCGGAGCGGCCGAAAGGACTGTTCGGCCGGTTGCGGGGCGCGATGGAGAAGTGGACGCTGCAGCAGGGCGGGAAGGATCTCGAGGCCCGGCTCGCCCGTCTGGTCGCGCCGCAGAACGAGTACGGGGTGGACCCCTTCGGCCTCGACCTCGAGTTCGCCAAGGCGGCGATTGCGCCCGCGCTCTGGCTCTACAAGAACTGGTTCCGGGTGGAGACGCACGGCATCGAGCACGTCCCCGCCGGGCGGGCGCTGATCATCGCGAACCACTCGGGGCAGCTCCCCTTCGATGCGCTGATGATCGGCATCGCCATGCTGGTCGAGGCGGAGCCCCCGCGCATCTGCCGCGCGATGGTCGAGCGGTGGGCGCCCACCCTGCCGTTCGTGGCCCCGTTCTTCGCGCGCATCGGTCAGGTTGTGGGGACTCCCGAGAACGCGCGCCGCCTGCTCGCCGCCGGCGAGACGCTGATGGTCTTTCCTGAGGGCACCCGCGGCCTCAACAAGACCTTCGAGAAGAAGTACCAGCTGCAGGACTTCGGGCTCGGCTTCATGCGGCTCGCGCTGGAGACGCAGGCACCCATCGTGCCCGTCGCCGTGGTGGGCGCCGAGGAGCAGGCGCCTGCGCTCTGGGACTTCAAGGCAGCCGCGAAGATCCTCGGCTTCCCCTCGCTGCCGGTCACTCCCACGGTCCTGCCCGTTCCGCTTCCGGTGAAGTACCGGTTGCACTTCGGGCCGCCGATGAAGTTCACCGGCTCAGCCGACGACGAGGACGCGGAGCTGGATCGCAAGGTCAAGGAAGTGAAGGCCCGCGTGCAGGCGATGGTGAACCGCGGGGTCGAGGAGCGGAAGGGGATCTTCTTCTAGCCGCCGCCAGCGCGGCGCTGCGTGTTTCGAGAGCTGGATGCGCGATACCGTCCTCATCACCGGGATCAGCGGCAACCTGGGGCGCACGCTCGCGCGCATCCTGCACCGGACCGAGAAGGTGGCCGGCCTCGACCGGCGCCCGTTCGCGGGCAAGCCGAAGGACCTCGAGCTGCACCAGCTCGACATCCGCAAGAAGAAGGTCGAGGACGTGTTCCGCAAGGGCGAGATCAAGGCGCTGCTCCACATGGCGATCATGCACGACCCGCGCCTCTCGCAGAGCGAGCACCACAGCTTCAACGTGCTGGGGACCAAGGCGGTGCTCGAGTACGCCGCCAAGTACGGCGTCGAGAAGGTGGTGGTGCTCAGCTCCACCAACGTCTACGGGCCGCGGCCGGACAACGACAACTTCCTCACCGAGGACGCCCCGCTGCTCGGCTCGCAGAACTTCCCGGACATCCGCGACCTGATCGAGGTCGACATGTACGCGCAGCAGTACATGTGGAAGCACCCGGAGGTGGAGACGGTGATCCTCCGGCCGGTGCACATCGTCGGCCCGCACGTGCGCAACGCGCCCTCCAACTACCTGCGCCTGAAGCGCCCCTGGGTGCTGGCCGGCTTCGACCCGATGGTGCAGCTCGTCCACGAAGAGGACGTCGGACGGGCGATGCAGTTGTCGCTCAAGCGGGGCGTCCGAGGCGTCTACAACGTCGTCGGTCCGGGCGAAGTCCCGCTCTCCACCATCCTGCGCGAGCTGGGGCAAAAGCCCATCCCGGTGCCGCACTTCCTGGCCCGGCCGCTGCTCGACCGGCTCTGGACCTACCGCATCACCGGGTTCCCGCCGCCCGAGCTCGATCACCTCCAGTTCCTCTGCACGGTGGACGGCTCCAAGGCCGAGAAGGACCTCGGGTACCGGCCGGCGTTCACCTTGCGCGAGACGATCCGCAGCGTTCTCGGGGAGGCGCCGCCCCGCGCCAATTTATCGGTGGTGAGCTGATTCTCCCGGCCGGGCGCGGCCGGCGGGCTTATCCTCCTCGCATGCCCGACCAGCTGCTCGTCTTCGCCGCCGGCGGGGGAGCCCACCTCGCCGTCTGCGTCGCCTCGAAGCTCGCGCGCGAGGCGGCGGGGCGGCATGGCCTCGCCCCGGGCAGCGCGTCCGCGCTTGCGCAGGCGCTAGCCGGCACGCTCCTGCTCGCCGCCTCGGAGCGCAGGCCGCCGCAGGCGCGCGTGGACGTTCAGCTCGAATGCGGTGGGCCGCTCAAAGGTCTGCTCACCGACGCGGACGCCTCGGGCGCGGTGAGGGGATTGGTCCGGGTGATCGGGCTCGACCACGACGGCTCGCGCGCCGCGCCCGTACGCAAGGCGGGACCGGGCGGGCCGCTGCGGCGCTTCGATCCGCGGCCGCTCCTGGCCAGCAGGCACGACGAGCGGGCGGGAATGCTCTCGGTGGTGCGCGCCGAGCCAGGTTCGGACGAGCTGCACCGGGCGGCGTTTCCGTTCGCCGGCGGGGACCTGGGAGCGGCGCTGACGCTGTTCCTGCGCAACGATCGGGCCCGCGGAGGCGAGATGGCGCTGGAGGTCCTCTTCCGGCCGGGGGAGCCGCCCGCAGCGGTGGCCGGGGCGCTCTTGTGGGCGCAGCGCGAGGACGACGCGGACGACGTGCGCGCGCTGGGCAAGCCGCTGCGCCAGGGCGTACTGCACGAGTCGCTGCTGCGGGCGGAAGCGCGCGCCGCCGACGCGCGTGGGCTCGCCGAGGAGCTGGCGCGCGCGCTGGAGCTGGGACCCCTCACCGTGGAGGCGGAGGTGAAGCCGCGCTTTGCCTGCCGCTGCTCGCGGGAACGGGTGGTCCGCGCCCTCGCCACCCTCGCGCGGGACGAGCTGCGCGACATGGCGGAGCGCGACAACGGCGCGGAGGCGAGCTGCGATTTTTGCGGCGCGCGCTACGGCATCTCTGCCGCCGAATTGCTCCAGCTCGCCGGCGACGACCCGCTGCGCGCCTGAGGGTTAGTGGCCGCCGATAGGGCGGCCCTACGCTTTTCACGGCGCGGCGGTCATGGCATGCACTCTAGTCGGGCCGCACCCACGTTTTCAGCTTCTGCACGGCGTGGTGGAAGTTCACCTTCGCGTTCACCTCGGTGATCCCGAGCGTCGCCGCGATCTCGGCGAACGGCAGATCGCCGTCGATGCGCAGCAGCAGCACCTCGCGCTGCCGCCGCGGCAGCCGCGCGATCGCCTCGCGCAGCGCGCGCTGCCGGTCCGCCCGCTCGAGCCGCTCGTGCGCCTCCGGTTCGCTGGGAGTTGCTTCGCGCTCCTGGGCATCCTCGCTGCGGTCGAAGCGTGCCATGTCGCGCAGGTGGTTCTTCGCCAGGTTGACCACGATGCGGAACAGCCACGACTTGAAGGACCCTCCCCGCCATCCGCCCGCCCGGCCCGCGGCATTGATGAACGCGCGCTGGGCCAGGTCCTCGGCATCGTCCAGATCGCGGGCGAACCGGCGCGCGATGGCCAGCACCGGCGCCTGATACCGGCGGACGAGCACCTCGAAAGCGCGCGAGCTGCCCGCGCGGAACGCGGTCAGGAGCTCGGCGTCCGAGAGCGTTCGGTCGTCCGGCATCGCGCGGTGGACAGCTGTAGCAATTGACGCGAGGAGCCGCCACACTCTAGATCGCGTCGCGCCATCGGCGGCGCGGAAGGAGATTCGAGGGTGCTCGATCTGCGCTGGGTGGTGGCCAACCTCGACGAGGCGAAGCGGCGTCTTGCGACGCGCAGCGCGGACGCAGCGTCGGCGCTTCTGCCCATCGAGCAACTCGCCGCCGAGCGCAAGGCGCTGATCCAGGCGACCGAGACCCGGCGGGCGGAGCAGAAGCGGGCCAGCGAGCAGATGCGGACCTTGCGCGGCGAGGAGCAGGCGCGCCTGCGCGCCGAGCTGAAGGCGCTCTCCGACGAGGTGAAGGAGAAGGAAGCGCGGCTCAAGCAGGTCGAGGAGCAGATCGAGGCGGCGTTGCTCGCGGTGCCCAACCTCCCGCACGAGTCCGTCCCGGTGGGGAGCGATCCGAAGGACAACGTGGTGGTGCGCTCCTGGGGCGAGAAGCCGCGGCTCTCCTTCACCCCGCGCCAGCACGACGAGCTGGGCGAGCGGCTGGGGCTCCTCGACTTCGCCCGGGCGGGAAAGGTGTCGGGGGCGCGGTTCGTCTTCTACCGGGGCGACCTCGCGCGTCTCGAGCGGGCGTTGGTGAGCTTCTTCATCGATCTGCACCGCGAGCGCGGGTACGTCGAGCTGCTGCCGCCCTACCTGGTGAACGCGGACTCGATGCGGGGCACCGGCCAGCTGCCCAAGTTCGAGCAGGACCTGTTCAAGACCACCACCGGCCTGTACCTGATCCCCACCGCCGAGGTGCCGGTCACCAACTACCACCGCGACGAGATCCTCGCCTCGCTGCCGCTCAAGTATTGCGCCTTCTCGCCGTGCTTCCGCAGCGAAGCGGGCAGCTACGGCAAGGACACCAAGGGGATCATCCGGCAGCACCAGTTCCACAAGGTCGAGTTGGTCCGGTTCGAGACCCCCGAGAACGCTCACCAGGCCCTCGAGCAACTGGTCGACGACGCGCAGGAGCCGCTGCGCCGGTTGGGGCTCCACCACCGCGTGGTCGCGCTGTGCACAGGCGACCTCGGCTTCTCCGCGGAGAAGACGTACGACATCGAGGTATGGCTGCCCGGGCAGGAGGCCTACCGCGAGATCAGCTCCTGCTCGACGTTCTCGGACTACCAGGCCCGGCGGGCGCAGATCCGGTTCCGGCCGGGGCCGCAGGACAAGCCGCGCTTCGCGCACACGCTGAACGGCAGCGGGCTCGCTGTCGGACGCACGGTGGTCGCGCTGCTGGAGAACGGGCAGCAACAGGACGGCACCGTCGTGTTGCCGCAGGCCTTGCGGCCGTACATGGGCGGCGTCGAACGCCTGACTCCGACCGCGTGACCTGCGCACCCGCAATTGCGTAGGGGAGCGGATGGTGCGGCGCGCCCGTGCGCTGCATTCTCCCGCGCCTTGGCTGCCGGCGAGCGGCCGCGGGAGGTTCCGATGAGCATCCGGATGTTCTTGGCAACGTTTGCAGCGGCGGCGCTGGCGGGGTCCGCCATGGCGCAGGACGCAGGCATGGGCGGCAGCTCGGGCAGCAGCTCGGGGACGGGCAGCAGCTCCGGCGCGAGCGACAGCTCGGGGATGGCTGGAAGCAGCGCCGACG
>WNFL01306861.1_pt1 | contig 12011 bp, 12 predicted proteins | sample 5400361 | NCBI WGS metagenome assembly WNFL01 (sample SAMN13153351, study PRJNA577476) | soil metagenome | isolation source: 40 cm soil on Douglas fir-dominated hillslope | place: USA:California | collected 2013-09-17
TTGCAAGTGGGATAAATGGCGCGCACGCCGGATGACAGTTTCAAAAAGCATAAAAATTCTATTTAAATCCGTGAATGGGCCAAACAAGAGGTTTGGCGCTGCGTGGGTGCTGTTGCCCACTGGATGGTACTGCCCGGCAGGTGGTAACTGACTATAACATAAGCCCTCCCTTTCATTGTACGTGCGTGCTACCTACCTTGACTCCTGTCAAAACCATACCAACACCACTAATTTCGAACGTGCTACAACCATATTGCCTATCTTCTGCATTGATATTCTATGGGCCCAGGTGGCCACGTTTCAGTAGTGTTACCTAGTTGCCAAGGTCAATTGCGCGGTGCAGTAGGACGCCCCGTTGCTCGGCTCCACCTAGACGACACACAACAAGCGAAAAGCCCACGAAAGGGAGGAAATTTATGTCACAAATATACTGGAATTGGCCGAACTCGCGAAAGGTCGGGGAACGGCGACCAGGGTTCACATCCCGAAGGAGTTTAGTCGTATATCAGCCTGGTTTGTCATGTGAGACCCATTGGACGAATCGTACGTACTACCCGCTAGGCCAGATCGCTTGTGTGCCTGGGCCTTCCACCTTAATCTTCGATCGATGAGCGCCAAGCGTTTGGCCTTAATACCACTGTCCCAGTGATGGTTGCTCTTCTTGTTGAAGAACCCTTGTGCCACCACTCCGTTCTCCTTTCCGTTCTCCCTTCGCCTTTCCTTTTCCCCTCGGGTCCTCTGATACCCGCGAAATATGGACCCTGCGAGCCCAGAGGCTCATGTCATCCTCCGATACTACAACGTCGCATACGACGAAGTTATTTTCTACGAGGTTCATCACCAGATCGGGAAATATGTAAGTGCTCACGGACAAAACCCAGGAATGAGGACTTACATGCACCCTGTTTCTACACAGTTACTCCTTGCGGGTATAATCGTGATGCTATGGGATCATGTCATGACTTTGTGAGTCTCTCAACAGACGTATCTCGAAGGCACATCTTAGCGACCTCTATTATAGGCCAGATGAAATCAAATATATGTGGAAGGTGGAGGTGGAAGGCCGCTGGACGATTGCAACTGTCCTTTTCGGTTTTGTAAGACATTCAAATCCTCTAAAAGACGAACCATTACATTTTCCTGGCTTAGAATCGATATATAAGCCCACTGGGCTTCATCATCCGGTTCATCCAATTACTGCTTCAGAATTCCGATCGGCCGATGTGTGGCGTCAGTAAGGTCACCGTGTATTGGAACATCGTAGGTACCATTCTCTTGCTTATACGTAAATTATCGTGCGTTCTCTCCTTATTGAATTCATGAATAGGTTAGCTTTGCATGTGTGGAAAGTATGTTCGACCCAATGATCCGTGGATGCCCACCTGAACACCTGAACGTACAGTCGTCCTTATGCTGAGAGTATGGGTTATGTATGCCAGAAACAAAATATTGGGCCTCTTTCTGGCGGTAGTGTCCACCACTGCTCTGGTAACATCATTGGTTGTACCCGCTAAGCAACTTGATGTAAGTCAAGTTACTTGACCGAGTGCAAAAATGCAGTGACATCCATTAGACAATCCATGGTCTGGTCGCGCCTTGTAAGTTTTGGGCTCCCTCCTGACTCCGTTCTTCGCTCATGAGAAACAGTGCCCACGTCGTTGACGCTCTGTGTGCGAACAGCCCCAAGCGGTTCGTCGTCACTTCGTCCTAAATATTTCTATTTAACATTTGAATCCTACGTTTAGCATACATTGGGCTCCTCATCATCGCTTCATTAGTTGATACTATTGTCTTGAGCTTTTTTTGCTTAAGGGTATACCTCGCATGGAAGGATTCGATAGCCACACCGGTTCTCAGCGCTCTCTTTTCCCAGTGGGTTCAGCCCTTAGAACTGCAATCCGCATCCAGGAGAGGAGATTAACGATATACAAAGAGGGGCTGTATACTACATAGTAGTGTTGTGCACCTTCACAATCTCTATTCCGGGGACAATGCGCAAGGAAGTGGGTCAATCTACTTCCATGAGGAAAGTCTGAACTGATCCGTGATTGGCATAGTTGTATCTCCCACTGGCGGACTCAAAGTGAGTGGCTTGCTAAGGACTGTTAGGTGCTCACTCACAGCATGTTGTTAGTTTGGTCATTCTGATCCCCTGTGTCGCTTGTAGCCGACTCATGCTCTCACTTCGCGGGCTATATTGTAGTCAAATGGTCGTGGACTAAAGGAGAGTATAAGCCGAGGATTAGAGTAGGGTTGCCGTCCACATCGCATGGGGCAGCGACATCGCTAGGCACGTCCACGTCGGCAACTCGTGCTGAGGAAAATGACAGGGTGCGTGGGGGGTCAGCAGAGCTGACATTGGTTTGGAAAGCCGGGCCCAAGAGCGGCGGGACTCAACAGCACTCAGAAGGCCAACCACAGGGAAGGCTTAGCATGGCCTCCGTGCTTCCTATGAATGTTTTGCATTGATTTCCCGATATCGGGCAATCCGGGGGGACGTCTCGCACACTGGGATTGCCACCTCTGTTTAGCCGTCTATATCTATATAGAGTGCACGCCCATCTCCAATCTGAACATCGACCCGCGTTCACTGCACTTTGTGCGCGCACTTTAGACAAAGGAAACGGTGTGGCTGGGTCTAGAATGGGCACCTGGACACAGAGTTTTCTTTGTTGTTTCCTTTGTCATATGGGCTGATTGTGGCAGCTCCCACCAACACTTGATCCCGTAGAGTGGGTAATCATGTCTCCAAATCCACAGCAAATTTAAAATCCGAGGCGAGAAATAGTAGCCATACATATACTTATACTGATGTCACCAAGCTGATCTGAAAACAACGTTAAGTGAGGATTTCCATTTCGTTAACGGCAATTATCGTCATTGCCGGACATATATACTTACACAAGAACACACCATACCATACTAATATCTAAGAATGGAAGAAGCTGGAATACAAAAGAAATCAAGTGTGCTCGTTGGAGTGCACACAGCTAGGTAGCTGTGAAATTGTACACATCAGACATGCTGCAGCTATTTTCTATGAGCATAGAATCACATGGCACCTCAGAATTGCATGCACCGTCGTCAAGATCGCTCGAGAGTATCTTTCAACGGCGAGACTCAGCGTCCACCTCATCAACAAGGCCAGGATACACGTTTTGTTTTGTGAATATTCTGGTATGGACCGAAACCCCACTCAATGGTGTCACAGAGAGGCGAATTCATTCATGAAACGATCGTCTGTGAAGCACAAGGGACGCGTTGTACTAACACCTACACGCCACCCGATTTTCAAGCAAGGCGTTTCTAACTTAATCAACGGTCAAAGGATCTTGACATAAAAATGGAGTATCGTAGTCAAGCTATCAACGTGGATTGGGCATTGAATGTAATTCAATTCGTCACCCTCGGGAGTGCACCCTCAGGTGTGGGCCTTGATGGCATGATTCCAATGCTGGTTTCATATGCGGTTAGACTGTGGGGACGGCTCCTCTTCTTGTCAAATACCCTCGGTGCTACAACCCGTCTCCCCAGGACCCCCTTGGCCTTTGCTCTGACCCTCTGCGCTTTTGAAACATGCAACATATGGACCCATCGAGTCCAGAATCTCGAGATATTCTTCGGTACTACAATGTCACCTACGATGAGGTTATTTTCTACGAGTTTTATCACCAGATTGGGAAGTATGTGAGTGGTCATGTACCTGCAGACAAACACAAGGGCGAACGCTTAATGGTACATCCTTTCCTCATATAGCTTCTTCTCGCTGGCATCACAGTGATGCTATGGGATCATATCACGACTATGTGAGTCCGGCTCCCTCTCGCTTCATCGACCTCATCATTCATCAATGCTCACCAGTTGTCGAATATTCCTCTTACTAACCTCTTCTGTTCTCATAGATCAGACGAAATCAAGTACATATGGCAGGCAAAACGACGCTGGACGATCGCAACGGTCCTATTCGGTTTTGTGAGACAACAAGTCCTATTCTTACAAAAAATTACTTACAATTTCCTGGCGTAGAATCGATATATAAGCCCACCAGGTTTTATCCTCCGCTTCATCCAATTTCTACTTCAGAATCCCGGTCGCCCGATGTGTACCGTCAATAAGCTCACTGCGTATTGGAACACTGTAGGTAGCATTATCCTATACGTGTGCTACCGTGCGTTTCCTCGTGCTGAATATAGGGGCAGGTTAGCTTTGCATGTGTGGAAAGTATGTTCGACTGATTGATTCGTGAATATCCACCTGATGGTATATCTACAGTTGTCCTTATGCTAAGAATATGGGTTATGTATGGGAAGAGCAAGAAAATAGGCCTCTTTCTTAGTGCTGTCTACGCATTTGCTATGGTTACGTCTTTGATTCTACTCTCGAAGCAGCCTACTGTGAGTCAAATTACACTACATATCATATACATGTATAATAATACCACTTCAGATAGACCTTGGTTTGATAGCACCTTGTATGTTCTGAGCTCCCTCCTGACTCAGTTGTCCACTCATGAGCGACAGTGCCGATATCGTTGACACTTTGTGTGCGAACACTCCCAACCAGTTCGTTGTCTTGTCTTACCAATATCTCGCTCAAGTTGACATACAAATTCCTTGGTTAGCGTACTTTTGTCTCTTACTCATCGCTTCCTCAGCTGAATTTATTACCCTGAGCCTCTTCTGCGTGAAGGTATACCTTACACGAAAGGGTTTGATAGCCACACCCATTTTCAGTGCTCTTTTCACCCAGTAGGTTGAGTCATTGAGCCTGCACCCAGCAGATGTCATTAACGGTAATACCAGGGGAGCGGCATACTACGTAGTAGTTTTTTGCACATTCACAATCTCTATTCCAGCCACAATGTACAAAGAAGTGAGCTGGTGATCAATTCCTCTGTTGGTATCAAAAGGACCTGAAACAATCCATTCTTGGCGTAGCTATATATACCACTAACGGACCAAAAGTGAGTAGCTCACTACGAGCTGTCAGATACTCATTACGGTTTCTCGTCAGCACGGTCATGTTGATCTCTTGCATCGCTTGCAACCGACTCATACTCTCACTACGGGGGCTACATGATAGTCAAGCGGTCGTGGAACCCACGATCTTGGGCACATCGACTAAAGAGCTATCCGTGCCCTATATCCCATCGAGTGCGGTAGCCACATCGTTGGACACACCAATGCTGGCGGCTCATGACGAAGAAAATGACCGGATAAGTGGGGGGTCAGGACACCCTAGCTTCCCCTTGGAAAACCTGGCCCAATATCGGTAGGACCCGGAGAGGGTCGACAGGCAGGGAATAGAGAGTTGTCATTTGAATGGTTTCGTATCCTGGCATTGGATTGGGAACCCGGCCCAAATCTTGTGATTGTATGCGATTTCAGAATTTTTGTATTGTTTTTGATATAGACAATCCGCAACACAACTTCCATATCAAGTAGTGCTATATGTCGATCGCCTCTCCTGGGCCTCCTCTAAGCTCGCACATTTCCGAGTACGACACAGTGAGCCAATACTCTCCTCCAGCGATGTAAGACTTGAGGATGTAAAGCATGACACGGTTCCAGATGGTGCTATTTTTCCACCATGTAAAGAAATTGAACCCATTTCTACTAGTGCATGTACAATATTTTCAGGTAGTTTTCTACCCGTATCACCTCTAGTATGACAGTTGGCGCCTGCCCATGGACTCCTCTTTTCCTTCTGCGCATCGCCACGATATGTTTTATTTAAATTTTCTGTGCAGAGAAGTCATATGCTCGGCGTTTGCATTGGTGTCCGCACACTGAGAATATCTCGATCTACAGGCTGTACTCTCCCAAGCACAACCGACAGGAATGGCTTTTATTGATGAGAATTACGCCTTCAAGTCGTTTATAAAATTTTAGAAGTGCTTCTCCCCATCTCCCCAGGATGACACGAATGCAAACTTGCGGGGCTAAGCGCGCGTGCCACCCCGCCTCCAAAAATTATACATAAACAAAGAAACATTAATAGCCATCGGGTGCGAAACAAGCGAGCATAGCCATATTCATGCGACCATGGCAATTTGATTAATGCATGGATGATGAAGGAAGACGTACCAAACATCCCGGCCTTCCTGCTTTTTTGATCTATTCATCCACACTCTCGACTCTCGAAAGCACTTACTAGTTCGATCACCTATACATTTATTCCACACCCCCCATTTCCACGCCGTACATCACGTGAAAACTGAGACTTTGGTCTCACACGCCATTCACGCGAACGCTTCTCCCCTGCGACTTTCCATACCCATAGACCAGGTATTACTAAGTGGTATACTTATAAGCTAGTCGTTCTCCGGCTTGGAATACAAGTGAAGCGCTCTCACTCGTTTCCCTCCAATTATGAAACCACAAAATAGGCCGCCAACTCATGCTCGAAACTCGAAGCGGTTCGCTGGCCGATTAGGATTAACTTCTACTATCAGCTGTTGAGTGAAAGCCAAGGCACTGCGGATAGTACCCGCAAGCTAATATAACCAAGCTTGGGCACTTGCGTACTTGGGGTGTTCCCAACTTATCGAAGAATCGGAATAGAAAGGTGGAACCTCATGGTCAAGCCGGTAAAGTGGTTTGGATATTGAATGCACGTACCTTCGCCTCCGGGCATGGGCCGCCTTAATTATTCCGGTGCTGGTTTCTAATACAGCTAGACAACGGCGATGGTTTATCATCTTCTTGGACAATGTGCAACCACGTCCTTCTGCCCCCGAGTCTGCCGTCGCCCCTTTACACGCTGAACTCTTCATATTTATGGACCCAGCAAGCCCAGAAGCTCGAACCATACTTCGAGCCTACGACCTCACGTACAATGAAGTCATATTCTATGAGTTTCATCACCAGATTGGGACGTATGTAAGTCGCCTTGTGCTCATGGACAAAACCGAGGAGCGGACATTTACTGATGCATCCTTTTCCTACCTAGCTGCTTCTCGCTGGTATAATTGTGATGGTATGGGATCATGTCACGACTATGTGAGCGGTGCGGACGAAATGGTTCCGTCCCAAATGGATCCATTTCATAGCCCTATCAGTGCTCTTGCGACTTTGAAGGCTCACCCTACCTTTCACAGACCAGACGAAATCAAATATGTATGGCGGGAGACGCATCGCTGGACGATTGCAACAGCTCTTTTCTTTTTTGTGAGATATTCAGGTCCTCCTGAAACGAACCCTTACACCTTTGTGGCTTAGAATCGATATATAAGCCCATTAGGCTTCATCATCCAATTTATACGATTCGTACTTCAGAATCCTGATCGGCCGCTGTGCGGTGTCGGCGATCTCACGGGGTACTGGAACATTGTATGTACTACTTCCCTTCTTATATGTATGCAACCGTGCGTTCTCTCGTTACTGACTTAAGGCTAGGCTAGCTTTGCCTGTGTGGAAGGTATGTTCGACCAAATGATCCGTGGATATGCACCTGAACGCATATTTGCAGTCGTCCTTATGCTAAGAGTATGGGTTATGTATGGCAAAAGCAAGAAACTAGGCCTGTTCCTTGGTGTAGTCTTCGCATTTGCTTTCATAACGTCTTTGATTTTACCCTTCAAGCAACTCCCTGTGAGTTAGGTTACATTGCATACTGCATAAACGCATAGTGACACCCCTTTTAGACAGACAGTCTTCTAATACCATCCTGTATGATCTGGACCTCCACTTGACTCCTTCTTCACTCACGAGTAGCAGTTCCAACAGTGTTAACATTCTGTGTCCGGTCATCCCCAAGCGGTTCGCTGTCTCCTCTTCCCAAGTATCTCGATTTGATGACGTCCGGGTCTTTCATTCAGCATACTTTTTGCTCCTCATTGTTGCCTTATCTGTTGAGACTATTACCTTCAGTCTCTTTTGCGCGAGGGTATACATTGCATGGAAGAATTCCATGACTACACCCATTCTCAGCGCGCTTTTTAGCGCGCTTTTTAAGCAGTGAGTGGGGTGCCTAGCCTGCATCGAATTCGCACTCAGGAAGCGCCATTATATGGATAATATATACAGGGGAGCAGCTTACTATGTAGTGATCCTTTGCACCTTCGCAATCTCTATTCCGGCCACGACCCTTAAGGAAGTGCGTTCGTCTACCCTCCATCAAGAGGACCTGGAACTGATCTATCATCGGTGTAGATGTACATCCCCCTAACGGACACAAGGTGAGTGGCTTGCCAGGACCTTCAGATGATGCTCACTCACGAGCTTCTTGTTAGTTTGGTCATTCTGATTTCCTGTATCGCTTGTAACCGACTCATACTCTCGCTCCGGGGGCTATATTATAGTCGAGCAGTAGGAGGCCCCTCAACCTCGGGCACGCTGACTCGAGGGCGAACCATCCTTCATGTATATCCGCCATCAAGTGGGATAGTCAGGCTGCCAGTCACATCAACGTTTGCGGCTCATGACGAGGAGAAAATGACTTGAAATACAGGGGGGGTGACTTTAGCATCAGCTTGGAAAATCTGGCTCAAAGAGTGGCAAAACTCGAGAAAACTCGAGACAGGGCCGCAATTCAAACGTGGCTTCCGTTTGATGTTTGTATTGTTGTACGCGACAGCAGAAACCATTTTCATTGTTTTCGGTACGACCTGAGTATAAATAAAGCTGCCCCATTCGTGCACTCGCCTCTTCTGAGCCTCCCATTCTCGTGTGCCGCGCACATATATAGCCCGCCATTGCGACATCGTGCGGGTGTTGTCACATGTCTCCTGGACTACTGGAATGCGAGATATGCAACAATACATCTCAGTTTGGGGATGCAAGCTGAGCAGATCGTCCGAAAAGTAAGGGGATTATATACCCGAGCTGCTTCTGATGAACACATCAGTTTGAAGGTGGTGCTCTCTTGGTTTCTTTAGCTCAGTCCCCTTCTTCATCTCAGAACTTACTGGATTGGCTAGACCTCCGTTCATGTCCCTATAGCAATTAATTTAGTCATACCGTCAAAGCAACTTTCTTTGATGTACCTCTGGGCCTGTAATATTGGGTTCATGGTTCAAACAATGAGGGCGATTTTGAATGCAAAGGGTCTGTAAATGGGCTATGACTTGTGGTTGAGAACCTTTGCGCAACACCGAAGTGATATATGGAGCACAACTTGGATAAGTAGTCTACCGCCTTCCCATGGAACAGTCTTGTATCTTTGCTCACCCCACTGCACACGCCACGCGCCACACCTTGCACCCCGCCGCTTCGGTAGCTTCAACCCTTCAACCTTACCCACGAGCCAACCACAACCGGACCCCCAGCCCACCCTTCGACCACACAACACGACCTGCGCTTCGGAGTGGTGCATTATGGTGACGGACAACACGCCAAGTGTCTCCGTCGCAGTGGGCATCATTGTTGGCCTCATAGCCTCACTCGTGCAAAGCCTGGGGCTCACAATTCAACGCAAGTCGCACATATTGAACGATGAGCTTCCTGAAGGTGAGAGAAAAGTCGAACATCGAAGACCGTGCGTCTCATCCTTCCCGTATCCTTCCCGTCTGCTGCCCAATTTGCTGACAAGCGACTTCGCATCACCGTAGGTTATGGCTTCTTGGGTTTGGTAAGTACCTCAATGCAAATCCTCTCGTTTCTACCCTTCCGCTCTTCTCATCCTCCCTCGGACGATGACTTCAGCCGCATTCGTCCGACATTAACCCACCGTCGTGCAGCAATCTTCATCTCTTCCAACATCCTTGGATCAATATTTCAAATTGCTGCACTGCCAATCGTAATCCTAGCGCCTCTTGGAGCCATCTCACTCTTGTGGAATGCATTTTTCGCCCGTTTGTTGCTTGGAGACGTCTTTTCGCACTATATGTTTATCGGTACTCTCCTCATTGCCACGGGTGCAGTTCTCATCGCCATATTTGGCATCGTGTCCGAACCGACACACTCCCTCGACGATCTCCTCCGACTCTTTGGCCGACATATTTTTATTGTTTACTTTTCTCTTCTTGGATTTGCCGTTCTTGTTGTCCTAATCTTCGTACGTCTCCCATTCGTCCCATTTTTCATGGGTGTGGCGACTAATCTGTCCTTCAATGAAGACCCACCTCGCGGAGTACAGGCTACCCACCAACGCCATTTCTCTCCCTGAAACCCCTGCACTTGCACCTATACCCGAGTCCACGCCGGAGCAGACATTCCCGACTGAGCGCACGCCCTTACTTTTCGACAACAAATTCGATGGTTCGCCCGAGTCTCGCGCGCAGATCCGCAGGAGACGCACATGGATCGCGGTATCATATGCATCCATCTCCGGAATTCTCAGTGGGATGTGCCTCATCTTTGCCAAGTCTGGCGTGGAACTGCTAGTCCTGACCGTCGGGGGCCAGAATCAGTTCTGGAGATGGGAGAGCTGGGTACTTGTTGGTGGGCTTGTCGTATTGGCCCTACTCCAACTATGGTATTTGCATAAGAGCCTAGTGCTCGCTGACCCGACACTAGTCTGCCCTCGTAAGTTCTCTCTCAAGGCATTCCACTGGATTCGTATTGATATATTGTACAATAGTCGCGTTCTGCTTCTACAACCTCTCTTCGATCCTCAACGGACTCGTATACTATGATGAATTCGCGGCGCTAAGCGTTACACACCTTTTACTCGTCGTACTCGGTATTGCTGTCCTACTAGGAGGAGTATGGGCAGTGAGTATGCAATCCGGCGGTCCGAGGTTGGAAGTCGGGACATGGCAAGAAGGCGCTGAGGTCCTAACCGCCGAAGCATTGAACATACCCAGCACAGTCGCCTCGCCAGCGGTGGTCTCTCCATCTCCGCAAAGCCCGACGGGGACAAGGTGGCCCTCGAACGTACGCCGCGGCCTGGCATACACAGACGAACCAACGCGGTTGGAAGATGTGGACGAGGTACCCCCGCTACGACTGCAAGAGCCGGGGCAGCCGTTCACGTACTTCCCCTCGTCACCCTCAAATCCAACCTCTCCCACTCAACTGGTTCCTCCCCCCTCGCCAACACGCCACCGCCGATTGAGCCACCGGTGGACGGGCTTGCTCACCAACGATCCTGACGGCCGCGGTAGTGTCGGCGGGCTGAGTATTGGGATTGGGGTCACCAGTCCTGGGTTTGCCATCGTACCCACGCGGCGGCGGAGAGTAAGTCAGGAGAGTGAGGAGGTATGGCGCCGCGCGTCGAGAAGGACGGTGAGTGAGAGTGATGTGCTGGGGACTTCTGGGGCTGGCATTGTGAGTGTGCATTCGCTCGTTGAGGGAGGGCAGGCGCAAGCCCAGCAGGCGAGAAGGGACATAGAAGAGGATGCATCGAAAACCCCGGCGCCAATTCAGAGGCTTGTTAGTGCTGTTCGGAGGGTGTTTAGAAGATGAGTGGGTGGAAGTCACTAGACAATTCCCAATTTCGCTTATGCGTTTGTATTCTACGCTCGACGCGTCTTTGTGGGGTTACTTTATGATGCAAGGTTGATTTATATAGTGACACATGAAGTCGTTTTCACGCTGAGAAACCGATTGGGTAGTACATATTAATGTTACTGATATTGAACGTTGCACCAACCAAATTTATTTCGTTTACCGCTTCTGGCGTATCGCAAACACTGTTGATGAACCTTGCTGAGGCGTCGGCTTGACTCGCTCGTCCAACCGGTCTAGCGCGGTCACTCAACCCGTGTAGTCCGTAATGCGCTGATCGCAGCTGCCTTGCAAGAGGTACCCTGTCCTTCTTGGAATACATGCAGTACCAGATCGCCGGTCCCTGGATGCGTTTTTCAACCACGGATAAATATACAACAGATCGTGGAATTCGAGCTAGCCTGTGATTAGAACCAGAGTCATGCAGCACCCATGAGGCAGACTAGCCAAGCCCCCCGGGCCTACTAGTACGGTACAACGCATACTGCTCCCACCCCTCAGAGGGGATCTACCCTAATTTCTTCGTCGATATTAGGAACAGAACCGACTTTGAATGATCCCAAACGATGTTGCATCCACCCCCTTCTGATATAGTGGACTTGGGTTATGCAGCATTTCAAT
>WNFL01010128.1_pt1 | contig 12009 bp, 14 predicted proteins | sample 5400361 | NCBI WGS metagenome assembly WNFL01 (sample SAMN13153351, study PRJNA577476) | soil metagenome | isolation source: 40 cm soil on Douglas fir-dominated hillslope | place: USA:California | collected 2013-09-17
CATCGAGGGCTGCGCGCCGAAGTTGGTGTTGGGCAGCCTCGAGTGGGTGAACGCGTCCGCCGCGACGTTGAGCGTGTCTCCGCGCAGCCCCGGCGCGGCGGCAAGTCCCAGAGCGAGCACGAGAAAACCTGTCCGTCTCATCGGCGGCCTCCTTGCGCCGGTCTGGACCGGCGCGTTCCCGCGGAACGAAGAACGGGACCTTACCAAAGAGATCGGAAACGAGACCGAGAAGACGACACCCCGGGCGGGTCAGCCCTGGCTCGTGCCTCGGACCGCGCGGTGCAGATAGATGCGCGCCTTCTCCCAGTGGCGCTGGATGGTGCGCTCCGAGACGCCGCGCATCGCGGCGATCTCCGCGAAAGAGAAGCCGCAGAAGAACTTGAGATCCACGACCTGGGCGAGCGCTTCGTCGACGCTGGCGAGGTCGTCGAGCGCGGCGCTGATCTGGCTCAGCTCGCGTTCGTCCGCCGCGGGATCCCCGAGGTCGCGCTCGGTCGAAGTGATCTCGAAGCCGCCGCCGCGCTTCTGCGCTCGGCGCGCGCGGGCGTAGTCGACGATCAGCCCGCGCATCACCCGCGCCGCGTAGGCCATGAAATGCGCGCGGTCGGCGAAGACGGCGCCGTCGCGGCCGGCAATGTCGAGGTAGGCCTCGTGCAGCAGCGTGGTGACACCGATGGTGACGCCGCCGCCGCTGCGTGCCAGCTGGCGCCGGGCGAGCCGGTGCAGCTCGGAATAGAGCTGGGCGAAGAGCGCGTCGGCCGCGCTCCGGTCACCGCGGTCGGCGTTGGCGATCAACGAGGAAAGCGTAGGCTCCACGGCGCTCGGCGGTGTCGGATGAACGACGAGCGGGCAACGGCGTTTCGAAACCGCTCGATGATATCACCCTCCGGGTTGCCGGGTTGGGGCGGGGTCGCGCTGGGCGGACTCCGATGCCTGCGGGTATGTCCATCTACCCCGCCAATCGGGCGGTACTTCCTCACTCTCGAACCTCAACAGGGTGAGCGTTTGGTCCCATCGCGCCAGGTAGCGGGCTTCCTCGAGCAGGACGCCGCCACGCTCCCAATCGCTGAACCAAAGATTCGCAGCTACTTCCTCTCTACCAGACGCTATTCCTGCGCCGCGACTTCTGGGGGACCAGAACGGGATGCACCCCATACCGATGCCCGATCTGAGCCAGGCTCTCCTGCTCCTGGGCGACCTCCAGCGTCACTCACGCCTTGAAAATGGGGTCCACTTCAGCCGATCCGGGTCTCGTAGGGAAGGACGGACATCACGTCCCCTTATGCGCGCTTCGCCGCGGACTGCTGCACGGCACTCGCGGCCGCACGGATCACGTCGAGCACCAGACTGGGATTGGAGAGCATGGGGACGTGGCTGCTGTCCACCTCGGTCGCGGCGGCGCCCATGCGCTTCGCGACAAACCGCTGCAACTCGGGATGGACCGTACGGTCTTTCGTGGCCACGATGTACCAGCTCGGCTTCGACTTCCAAGCGGTCCCCTCAACCTTCTGCTCGAAGAGGTCGGCCACCGGCACCATTTGCGTCGCCCAGACCACCTTCTGTTCCTGCTCGGACAAGTCTCCCGCGAAGCAGCCGATGCCGTCCGGCCGCAGCCAGACGCGACCGTCGGCGACCTCGATGTATGAGAAGACGTCCGTCCTGGGAAACTGATTCTGCTGGCTTTGGGATGTCTCGTTCTCGTCGGGTGCGAGCGCAGCGATGTAGACGAGCCCCGCCACACGGTCGTCCGTTCCCGCCGCCGTGATGAGCGTTCCGCCGTACGAGTGCCCGACCAGAATAGCGGGGCTGCTGACGCGTCCTAGCGTGCGCTTGACGGTGGCAACGTCGCCCTTGAGCGTGTCGAGGCCGTGCTGGCTGGCTATCACCTCGTGCCCCTCCGCCTGAAGCGTGGGGATGACCTTGCCAAAGCACGATCCGTCGGCCCAGAGCCCGTGGGCGAACACGATGCTTGCCTTCGCCTGGCTGGAATTCTTCATATCAAACCTCCTTACCGTGTTTCCTGCGTGGGAACTGCCCGCGACCTTGCGCGCGTCGCCGATCGCACGGCCCCATCCGCCGGTAACTACGTCTCGTCGAGGAGCGTGCCCAGCAGAGCGGGCCACCCACTCTCGACCTCGCCATCCCGTTGGAGGCCGCGCTTCAACAGAGCTTGAATCCGCTGCTGCGCTTCAGGCCACGTCAGCGCGGTTTGAAAGGCGATCAGGGCGTCGAGGAGCCGGTCAGCAGATGGCAACGCGACGTCGTTGACGAGCTTCTTCACCGCCGCGATTGGACGCCGGTCGAAGGAGGCGATCCGGCGCGCGAGTACGTCGACGAAGCCGTCCAGCTCCGCGTCCGGGAGTGCCCGGTTGACGTATCCGTATCGTTCCGCGGCGCCGCCGCCGGGATTCACTCCTACCCCGACTTCGGGTTGGCCGAGTCGCGTGTTCTCGCGCGATGCGAAGCGCATGTCGCAGGCGAGAACGAACTCGCTGCTTACGCCCCGGACGCAGCCTCGGATCTTCGCGATGCTGACGACCGGTGACCTGGTGAGACGGACGAACGTGTCCATCAGGATCGGGAGGCCGGAAGGCCCGACGGCTGTCATGATGTTCCCCGTCTTGCCGGTCAAGTCGAAGTGGGCAAGGTAGAACTCGGGATTCCCGCTCTCGAACACCACGACACGAAGGCTCGGGCTGGCGTCCATTCGAGCGAGCAGGTCCTGGAGGCCTTCGAAGATGGTGGCGTCCACGATGTTGAAAGGCGGATTGTCGAACAGGACCCTCCAGTACGCCGCCGTCTCCTCCATGACGCGCACGTGCGCCGCTGATTCAGTCATGCTTCACGCTCGCAGCTTCGACCACGATGGAGCGCGACGGTGCGGTGATCTTCTGCTCTTCGTAGGAACGCATGCGTGCGAGGGCGGCGTCGGTGATGCACAACTTCAGGAAGAGATTGCGTTCGAGGGCCAACCCCTGCGCCAGTGGCGTCTCGGTGGCGTTGCGGACGAGACGTTTGATGTAAGCGACGGAGCCGGCCGTGTGTGACGACAGGCGCTGCGCAATCCCCATCGCGCGCTCGAGAGCCTTGCCGCTGACGGTCTCGTGAACCAACCCCTTCCTTTCGGCCTCACGTGGAGTGAGGGGAACCCCCATGAGGATGTGCATGAGCGCGGCTGGCGCCCCGATGGTGCGTGGCAGCCTTTGCGTTCCGCCGGCGCCGGGTAGGAGTCCGAGGTTCGCCTCCGGCAATCCGAGCAGGTAGTCTCCATCCTCGGCGATACGGAGATCGCATGAGAGCGCGAACTCGAATCCGCCAGCCAGGGCCGTGCCGGAAATGGCGGCGATGACTGGCTTCGACATGCTTTCGCACAGCGCCATGGCCTTGTCGAAGAACCCCCCGTTGTAGGTCGCGTTCTCGGGCCATTCGTGACCGGAGGCGCGCAGGGACTCCGCGAGGCGGATGAGCCCAGCGACGGTGAAATGACGAATGAAATAGCCGGGTGCTCCGCCAGTCACGACGACGACGCGAACTTTGGCGTCGCCCGCGAATCCTTCGAGCGCCTGGGTGAGCGCGTCGCCCATCTCCTCGTCGAAGTAGATGCGCTTCGCGCTGCCTAGCGTGATGACCGCAATTCCATCGGCCACTCTTGTCATCAGGACATCGGCGTTCATCGGGACCTCCCTGGTTGCAAGGATGTCTTGGTCACTTCTACGGCACACGCGCCTCGGCGGAGCCGCACTCGGCCTCGGTCGCACCGAGGCTCCGACCTCGGGCAGCCTAACAGGATGGCGATTGCGTCTCTTGTCGGGGATTGCCGTCTCTTGTCGATTCCTGCTCGGAACTACGCCTGGTCCCGGCGCCAGCGCCCGGGGCTGGCACCCACGACCCGCTGGAAGGTCCGAGTGAACGCGGGCTGGTCACCGAATCCCGCACAGAGCGCGATGTGAGCCAAGGGCTCGCGCGTGTGGCGGAGCAGGTCTTTCGCGTGCTCGATCCGAAGACGAGTGAGCCAGCGATGGCTGGACATGCCAAAGCTCGCTTTGAACGACCGCGCGAAGTGGCTGACGGACAGTCCACATTCGCTGGCCAGGTCAGCGAGACGCAGCGAGCCGTCCAGGTGTTCGCGCAGAAAGTCCGAGGCGCGCTGCCTCTGCCACGGGGCAAGCCCTCCTCGTGCCACCAAGGGGCGCGGTCTCATCTCGCCGTACCGCTGGAGCAGGTGGGAAGCGAGGACGAGTTGGAACTGGTCCAGTCCCAGGTGGCCCACCGAAGGCGCTCGGCCGATGGACGGAAGAATGCTCTTGGTAATCTGCGCGAGGACGAGATCATCTGCGAGGATCGCCGGCCGGAAGGCGCCAAGCGACGCGTAGCCGAACTCTCCAGCGACGTCCTCGAGGGTCTCGCGGGGAACGTGGAAGTGGACGAAGTCGAAGTCCGAACCAGCCCAGCAACTCGGCTGTGCATCGAAGTCGATGACGTTCGCGCGGAACGCGGACACGCCTGGAGTCGGCACGAGCCGGTCAGCGATCCAGAGAGCGTACCGATCCAACGGCAGCGGCTTGATCGATACCGAAACCAGGAGCGCGGGGATGGCGGAGACCTTCCTGATCCGGCCCTGTAACCCCACAGACGATTCCAGTCGGATGATCGTGAACGCGGGTTCGTTCCGGCAGATCGGCGGAACGGACGACCGCTCGTCCAACCGAACATGGAGGGTGGACGGCGGCCGGACTCTGGCCTCGGACATTGCGAAGTCCTCGCGCCCAGGGGCTTCCTAGGCCTTCTTCTGCGAGAGCAGTGCCGCGAACTCGGCGATCATCGGCATGGCGGTACTCCTGGCAGGTGAAAGTCGTGGACCACGTAGGACTCCGAGACTAGATGACGTTCGTCATCCATCCATCCGAAGGATGACGGTTATAATCCTCTCTTGTCAAGGGCCTTCGGGCCCGGACGGGATCACGGGATGGCAAGCTCACGCGCGGAGAAGGCCCGGAACCACGATCGCATCCTGGAGCTGGCCTCCGCCCGGTTTCGGGAGGCCGGCATCGACGGCGTCGGCGTCGCCGACCTCATGAAGGAAGCCGGGCTGACCCACGGCGGGTTCTACCGGCACTTCCGCTCCCGCGAGGACATGGTCGCGGAGGTGGTCGAGCGCGCCATGGAGAATGGCCGCAAGGTGTTCGACCCCATCACCAGGAGCAAGGACGAGCGTCGTGCCGTGCTGGCTGGCCTAATCGACCGCTACCTCAGCCCTGCGCACCGCGACAGGATTTCCACGAGCTGCCCGGTGACGGCGCTGGCCCGCGATGTGGCGCGCAGCAACGATCGCGCGCGCCGTGCCTACACGCAGTCGGTCGCGTCCTTCCTCGGCGTGCTCACCAAGCTCGCCGCTGGCGACCGGCCGAGGGCCCGGCGGGCCAAGGCCATCGGGGCTCTGTCGACCCTGGTCGGCGCGCTGTCCCTCGCGCGGGCGGTCAACGACGAGGCGCTCTCAGCGGAGCTCCTGAAGTCGGCCGCTGCCGAAGCGAAGGCTCGACTCGGCTGAGCTACGAGATCGAATCGGCGCCGCTGTTCGGGGTAGGTGTAAGCGCCCGCGTTTCGACGAGTTGCCGCACGTCCGCAATGAATCTGGCCAGCAACGGCGACCCATTGTCCTTCCTCCAGATGAGGGATACCGTGATTGGCAGACGCAGGTCGATGACCCTCCGAAGGACGACATCCTTGGGACAACGCCATCGCGTCGCGTCGGTGACGAACGCGACACCCAGCCCGCAGGCGACGAGGCTCAGCATCGTGGCCTGATCCACGGCCTCCTGCACGATCCGTGGGTTGGGGAGACCGCCCCTTGAACACGCTTGCAGGAGGCGGTCGTAGTTCGCCGGATGCTGGCGCCGTGGAAACCAGACGAAGTCGGCTTCGGCGAGGTCGTGCAGGCGGAGGCGCTTCAACCGCGACACGGGGTGCCGTCTTGGCGTAGCCAGCACGACCTGGTGCGAGGCGACATGGACGTAGGCCATGTCCGGGTCGGCTCTCGGCGCATGGTAGACGAAGCCCGCGTCCAGCCGGCCCGCGCGGAGGGCTTCGACCTGATCCAGCGAGATCAGCGAACTGAGCTGCAGCTCTGCCTCCGGGCGCCTTCGGCGGAACTCCCGGAGGGAGTCGGGAACGACGCCGTGCCACGACGCGCTCTCCGTGAAACCCACCCGCAGCGTCCCGATCAGTTCCGACGACAGTCCTCCACGAAGACCTTCCCGCCCGCGCTCAGGCGAACGCCCCTTGGCAGGCGGTCGAACAGTTGGAATCCGATCTCACGTTCCAGGTCCTGGATCTGACTGGACAGTGCGGGTTGGGCCACATGCAGCCGTTGCGCCGCGCGTCCGTAGTGCTCGTCTTCTCCGACGGCCACGAAGTAGCGCAGGTGCCTCAGTTCCATATCGATAGGCTCCGTATATTGGTTCGATAACAACGGTGTGTTGGACACACGGGCAGCAGAAACATGAACCTGTCGGCGTGCGAGAGCAACTGGGCAGGAGGTCACGCATGGGTCCCCACCGAGCACTCCAGGCAACGTCGCTGGCTCTGGTCACATGCGGGGCATGGGCCGCTTCAACCTCGCTCGGCTCGGCACGCGATGCCGTTGCGCGCGAATCGGCCGCCCCCAAATCCGCGGAGGGTCTCGCCGCGTGGCAGCAGGTCTACTCCGTGCTGACGTCTCCCCGCTGCATCAACTGCCACACCGCCACGAACCACCCGCAGCAAGGCGACGATCGGCATCGCCACCTCGCCAATGTCGTGCGCGGGCCCGAGGGCAAGGGTGTTCCGGCGCTGCAGTGCGTGACCTGTCACCAGGAATCCAACGCCGACAGCACCGGCGTCCCGGGCGGGCATGGCTGGCACCTGGCGCCGTTGTCGATGAGGTGGCAGGACGCGAGCAGGAAGATCCTGTCCAGCACCGAGGTCTGCCGGGCCATTACAGATCGCTCGAAAAACCACGCCCTCGATGGACCGGGGCTCGTGAAGCACCACGAGGAAGAGCCCCTCGTCCGTTGGGCGTTCCAGCCTGGCCGGCAGATCGACGGCGCCGCGCGCACGTTGCCCCCGCTGACGCATGCGCAGTTCGTCGCCGCCACGCTCAAGTGGGTCGAAGCGGGAATGCCCTGTCCCCAGAGACCCTGATCCGGAGGTCGCCTTGGAAACCTACAAAGTCTCCGTAAACGGCCAGCCGAAGGAAGTCACCGTCGATCCCGGCACTCCACTGCTCTGGGTCCTGCGCGAAGAACTGAAGCTGACCGGCACGAAGTACGGTTGCGGGATCGGCGCCTGCGGCGCCTGCACGGTGCATCTCGGCGGCATCGCCACGCGCTCCTGCGTGGTCCCGGTCTCTTTGGTCGGCGATCGTGCGGTCGTCACCATCGAGGGCATGGCTGAGGATCCGGTCGGGCGCGTCGTGCAGGACGCCTGGGTCGCGCACGACGTCGTCCAGTGCGGCTATTGCCAGAGCGGCCAGATCATGAGCGTGGTCGCGCTGCTCAAGGCCATGCGCAGACCAACCGACACCGACATCGAGGAGTCGATGGGCGGGAACCTCTGCCGTTGCGCGACCTATGTCCGCATTCGCGGGGCGATCCAGGCGGCTTCGCAGCTGCTCGCGTAGGAGGAGGCATCACATGAGCGCCGCAAGCCGTGCCGCCAACGACGTCCTGATCGGCCGGCGGAGCTTCCTCCGTGTCTCCGCGACGGTCGCCGGCGGCCTCGTGGTTTCCCTCCATCTCGACCTCCCGCTGCAGGCGCAGGAGGCAGGTCAGGCGACGCCCGCACCGAAGGTCTACCCGCCGGAGGCCTTCGTACAAATCAGGCCCGACGGCAAGATCCTCGTCAAGGTGAACCGGCTGGAGTTCGGGCAGGGAGTCCAGACTTCCCTGCCCATGATTCTGGCCGATGAGATGGACGCCGACTGGTCGCAGGTGATCGCGGAGCTGGCGCCCGCCGCGGAAGTCTACAAGGACCCGATCTATGGCTTCCAGATGGTGGGAAGCTCCAGCTCCATCACACATTCGTTTTCACAGTACCGGGAGCTGGGTGCCCGGACCCGCGCCGTGCTCGTGGCTGCCGCCGCCCGCCAGTGGGACGTCTCCCCTGCACAATGCCGCACTGAAGCCAGCGTCGTCTACGGGCCGGGCGGCCAGTCGGCCAGGTACGCCGAGCTCGCGGAAGCGGCGGCAAAGCAACCGCTGCTTGCCACCGTGTCGCTCAAGGACCCTTCACAGTTCCGTCTCGTCGGTAGACGGGTCCGGCGCCTCGACAGCCGTTCCAAGTGTGATGGCTCGCTCAAGTTCGGTCTTGACCTGGACACGCCCGGCATGCAGACGGCCGTCGTCGCACGGCCGCCCGTCTTCGGGGCGCGCGTCAAGCGCCTCGATGACGAGGACGCTCGCCACATTACCGGCGTCCGGGATGTATTCGAAATCCCGCTCGCCCGAGGCACTGGCGTCGCGGTCGTCGCCGACAGGTTCTGGGCCGCCAAGCAGGCGCGCGACGCTCTCAAGATCGACTGGGACGTCTCAGGGGTGCAATGCCCCGACACTGCACAGCTTCGGACGATGTACAGGGACTTGGCCCGCACGCCCGGCAAGGTCGCCGCGAGCCGCGGGGACCAGAAGAGAATCGACACGGTCGCCGCTTCCAACCGGCTCGTCGCGGAGTACGAGTTCCCCTACCTCGCGCACACGCCCATGGAGCCGTTGAATACAACGATCCGCTACGACGGCGACGGTGCGGAAGCGTGGGCCGGGTCGCAGTTCCAGACCGCGGACCAGGCCGCCATTGCCGAAGTCCTGGGTCTCAAGCCCGAGCAGGTCACCTTCCACACCGAGATGGCCGGTGGCGGCTTCGGAAGGCGCGCCACGCCCGACAGCCACGTGGCGCGCGAGGCCGCGACCATCGCCAGGCGCTTTCGCGGCATCCCGGTCAAGCTCGTCTGGACGCGTGAAGACGACGTCCAGGGCGGGTATTACCGCCCGATGCACGTACACCGAGTCGAGATCGGCATCGGCGCGGTCGGGACGCCGGTGGCGTGGCGGCACGTGATCGTAGGCCAGTCCATCACCGCGGGCACGCCGTTCGAGGCCATCATCGTCAAGGACGGCGTCGACAGCACGGCCGTCGAAGGCACGGTCGACACCCAATACGACATCCCCAACTTCCACGTCTCCGCTCACCATCCGACGGTGAACGTGCCCGTGCTCTGGTGGCGCTCGGTCGGACACGCGCACAGCGCCTTTGTGATGGAGACGCTCGTCGACGAGCTGGCCACACGCGCCCACGCCGATCCCATCGCCTACCGGCGCAAGCTCCTCAAGCCGGACGCCAAGAAGCTCCGCGCGGCCCTGGATCTCATGGAGCTCAAGAGCGCACCGTGGCGCACCACGTTGCCCGCGGGGCACACCGCCGGCATCGCGTGTCACGAATGCTTCGGGACCGCGGTCGCCTGCGCCGTCGATGTCTCCGTCGAGAGCGAGAGGCCCCGCATCCACCGCGTGACCATCGCGGTCGACCTGGGACTCGCGGTCAATCCGCTCGGCGTGGAAAGCCAGTTCCAGGCGGGCGTCGCGTTCGGACTCACGCAGCTCATGCCCAAGGGAGCGATCACGCTCAAGGACGGGCGCGTGGAGCAGCGGAACTTCGACGGCTTCACGCCGCCCTACATCGTGGATGCACCGATCGCGGTGGACGTGCACATCGTGCCGAGCGGCGAGGCACCCTCCGGAAGCGGCGAGCCGCCGGTCCCCGTGATCTCACCGGCAGTGGTCAATGCGTTGGCCAGGCTGACCGGGAGACGCCATCGAAGCCTGCCGCTGGTAACCGTCTGAATCGCGCGAGAGGGGAGACACACTCATGAGCAACCACGCCGCCATCACTCCTGATGAGGCCGCGGATCGCCTCGCCATCCGCGAGCTCGTCGAGGCCTACGCGCACTGCGCAGATCGCCGCGACGCCAAAGGCCAGATGTCTCTGTTCACCGCGGACACCCACTTCGTGGTGTACATGGACGCCAAGGATCCCAGGCCCTCCCAGGAGCTGCACGCGCGGGAAGCGCTCGCTCCCGTATTCGCGGAGCTGAACAAATACGCGGCCACCACGCACTTCGTCGGCCAGAGCACGGTCTTCAAGCTGACGAGCGACCGAGGCACGGGGGAAGCCTACTGCCTCGCGCATCACGTCACCCTCGACGGGGGAAAGCGGCGCCTGATGGTCGCCTCGCTGCGCTACCTCGACACCTTCGTGAAGAGGGACGGCGCGTGGCTCTTCTCGGAGCGCCTCCTCTACGTCGACTGGGTGGACGAGCGCGCACTCTCGTAACGGAAGCGCGAGCGGTTCAACCGGGCGTTTAGCCGACCGGCACCGTCGTTGGAGCCAGACGGCGGCCCGCCGGCCTGGTCAGATAGGAGACGATCAACAGGGCCAGGAGCACGAGCGGAAAGAACGCCATGGCTCCATCGCCGGCCAGCCAGTGCGCGAGGAATGCCATCGACCACGCGAAGCTCACTCCCGCGTAGGCCCACTCCTTCAACAAACGGAGCCCGGGCAAGAGCAAGACGACGCCGGCGGCGGGCTTGGCGACGCCGAGAACCAGCCTGAGATGCTGCGGGTAGCCAAGGTGGTTGATCGCGGCGACTATCTGCGGGCTGCCGGTCAGGTAGATGACGTCCAGCAGCAACATTGCCGCGGCGATGATCGTGGTCGCCCAATAGACGATCTTCAGACCCATGGATCCTCCCAATCAAAAGGTGCGATACGCCCGGCGGTGAGCCAAGAGCTGTGTCACTCGTTGGAGATGTCTAGGCCACACGAAGCACGATCTTGCCGTGGGACCTCCGTCTTGCCGCTCCCGGCCCGCTGGGCGACATCCCATGAACCCCTGGCAGGTTCCCGGCGATGTCCTTCCAGGCCGGGGCCGCATCCTGGAGCGCGTACACGGTCGCGACGTCTGGTCGTATCGTCCCCTCTTCCAGCAGTCGCGCGATTCTGCCGAGCACGTCCGCTGACGGCGCGAGCCTCATCATTGCGCCCGACACATGGTGTCTCGCGGTCTCTTCCGGCGACACGGGCTGGGTGGCAGAGACGAGATGGCCGCCTTCCCTCAAGACGAGGAACGACCGCTTCTGTGTATCGCCGCCGATCAAGTCGAAGACCACATCGACCTTCTCTCGCAGAACCTTCTCGAACTGTGCCTCTCGATAGTCGATGACCCGGCTGGCTCCGATGGAGTTGAGGTACGCCTCATCGTCGCCGCTTGCCGTGACAAGGACGGTGGCACCGGCATGCGATGCCAATTGCACCGCATAGGCGCCCACCGCGCCGGCACCACCATGGATCAGGATCGTTTGCCCCTTTTCCAGGTGACCGTGGGTGAAGACTCCCTGCCACGCAGTCTGGGAGGCCACCGGCACTGAGGCCGCCTCCTCAAAGGAGAGGTTGGATGGTTTCCTTGCGATGGCCGCGGGCTTGACCGCCAGATACTCCGCGTACGCGCCGCCCATTCCGTTGGCACCGAACACGGCATCACCTGGCGCCCATGCCGCAACGTCACTGCCAATCTGTTCGACGACCCCTGAGAACTCATGACCTGGTATCCACGGCAGGTCGATCGGGAGTATCTGTCTGGCCGTTCCGGAGGCCTTGACAAGATCTAGATGATTGACGGCGGTACTCTTGATCCTCACCAGGATCTCGTCGCGTGCGATCGTCGGCGTCGGTACGTCGTTGAACACCAACTGCCCGCCGTATTCCAACACTCTCACGGCTTTCATGCGAGCTCTCCTTGAGTCAGCCCAGTGGGTAGTCGTAGCTTCTCCGAAGGGCTCAAGGGAGCGTGTCGAAAAAGAGATAGACGGTGGCAATCCGGCCGTCCCGGGCAATGATGAAATCCGTCCCGGCGTGAGCCGGCGCCTCGCCAAGCCGGCCCTCTACCCATTGGACCCGCCCGCCATTGCCCACTTCCTCGGG
>WNFL01033426.1_pt2 | contig 12009 bp, 14 predicted proteins | sample 5400361 | NCBI WGS metagenome assembly WNFL01 (sample SAMN13153351, study PRJNA577476) | soil metagenome | isolation source: 40 cm soil on Douglas fir-dominated hillslope | place: USA:California | collected 2013-09-17
CTGCTCCAGCTCGTGCTGTGCCTGCTCGAACTGATTGAGCTCGAGAAACGCGCGGCCGAGCGTGACTCGCGCTGAGTGATAGCTGGGGTGAATCTCCAGACCGCCGCGACAGACGTCCACTGCTTCCTGAAGCTGACCGGCGCGGCGGCACTCTTCTGCAAGCTGAGCAAACGCAATCGACGACGGGTCCAGCTGGACCCGTCGTCGAAGACTCTCAAGGCGCGGATTGTCCGCCATGCCGGCTACGGCAGTGTGATGGACTGAGCGGCGGTACCAACGCGACCGCGATCGTCGATGGCTCTCACCGTAACAGTGAACGACACGGTTGTGGCTGGCGCCACTGGCCCCGGGTACAGGTGCGTCTTGATCGACGAGGCCGTGGTGTCATTGGCGCTGCCGTCATTCCAGATGAACACGTAATTCACGATCGCCGACCCAGGGGCCGCAAACGAGCCGCCCGCGTCCGCCGTCACTGTGAGGCCATTCTTGCTCACCACCAGGACTACCGTCGGCAGTCCCTGGCCGATTGTGACCGCGTGGACCCTCGTCGACTTCGCTCCAACATCGTCCGTCACGGTCAGCAGCACGTTGTAAGTGCCTGCGATTTGGTACTGATGCGACGGGAACTGGCCGGTCGTCGAGTCCGTGACGCCGTCGCCGAAGTCCCAGTTGAAGAGCGTGATGTAGTGTCCCACCGCGGCAATCGTCTGGCTGGCATTGAAAAAGATGCTCTGGCCGACGACAGGCGAATTTGGCGAGAACACGAATTCCACGGTTGGCGCCGCGGAGTTCGGAACGGTTGGGACCGGCGCTATGGCACCGACCTGCGTCAACCTGATGCTGACCTGAAACGGTGTTGCGGTCGAAGCGTCCGATCCTGCCGGCGCGGCCACGACAATCGCCGAGGTCGTACTCGCACCCGGCATGGGCGCCACGAAGGCGGCCGTCGCTTTGCCGTCGGATCCCGTCACGACCGTGCTCGGCGTCACCGAACCGAGTCCGGTAACGCTCATGCGAAGCGACACGCCGGCTTTCGGCTGCCCTGCTGCATCGAACGCCTGCACGACAACGGCGGACTGCGAGGCACCATCCTGGGGAATCGTATCGGGAGTCGCGGTCATTCGAAGCGAGAGTGCGAGTTCCGATGGTCCCGAAGCAGGAGGCACGGAGGTGTGCTGAACAGTACACGCAGCGCCGGCAACGACTGCCGCCACCGCCATCAGAACGCGAATGACATTCCGCATGGTGCTAGAAGTCCCCAAAGTTTGAGAATTCGATCTGCAGAGATCCTGTCGCGCTGATCGCGTTGCCCGCGCGATCCTGCCCGTAGAACGTGATCTCGGCCGCCGCGCCGATCGTCTGGCGGTTGTTGACCAGTTGAACAAGCGGCGGTTCTTCTTTTGCCTGGATGCGGACAAGCTCGAATCCCACGATCGCCGATCCGCTCGCCGGCACGGTCGCCGTGACAGACGCGTCGAATGGAAACGGCACATCGACGCCTGGCGTGTTGCGTCCATCGGTGCGGTTGTACGCAATGTGCACGCGCGTGATCGTGACGTCGTTGGTCGACGAGGGCGCCGGGCCAGTCGGGTTCTTTGGCACCAATCGGAGAGTCGCACTGCCCGTGTCGGTGAAAACCGTGGGACACGGATTGACCTGCGTGCAGGTGCCGCCCGAGGTAATCAGCGTGAGCACGTCGGAAGCCAGATTCGATGTCGGCTGGCCCGGGCTTGCCGCTCCTCGCGAGCCAGCCAGGGTGTCAATCGACAGGAACATCGAGGAGCTGCCGGTGCGGACAGCCGTCCCGCAAGATGTCGCGGCCAGGAGCGCCGCGGCCGTCAAACTTCGAATGAAAATGCTCATGCGCGTCATAAGGCCTGCTCGCTAGCTCTTTGTGATCCGGGGTGTGATGAAGATCAGCAGCTCGGTGCTGTCGTCGACTGCCGACTCCCGCTTGAACAGCCAGTTGAGCAATGGAATCCTGCCGAGGCCGGGCGTACGATCCGTCTGATACTGCTCGGAGCTCAGGTAAATGCCGCCGATGACCGTCGTCTGGCCGTCGTTGACCAGGACGGAGGTGTTTGCGCTCTGCGTGTTGATCGGCGGGATGCCATTCACGGCTTTCGTGAAATCGGCCTGACCGTTCTCGAGCGAAATCTTCATGATGACTGTGTTGGCGGCGGTGATCTGCGGCGTCACCTTCAAAACGAGCGCGGCGTCCTTGAACGACACCGTTACCGTGTTGTTGGCTACGGTCTGGATCGGAATCTGGGTGCCCTGCTTGATTTCGGCTTCGACGTTGTTCTGCGTCGACACTCGGGGCGTGGACAGCACGCGGCCGTTGCCTGTCGACTCGAGCGCCGTCAGGGCAATGTCCAGGTTGAACGCGCCGTTGATGGAACCCAGCTGCAGCCCGACGCCGCTGTTGACCGCCGTCGCCGGCAGATTGACCGCGGTCGGAATGCCGTTGATGGTGACGCCCTGCGCGCCGCTCAACGACCCGCTGTTCGGGAATCCCAGGACCGTCGTGTTCCCGAGGGCAGGACTCGCAAGGCCGTTGAATCCCCACTGCACGCCAAGGTTTCGCTGGAAGCTCTTTTTGACCTGAACGATCCGCGCTTCGATTTCCACCTGGGGCTGCGCCTTGTCGAGCGTCACGAGCAAATCGCTCGCGGTCGCCAGCCGGTCGGCCAGATCCGTGATGATGAGCATGTTCGTGCGGGCATCGACCTCGACGTTGCCCCGCGGCGAGAGCGCGCTCTTGATGAGAAGCGGCTTCACCTCTTCGGCCTTGGCATAGCTCAGCGTTCTGGTGATCACGCGAATCTCGCCCGCGAGTGCCTGCTCATCGGTCAGCTTGCGCCGCGCCGATTCCTCCTCGGCAAGAACCGAGAGCGGGGCGATGCGGACGATCGTGCCGTCCACCATGTAACCCAGCTTGTTCGCGCGCAGGATGATGTCGAGCGCCTGGTCCCACGGGACGTCCTTGAGCGCCACGTCGACCGACCCCGTCACTGCCGGGTCGATGACGATGTTGAGGCTGCTGATTTCGGAGAACGTGCGGAGCACGGCTCGCAGGTCGGCGCCCTGAAAATCAAGGCTGACGGGGTTGCCCGTGAATCGACGGACCCCTCCGCGTGACGCTCCGATCTGATCGGCTGGAGGCGTTGACGGTGGCGTCTGCGCGGCGGCCGGCTGCGCGACGCCGGCCTGCGCCGCAAGCAGCAGCGACGCCGAGGGCGTCGCTCGCGCGGGCTGCCCGCTACGATCGAGGCCGAGCGCCGAAATCGGATCGACTGAAGCGCGATTCGACATCACGAGCGCCTGCATCGCATCGGGCGCCGACGCCGCGGTCTGCGGACGAGCGATGGTCTGAACCACGGCCGGAGCCGCTTTCGAATTAGCCGGCGTAAACGACGTGGCCGGCGCAGTCTTCGCTGCCCTCTCGAAGTCGATCACGACGGTGTTTCGATCAGATCGCACGTGATGAACGACCGGCTCGGACAGTCTCACTCTGATACGCGGGCTGCCATCCTCGCTGCGGTCGCCAGGTTCGACGGCCACACCTTCGATGGGGCCCTTCGGCACAGCAGCGACGAGGCTCGCCAGTCCGTCCGCCGCGACATTGCGAAAATCGACGTAGAGCGTGAGCGGATCCGGCCGCGTGGCGACGTACGGTACAGGCCCGGTCGCCTCGATCACCAGCGACGTTCCGCTGCTCGTCACATGCGAGCTGATCGTCTTGAGACGGACCAGCGACGCCGCAGCGCGCGATTCCGGGCTGGACGCGGCAACGAGTCCCCCCGTCAGCGCTACGGCAAGAACCAGGGCACAGCCGTTGATGACTTTCACTTGGCGTCCTCAAGCCCTCGCAGCAGGCGGCGCACTTCGCGCTGCTTGACTACTGAGAGCGGGTCGTTGACTTCCTGCTCGATGATGAGTCCCTGCGTCGTGATCGTCTTGATGGATCCGTCCAGTAGCTTGTCTCCCTGATGAACGATGTAGGTCTTGTTGTCGGGACCCTGCACCATCGCCAGAAGCCCGTTGCGGCTTTGCAGCACGCCGCGAACGGAGATCTCGGCGACGGCAATCCCTGACGGCCCTTCGCCTTTTCTCGACGTCAGCCCCGCGTCGGCGCCAGACCCGAGAAGATTCAGAAACGGATCGCGGCGGCCGGCCGGCTCGTAGGTGTAGCCGTCGGGCGTTGTCGGCGCCGCAGCCTTCTGCGCGGCATCGACAGCGGCCGACACGGCTGCTTCCGCCGCGGCCGCGGTCTGTCGCTCCGCGGGTACGGCCGTCTGCTGAGCGCCGTGAACGGCGACGGCCGACGCGAGAAAGAGGACGAAGGTCAGGACGCGCACGTCAGGTGCCCTTCGGCGCGTTCGGAGCGGCGCCACGCCCGCCCGGTTTGCCCGTTCCCGCTCCCGGCTTGTCGAGCAACACGAACGTCGTCGCGACGCAGGAAGCCGAGATGGTGACGCGGCTGTCCGGCCGGTCTTTTCCCTTCACATCGAGCCCGCTGATATTGACGATGCGCGTGAACTTGCTGACGCGATCGAAAAAGAGCGCCAGGTTGTGATAGTTGCCTTCGAGTTCGAGGTTGATTGGCCACTCGGCGTGCAGCTGCTTGGTGACCGTCGGCGCTGGTTTGAAGCTTTTGATCGTCAGGTTCGACTGCGTCGCGACCGTCTGCATGCGACGCAGCAGGTCGGCGGCGTCCTTCTCTTCCGGAAGTACGGCTTTCAGGTTCGCCAGCCGCGCCTCGAGGTCAGACACCTGGCGCCGGAATTCGGGCAGTTTCCGGGCAGTGCTGACGCCCATCGAGATGTCTTTGTGCAGCCCCTCGAGCTGCCCCTCGCGCGATGCGAAGTCCGCGCGCGCCGGCATCTCGTAGTAATAGACGAACGCACCCACGCCGCCAACGGCGAGCAGCACGAAAGCGCCAACCTGGCCATACCACGGCAGTCGTGTGAGACTCAGCTCCATATCGCCATTCCGCTGTATCGGGGTAACGCCACCTGGGCTTTACTTCGGTTTTGCCGCATTTTTCGCCAATGCTGCGGCCGGTGACGCTTCGATCGGTGTCTGAAACACGCCTTTCAGTGAAAACTTGATCAGCTGACCCGGCGACTGCTGAATCGACTGCGTCTCACTCGAAACGATGTCGACCGACTTCTTGAAGTAGCCGGAGGCCTCGAGGTTGACGACGAAGTCCGACACGCCGGTTTGCGTCGTGCTGCGGCCATCGATCGTGACGCCGCTGTCTTCCTGCTTCAGGGCGGTGAGCCACAACATCGGAGGCATCGATCGGCTGACCTGATCCAACATGTGCACGGGACCGGTCTGGCTCTTCCGGAGCTGCTCAATCAGCACGACTCGCTGTTGCAGCTGCGCCTTCTGCTGTTCGAAGACCTGCACCTGTTGAATGACACCGTGCAGGCGCGTCGCCTCGGTCTGCGCCTTGGAGATGTCTTCGTCGAGCTTGATCGACTCCCGGGCAATGGCCATGTAGCGCCAGCCGATGGTCACGCCGGTGAGGACCAGCACGAAGCTGCAGGCGACCGTCACCTTCTGACCGGACTGGAACGTCGCCTTCTTCTTCTTGCTTTCGCGTTCGGCCGCGAGGAGGTTGATGCGAATCATCGGTCGCCCGCCCTTCTGAGCGCGAGCCCGACCGCAACCGCGGTGGACGGAATCAAGTTCTCGGGATCGGAGATGCCGAGCTTGGCCGCGTCGAACGTCACCTTCTGGAACTGGTTGAACGGCTCGATGACCGTCGCGAACCGATCTTCCAGCGCCTTCCGGAACCCGTCGACGCGCGACGCGCCGCCGCTCAGCAGCACGCGGTCGATGCGATCCGTCGTGGCACTTGCCTTGAAGAAGTCGAATGTCTTCTGGATTTCCAGGAGGACGTTCTCGGTCATCGCCTGAAGAATCGGCCGCGCCTCCTCGAAGGTATGTCCTTCGACCGGCTCGCCCTTCTTCAGTTGTTCCGCGCTCTCAAACGGCAGGTTCAATTCTTTTTGCACCGCTTCGGTGTAAGCGTTGCCGCCGACCGAGATGTCGCGCGTGAAGACCGACTGGTCGCCGCTCAGAATGTTGATGTTGATGGCGCTGGCGCCGGCATTGAGCAGGACGGTGACGGCCTGCGGGTCGAGACCGTAATTGATCTCGTAGGCGTTCTGCAGGGCGAAAGCATCGACGTCCACGACAACGGGCACGCGGCCGGCTTGTGCGATCACGCCGGTGTAGTCGGCAATCTTCTCTTTCTTCGCCGCCACCAGCAGCACGTCCATCGTCCCCTTCGAATCCGGACCGGTGCCGGGATCGAGGATCTGGTAGTCGATGTTGACGTCCTGAATGTCAAAGGGAATGTATTGCTCGGCTTCCCAGTAGATGGACTCGCTCAGTTCGGCCTCGGTCATCACCGGCAGGCTGATCTTCTTGACGATGACGGCGTTGCCGGACAGCGACGCGGCGACTTCTTTCGTCTTGAAGGTCTTTTTCTCGAACAGCCGCCGGATCGCGTCGGCCACGGCGGCGCCATCGATGATGGCTCCGTCCACGATGCTGTCCGGAGGCACAGCCTCGCTCGCGAGGGCAACCACGCGGAAGCCCTTCCCAACGGCTTTCAGTTCGACCGCTTTGACCGCGCTCGACCCCATGTCGAGCCCGACGACGGCCTTCGATTTTTTTGTCAGACCAAACACGTGATGTCCTGCCTGTCGTTAAGCCTGCAGAAGCGTCAGGGCGTTCCGCAAAGGCGATACCACTTCGCGCCCTGGGCAAAGCTGCCCAAAAGCGGGTGCGCATGGCCAGAATTGCAAGCCCGCTGCGCCGTTGAGATTGCAGTCCGGTTACACTTCCGTCGCGCGATCACAGTTCTCGACTGACCAGCTCCGACCGGAGGCGGCCGCTTTCCAGACGTGTTTATCGGACGGAGGGCGTCTCTGCTTGACACTCCCCACAAGCGTTCGTATCATTAGGGTTTGTCGTTGTCGGACACGGCCGGGCCGGGGGCTAGTCAGGCTCGGTTGCGCTCGCTGTCACCCCCAACACAAAGGTTCGCTATCGGGGAAGGGATTTTCGGGAAATGTCTACGTTCATAGCCAGCGCCGCGCCTAGCACGTCCTGGCATCTCATCGACGCCAACGGGCAAGTGCTCGGCCGCATTGCGACCAGAGCGGCACGTCTCCTCCAGGGCAAGCACAAGCCGACGTACACGCCTTTCATCGACACCGGTGATCATGTCGTCGTCGTCAACGCCGCGACGGTGAAGCTCACGGGCCGTAAGGAAGACCAGAAGATCTATCGCCAGCACAGCGGCTACGAGGGCGGCCTGCGCGAAACGAGGGTGCGGGTCGTCCGCCAGCGGCATCCCGAGCGCATTGTCGAGGACGCCGTACGCGGGATGCTCCCCAAGACGAAGCTGGGCGAGGCGATGTACCGCAAGTTGAAGGTGTACGCCGGTGCGGATCATCCGCACGCGGCGCAGAAACCCACCAAGATCGAGGTTGCGTAACCGTGGCAGCAGCGCAGTACTACGCAACGGGCCGGCGCAAAACATCAACGGCCCGCGTCTTCCTTCGCCCCGGGTCAGGGGCCATCAAAGTCAATCACCGCGAGTTCGAAGCGTTCTTCCCCCGCGAAGCCTTGCGAATGCAGATTCGAACGCCGCTGGTGCTGACCGAAACCGCTGACAAGTTCGACGTGCTGGCCACAGTGGCCGGCGGCGGCGTGTCCGGCCAGGCCGGCGCGGTCAGGCTCGGCATCGCGCGCGCGCTGGTCGCGTACAACGCCGAACTGCGGAAGCCGTTGAAGAATGAGGGGCTCCTGACGCGCGACGCGCGCGCCAAGGAACGCAAGAAGTACGGCATGGCGGGCGCGCGGAAGCGCTTCCAGTTCAGTAAACGTTAAGCAGCGCCCGGCTCAGGCCGGGTGGACCGTGGAGGTCATTTGGTCGCGATCGCGTTGAAGGATCTGCTGGAGGCCGGGGTTCACTTCGGCCATCAGACGAAGCGGTGGAATCCGAAGATGAAGCAGTACATCTTCGGGGAGCGCAACGGCATCTACATCCTGGACCTGGGCAAGACGCTGAAGCTGTTCCGGGATGCCGAAGAATTCGTGTCGCGCCTGGCCGCGGAAGGTCGAACGATCCTCTTCGTCGGGACCAAACGGCAGGCGAAAGACGTGATTGCCGAAGAGTCGGTCCGCTGCGGGATGTATTACGTCAACGAGCGATGGCTCGGCGGGCTTCTCACCAACTTCGCCACCATCCAGCGCAGCCTCGGACGCCTCCGCGACATCGAGGCCATGTCCACCGACGGCCGATACGATACGCTCTCGAAGAAGGAAATCGCCCGGAACGAAAAGGAACGCCGCAAGCTGACGAAGAACCTGGAAGGCATCCGCGGAATGACGCGGCTGCCCGACGCGGTGTTCATCGTCGACACGAAAAAGGAACAGATCGCCGTTGACGAAGCCCGCAAGCTCAAGATTCCCGTCATCGGCATTGTCGACACGAATTGCGACCCGGACGAAGTCGATTACGTCATCCCCGGCAATGACGATGCGCTGCGGGCCATCCGGCTTTTCGCGTCGCGAATCGCCGATGCGGTCCTGAGCGGCCGCGGCATGAAGGAATCCTCGGACGCCGACAACGGACGCGAGGCGAACGAATCGACCGGCGACGGCCGCGCTTCTCGCGCACCGCGTCGTCCGCGCGAAGCCGCCCCTGCGTCGGCCTGACGGCCGACACACGATTTTTCAATCCGGCGATCTCGTGATTTGGTGATTTCAGATCGCCGAGTCGCCAGATCGCCAAGCGACCCAATCCCATGAGCATCACCGCAGCAGACGTAAAGAAGCTCCGCGATCAGACAGGCGCGGGCATGATGGAGTGCAAGGCCGCACTCACTGAGGCCAACGGCGACTTCGAGGAAGCGAATACGATTCTGCGGAAGCGCGGTCTCGCGAGCGCCGCCAAGAAGGCTGGCCGTACGGCGAGCGAGGGCCTGATCGGCAATCGCGTCGCGGCCGACCACTCCAGCGGCATCCTCGTCGAGGTGAACTGTGAATCCGACTTCGTCGCCCGAACCGACGACTTCCAGAAGCTCGTGCAGGACATCCTCACCGCCATTGAGACCGCCGGCGACGCCGCAACCGAGGCGTGGCTGACGGACCCGAACGGTCCGGTCGTCTCCCTGCTCAAGCCCGTGATTGGAAGGCTTGGCGAGAACATGGCCGCCCCGCGGCTGGCGCGGTACGCGGGCAAGGGCTACGTTGGTCAATACATCCATCCGGGCGCGAAGGTTGGCGTGCAGGTCGAGTTTGCCGGGGTCACCCCCGAGATCGCCAAGCGCGAAGAGTTCGTGACGCTCGTCAAGGAAATCGCGATGCAGATTGCCGCGGCAAGCCCGACGTATGTCTCGCGCTCCGCGGTGCCGGTGGACCTGCTCGACAAAGAGCGGGCGATCTACCGCGCGCAGGTCGAAGACGCCAAGAAACCCGCGAACATCATCGACAAGATCGTCGAAGGCAAGCTCGGAAGCTTCTACAAGCAGTTCGTCCTTCCGGACCAGGAATCGGTCCGCGATTCGAAGATGACCGTGAACGACGTGCTGGCGGCAGCCTCCAAGGCGCTCGGCGCCACGCTGAGCGTCTCCCGCTTTGCCCGCTTGAGGGTCGGAGAGCTGACTTCGTAGTGTCCGCCTTGAGGCGGACCGCGAAGCCCGACTAAAGCCGGACAGTACAGGGGACGATCTATAATCATCCCCGCCGTGACCGCCCCGCCTGGTGCAGCCTACAAACGCGTCCTTCTGAAACTCTCCGGCGAAGCGCTGATGGGATCAGAAGCTTACGGCGTCGATCCGGTGGTCGCGACCCAAATCGCCAAGGACGTCGCCGAGATCCAGGGGATGGGCGTCGAAACCGCGATCGTGATCGGCGGCGGAAACATCTTTCGCGGCGTCGCCGCAAGCGCTCGCGGGATGGATCGGGCGACCGCCGACTACATGGGCATGCTCGCGACGGTCATCAACGCACTCGCGCTGCAGGACGCCCTCGAACAGCAGGGCGTGAACACGCGCGTGGTCAGCTCGATCGAAATGCGAGCGGTGGCTGAGCCGTTCATTCGCCGCCGCGCGATTCGCCACCTCGAAAAGGGCCGCGTTGTCGTCTTCGGCGGCGGCACCGGCAACCCCTATTTCAGCACCGACACGGCAGCCGCCCTCCGGGCGATGGAAATCAAAGCCGAAGTCATCCTGAAAGGGACCAAGGTCGACGGCATCTACACCGCCGACCCCATGCTCGAGCCAACCGCCACGCGCTTCGATCACATCTCGTATCTCCAGGTCCTCGAGCAGGGCCTCAAAGTGATGGACGCGACCGCGATTTCGCTCTGTATGGACAACCGATTGCCGATTGTCGTTTTCAATCTGAGAACGCCGGGAAACATCAGGCGTGCGATCGCCGGCGAGCCCATAGGCTCCCTCGTCACCGCCTGAACTCGCAGCGCCGGAGCGCACTCATGGACGCGAACGATCTGAAAAGCCTCTACACGGAAGCGACGAAGCGGATGACCGTGGCCATCGAACACGTCAAGCACGAGTTGGCCGGCGTTCGCACCGGCCGCGCCTCGGTCACGATCCTCGACGGCATCCACGTCGAGGCGTACGGCTCCAGAATGCCGCTCAATCAGCTTGCCGGTCTGTCGGTGCCGGAACCCTCGCTGATCGTGGCGCAGCCGTTCGACCCCTCGCAGCTCAAAGCGATCGAAAAAGCGATCGGCGCGTCAGACCTGGGGCTCAACCCGGCGAACGACGGCAAGGTGATCCGGATTCCCATTCCTTCTCTCACCGAAGAGCGGCGGAAGGAGCTCTCCCGGCATGTCCACAAGCTGGCGGAGGAAGGGCGCAACACCGTTCGCAACGTCCGCCGGGATGCCAACGATCGCCTGAAGAAGCTGCTCAAGGATCACAAGATCTCTGAAGATGACGAGCGGAAGGGCCTCGACGAGGTCCAGAAGATCACCGACAACCACGTGCGGCTGATCGACGACACGCAGAAGAAAAAGGACGCCGACCTCCTGGGCAAGTAGTGTCCGCCTTCAGGCGGACCGTCTACAGCTCGATTTCGTCGAACGAGCGGACCACACCGGCAGGCAATGTTTCCGCCGGTTGATTGCCAGGCCGGACCGCGAGAAGCGTCTGACACCCCGCCGTCGCTGCGGCGTCAAGTTCTGCTGGCGCATCCGAGAGAAAGAGAATTCGCGAAGCCTCACATCCGATCGACGCCGCGATCGACCGATAGCTGGCCGCTGCGGTGCCGTGAGATCGCCGTAGGTCGTTGTCGAAAACAGCAGCTTCTGCGCGAACACACTGCCAGACGAATAGATCGCGACGTCGATTGTCGCAGCCCTCCAGCGCCGAAGCGCGGGAGGGACGTCGGCGAAGACCTCCCCCCTGAGCGTGCCGTCGCGATAACCCTCCGCCCAGATTTCACCCTGCAGGCGTTTGAGGCCCGGCGATTTCCGATCGCGATCCATCAGCCATTCGAGATAGCGCGCCGCCGCCGGAATGTCTGCGAGCGCCCAGGGGGGCGGCTCCTGCTGCGTCCTGGCGTCTTCCTGCCATTCGATACGTAGCGTCGCGAGCGCGTCGCGCATCTCGTCTTCGGCGGCGCGAGCTCTGAGGTAGGCATGCAACCTGGCGCGAGCGTACGGAAACAGCACCTCGTGCACGAACGCTATCGGCGTCGTCGTTCCCTCGATGTCGAGAAGGATCGCGGCGACGCCGTGAGCGTGAAGACGAAACGTCACGCGGGCATTGGCGGCGGAAAGTAAGCGGGCCCGAAACAGACCGGTTGAAAGCCGCGATCGACTCCGCTGTGGGTGTAATGCGGCGTCCAGCCCGCGACGTCCTGAAAGAGCCTGATCGCGCGAATCCGGCGGTCGCCGCACAGGTCGAACCAGTGATGGGTGCCGCGCCGCACTCGAATGAGATCTCCGGC
>WNFL01144245.1_pt1 | contig 12008 bp, 15 predicted proteins | sample 5400361 | NCBI WGS metagenome assembly WNFL01 (sample SAMN13153351, study PRJNA577476) | soil metagenome | isolation source: 40 cm soil on Douglas fir-dominated hillslope | place: USA:California | collected 2013-09-17
AGCTAATATATATAAGATAGCTTAGTTTAGCTTAATTTACTACCAATCCTGAGTTTCTCATTGACCGGTCATTCTCATTGAGTGGTGAAATACTGTAGATCACTGACAATAATTTCCGTCATGGCTTGATTGGCACCAGCCCCCAAACCCTGAATGGCTAAAAGGCAAGTCAAGTGCGTTAGTCTAGGAATGGAAATTCAAGGAATTCGCAGTGAACGCGCACTTCGACCGACTATCAACATGTTCATGCTGCTCGCTCCGCCACATAGTCCACTCCCAAGGAGGAAGAGGAAGAGGGAACTGAGGATGACTGGTTTTCTCCCAAAGATTGTAGCGAGCGAACCGGTCCATGGGAGAAAGGCGGTGGCGGCAAGATTGTATGAATTGATGACCCAAATAAAATCTTTGCCTTGAAGGTCGGCGACGATGGTTGGTAATGCCGTGGATACTATGAGCTATGTCGAGGAGTGCATCAATGAGTCGGCTCGAATGAGACAGGTGGTGGTAATGCTTACCGCGTCCAAGGCGCTAACAAACAGGGCGAGGCAGATTGCAAAGAAGACGAGCCAGAAAGCAGTTCCACGTTCATGAGCAGGTACAGCCGTGGAGATCGTTTCACTGTCGTCGTTCTTCTCGAGTTGCTTGTCGGTGGCAAGTGTGGCTGCATCGTCGACGTTAATGTTGGCACTCGACATTGTAATCCCTGGTCGGAACTTCGCTGAGTTGAGTATAGTTTGGATAGGTCCGGACCGGGCTTTATACAACTGGGAGGAATCCAAGCGCAGCGGTCTGCCGGAGGAACGCGCATACACCGGAAGAAAACACGTCACATACTTATACCAATCATTGCAGACATGTGCTCGGGCATTCATTGGGTGGCCGAAAATGTTGCTGCGTGCTGCGATTACCAATCACAAAATCATAATCGCACGTTTACGTACGTTTACGGGGTGTTCACGCACGGTACCGGCAATTTCTACTCGTTTGATTCGTCGCCTCAAATTCCGATTCGGACATTCTTTGGAGCCGCCCTTAAGGTTGGTATGCAACGCCGCATCGCCGTTGATAAGCATCGCCAGAAACGTGCGTTTGCCACCCTCATCGTTCACGGATTAAAAATCACAAAACTCCATTTCATTGAGCTTGCTGTTCAAGCGCCGGCTGCGAGTTGCTCGCAGTCCGATTCCGTCGAGCGCATCCATATCGGTAGTATTTGTGAGAAATAGGCATGCATCACCTGGTTCATTGGGAGGAGTGTGGAACGAAATCGACGTGGGAGTTTAGAAAGTAGTATAGGGGCTTCGACATGGGAGTTAGAAAATAGTGATAGGGGCCTCGAGAGAAAGACCTGAGGAGAGAGCTCAACCAATTGGCGTACGTACAATCTCACTCTCTTGATACCCATGCGATACCTCCGGTCTACGGTGATTGTCGTTCCAAAAATAAGCCCATCTTCAACCGGAAGGGCTATACCGGAAGGCCAGGGAGGCACCTCGTATTAACTTAAACTAGGGATTGAAGTCAATCGATGTTCATCAACCACATAATAAAAATTCCTTCGCACCAGCTCGCCATCGTCCATGCAAAGGGTCCGCTACGTGAGATACGCCCGTATTAAGATTCTTCCTGAAGTTCGTATCCTGCATACAAGCGCCCCGAGCACCCCTCGCAAGGCACCAAATGCACATCGTTCTCCATATCCCCTTCTCGCAGGACGTATTGGCTTCCACACCGACACGGGTACGTCCAGGTCGTTTCCCTATCACCTTCTACCTCATCCCACAGATCGATAGAAACAACTTGCGCTGACCAAGGAGTCGACTGCGCTCGTATTCCCGCATCAGTCGACGGTTTCCGGAGGTGCGAATCGTATTCTTCACGGCTCTTTGGGTTGAAAAGTGTTTCGTATGCCCTTTTGAGAAGATCTAGATCGATTCCAGGAGCTGACTTCGGGCTGGTGGCCTTGTCTGGATGATATTTGAGCAGGAGTCCACGATACCTCTGCTTGATCTCGACAAAAGTAGCCGTGTGCGATACCCCCAGTACTTTGTAGTAATTTGGCTCAAGATTGGCCGAGTGCATACGCGTCCAGGTTGATGAGGTTGTATTCTAAATCTGTTCTCATTCAGCCACGCCAGTCACGCCGGAGCTGAAGAAGGGATAATCTTGAACGTGAATAACAAAAAAATCAGAGGCAGGGAGATGCAACTATGGAACCACGCCAGTCGAATATATGCAGCCCGGTCAAGTTACCATCCTCAAGGCAACCATAAAAATGGGATACGTCTAGCAAGATTAAACGCTATGCTATAACTACATCTGTGGGCCCATGCCCATCTCTTCGGGTGTCAAGCTCGAGCTTTCGACCATGACGCCAACGCCAACCTTCGCCGATCCCTAAACCAATGAGAAGTCAGCGACGTTGGTACGAGCATATGGAAGGAGCACATGCCTTGAAGTGATCAATCTCTCCCGCAACCAAAAAGGCAAAGCTTGGTGCAAACCGCTGCTCAAGCAACGCGGACACTTTGCCTGTCGAGTCAAGCTGTGCACGGAACGCAGCCATCCTTAGCTCCCACTTAGCAGCAATGCTCGCCACTGCGTCCCTCTTCTGGGGCGTAGCAAGGAGTTGCAGCTCAGCGGCGACATCCAGCTTTTCGCTTAGTTTGTGCCAGTACGTGGCATTGACCATGCCCTGTGGTTGGATATTGGCAGTGGCAATCCAGTCCTGTCTTGTGCTGGTGTACTTGAGGATGTATGACGCGGTCAAATCCTCGCCGTCTGGAGTACGCTGCCATAGTGACTCGACGCCAAGTGCAATATTCCTTGATAACGATTGAAGGTATGAGCCGAAGTAAAGACCAGTTCCATCTACTGGTGAAGGATTGATGGCTTTTAGGTTGACCGAGTAGTCTGATCCAGTACAGTCTTGCTCCAGTTGGAACACAACTCGGTCAGGTTGACTTCCAAGCTAGCAAACAAAGGATCAGCATCGCAGAACAGACCTCAAATGTGACTAAAAGTTGACCTGTAGCTGAATCTTGCTCGCCAGATTTGGGGACCAAGATTGGTGGAAGCGCCCGCTCAAGTTTCCTTCATGGTCAATCATTCCTTGCATAAATGTCTATATAAGAGTTGGGGGGTCAGTACTTCGTATCTTAGATCTTGATCACCTAACCTTCGGGGACATGAATGCGGCGTTGAAGCTGTAGGTCGGATCTTGATTTTGCGATCCCAAAGCAAAGGAATGTGTTACGCTGAAAGTGGGGTTCAACGATAATGCTTTTGTGAGGTCGGCTCGTGCTCCATCGAACATGAAATTCGTGAGTTGGGTGGCTAGGGTGATTGTAAGCAATGACCGCGACCCAGAAGTAAAGGAGGACAAAGTTATGTGCTAACGACATCCCAACAAGAAAATTTATGAGCGCCAAGTGTGACTATAACTAAACAAGGCGCCATCGTGTTCCACTGAAGCCATGGCGGACGTATGCAGCACAACAGTTACTCAGGAGAGTGACCTGAGAGGAGCAAAAGAATGGGTCGTCGAGAGATCATCAACTGCTCTACTTTCTGGACGGCATTTTCCGTCCTCGTAAGTTTTTATCAACCTAGCGGCAACTCAGAGGCGCAAGCATAGACGGAACAGCACCAAGCTCAGCTGATACGCGCGCATACTAAAGATCCAGCTGCTACCAAATGCCCCAAGTCTCTAGGCTTTGGCAGGTCATGCTCGACGCATGACGCGCTGCGTGATTTCCACGTCTTCCTACAGGATATCACGCTCGGAACTCTGAAGAATACTTACTCTTAACATCCTTGGTAAGATTTTCCATTGTTCCAGGGCTAGGGAGACCCAAAGATGCTCGCCATTCCGCAAAGCGTGTGTAAAGACCGACAGCAGGGGCAAGGACGGGGTACGAGAGGATTTTGGAGGAGGTTGAAGGAGACGGTGTTACTGGTACATCGAGCGGGAACGACTTTTGAGGATACGGAACGGACATTACGGCGACCAGGTCCAAGTGCAAAAAAACCAAATTTCGCCGCTCGACTCCCGCGTGTCGGGCACTCGGAGAACGCGTTATTCACCTTTTAATCACGCATGCAAAGAGTTCTGGATACAACCTCAAATCTAGGAGATGACACACGTCCATTCGGAACTCTCGAGCGGTTTTCCATTGCACCGCGTATTCTCCAGTCCCCAACCTCATAGCTCGTCTCAATATGCCCAGTCACTTCACATGGAAACTGTTTATTGACCTCGTCCCACATTGGGGAATAGCATTTCAGTGTCGTTCGGCTGCGACAAGCTTATGTCGATGTTTCTTGTGTTTTCCCAACCCATCTTTCAAGATTCGCTCGTGGGGTTAGAAACGTTGGCAATATGGCCACCTCAAGGTTGAAGAATTGAGCCCAGCGGGCACGACGTGGACTAATAGGGGCGTAGGTTCATTCAAGCGAAGCATCCAGGAAATGATTCAACGGATTGTCTGTGGGAATTAGAGCTGAGTATCGAATTCACAGTGGTCAGGGGTCTTTGGAAACCTGGATAGAGAAATGAAGTGTCAATTCAGATACTCAAGACGCTACGGTAAAATGAGAAATGTTTCAATGTCGAGTTTGAGTTGCTGAAGGACGGGCATATGAGTAGTTACCCTTCGGAATTAACTGTTCCGACATACACTGCCTATGGACTTGATGCCCCTTTGGCATGATTGGTATGGCGTCCAAGCATAACCTTAACATTAGATTCTCCTTGGAAACTCAGCATAGAGGTGAGGTAGAGTATTGACAGTGGGCTGTCCAGAACCCTATCGGTAGAACGAACTGCAACACAATGAATAGGAGAGTCGCCGTGCGAGCTTCCTTTTGGAAGCTTTTCTTTGTGCCATTTTCAGGCCCTTAAAACTCCCAGCTACTGCTCGTACGACCTTCGATTTGTGATGATCCATGACGAGCCTTCATAACGAGATATAAGCTAGTAATTACTGGTTTCATAATGGCGTTTCCTTGTGTCCATAGAGATAAAACACAGTGTGCCCACCAGCGGATAGTCCTCGATCATCTCTTCTACACGACGGCTCATTCGGATGACCAACTTAATCTAGTACTACACAGTGCTACGCGCGAGTTTAGGGACAAGGGAGGTCACTTTATAAGGATTATATTACTCCCAGTATTCTTTGGTAAAGGTAGATGAGCAATTGTTGATCGCAAGCTTGATTTGTCCTCTGTTTGCACCTTCTTCAGGCGTTCCCATACAGCGTAGCCTCAAGTTTCTCTTGATGTTTCAGGGTTGCATTGGGTATATTATGGTGCCTCACTCTTCAACGCTTTGAATCTTTGGTGAATATTAATGCGATCGAGTATGTGGCTCTTGTGAAGAAGCTCCTCCATGAGAGTTGAATTGCAAGATGCCCACCCATAATACTGAAGATACAATAATGTACTTTGCCCCACTAAATCGCTAATAATCAAACAAGCGCAAGTCAAAAAAAGATCGCAACATGATAAACACAATGCATGTACTGGAAGAATCGACAGAGCTTAGTTGAAGGTAGCTATTGTCACATATCCTCCGACGTTGGATTCAGGAGCATTTACAGGAGCGTCAAGCAGGGCTGCATGGTGACAAGCACAACGTAATAGCTGTCCTTTGGATTACTATGCATGTAAGGGGGACATTTTATTCTTTATTCTGTCACTTGTCACGTGTTTTGGTCTGCGAAATTCCTCCATAACCTCAGACTGGAATGAGAACATGGAAAAGTAACAACTAGAGAGCCACTGAAGAGGTTGTTTCCACCTTGAGTACTATTTACGATAACGTGACTCATGCCTCAAGGGCCTTCTCTCTCAAAGTATGGGTGCCCAAAGTGGCCGTGCTTGCTCAGCTCTTTTGTCATCCAAACATTGGTTCGGTTCTGAGGTGACTACCTCAAACTCTTCTCATTGCTCCTTCAGTATGTCCCAAATAAGATCCAGAACAATCACCAAAACGCAGCGGAAGATCGATCGACATGAGTGGAAGGGGATCGAATGCATGTAGCACTCACTCCAGCGGGGTAGTGACACGGCCTTGTGGGTCCGGGCTGCAACCTATTGCGGATTCCAGTCACCGAAAAGCCTAAGTCGGGGTGGTGGGAGAGTCGACCACGACAATCAGGTTGCACTGTACACCACGTACCTGAAGTTCAGCGTCGGCTAGCGATGCCCCGAGACGCTGGACGGCGCGCACCCACGCACGTTTGCGGTGGTCAAAGCAAGTCCAGCTTGGTTCCAACGTCATGAAGTTTGGCCAAAAGATCAAGGCAAGCTGCGAAATATGCTCTAGAACGTCGTATATACCTACTCATCTTGTGTTTTCAGACAGATATCTACTCAGAATGGCGGGATTACTATCTCAATTACAACCAGCTCAAGAAAGTGCTCAAGGAAGGCACTCTTTACTCAAACTGGAACGCGCAGCGCGAGAAACAATTTCTGGATCTGCTTGAAAGCGAACTGGAAAAGATTCAAGGGTTCCAGCAATCAAAGGTTTGCAACGAGTCGCTCAGGTCGTGCTCCGACTGAGCGGGGAAATGACAGGCGACGGAGCTTGCTCGGCGTATTAAAGAAGCAGAAAACGAAGTAAGACACCTCGTGGACGATTACGACGCCGACTCCGAACCAGAGGATCACGATCACGACCTCGAGAGGAATCACGACCATGTCGGCGACGGAGGTTCGGATGACGATGATGAAGACGTCAGAGGGGACGAATCGGACACAGAGAGTATGGATGCTGTTGAGGAGCGGTGGAACGAGCTCGAGGTTCATGTCTCTCCTGCGGTCCTCGCCTATTCCTAATGGAATCCTGCAGGAACAAGTCGCAATCCTGGTTGCTGACGTACACGATCTCGCTCTATACACGAAGCTGAACTTCACTGGCTTTATCAAGATTGTCAAGGCAGGTGGTTCTGTAGAAGCTTGATTCGCGGACATCTGACATTCTTCCAGAAACACGATGTACGCGATTCGACACCGATACGGACCTCACTCTCATGGTTTCACAGAAACAAACCAGGCTCTCTTTAAAGACCACCTTCATCCACGACTATCTTGACAGACGGCCGTTCTACAAATATAACTGGGACTCTATCATCGTCAAGCTTTCCCGCCTGTATAACCTTGTACGGACTAGGGGGCACCCGGTTGAAGGTGACTCTAGCGCAGGTGGATCACAGAGCGCTTTCGTTCGTCAGACCACAAAGTACTGGGTACATCCCGACAATCTCGTTCAGTTGAAGCTCAATATCCTTCGTTATCTGCCCGTGCTTGGTATGTCCGTTCCTCTTTTCCCGAGGCTCTGGCGAATGACCCCCCCAGTTTTCAACCCCAATAAGGAATTTGAGATTTCCGACTCGGCTATCACCTCGATATATTTTGACAACGACGATTTGGAGCTCTACCTTGGACGCGTGGAGAAGACTGAAGGGGCTGAGGCAATCCGCCTTCGCTGGTATGGTGGTATGGGCGTCAATACCATCTTTGTGGAACGCAAGACGCATCGAGAAGATTGGACTGGCGAAAAGTCTGTCAAGGCTCGATTCCCAATCAAGGAGGACAAAGTCAATGCCTTCTTAAAGGGCGACTATACTATGGACGCTGAATTCGAAGCAGTGTTCCAGAAGGGCAAGAAGACTAGGCAAGAAGTGGATTCGATGATACAGTTGGCTAAGGAGGTTCAGTACACTATCCTGACTAGGAAATTGCGGCCCGGTGTGTCTTGAGTTTCTCCATATCCTGCCATCCAAATCTAAATCTCCACCAGTCGTGCGAACGTTCTATAACCGCACAGCCTTCCAACTTCCAGGGGACGCTCGCGTTCGTATCTCCCTTGATACTGAGCTCACCATGGTACGAGAAGACAATTGGGATGGCAAGTCACGATCGGGAGAAAACTGGCGACGTGTGGATGTCGGCATCAATCACCCCTTCGACCAATTACCTCCTGAAGACAAGCACCTCTTCCCTTATGGTGTGTTAGAGGTCAAACTACAGACCCAATTGGGCCAAGAACCCCCCCTCTGGGTCCGGCAATTAGTTTCCAGCCATTTAGTGGAGAGTGTGCCCAAGTTCAGGTACCCCTTGCCATCTCCCGTCTAATCTCAATCTGAACCCCTGCATAGCAAATTTATCCATGGCTGCGCTATACTCGTACCCAGTAGAGTCGACCTGATACCCTTCTGGTTACCTCAGAGTATGCGCTTTCCCTCATCTCGTCCTGACACTCACTTACCCGGGTTCCAGTGGAAACTGATATCCGCAAAGCCGATACTGGCAATGTCACAATCAGCCGTCCGACTCCCGCCACCTCTCATACGAACACCGACTCGACAACAACCCCTGAGAGTCACAGCCCTCTTGCACTGGGAAACCACTACACAGAACCTGTCTCAGAAGGAGAAGAGGATGAGGCCATGGCAATAGCCCTACCCATGTCTGAAAACACCGCAGCACGTGTCCCACTTGCTGCAGCGCTCGAAGCAATTGCCTGGAGAGAGCAGCAGCACCGAGAACGGGAGGTAGACATGGTGAAACAACGAAATGAAGGGCGCCTCAATGTCAATGAGGGTCTTCCCGAGGACGGCCAGGAAACGCATGAAGTCACCCCATTCCGCAGACGAGGTTCTCCGAAGGCACAAGAAAGCAGCAAAGGGACCAAGATACTCTCCATCGACCCCCTTACTCCTTCTGTGGAGTTCGATAGGCGCTTCAAGAAGAAACTAGGACGCCCTGGGCGAGGAAGCCGAAGCATCAGCCGTGACCCGAGTGCTGAGAGGCGGGAAGAAGAAGCAGGGGCTGCGTTCGCAGAGGCCTCTAGCAGGAACCAAGGAGGGGAGACGATATACACCAATGCCTTTTCCGCACAGGCCGGTAAGAGGATTGCCGTACCGGTGCGGGTCGAACCCAAAGTGTTCTTTGCACAGGAGCGAACATTCTTGGTGCGTTTCAATTGGCAGCGCATCGACTCCGTGTCACTGATGTCGATTTGATTAGAAATGGCTTCACTTCGGAGTCTTGCTCGGAACAGTCGCCACTACTCTCCTCAACTTCACCAATCCGGGAGATACCACTGCCCTTATTTGCGCAGGAGCTTTCGTTGCAGTTTCCCTTCTCGCTCTTGCTTATGCTGCGGGTATTTTCGTCCACCGCGCACTCAAACTCAGGAAGCGTGACGCAGATGCTCTCTACTATGATCCATACGGACCAACCATCTTATCCATTGCAGTCATGGCTGCTATGATTGTTAATTTGGTGTTCCATTGGGAGTCTGATACGTAAATAGGATTGTCTCAAATTTAACATTTTCATTGAGTCTGGAACCAAGGGCAAGGCGCCATTGGCAGATATGCAGCCAGTTATAAATGAGGCTCAAGGGCAAAATGAAGACTGGGTCAATAGTCTAGCAGAAGTACGAACAACCAAGATAGCGCACATCACATGTGAATAGATACGAACGGATTCTAGTCAGTCAATTCCACCCAGGTCGCAGGGTTGAGAATGGTGTCCTCGCAATCCGTCACGCGAGGAAACAACCCAAGGCGGTCTTCGATTCTCCGCATTCCTCTCTCCAAGGCCTCCTTATCTATATTTTGGTGCGCTCTCCAACTGCCCGTCCACGGTTTTTCTCCAGCGATCCCAGTACCAACCCAAAAGAATTCGCCCTCCACATTACGCATCACGCCTTCAGGCCGGTTCTTGAACGCCTGCTGCGTCGTCAATCGTACGAGGGCAGGGCCTTCCGGCAGGCCGGACTGCTGCCGGACTGTGGAATTTTCGAGCGTCACAGGTTTGCCGCCGAAACGACGAGTTAGACGTCCCATGCCGGATCCCTCTGGGATATGTGCCATATGTGCGGTCGTACTATGACCACAAGGGCATTGAATATCTGTAAGACATGGGTGCAAGGTGAGAGCTACGTCGAGTGCTAGCAGGTCTGGGAGCTTGGAGAAATGTTGAGACCACGACGACTGAGCGATGCAATTAGTGGAGTGCGACAGAGTATAATCTGTGAATGAGGGCTTACAATGGACCTCGCGTCACCGTCGACAAGAAGCGAGAGATGTAATAGTCGTGGACAACTCTCGCAAATACGTTGGAGACTGGAGGGGGACAATCAGGCGAACGAATTTGGGTCAATGAGAGGGCGTACGCGTCGTGTCTTATCTTCAAACCCATCAACGTTAAACTCTTTAAAGGGCGTTGGACGAGAAGATCAACAAGAGCAGGTGGACACCATGCATGTGTAGGATAGCCCTCATCAGAAAGCTTATAAAGCGGGGTATTGCATATGGAAAAGACTTGGAGATTGGGGCACTGTTCCAGAAAACGAACGAGCTCGGTGAATCCCGAAGACAAGTTGAGTGTATCGTGGGTGCTATAAATGTTACTATGGCTGAGGCCAGTGGACACATAGACGAAAGAGGTTAGATTCGGGAAGAGTGGTGCACCCGCATCTGGAAGGACATTTGGCGTCAACTGGAAGGGCGGATGAACAGAATGGTGAAACATGTCGGATAAGATTAAAGATTTTATACTACTGTTGTTTAACAGAAGGTCCCGGATATTGTGGAACGAGAAGGCACCAGAGTCTGTGATGGAAACCTGTGGAAAACGTTAGACATCTCTCATCATGGTACTTTCCAGTCAGGATACAGGTGGTGGAGAGCACAAGTCATGCTTCCTCACCTTCTCGAGGTGCTTGAGAGTCTGCATGACGGGGTCGGTAAGCACAATGCTCCCTGCAAAACCACCATCAAGCCACTAACCTGTAAGTGGTTGAAGAGTTGTTTGCATTCACCCTGCTCGGGTCTCTCCGCCTCGATGAAGTGGATACTTTGGAGCATCGGTAGCTTCTCGAGTCCATTCACGACTCGACTACTCTGGACGTCGTCATAAACTCCCCCAGTAAGAACGAGGTGTCGGATAGCGCTCATGTCATTGCCGAGTTTGTCCAGTAACGACCCCTCCGAAGGCGTCAACTCCAACCTTCTCAAAGATTGTCGCCCTAGCCTTGTAACAGCGGCCGCAATCTTGTCGGTGGCCAGTCTCGCTCCATCCTCTCCGACAATAGTCAGATTGCGAATCCGCCGTGTCGCGTTCAGCACCTTGGAGATGAGAGCCGCCTTGGTGGACCTAGCGACTTCCCACGCTGTAGTCTTGGCCGCAACGTTCTCTCCGTCCAAGTACCACTGGTCCTTGAGCGGGGGGTTCAAGAAAGACAAGTCAATAGTCATCTCCCGTGCGTAGTCGCCGAGGACGGGTTGGGCCGCGATATCTCGGAAAGTCTGTACGGGGAAGGATTCCGTCCCAGAGAAGAGGTATCGATACCTAAATGGCGGTCCGAACGACTTGGAAGTAGCACCGAGGTTGAGGATTGCAGTCTTCGGCAAGTAAGACACGATTTCTTCGAGCAGTTCTAGAGGCAGAGCAGAGAGACGGCACTCTGCGGGTAGACATTGTGGATCAGGAGTGTCTGAGGAGCCTGGAGAGGACAGGTTCGCGATGAGGTTGGCTACCGCTTGTGTCAGTCTTCCGAACTCAGTGTTCCATATACGGCTCGCTCACCCCATACGGTACACTGATCTACAGGGGAGGATCGAATTCGTTTTCTTCGTCGGATCATTGGGCTGCGGCGTCGAAAGTGGTCTGACACGGTGGATGTGGAAGCCTGGCGAGAGATTGCTGGATGTGGAATCGGAACCTTCTCAAATATAATAGAATCCTTCTGTTGATGATATAAGAATAATGAAGTTTCTTATGGGCGACTTTTGAGGCACAAATGGAGAGTGACTGAGAATGTGGTTGAGTTCAAGTTGACGACACACGGAGTCGGGTAAGGGAGACAAACAACACATAAATTGCAAGATAGTAAACTAGTTCCCAAGTCTAGCCAGCACATTCAAGAAGGCTGTGGGCTCAAGGATCTCCGTCCCGCCGTACGCGACCTTCCGTCCGCTCTTAGA
>WNFL01333575.1_pt1 | contig 12006 bp, 8 predicted proteins | sample 5400361 | NCBI WGS metagenome assembly WNFL01 (sample SAMN13153351, study PRJNA577476) | soil metagenome | isolation source: 40 cm soil on Douglas fir-dominated hillslope | place: USA:California | collected 2013-09-17
GACCGCATGATCGTCCTGCTGCCAGGCCCACCGCGCGAACTGAAACCTCTCTTTCGCGAACAAATCTTGCCGCGCTTGCTCCGTCGCGTCTCGAACGTGCGCATGTTCCATCGCGAATTGCGCGTGACCGGCTTGGGCGAGTCTCACGTCGACAGCCTCGCGGGTCCGGTTTACACCCGCTATCCCGAAGTGCAAACCACGGTCCTCGCCTCTCCCGGCGAAGTACAAATTCACCTTCGCATTTGGACCGAAGACGCCGTGCACGCCGAGTCCACCTTCGCCAACATCGAACGCGCGCTCGACCTCGCACTGACCGATCGCATCTTTTCCCGTGATGGTTCGCCGCTCGAGGTCGTTGTTGCCCACGAATTGCTCAAACAAAACTCCACCATCGCCGCCGCCGAAAGCTGCACCGGCGGACTTTTTGCCGAGCGCCTCACCACCATCGCCGGAAGCTCCGCCTATTTTCTCGGTGGCGTGGTCTGTTACAGCAACGAAATGAAAACAGCTTGGGCCGATGTACCGCCTGAACTGATCGCAACAAAAGGCGCGGTAAGCGCCGAGGTCGCCATCGCACTCGCCGAGGGCATCCGCCGCCGCGTCGGTAGCACCCTGGGAGTTGGCATCACCGGAATCGCCGGACCGGGCGGCGGCAGCGAAGAAAAGCCAGTCGGCACGGTTCATGTCGGACTCGCCAGCGCAGCTGGCGTCCGCGAACGCGCGCTTCGCCTTCCCGGTGATCGCGAAATGGTTCGCATGCAGGCTTCTCAAGCGGCGCTCGATATGGTCCGTGTGCATTTCCTGTACAACGGCCAGGCGCCTCCCAAGCGGGCTTGAGCGATGCGGCTCTTCGTGGCACTCTCGATTCCGCCTGAGGTCCGCCAGAATATCGCTTCGCTCGTCAGGAATCTTCGCCACACCGATGGCAAGCCGCGCTGGATCAATCCGCAAAATCTCCACATCACGCTCAAATTCATCGGCGAACTCGAATCAGAAAAAGTTCCGGCCATTTCTGATGCGCTTGCAACCAGCCACGCAGCGCACCTGCTTGCCATTGAATTTCGCAACGTCGGTTTCTTTCCAAATTCTCGCCGGCCCAGCGTCGCATGGATCGGAATTGAAGCTCCGCCAACCCTCGCTCTGCTGGCGGAGGAAGTGAATCGCGTGCTCGCTTCGATTGGCATCCCTCGCGAAGAAAAATCGTTCGTTCCTCATCTGACCATCGCCAGATTCAAGGAAGCTCGCCTTTCCCCAGCGTTGCAGGTCGAAATCGAAAAGTGCAAAGATCACAGCTTCGGCTCCTACACCGCCCGTGAAATTCACCTCGTCGAAAGCAAACTAAAGTCGTCAGGAGCGGAGTACACTACGCTGCGTTCGTTCCCATTCGAACCAAAGGAATCTCCGAGCTAAAACCGTGTTGCTCCCGATCAAAACGCTGCTGCTGTTTCCCCTCGCGTATCTGCTGGGCTCCATCCCGTTTGGCTTGCTCCTGGCCAAACTCTTTGGCGCCGCGGATGTCCGCACCACAGGCAGCGGCAATATCGGCGCAACCAACGTCGCTCGTGTCGCTGGCCCGTTGCCTGGCATTCTCACGTTGCTGCTGGACGCCTCCAAAGGCTGGCTCGCGGTCTGGCTGGCTAGCCGCATCACTCAGGCTGACGCAGCGGTCATGGTCTCTTGCGGATTCTTCGCGCTCGTTGGCCATTGCTTTCCCATTTGGCTGCGCTTTCGTGGCGGCAAAGGCGTCGCCACCGCCGCCGGAATTTTCGCCGCGCTGTGTCCCGAAGCGTTGCTGGCAGCGTTGATTCTCTTTGCCGTGGTCGTCTGGTTCTGGCGATTCGTCTCGCTTGGTTCACTGGCAGCAGCCGCAAGCATTCCTTTGCTTGTGTATTTGCTCTGGGCGCCGCATTTTGCCCCGCCGCCAATCGTGGATATCGGTACCATCGCCATCGCGGCCCTGGTGATTTATCAGCACCGCGGAAATATCGGCAGGCTGGCTCAAGGCGAAGAGCCAAAATTCTCACTCAGCAAAAAACAGGACCAGGCGTGAAAAAAATCGCGATTCTCGGCGCAGGCGGCTGGGGCTCCGCACTCGCCATTGTCCTCACCCACAGCCGCCAGCCTCACAAGATCTCTTTGTGGGCGCACGATCCCGAATTGGCAGAATCGCTCTGCCGCGAACGCGAAAATCTCACCTACCTCCCCGGCTGCAAACTCCCCGAGCAAATTGAAGTGACCAACAACTTGTCCGCAGCGATGGATTCGTCGCAAATCATCATTGGCGCGGTTCCCTCCGCATACGCGCGAAAAGTTTACGGGCTCGCCAGATCGTTCTGGAATCGCGAAATGATTGTCGTCAGCGCAACCAAAGGACTCGAGCCAATCACTCACGCCCGAATGAGTGAAGTCATTCTCGATGTTCTGGGCGACGACGCTGCCGCTCGTGTTGCGGTCTTGTCCGGCCCATCGTTTGCCGCAGAAGTCGCTCGTGGCGAACCCACCGCCGTCGTGGTTGCTGGCCGCCCGGTGCTCGAACTCACCCGCGTCGCCGGCCGCCATTACACCGACCCCGCTGGTGAAGTCCAATCGGAATTTTCCGGCCCCGCGTTTCGCCTGTACTCCAACAACGACGTGCTGGGCGTCGAGCTTGCCGGCGCCATGAAGAACGTCATCGCCATCGCCGCCGGAGTTTGCAATGGCCTCGGCCTCGGTGCAAATTCTCTTGCCGCCCTGATCACCCGCGGACTCGCGGAAATGACCCGCCTCGCCGCAAAACTTGGCGCCAAGCCCCAAACCATGAGCGGCCTCGCGGGACTTGGCGACCTGGTCCTCACCTGCAACGGCGCTCTCAGCCGCAATCGCCACATCGGCATCGAACTCGGCAAAGGCCGCGCGCTCCAGGAAATTCTCACCGAAATGAAAATGGTTGCCGAAGGCGTTGGAACCACCGCCGCCCTCCTCGATCTCGCGACTGAAGCCAGCGTCGAACTGCCCATCACCGAACAAGTCAACGCCATCCTCAATGAAGGCAAGTCTCCCGCCGCCGCAATTCGCGACATCATGGAACGCCCTTCCAAACGCGAATAGACCTGTACCACCGGACAGGCGCGTAAAGGTCAATGTCCATTCCGCACTTTCGTTCTCAGGGACAGGCCAATCCGCGGCCGCAATCGCTAGAATTACGCTTGGAATATGACCGAGACCTTCAGCTCGCTCCTCGACAGGTTGCGCTCCGGACGTGTGCGCATTCTCTGGCTGGTATTGGGCGCGATGCTGCTGGTGAGCGCGCTCCCGCTGATTCTTTATCACCGCCAGGTTTTGAAGTTGAGCCAGGACAAACTGGTGGACACCGAGCGCGTCCAGCAGACCGAACTCACTCGCTCCCTCGCGCAGGAACTCCAGCAATACGAATCCAACGTTACCCAGCAGCTGATGAGCGAGCGCCAGATTCTCGTTCTCACCGGCGCCATCCAGGACGTCGAAGACCCCGCATCCGAACCGAAGGTCACCCGCCTTCTGGAGAATTCCGTCGAAAGCAATCCTTCGACATTTCTGTATCTGACCGCCGTCGGAAAATCCGGCAAGGGCACTAGCGCCTCCCAAGGGAATTTCCGCGCGGAAAAAGATCCCTTCGTCAGCAAAGCCCTGCAGCGCGCGTTCATCACTTGCGTGCAGTCGCCGCAGCTCGGCTCGGTCAAATTTCGCAGCGATCCTCTGGCCCTCGAACCTGATAATCAGCCGGCCTTCGTCATTGCCATTCCGCTGAACGTCGATCAGCAATTCACTGGAATGATCGCGGCAGTGGTCTCGCTGAATCCGATTCTTCATCGCCTGAAAGACGCCAGCGTCCGCGGCCGCAGTGTTTTCGTGGTTGACCATCAGGGCCACATCGTCGCCCATCACGACACCGGCAAATTCACTCCGGGCGAAGATGTCAGCGCCAACTCTCCGGTGGTGGCGCGCGTGCGTTCGCTTCCTCAGGAATTGCGCAGCACCGAAACCATGCATTTCGTTGAAACTGAAAATAATCGCCATACCGAAATGATCGGTACCTACAGCACTTTTCCAGAAGTGAACTGGGCGGTGATCGCTCAGCGCAGTCTCTCCGAAGCTCGCGCCGACGCTGGCGTCACCGAATTGAATCGCCAGGCCCTGACTTTCGTCAGTATGGTCGTCCTCATCGCCATTGTCGTCGGATACCTGTTTGCCGTCGCCATCAGCCAGCCCATTCGTGGACTCGCTGCTTCCACTCGCGCCATCAGCCGCGGTGAATTTCATCAGCGCACCAAGGTTCGCGGCGCTTCCGAAATCAGTGAACTAGCCGAAAATTTCAACAAGATGGCAGGCGACATCGAAGAGTACATCGAAAAACTCAAGGAAGCCGCCGAAGCCAATCGCGAACTTTTCCTTGGCTCCATCCGCATGCTCGCAGCCGCCATCGACGAAAAGGATCCTTACACCCGAGGCCATTCTGGCCGCGTCGCGAAATATTCCACGCTGATTGGCCGCGAACTCGGCCTCTCCGACGTGGAACTCGACAAGCTTCGCATTGCCGCGCTCTTGCACGACGTCGGAAAAATCGGCGTCGATGACCGCGTTCTGAAAAAGCCCGGTGCTCTCACTCCGGAAGAATTCGAACTGATGAAGCAGCACACCGTCAAGGGCGCCAACATCATGCGCCCGGTTTCTCAATTGAAGGAAATGCTCCCTGGCATCGAGCTTCATCACGAACATATGGACGGCCGCGGCTATCCTTACGGCCTTACCGCGCCAAAAATTCCGATGATGGCCCGCATCATCGCCGTCGCGGACACTCTCGACGCTATGACCACTCATCGTCCGTATCAGACCGCAATGGAACTTGAATTCGCTTTACAGCGCATCAAATCATTGGCGGGCGCTAAGTTTGACACCGTCGTTGTCACTGCTCTCGACGCCTCGGTCACTAGCGGCAAACTCCGCATGTCCGCAGTCGAAGTTCAAGTCTAATCGAGCCTCCCGAGCTCACGTAGTTCGAACGCTTGTGAATCGCTTATAGGGGCGCATGCTGTGCCCTAGCTGTGCCCTCGCTTTGCCCGAGCGTTCAGTGCAAAGCGCCTTTGCTGCGGCAAAATCGGCCGACTCGTCGGTCTGTTACACTCTTAATTGCGCATGATTTCACTGTTTGGCAAACCCGAAAAGGTGGAAAAGGCTGAGCGGTCGCTGCTCGAACGCCTCAAAGCCTCTGTTACCAAGACCAGGGCCGCGCTCGCCGAAACCGTCGACAACATTTTCCTCGGCGAAAAGCAGATCGATCCTGCCGCGCTCAAGCATCTCGAAACTGCCTTGCTCTCCGCCGATCTCGGCGTCAAAACCACCCGCGAAATTCTGGACTCGGTAAAAGAAAAACTCGATCGCAACGCGCTCTCCGACACCGCTCAACTCAAACGCGAAATCAAATCGCACGTTACCCGCATCCTGCAATCTCCAAACGGCACCCAAAGAGTTCTCGGCGCTTCAAACGGCATTAACGAACCTCGCGTCATCTTCATCGTCGGCGTCAACGGCGCCGGAAAAACCACCAGCATCGGCAAGCTCGCCAATCGTCTGCGCCAGCAAAATCTCAATGTCGTCTTGTGTGCCGCCGACACTTTTCGCGCCGCCGCCATCGAGCAACTTGAAATATGGGCGCATCGCAACGGCATCGAAGTCATCAAACAGAAATCCGGCTCCGATCCCGCCGCTGTCGTGTTCGACGCCATGGCCGCCGCGAAGGCCCGCAACGCCGACGTGGTCCTCGTCGACACTGCCGGCCGCTTGCACACCAAATCCAATTTGATGGCCGAACTCGAGAAAATGAAGCGCACCGCTGGCAAAGTCATTCCCGGCGCGCCGCACGACGTGCTCCTCGTCATGGACGCCACCACCGGACAGAACGGCCTCTCGCAAGCGCGCGAATTCACCGGCGCGGTTGGCGTCACCGGAATCATCCTCACCAAACTCGATGGCACCGCCAAAGGCGGCATCGTCGTCGCCATCTCCCGCGAACTCGGCCTGCCCATTCGTTTCGTCGGCACCGGCGAACAAATCAACGACATGGTTCCTTTCGACGCCGAAATCTACGCCAATTCTCTCTTCGATTAGTCATGGAACTCGTCTTATGTGGAGCGCGGCGACTTGCCGCCGCTTTTCGGTAATCGGATTCACCGTATTTTCAGCCGCGGGAGCTCTGCTCCCGCCGTCACCGCCCCGTCCGCAGCCGCCACACAATTTGTCTTCTTCCGTCGCCTTCATTACGCTATTCAATCTCATCCGATGAACGAACACGACATCCGCTTCATGCAGCGCGCGCTCGAACTCGCGCGCAAAGGTGTTGGCCTCGCCAGCCCCAATCCCACCGTTGGCTGCGTCATTGTTCATGACCGAACCATCGTCGGCGAAGGCTTCCATCAATACGATTGGCGCGACCACGCCGAAATCATCGCACTGAAAACCGCCGGCGAAAAATCCCGCGGCGCTACCGCTTACGTCACACTCGAGCCGTGCAACTTCACGGGACGCACTGGGCCGTGCACACAAGCACTTCTGAAGTCAGGCATCGCTCGGGTAGTCGGCGCAACTCACGATCCCAATCCCAACGTCGCCGGCCGCGGCTTCGAAGCGCTGCGCGCCGCAAACGTGACAGTCGATACCGGAGTCTGCGAATCCGAAGCGCGCCAACTCAATCGCGGCTTCGCCTGCTGGATCCGCACTGGCCGCCCGTTCGTCACGCTCAAGTCCGCGTTGACCCTCGACGGCCAACTCGCTCTCGCCAATCAAGGAAAGTCCGAGCAGCGCGAATGGATCACCTCCGAGGAATCTCGCGCCGAAGTCCACAAACTTCGCCATGCCTCCGACGCGTTGCTCACTGGCATCGGCACCATCCTCGCTGACGATCCACTGCTCAACGATCGCAGCGGCTTGCCTCGCCGTCGTCGCCTTCTCCGCGTTATTCTCGATTCAAAGCTGCGACTCTCCGCAAAGTCCCGCGTCGTAAAATCCGCCGACGAAGATGTCCTCGTCTTTACTGCCGCCCCTCTAAAATCTCCCAAAGCACGAAAATTGCAGGATGCCCACGTCGAGCTGATCCGAGTCTCTTCGAAACGCGGCCAGCTCGACCTAAAATCCATCCTGCATGAACTCGGCCAGCGTCAAACCTTAAATGTCCTTCTGGAAGCCGGCCCTCGCCTGAACGGCGCCGCGCTCACAGCCAGTCTCGTCGATCGCCTCTTTCTCGTTTACGCGCCCAAGCTGGTCGGCCACTGCAGAGTCCCATTCGCAACGGGCGCAGCCCTGCCCGCGCTGCACTTCCGCGAAAAACAATTTCACGAATTCGGCCCGGACTTCGCCGTCGATGCCTTGCTTCACGACCATTTCGACTCATGATTCACTTGTGCACAGCGGTTGTACGCTGTCATTCCGGGCGGAGCGAGGAATCTGCTCAGAATAGCCATGGTCTCAGGCGGTAGAACTGCTACTCTCTCTCTTTCAGCCGCGGCGGAACTGCGCTAAACTTTACTGGAAATAGATAATCTCTCTATCCCTTTCAACTCTTCACGATCCCGAGGTACTTAGTATGTGCGCCACAGCAATCTCCGACGTCCGCGTCCCCCACTTCATCGCCGGTGAATGGGTCAACTCCAAATCCACCGAATGGCAGGAGCTGATCACCCCCGCCACCCACGCCTCTCTTGGAAAAGTTCCTCTCGCCGATGTCGCCGAAGTGAACGCCGCAGTCGAAGCTGCCGCAGCCGCGTTCCCCGATTGGCGCCGCACTCCGCCCGAAGACCGCATCCAGCCGCTCTTCAAATTGAAAATGCTGCTCGAAGAACACCTCGACGAGCTGAGCCGCCTGATCACCATCGAAAACGGAAAAACTTTCACCGAAGCCAAAGCCGAATTCCGTCGCGCCATCGAGAATGTCGAAGTGGCCTGCGGCATTCCGATGATGATGCAGGGTTACAACCTGGAAGATGTCGCGCGCGGCATCGACGAAATGATGATTCGCCAGCCGATGGGCGTCGTCGCAGCGATCACTCCCTTCAATTTTCCCGGCATGATTCCCTTCTGGTTTTTGCCCTACGCTATCGCCACCGGCAACACGTTCGTTTTAAAGCAGAGCGAGCGCGTTCCGCTCACCATGCAGCGCGTATACGAATTGCTGCAAAAAACCGGCCTTCCCAAAGGTGTCGTAAATCTGGTCCACGGCGGAAAGGCTGCGGTGGACACGCTGCTCGATCACCCGAAAATTCGCGCCATCAGCTTTGTCGGCTCTACGCCAGTCGCGAAATATATCTACGCTCGCGCCGCGGCCAGCGGCAAACGCGCACAATGCCAAGGTGGCGCAAAAAATCCGGTCATCGTACTTCCTGACGCCGATATGCCCATGGCCACGCAAATCATCAGCGACAGCGCGTTCGGCTGCGCCGGCCAGCGCTGCCTTGCGGTCAGCGTTGCCGTCGCCATCGGTGACGCGCAAAAAAACTTCCGCGATTCCATCGCGGACGCCGCCTCCAAACTGCGCGTCGGCTTCGGTCTCGAAGAAGGCGTGCAAATGGGCCCGGTCATCACTCCGCAAAGCAAAACTCGCATTGAATCGCTGATTGACGAAGGTGAAAAAGCCGGCGCAAGAGTTCTGGTCGATGGCCGGAACGCCAAAGTTCCCGGCTACGAATCCGGCAATTTCGTGAAGCCCACCATCCTCGACAGCGTTCCTGCTGACAGCGAACTGGCTCACACCGAAATTTTCGGTCCGGTGCTCAGCCTGGTTCACGCAAAGGATTTGGATGAGGCGATGAATTTTCTGGAAAAGAATCCTTTCGGCAATCAGGCGTCGCTCTTTTTCGGCAATCAGGCGTCGCTCTTCACTTCCAGCGGTTCCGCCGCGCGCCGTTTCCGATACGAAGCTCCCGCCGGAAACATTGGCATCAACATCGGCGTCGCCGCGCCGATGGCCTATTTCCCCTTCAGCGGGTGGAAAGACAGCTTCTTCGGCGATATGCACGGCCAGGGCCGCGACGCCATCGAGTTCTACACCGACAAAAAAGTTGTCGTCGAACGCTGGGCCAAAGACCACTCCCGCAAATTCTGATCGTGCCTTTGTAGTGGCCGGTCTTTAGACCGGTGCTTTTGGAGCGCGAGCCCAGCTGCCGCATGCAGGACGTAAACGCAGCGGCTTGTTTCGTTCCTCCTTTACTTCATCTTTCTCCATCTTGGTTTTTTCGCCGCGCCCGTCATTCCGAGCGAAGCGAGGAATCTCTCTGGTCTCCGGTCTCTGCTTCAACTCACCCAATCCAAAAACTTGTACCAAGCCCCCGCAAACGGCAAAAACCACGGCTTCCCGTTGTACATCCCCAACGGCGCTCCCGGAAATGGAATCCCCGCAAACGGATTCTCATCGCGCCCGGTCAAAATCGCCATCGCGATTTTCTGCCCCAGCAGTGTCGCCATCGCCACTCCGTGCCCCGCGTATCCCACCGAAAAATACATCCCCTCCATCTTTCCGGCGTGTGGCATGATGTCGAACGCAAAATCCAGTGTCCCACCCCACACATATTCCACTTTCGTCTCGCGCAACTGCGGATACACGTCAATCATTCCTTCTCGCAAAATCCGCGCACTTTCCCTCACCGTATTTTCATTCTCCGGGAAAAATGCCGCGCGCCCGCCAAACAACATTCTGCGATCCGGCGTCAGCCGGTAGTAATACAAAAAGTTTTTTGAATCATAGATCATCCGGTTGCGTGGGCTAACCTCGTGCGCAACGACTTCCGGCAGCACTTCGGTCACAATAATGAACGACCCGATCGGAATCAGCTTCTTCTGCAGCGACCTCGTAATCCCACTGGTATAGCCGCTGGTTGCGATCAACACATCGCGCGCCTGCAAAACTCCGCGCGAAGTCGTCACTTTCCAACCCGCCCCGCCGTTTTGCGTTCCGCGCTGCAGCGCCATCACTCGCGTCTTTTCGTGAACCTCCGCTCCCGCTCGTGCCGCCGCACCACCTAGTCCCGCAACATAACGCGCCGGATTCACCCCGGCGCTCCCATCATCCACCATTCCGCCATGATAGATCGGCGAGCCAATCTCGCTCGCCAAGTCCGCTTTCTCCACAATTCGAAGCGTGTGCCCGAATTCCCGCTCAATCGTTTCCGCGCCGCGCCGGAAATCTTCAAAATGTTTAGCCTTACACGCAACTTCCAGATGCCCGCATCGCGAAAAATTGCATTCAATATTTTCTTCGCGTACCACCGCTTCCACGCAATCAATCGATTCCAGCGAAGCCGCATACATCCGTTTAGTCGCCTCGCGCCCATACATCGCAACCAGCTTCGTCGTCCCCAGTTTCAGCCCGCTCAACACCATTCCGCCGTTGCGGCAGCTCGCGCCCCAGCCAACATTCTCTGCTTCCAGCACCGCCACGCGTGCGCCGCCTTTCGCCAGCGTCCGCGCAGCCGAAAGGCCCGTAAATCCCGCACCAATCACCGCCACATCCACCGATTGCGGCAAATCGCGCACCGGAATCTGCGGCGCCTCCACCGTCGTCAACCAAAAATTCTTCTCAGCAATCGTCATGCTGTCTACGTGACCTCTGTACTCTTCACTGTGTGTCCTCTGTCTTAAGTCTTTTCTTTGTTGTCTTTCAACCTACAACCGCTATACGCTCGCGCCGCCGAATCCGAATTCGCGATGGTGATATTTCCAAACGGCTTGCGCCCAATCACATTCGATCGCGGTCCCGGCGGCAAATCACGATCCGAATACCAGTCGTATTCGTACGCATAACCGTGCGCCCACCGATTCACGGTAATCGCTTCAATATCGCGGGCCGTGTCGAATCCAGCCTCGCCCAGCATCCGCTGCAATTGCTCGCGAATGTTTCGCTCAATTGTTTCGAACTTCGTGCTCAGCAGCTCATATCGCCCCGCGCGATATTGATCGCGCCGCGGCGCTCCTGGACTGCACGGCGTCCTCAACATGAATAGCACCGCCGGCTCTTCCGGCTTGCTTGCAAAGTTGTATGACCCGACGCTCACCGGAAAATCCAGCGCCGTGTACAGGTGATACGCTCCGGGCGCCATGATCTGGTGAATTCCCAATTTCTGAAAGGCTTCCCAGTTTCGAATCGCCACATGGGTGTAAAGAAATGGCGCCTTCACGCAATACTTCAGCGCCTTCTTCTGCGCCTCCGGCAGTTCCGGACACAAATACGGCACCATGGCGTTGTAACAAGCCAGCACGCAATGTTTCGCCGATACCTGTTTCAGCTTCCCTTCGCGCACATACGCCACACTCACACCGGGCACCGATCCCGCCGCATGGCTTTGCCGCGCGTTAACTACGGTGCTGCCCAGCCGTATGCGCGCCGCACTTCCAGCGGCGTCTAGCTTGCTGTAATCCGCTTTCGCCGTAACCACATCTTCCATAGTGTTCCCCGGGATGGTCCCGGGAATCAGTTCGCGCACCAGCAATCGCGCCACCGTCGCGTTTCCATCCGGAAAATGAAAAATATATGGCTCTTCTTTTTGCAACGGATCCAGCCCCAGCCCGTCGAATCCCGGATACGTAAACGAACCGTAGTCATCCGAATTCAGGTGACACCCGAGCGCCGAAATCGCTTCCGTGCCCACCGCAAAAAGATCGTGCGACCACTTCTCAAAAAACGGCAACGATTCCGGCAGCGTCCCACAATACTTGGTCAAATATTCCGAATAGCTGATGGATTTCAGCAGCGTGATTTTCTGCGCCTTGCTTTTTCCCGCGAGATAATCCTTTTTCTCCGTGTACAGCCGCGCGATGTCTTTCTGAACCGCGGGAGTCAGCGGAGTCTTCAGCAGGAATTCCGCCCACGGCGCCGTTCCCATTCCGCTTACCAGCTTGTCCTCGCCAAAAGTCTCCTTATCGAAAAAACAGCCTGTGCCAAGATTCGCATACAGCTTCTGGTTGTATGCCTTGTAGAACTTCTGCACATCAATTCCAAGTTCCGCT
>WNFL01378807.1_pt1 | contig 12006 bp, 10 predicted proteins | sample 5400361 | NCBI WGS metagenome assembly WNFL01 (sample SAMN13153351, study PRJNA577476) | soil metagenome | isolation source: 40 cm soil on Douglas fir-dominated hillslope | place: USA:California | collected 2013-09-17
CTCGAGAATAGCGAGCCGGCGGATACCACCGTCGGCTGCCAATTTCTGTCCGAGCACCGTGCCGGGCGTCGGTGACGTTACGAGGTCGCCAACGGGCTTTACCGACTGAATCCAACTTCCCACACGTTTCGATAGAGTGGTTGCAAATACCGGTTCGCCCTGTCGCGGCACGAGAAGGACACCGTCGGCCCAATAGGGCGAGAATGCGGTGAGATAGGAGACGGCGCCCGAGCGGACGAAATTCGTGTACAGAAGGATCGCATCCTGGCCGGCAGACGTCATCGCGCTCTGCAGTCGCTGAATGCGTTGTTTCAATATCCCGATCGGTACCTCGTCCGCATCCCACGCCATCAGCCCGCGTCGCATGGCTTCACTCCTCGGTGCGGCTTTCGAAGCAAATGAAATCGGGACGCACTCAGCATTTTCCTCTCCTGCGTGCGGCGGAGGTAATGAGCGAAACGAACCGGAGGGGAGCCTTTACGCACATCGGATGGAAGATCGCTTTAATTGGCCTGAACGCTAAACAATTCACGCGGTGTCTTTGTCAGCACGTCGGCTCCATGTGCAGTGACGATCACGGCATCGCCCAGGACCATGTATCCGACGTCCGGATGATAGGTGTTGGGATGAACGATCATTGTCATGCCGGCTTCGATCGGGGTCGTCACGGTTTCTAGGATGTGCGGCTTGGTGTCGACAAAAAGCCCAAGGCCGTGACCGCGAACCCTGGTATAGGCATCGGTCACATAATCGCCGAGGCCGTGGCGCCGGAATATCTCGTTCTCTGCGCGCGCGATGTCCGCCGCCGTGACGCCAGGTTTGACGGCGGCAATGCCCGCCTCCAGCGCATCGCGATAGACCAGAAAGGCCGCGCCCTGTTCGTTGCTCGCTTCCCCGAGAACCAGCGTCCGGCAGATCTGCAGATAATATCCGTTGATGCAGGGCGTGAGCTCCGTCGTGACGAGGTCGCCCCGCTTCAGCCTTTTGCCCATCGGCGGCGCCATCCCGCGCACCTCCTTGCCGCCGACACCGATGATCATGAAATTGTCGTCGACGCCGCGCGACCGGAAGAAGGCTTCGACTTCTGCGACCAATTCGTAATCGGCCCGCCCCGCCCGCGCCGCATCCCGGAAAACTTGATAACCCTCATCGGCTAGGTGCGCCGCCTGGCGCATGGCCGTGATTTCGCAATCGAGCTTCTTCATCAGCAGACGGTCCATCATGGCCGTGCGGTCGCTGATGCCCAAATCCTTCGAACGCGCCGCAAGGCGTTGAGGTATTAGCCGCTTCGGCGAAGTGCCGATCCGCGAATTTCCGGCGCGTTCGAGAAGCGCCTCCATATCCGCAAGCATCGCCGGAGCGTAGACACTTTCGATGCCGGGAGTTTCGACGGCAGCACGTTCGGCTTCCAGCGGACTATCGAGGAACAACGTCGTGTTGCCGTCGCGGCGGATGACCGCGAGGCCTTCGCCTTCCAGAATGCCATAGTCCGTCGCATAGCGCAGGTAGTCGCCCTGCCAGGCATTGCCGTACACAATGAGGAGATCCACGCCTTCTTCCGCCATCGCTTCGGCGAGTCGGTTTCGGCGCGCCTCCGCAATGAGAGCGGTGTTCATGTGCGGCCTCCGGAATATGCTGCCGCTCCCGACGGCGAGACGAAGCCTTCGGCAAGATCGCGCTCGATATCTTGCGGGTTTCGTTCCGACGGATCGCCATAGCCGCCGCCGCCTGCGGTCAGAAAGGTTACGCGGTCACCCGCCTGAAGCTCGATCTCCGTCTCCTTATTGACCGTGGTTTCCTGCCCGTTGCTCCGCGTGATGATAGCGAGGTTGAAGGCCCCTTCGCCGCCGCCGTGAAGCCCCCACGGCGGATCGGTCGTGCGCTCCAAATTGATGTTCACTTTGCATTTCTGCAGACAGCGATAGGTCAGCACGACACCCAGTCCCCCGCGGTAGCGTCCCACTCCTCCGCTGTCCGGGCGAAGAGCGTGCTGTTCGATCAGGAATGGATATTTGATCTCCTGCAATTCGATCGGCGTATTGCGGACGTCCCCCTGGCAGATCGAGACGCTGGCGGATTCGCCATCCTCGTTCGGGCGTCCACCCCAACCACCGCCGAAGATATTCAAGAGCAGGAATCGACTGCCATCGTTCTCGCGGAAACCGAAAAAGGAGCAGCCGCCCATGTCGCCTTTGTGCGCGGCCGGCACCGAATTGGGTATCGCGGGCGCCAGGGCTTTCAGGATCGTATCGATGACGGTAGGAAGCGCGATACTCCAGAGGCCCAATGCTGCCGGCGGCTTGGCGCTCAGCATCGTGCCCTCAGGCAGGATGACCTCAAGCGGGCGAAAGCACCCTTCGTCGACGTCCAGATCCGGTGAGGTCAGCGCTTTGAAGGCGACGCGCGCGGCAGCGATTCCGCCTGAGCGTCCGGAATTCAACGGGCTCGCGACTTGCGGGTTCATCTCGCTGAAGTCGACAATCATGGAGGAGCCTTTGACGATGACTTTGACCTTGATCCGCAGCCTTTTGTTGAGATTGCGGCCGTCATTGTCGAGGAAGCTTTCCGCTTCATATGTGCCGTCCGGAATGGTTTCGACCACGCGACGGGCCGCTGCTTCAGCCTGATCCCAGACGACCGCGACACAGTCTTCCACTGTTTCGCGTCCGTAGCGGCGCAACAATTCGGCATAACGCTGCGCGCCGACCTGGCATGCAGCGACCTGGGCTCTCAGGTCGCCAAGGCTCGCATCGGGATAGCGGATATTATCGCGCAAGATCTGCCAGAGCGTCTCATTGCGCTTTCCTGCCTCATATATCTTGAGCGAGCGGAGCTGCAGACCTTCTCCGTAGATTTCCGTGGTGGCGCTTGAGCCGAAACCCTGACGCATGCCGCCAATGTCAACCCAATGGGCGCGATTGGCCGCAAACCCCACCAATTCTCCATTGTGGAAGCAAGGCGCATAAATCACGACATTGTTCAGATGCTGACCGCATACCCCGCCATGGTTCATCACCACAATGTCGCCGGGCTGAAAGCCATCCAGACCATAGCGGCGGATGCCGTCTTCCACCGCCGGACCAAGATCGGCGAGGAAGATCGGCAGACCACCGCGGTTCTGCGAAATCATGCGGCCCTTCGCGTCCAGCAGGCCGCAGCAATAATCACGCACTTCATAGATCATCATGTTGTAGGCGGATTTGGCGAGCACGTTCGCCATCTCGTCCGCGTAGGCGACAACGGCATTGCGCACGACTTCGACGGTGATGGGATGGGCTTTGGTCACGCGCGCCGCTCCTGGCCGATGCTGATGGTCAGATGTCCCGCCGCGGTGACGCAAGCCATGTCACCGGGATGGATAAGAGTGGTCGCGTTGGGTTCTTCGATAATGGCGGGGCCCGCGATCGTCGTGCCGGCCGGCAAGGACGGCCGCCACAGGATTCGCGTCTTCAGCGGCCGGTTCGGATCGTCGAATACAACATTCCGCGTCGACTCTTCGATGGCGCCCTCGGCCTGCCAGGGTTCATTCAGCCAGCGCTCGGCCAAATTGTCTTCGCGCGTTGCGGTGACGACGAGGCGGAGGCTGACGATTTCCATGGACTCGTCGGGCGCGGACTGGCTGTAGCGTTTCGCGTGCTCGGCGTGGAATAGTCTGCGCAAAGGCCCAAGCTCGCCCGTCAGCCATCCGGGGCCGCTCACCGGTATGGGAATGGTGTGCTCCTGACCGACATAACGCAAATTCGCATAGAACGCGAAATCGGCAGCATTCTTGGCGATACCGTCCCGTGCGATCTGGTCCTCGCCAAATTTGGCGAGTTCGTCGAATACCGTTTCGACCGCCAGTGCTTGGAGAGAGCCGAGCCTACCGATCAGGGTACGGACGAAATCCTGGCGCCAGGATGCCATCAGCATTCCGAGCGCGGAGAACGTTCCGGGTAACTTAGGAACGACCACTCTGGGAATAAAAATCTCCCGGGCGATGGAAACCGCATGCAGCGGACCGCCGCCGCCGAATGCGATCATAGCGGTGTCGCGGGGATCGACGCCCTTGTTGACCGAGACCGCGCGCACCGCAAGCGACATCGCGCTGTCGGCGATGCGGATGATGCCGAGCGCCGCATCGCCCACGCTCAAATGCAGCGGATCGGCGATTTTCTCCTTGATGGCGCGCTCGGCAGCGCCCACGTCGAGCAGCATATTGCCATTCAGGAAGCGTCTAGGATTGATCCGTCCAAGGACCAAATTCGCATCGGTAACCACCGGGTCCATATTGCCCATGCCGTAGCACGCCGGTCCGGGATCGGCGCCGGCGCTTTGCGGGCCGACATGAATGCCACCATTCGCGTCGACCCATGCGATGGAACCGCCGCCGGCCCCAACCTCGACAATGTCGACCACGGGGAGCTGCATCGGCTGGCCGCTCGCTTGACCGCCGATGACATAGCCCTCTTCGATAGCTGGCGCGCCGTTGGTAATGAGGCTCGTCTTGGCGGTGGTTCCCCCCATGTCGAACCCGATGCAACGTTCCAGCTCTAGATCAAGCGCAAGGCGGCCCGCGCCGATCATGCCTGCGACCGGCCCGGACTCCATCATGGAGACGGGATGCTCCCGAGCGAGCTTGATCGACATCACGCCGCCATTCGACCGCATGATCTGGATTTTGCCGCCGAAGCGTGCCGTTCGGAGATAGGTCTCCAGCTTGCGAAGATAGCCCCCGACCTGTGGACCGACATAGGCGTTGAGCGCGGTTGTCGAGGTACGCTCATATTCACGGTACTCGCGCAGGATCTCGTGCGAGAGCGTGACGAACAAATCTGGGTTGGATTGGCGCAATATCTCTCCGATGCGCCGCTCATGCGCAGGGTTTGCATAGGCATGGAGCAGGCACACCGCTACGGCTTCTACCCGGCGCTTGCGCACCGCCACGGCTATCTCTTCGGTGGCCGACTCATCGAGGCGTATCAAGACCTCGCCGCTTGCATTGGTCCGTTCGGGGACTTCATACGTCAAATCGCGTGCGACCAAGGGCTGCGGCCGATGGAAGAACAGGTTGAACGCCTCGATGCGGTTGCCGCGCCCGATCGCATAGACATCGCGGAATCCCTTGGTGGTGATGAGCGCGGTGCGCGCGCCCTTGCGCTCGAGCACCGTATTGATCGCGACCGTCGAACCATGGAGCACCTCGGCGAGCCTCGTCACGTCGCATTTCGCGAGGTCGATTGTGTCGGCAACCCCTCGAGTCGGGTCGGCTGGGACCGTGGAAGCCTTGGACGTGACGATCCGGCCGTCGATGCAGCCGACGAGATCGGTGAAGGTTCCTCCGATGTCCACGCCCACAAGGTTCATGAGGTCTCCCGGCGATTCATTGCCGCTCAGTCTTTCCAACGCGTGAAGCGGCGCTCGATGGTCCTGACGATCTCGTTCAAGCCGATGGCCATGATGGCGAGAGTGCCGATCAAGGCGAACAAAGGCGCCGGATCGAACGTCTCCGCGAAGAGCTTGGTGAAATAGCCGACTCCTGCCGTGGACACATAGAGCTCGGCGAGAATGACGCCGAGCAATGTCATGGTCATCGCCAGGCGAAGGCCGGTGAAGAAGCTCGCCACCATGTGCGGGAACGTCAAGTTGCGAATGATGTCGCTACGGCGTGCGCCCATGGATCGCGCGGCCTTAAGGTAGAGCGGGTTCACGTTTCGCATTCCGGCGACCACATTAACGAGAACCGGGAAGACTCCATGGCTGAAACCGAAGGCAATCTTGGCAGCAGGTCCGATGCCGAAGCCCAGCGTGAACAGCGGCAACAGGATGACCTGCGGAATCGCATAGAGCAGCAGAATGATCGGAAAGAGGCTGCGCCGGCTCAAACCTGTTGAGCCGATCGCCAACCCGATGGCAAGGCCCGCCACGACGGCCAAAGCATAGGCGCACACCACCTCCCAAAGCGTCAGCGCGATGGCGCGGCGGATCTGTGCGTCCGCTAAGATGTCCACAAACAGCGCGCGCAGAATCGACGACGGAGGTGCAATCAGATCGGAACTGCCGGCGAGCCGCGTCCACAGCTCCCAGATTGCCAGAACGCCCAAGACGATAAGCCTTCGCGTCCAGACGACCTTTACGGCACCGGGGAATTGCTTCCAGGATTGCCGCGCCATCACGCGGGTCTGCGCTATTTCAGTTTGCGTCAAGCTCACGGCCGCCCCCGTCAGTGTCCGCGCATGCGATTTTCGATCATCGACACCACAGTGTTCAGCACCAATGCCGTAGCAATGACGACAACGATCCACGCATACATGCGAGCCGGTTCCATCAATTCAGCGGCAAGCGCAACATTGCGCCCGACGCCCGACACCGACGAGATGGTCTCGCCGCCAAGCACGGAAGCGAAGCAGATGAAGAAACCGATTCGGAGGCCGGTCAGGATCGCCGGGAACGCCGCAGGAAAGAGCAGGTTTCGAAATGTGCCGAACGCTGACAATCCCATCGACTTTGCCGCATTCAGGTAACGGCGATCCACACCCGAAAGGCCGGCAATCGTGTTCAGCGCGATCGGAAAGAAGCCATAAGCGGCGCCATAAGCGACCTTGGACGCGGGGCCGATCCCAAACATCAGGATGAACAGCGGAAAGAACAATGTGATTGGGATGGCAAACAGCCCACTGACTACGGGCTCGAGAACTTGCGTGAGGAAGCGCGACCGGGTCACCAGATAGCCGATCAGAATTCCCAGGAGAATCGCGATTCCATAGGCCTCGCTGATCGTGACCACAGTGGTGCGCACCGCCGACCAGAACTGGCTTGTCTGCACCAAGCGAGTGAGCGCCTGCCAGACAGAGTCCATCGGCGGCACGAATAACGGACTGACCGCGCCCGTGCGGCCGATGACAAACCAACCGCCCATCACGACCACAAGAAAGCCGAATTGGATCGCGCGCGCCGGCACCTGAGAGTTTTCTCTCATGAGCCCGCTCTTCCCCCGCTCTCGGCGGACGCCATAGCTTGCCGAATCTCGTCGTGGAGCGAGGCGTAGCACGCATTGCGCAACTCGCTGAAGCGCGGTTGCAGCATGAAAGCCGGCATCCGCGGATGTGGCTCGCCGACATCGATAATGGCTTTGATGCGCCCCGGCCTTGCCGTCATCAGCGCGATGCGGTCGGACAGAAACACGGCTTCTGCCAGACTGTGAGTCACGAAGATGATGGTTTTGCCGGCTTGCGCCAGCAATACCGAAAGATCTTCGCCGAGCACCATGCGGCTCTGCTCGTCGAGTGCCGCGAAGGGTTCGTCCATCAATAAAATCTCGGTACCGCTGGAGAGCCCGCGGGCAAGATTGACGCGTTGGCGCATCCCGATGGAAAGCTGGTTGGGATAATGATCGATGAAGTCCGTCATGGTCACGGATTTCAACGCCTCCATCGTACGATCTCTCCATTCCGACCGTGCGACACCCCGGTATTTGAAATTGATGCCGAAATTCTCGGCCACCGTGTACCAGGGGAACAGCGTGCTCTCTTGGAAGACGAATGCCAGTTTGTCGGGCAGTGGGCCGCGAACAATGGCATCGTGCACCGTGACCGTGCCCTCGGTAGGCGTGTTGAGCCCGCCGATGATGTTGAGGAGCGTGCTCTTTCCGCAGCCCGACGGTCCAAGCAGGCATAGGAATTCGCCGCGCCGGACCTCCAGCGACACACGATCGAGGGCAATCACCGTCCGGGGATCGCCTGGCTCGCCGTAACGCTGGACAACATCATGGGCTCGGATAGCAATCTGGCTTTCGGCGAGCGCTGCCTTGGCGGAGCTATGCGCGAGTTTCACGGGTTTCCTCGTGGTTGCAGTCGGCGGCCGCATATTGCGGTTTTTAGAAGCTGGGACCCGCGTCAGTTTATTCTAACCGGCACGAACTTGCCGTTATAAAGCGCGGCCGTCGCGGGCATGACGTCCAGGATTCCCAGGTCCTTGAGAGACAACCGAATCACGTCGAGAGCTTGGGGATCGAACTGACCGTCGAAAGACATCATTCCGGTTTCGATGCCGTAGGTTTCGTCGACAATTTTCTCGTTAACCTTCATGGTCGCGGCGACAGACTTGACCGTCTCCGCCCTATGATCGCGCATATAGGCCGCGATGGTGAACCAGCCTTTCAAAAACCGCCGCACCAGATCGGGGTCTTTCTGGATCAGCTCATCGCGCGCGAATATGACATGCGTATGGAAGTGGGGAACCACTTCGCCGAAGGTGGTCAGCACGGCGCCCTGGCCGTTGTCCCGAATCTGATAGGCCTCTTGCACCGATGTGACGGCACCTGCGAGCTCGCCCGATCGCATGGCCGCGAGCCGGCTGCGCATCTCGCCCATCGGCACGATCTCGATATCCGAGGTCTTCCATTTGTTCGAAACGGCAATGTTGCGCGCAAGCCAATCGGTCAGGGACCCGGCCGTCGACACGCCGATGCGCTTGCCTTTGAGCTCGCTGATACTGGTGACGCGGCTTCCCTTGGCGACGACGAGCGCCATATTCGCCGGTCGGTTGGCGATCACCGCGACCGCATGGGCCGGGACGCCTTTTATCGCGTAACCCATGCCCGGTCCCGAGCCGAAACCAAAATCGACCGAGCCGGCGGCGAGAGCCTGCTGCAACTGGCCATCGCCCCGGAAGGAGGAGACCTCGGCGTTGAGGCCGACGGATTTCCAGATGCCCTGCTTGACGCCCAATTCGAGTCCCGCAAAGGGAAAGGACGAGTTGATCGCTTTGCCGACACGGACTTTTTTTAGATCTTGCGCCCAAGCCGGCGCGGGCAAGCCCCATGCGCAAACGCCGGATGCGAACAGGGCCAAAAAATTGCGCCGGCTTGTTCGCATTCTCCCGTCCCCTCATTGGGTTAGCGGCCCGCAAGGGGCTTCGCTATTGGGGGCAAGATTTGCAGCTTGGACGGCGCGAAGCAAGCTGCCAGCTCCTGCGAGAACGGGCGAATGCGACACAACGAAGAGACCTAGCCCGTTTTAGAGCCGATAGGGCTCAAGCAATTTCCGTCGCATGCTCTTGGAGACGGCTTCGGCGCGACTCGAGACGCCGAGCTTGCGCATCAGCGATTCAACATGGAATTTGACCGTATGCCGAGAGATGCCGAGTTCGCGCGCGATCTCCTTATTGGTCGAACCGTTTGAGACGGCGCTGAGCACCTCAACTTCGCGAGGCGTCAGAAGGGTCCGTTCGTCTTCGTCGCGAGCCGCTTCGAAGCCGGGTACGGACTCATCAGCAATCGTCACCGACAATCCGACGGCGACGGCGCGCAAGGCGGCGTCTATCTGTTCGGGAGACGCGTCGCTCGGCAGTCTGGCTTGATAGTGCTCGCCATCCACACCAAGCGCGACCGTCGGCAGATTGCCGGACGGCGCGACAACGCCGTCGGTAAGGGCGATGGTCGGGTTTTCGGCCGCCGCAACGACAGCATGGCCGAAATCCCGAACCCATCGCGACAAGGCTTCGAGACGCCGCGGCTCTGCCGCGAAGACGGCGATGCGAAGCGGTTGCGTGATCAATTTCGGAGCGGATGCGCTCATCCGGCCTTTCGTGCGGTAATTGTCGCCTCGCTGGCGATGATGACCCCGGCTCGCGCCAGCGTGATCTCGATTCTCGTGTCGATACTGTTCGGGCCAAGCTGGCGTGCGATTCTGCCAAATCGGGTCGCCGGCACGCCGCCCGCCGACAGCAGAATATCGCCGGCAAGAATCCCGGCTCTGGCGGCCGGACTGTCGGCTCCGACATCCATGACCATTAGGCCGACGCGCTGAGAGTCATCCGGTCGCAACGTCTCGGGAAGTGCGACGGGACGCAGCGCCACGCCAAGCCAGCCTCGCTGGATGCTGCCTTTTTCGAGCAGCACGGCCACCACTCTTTCGATGGTGGAAGCGGGAATGACGAGGCCCTGCCGACGGGGTCCGCGCGTCGAGATTCCCAGAATCGCGCCATCGCCGGCCAGAACGGGTCCTCCTTCTTCCGACCCTCGGACGGGGGAGTCGAGCGTGATCCGGTGATCTATCGTGCCGCCGGCGAGGCTTTCCCATGCCCCCCCGACAGAGCCGACCACCGCCAGACGTGCGGTGATCCCATTGGCACTCATGCCCAAAGCGAGCGCCAACGCGCCTGTGCGGGGCACCGCGGCCGGGGGCAATGCTGCGGCGATGTCGCTCTCCAGCTTCAGTACGGCGACATTGGTGCCCTCGTCGCGCCCAGCGAGATGAGCCTTCACCAATTGGTCTGCGACCCTGACCTCATATTCCGAAGCATCGGGGAGCGCCTGCTCCGAAACCACGACCGCATTCGGTTTCCACAGCACGCCGCTCAAACGGTGCCCGTCAGCGGTGCGGATTTCGGCGAGAAACGGGCGCGCCCCCGCGGCGAGCCCGCTCAGCGCATCGGAAAATTGTATGAGAGGGGAGGCTGGATTGGTCATCGATATCTCCATCACTTAGATGGGGATCAGAATCGGGTTTTCGAGCCGCCATTCCAATCGGTCGAATGGGGAGGGAGGGCCCGACCCGGTCATTCGGCCGGGTGCGCGCGAAGCAAACGGCCCCCATCTGAAGCAAATGCTCTCTCCCGCTGTTTCTGAAGATCTCGAACTCGATCCCTATTCGGCACGCATCGCCCATGCCTATGAGCTGGTCGGCCCTGCGGTCGCGAGCGTCGTTGCCCTTCGCAAGGACGCAAGGCCGGCCGGGCAAGGCTCGGGCGTCGTTTTCACCCCGGACGGATATTTGCTGACCAACAGCCACGTCGCGGGGGGCGCCAAGGACTTCCTCGTCACTCTGCCGAGCGGCTTGAAAAGTCCGGCACGCATGGTGGGCGATGATCCCGAAACCGATCTGGCCGTGCTGCGCATATCCGCCGACGGTCTTGATTATGCGAAGTTCGGATCATCCTCGCACTTGCGCATCGGCGAGCTCGTCGTCGCCATCGGCAATCCATTCGGATATCAGACGACGGTGACGGCAGGTATTGTCAGTGCGCTCGGCCGCACGCTGCGTGCGCGCTCCGGTCGGCTCATCGAAAGTGTCATCCAGACGGATGCCCCCCTCAATCCCGGCAATTCCGGTGGCCCATTGGTCGACGGGAGGGGGTTCGTTATTGGCATAAACACGGCCATGGCCGGGGCGGCACAGGGCATATGCTTCGCGATCGGAAGTGATACCGCCGAGGATGTCGCGAGCCGCCTCATGCGCGACGGGCGCGTCAGGCGAGCGAGGCTAGGGGTCGCCGCTCAGACCATCACGCTGGATCGCAGGCTGGCTCGGCGCCTCAACCGCCCCAACACGAACGCCGTCATGCTATCCGAAATCATCGAGACTGGGGCGGCTTCCCGTTCCGGCCTGGTGGCGGGTGATATTCTTCTCAAGTTCGATGAACACATCCTGGCAGGCGTCGATGATCTGCATCGCCTCTTGACGCTGGAGCGCGCCAACAAACGAAGCAATCTCACCGTCCTACGGGAATCCCATATCGAGAGCATCGCCATCGTTCCCGACGCCGACGATTGAATTGGGAAGTCGATGGCCCGACAACACACTCATTTCGCGACAACACACTCATTTCGCGCAACGCCCCTGCCGCGCCTGATCGAATTGATCGAAAAGCCGCGCCGCGCCGGCGCCGGCTAGCGTTGCGATGACGTGGGGCTGCCCCTTCTCGATGACGAAGGTCACATTGTACCCGCTCGCGCGAAACTTCGAGGCTTGCTCACGCATCTCATCGGGCCAACCGGAATCCAGCTCGCCTGCGAACATGTGAATGCACAGCTTGCCGAGCGCATTGACGCGCTGCTGTGTTGCATCATCGAGAAATCCAGGAAAGCCGGTGACCGATAAGAAGAATTGCGGATATTTTGCCGCCACCAGAAACGCACTCAGGCCACCGTTCGAGTTGCCCGCGACGTGGAATTTGTTGTTGGCGACCTTGTAGTCGCCCAGCAGCTTCGTCAAAAAAGCCGGAAACACGCGTTCGCCGCCTTCA
>WNFL01030902.1_pt1 | contig 12003 bp, 12 predicted proteins | sample 5400361 | NCBI WGS metagenome assembly WNFL01 (sample SAMN13153351, study PRJNA577476) | soil metagenome | isolation source: 40 cm soil on Douglas fir-dominated hillslope | place: USA:California | collected 2013-09-17
AACTTGCGAGCTCGCAAAAATAACCAATCGACAATTAATACAAACCATGCAATCCGCCTACATCATCGACATTCTTCGCACGCCCATCGGTAAATACGCTGGTTCTTTGGCAAGCGTTCGACCTGATGATCTCGCTGCTTTTGTCATTAAAAAATTATTGGAGCGAAATCCGTCCATTGATCCCAATCAAATTGAAGATGCAGTTTTCGGTGCAGCTAATCAAGCAGGCGAAGACAATCGCGATGTAGCGCGTATGGCTGTGCTGCTTGCCGGACTTCCTACAAGTGTTGGAGGAATTACTGTGAATCGTTTATGCGCTTCCGGTCTGCAGGCGATCATGGATGCTAGTCGAGGAGTGTTTCATGGTGATGGACAATTATATATAGCCGGTGGTGTAGAGAGTATGACGCGTGCCCCGTTCGTAATGGCGAAGGGAGATGAACCTTTTTCACGCAAAGCTGAAGTTTATGATACAACCATTGGATGGCGATTTACAAATTCAAAGCTTGCAAAACTGTACCATCCGTTTAGTATGGGTGAGACAGCAGAAAATGTAGCCGACAAATGGAAAGTGAGCCGCGAAGAACAGGATAAGTTTGCATTGGCTTCACAGCAGAAATATTTTCAAGCGCAAGCTGCAGGAAAATTCAAAGAAGAGTTGGTTGCTGTTCCTGTTTCAAAAGGAAAAGAAAATTTTATTTTCGACAAAGACGAATATCCGCGCGAAACATCTTTAGAAAAATTAGCTGCTCTCAAACCTGCCTTCAAAGAAGGTGGAAGTGTGACCGCTGGAAATTCCTCCGGAATTAATGATGGAGCCGCAGCGAGCTTCGTTGCAAGTGAAGAGTTTGTGAAAAAAAATAATCTTAAACCATTAGCACGGGTAGTTTCAGTAGCTATCGCTGGTGTTGATCCGGCTTACATGGGCATTGGACCGGTACCGGCAACTCAAAAAGCATTGCAGCGTGCAGGTTTGAAAATCGCTGATCTTGGTTTAGTTGAATTGAATGAAGCTTTTGCTTCTCAGTCGCTCGCTTGTGTACGAGACCTTGGACTTGATTCATCGATTGTGAATGTAAATGGAGGTGCGATTGCCATCGGCCATCCTCTTGGTTGTAGTGGGGTACGCATAAGTGCGACACTGATTCACGAAATGAAAAAACGAAATGTGAAATATGGATTGGCGACCATGTGTATTGGTGTGGGGCAAGGCGCTGCAGTGATTTATGAGAATGTTTGATGAAAAGTCAGCAGTAGTCTGTACACAGTCGACAGCTTATATTACTGCCAGCTGCCTCCTTGCCTACTGTCTACTTCTAACCTAACTTTGTACGCACACGAAAAATAAAGTATGGCCATTCGTAAACCTTTCAATCTTAATCAATGGATTGCAGACAACCGCGATCTGTTGAAGCCACCCGTGGGCAATAAAAACTTGTATGCCGATGCAGGCGATTACATTGTGATGATCGTAGGCGGCCCGAATGCACGAAAAGATTATCACTTCAACCAGACTGAAGAATTGTTTTATCAATTGCAAGGCAACATCAACGTGCGCATTCAAGAGGATGGAAAAGCTGTTGACATTCCCATCAACGAAGGCGACATGTTTTTACTTCCTGCAAATACACCTCATAGACCAGAGCGCCCGGCAAACTCTGTTGGACTGGTGATCGAGTGCAAGCGTTCAGCTAACACCTATCAAGATGGATTGATCTGGTTTTGCGACAACTGTAACAACAAACTGCACGAGTACCGCTTTCACCTCGATAACATAGAAAAGGATTTCCTTCCACGCTTCCGCGAATTTTATGGCTCGAAAGAATTACGCACCTGCAAAAAGTGTGGTACCGTGATGGAAACGGATGCGAGGTTTGCTTAAAAATTGGTAAATTGCTTTCTTATGAAAGTGAAAATTAAAACGGCTACAAAAAAAAAATACGGGATTAAGGGGAACGAAATAGATTTTGAGGAGTTGGAAAAAAAAATCATTTTATCCCTTGCCCGTGATAATCTAGACAGAGCTGTAAAAATTGCGAGGGAATCAGGTTTATCAAAGATGACCAATAAGGAAATAAACCAAATTATTAAAGAAACTCGTCAGCGTGCATCGGCTCGTAATTGACACCAATGTTTTTGTTTCTTCAATAATCGGAAAAAGCTTTCCTCACCATGTCGTCAATCTGGTGCTTGCCAGAAAGGTGGAAATTCTAATATCGACTGAATTATTAGAGGAGTATTCCAGCGTATTTAACCGCCCGAAATTTACAAAATACCCAAATTTCCAAGCCCAGGCCTTCTCATTAATAAGCAAATTGAGAAGGGCTGGATTGGTTATCCAACCGAATATTAGTCTAGGCATCCTAGTGGATCATGATGACAATAAATTTTTAGATTTAGCCGTTACAGCTAATGCCGATTTTCTGATTACTGGCAACACGAAACATTTCCCTTTTGGCAAATTCGAAAATACGGAAATCATATCTCCTCAAAAATACTGGAACAATTATTGGAAATGATTTTAATGAAAGGGGTTGCTTATTATTTATCACCAGTCGGAGAATTGCTAATCGAATCTGAAAACGAAAAAATAATCACACTTGGTTTTTTAAAAGATTCCAAGCAAGAAGAGTTCCCCTCACCCATCATTGAGCAGTGCAAATCTGAGTTGGAAGAATATTTCTCAGGTCATCGAAAGTTCTTTTCGTTTGAGATGGATCTTCGAGGTACTGAATTTCAAATAAACGTTTGGAACCAGCTATTAAACATCCCGTTCGGGAAAACTATTTCTTATGAAGAACTCGCCATTCGTGTAGGCAATATCAAATCCATTCGAGCGGTTGGTCTTGCCAACGGGCAGAACCCGATCGCTATCGTTGTTCCATGCCATCGGGTAATCGGGAAGAGCGGTGAGCTTGTTGGTTATGGTGGAGGACTCGATAAAAAAATCTGGCTGCTCCAGCATGAAGGTGCAATGCAAAGACAGCTTTCAATATTTTAATACCTTTGGCATTCGCGTCATTTGATAAATCATGAAGTTTGAAAACTCGGCTGCTTTTGCTAAAAAAATGGATCAGCAAGATCCCCTTCGTTCTTATCAGTCCAAATTTCTTTTACCGAAAGTCAAAGGAAAGAAAGCGATCTATTTTGCAGGCAACTCTTTAGGCCTTCAACCAAAATCAACGAAGAAATTTGTAAACGAAGAGTTGAGCGATTGGGCTACTCTTGGCGTTGAAGGTCATTTTCATTCAAAGCGGCCATGGCTTGATTATCATCAGTTCAGTAAAAAATCACTAGCAAAATTAGTTGGAGCTAAGCCGATTGAAGTTGTGGCAATGAATCAACTTACCGTGAACCTTCACCTAATGATGGCTTCGTTCTATCGCCCTACAAAAACACGTTTTAAAATTCTGACTGAGGCCGGCGCATTTTCATCGGATCAATATGCATTTGAATCGCAAGTGAAATTTCACGGTCTTAATCCTGATGAAACAATTATCGAATTGTCACCGCGCAATGGAGAATTCACTTTGCGCACTGAAGACATACTTCATGTCATCGAAGAAAATAGGAATGAAATTGCACTCGTCATCTTTGGTGCCATTCAATATTATACCGGCCAATTCTTTGACATTAAAAAAATAACAGAAGCAGGTCATCAGGCAGGTGCAATTATCGGTTTCGATCTGGCTCACGCTATTGGCAATGTTCCTCTGCAGCTTCATAAAGATGATGTTGATTTTGCTGGTGCGGTTACAAGTATTTGAACTCAGGACCAGGAGGAATGGCTGGCGCATTTGTTCATGAAAAGCACGCACAAAGTTTTGAGCTTCCTCGCTTTGCAGGTTGGTGGGGACACAATCAAAAGGAAAGATTCAAAATGCAAAAGGGCTTCAAGCCAACAACTGGTTCTGATGGATGGCAGCTGTCAAATTTTCCCGTGCTATCAGGCGCGTCACAATTGGCTAGTCTTGAAATTTTTGATGAAGTTGGAATGAATACGCTTCGCAAAAAAAGTTTCCTTCTCACTGGTTATCTGGAATTTCTTTTGAAGTCGGTTAATCACTTTGAAGATTATTTCACCATCATCACGCCATCCGATAAAAATGAAAGAGGTTGCCAGCTTTCAATTCTCATGAGAAAAAATGGCAAGAAAGTTTTTGACAGACTTACTAAAGCCGGAGTGGTGGCTGATTGGCGAGAGCCTGATGTGATTCGTGTTGCGCCTGTGCCCCTTTACAATACTTTTGGAGAAGTCTTTTCATTCGCCCAGATTTTTGCTACTACTTTATAATCTTCTTATGCAATTTGCCAATGATGAATTTTATCACGTGTACAATCGAAGCTTCAACAAAACAACGGTCTTTTACAAAGACGAAAACTATTATTATTTCATTCGAAAATTAAATTCCATCCGAAACCTCTGCGATATAATTGCGTATTGCTTAATGCCCGATCATTTTCACTTACTAATTTACATTCCGGAAAAATCCGAGGCAACCCGTCTGACCGCTTTGAGCGGTCTGACGGGTATCCAGCTAATCAGTCGAAAAATAGGAACAATATTAAGTTCGTACACACAAGGAATTAATAAGCAAGAGAAACGCGCTGGTTCGTTGTTTCAATCAAAAACGAAAGCAAAATTATTAGATCAAAAAAATTATCCATTCAACTGCTTTCACTACATTCATCAGAACCCCCATAAAGCAAGGCTTAGAAAAAATCGAGGACTGGAGATTTTCTTCATTTACAGAATACTGCGAAGGTTCTTCGGGAATTTGCCGAAAAGATTTAGCCTATCAATTCCTTGAAATTCCTCAAGAAAAAGATCAATTTCTTAAACAATCATATCAAGTAATCGATTACGTTGATGTCATTAATTAAACAACAACACATCGCCATAGCCGGAGCCGGATTAGTTGGTTCTTTGCTTTCCATTTATTTAGCTAAACGCGGATTTAAAGTTTCTGTCTTCGAGCGCAGACAAGACATGAGGAGGCAAACTGTTGATCGGGGAAGATCGATCAATCTTGCATTGAGTAACCGGGGAATTCGAGCGCTCGATGAAGTCGGGCTTGCAGAGGAAATAAAAAAAGTAGCCATCCCAATGCACGGCCGCACCATGCACGATCGCCAAAGTCAATTGACGTTTCAACCTTACGGTAAGGAGGGGCAATTCATCAATTCCGTTTCACGGAGCAATTTGAATATCGTGTTGATGGATAAAGCTGAATCGCTGGGCGTAAAATTCTTTTTTGAACATCGAACTATTTCTGTCGATTTTGACAAAACACAGTTGACATTCCAACATCCAACTTCAAATATCGTACCTCAAGAATTTGATGCTATCATTGGCGCAGATGGAGCTTTCTCCGCAGTACGAGGTTCAATGCAAATCACTGACCGATTTGATTATGCACAAGACTACATCGCTCACGGCTACAAAGAATTACATATCCCTGCTGATGGAAAAGGAAATTTTAAGATGGAAAAGAATTCGCTTCACATTTGGCCGCGCGAAAGTTTTATGCTTATCGCACTTCCCAATCCTGATGGAAGTTTTACATGTACATTATTTTTCCCCTACGATGGACCGTTGTCTTTCAACTCGATCAAAACTGAAAAAGAGGTCGAAGAATTTTTGAAGCTAACTTTTCCGGATGCCTTTACCTTAATGCCTAAGGCCATTCAGGATTTTGCAAGTGTGCCTGCGTCCTCGCTCGTAACCGTAAAATGTTTTCCCTGGGTTAGGAATAGAACATTGTTAATTGGAGATGCCGCACATGCTATTGTTCCGTTTTTCGGTCAGGGGATGAATGCCGGCTTTGAGGATTGCCGAATTTTAAATCAGTTGATTGATCAAGCTTCGGACTGGAAAGAATTATTCGATCATTTTCAAAAAGTAAGAAAGCCTGATACAGATGCAATCGCGCAATTGGCGTTGGATAATTTTATCGAGATGCGAGACCTTGTTGCCGATGCCAAATTTCTATTGAGGAAAAAGATTGAAGCTAAATTGAATCAATTGTTCCCTGAAAAATGGATTCCGTTATACACTATGGTCACTTTCCGCGATGACATTCGCTATTCCGAAGCACTTTCCCTTGGGCTAAAGCAAAAGCGGATTATGGACGAAGTGATGCTGAGAAATAACATAGAAACAACATGGGAGCAATTGGATTTTGCATCGATCGTGAATAAATTGTAGATGCATGCCGAAAATTTCCGAGACTGATCTCCTCCTCAACCCTGACGGAAGCGTTTATCACCTTAACCTGCTACCCAAGCACATCAGCGACACGATCATCGCGGTAGGCGATCCAAGCCGTGTTTATCTGGTGAGTCAGTTTTTCGATGACATTGATTTCGAAATGAATAAGCGAGAATTCATAACCCATGTTGGAAAATTTAATGGGAAAAAAATCACGGTTATCAGTACAGGAATCGGCACCGACAATGTTGAAATATTTTTTTCAGAACTCGATGCGCTTGTCAATGTGGATTTGAAAACTCGTGAAGTGAAACCCCGCAAGAAAAAACTGAAAGTCATTCGCATCGGCACTTCAGGTGCATTGCAAGAGGACATTGCTGTGGGCTCGTATTTAGTTTCAGATTATGCGGTAGGCCTCGACAACCTGATGAATTTTTATGACTTACCAATGAATGACGAAGAAGCAGGTCTGGCCCACGACATTCAGAAAAAAACCGGGCTCCCATTTATGCCTTACGTTGTGCGGGGATCGGAAAATTTGATGGAGCGAATTGGTTTCGATATGCCAAAGGGCAATACGGTTACGAGTCCCGGATTCTATGCGCCACAGGGAAGAATGCTCCGTGCCCCTGTTCGTTTGCCCAATTTGTTGGAAGATTTGAACTACTACCACAAGGGAGACTTTTGGCTCACCAATTTTGAAATGGAAACGGCCGGGTACTATGCAATGGCAAGGTTACTTGGTCATGAAGCATTGAGTGTAAACGCCATTCTTGCGAACCGGATGAAGAACAAGTTTGTCAAAGACCCGAACAAGGTCATTGAATCGCTTATCGAGAAAGTACTCGAGCGAGTTTAAGCCGTGGTGATGCTGTCCATCCGCAAAATATGCTTGCCTGCATTAAACGGATCGTCATTATAGAATCCTGAAAGAATGCGGTGAGCAATTTGCTCGATCACCAACTCATCATCAGACTTATTTTTTTTGCCTTGCCAGAAAACACGCTGCGGATGTTTTTTCATATCATCCACATAGGCTTTGGCATGTGAGTACTGATCGTTGGTGAACGTGATGGTAAAGCAGGTTCTAACTTTTTGTGTGTCCATAGTCAAGAAATTACAGCTTAGGTTTCGCAATTATTGTGCCTGAGTATTACTACAAATTTCTCGAATAAAGGATTTCCGATCAACCACCTCGTTCGCTCGCGGACAAAAATGTCCGTGATCGAAATTTAAGAGGGGGAAAATATTTCCAGCCGATCATTTTGGATAAATTGTTCAGTAGTCAATGCCCCCAGAAAAACCGGGGCCAAAATTCCTTCCCCAAAAGTACGTGAGGAAGTAAATACCCTTGCCTCGTCCCAAAGTTTTGCTTCAATAAAAAGCTGGAGCGTCTGAGCTCCTCCTTCTATAATTACCGATTGGATTTTTTGTTTGTATAAATCGTTGATCAAATCAACAACAAAATTGTTTTCATCTAATCGAACGAATAGTAAATTCTTATGCTCTTCATGCTTTAGTACATTATAGCAGATCGTTTTTACTTTCTTATCAAACAAATGCAGATGCGAGTTTAAACGAAGAAATCGGTCAATCACAATTCGCGTAGGGTTTCTTCCGCTCCAATCTCGAACTGATAATGAAGGATTATCGTGAGATGCTGTTCGCGTGCCAACCAACACAGCGTCCTCTTCACTTCGCCATTGGTGAACAAGCTGCCGGGAAAATTCATTGCTGATCCATTTCGATTCAAGATTTTTCTGTGCGACTAATCTATTAGCGGTTTGGGCCCATTTCAAAATGACGTAAGGCCTTTGCTTTTCTACGAAAATGAAAAAACGTTTATTCAGCTCTCGACCTGTTTTTTCTAAAACACCGACAACTACTTCAACACCAGACATGGTCAATTTTTTTACTCCACTGCCCACCACCAAAGGATTCGTATCCAAATTCGACACCACAACTTTTTTTACTTGATGTTTAACAAGCAGGTCAGCGCAAGGAGGAGTCTTCCCAAAATGCGAACACGGTTCGAGATTTACATAAACCGTACTCTCCTTTAAAAGTGATTTGTTTTCAACTGATTCTATGGCATTAACCTCAGCGTGACTCTCACCAAATTTTTTGTGCCAGCCTTCTCCGATGATTTTATTGTCGTGAACAATCACACAACCCACTCTTGGATTAGGGCTGACCTGTCCGATGCCAAGCCTTGCGAGTTCTAGTGCTCGCGTCATGAAAAACTCATCGGGTGTCATCGGCTTTTGTTATCATTGCAAAGATGATTCGGAAGTTAACTAATTCCAAAGCTGTTTTCCAGTCGATCAAATCACAGTTGAGGTTGGATGATCCTGATGAGGTCCACGCGATTGCTTTGGCAATTATGGAAAAATACTATGGGTTGGCACTTGCCGGGATACTTTCAGAAAAGACAATCAATGATATCGATTTTTCACAAATCATTGGGCGACTTAATCGTCATGAGCCGCTTCAATACATTCTTGGAGAGGCTGTTTTTTACGGAAGGAAATTCAAAGTCAATCCTTCTGTTTTAATTCCGCGGCCTGAAACAGAATTGCTTATTCAGGAAGTGGTGATGCAAAATTTCACTTCGCCAAGAATTTTGGATGTAGGTACCGGCAGTGGCTGCATTGCCATTACTCTAAAGCTAGAGATCCCAAAAGCAGAAATTTACGGACTTGATATTAGCACGAGTGCGTTGAGCGTGGCTGAAGAAAATGCAAACGCGTTAAAAGCTGATGTAAAATTTATTCAAAGAGATTTTCTCAAAGATTTTTCGACAGAGCCATTTGATGTCGTTGTAAGCAATCCTCCTTATATAAAGGAATCAGAAAAAGAATCGATGAGGACAAATGTGTTGAAATACGAACCTCATCTGGCATTGTTTGTTTCCAACGATGATCCATTGCTTTTTTACAAAGCAATCGCTTTGAAAAGCAAAACACTATTGAGCCCTTGCGGAAAAATTTTTGTCGAGATCAACGAGCAATATGGTAAGAAAGTAAAAGAACTGTTTGAGCAGTCCAGGCTTAATCGAGTAACTATAATAAAGGACCTCGATGGAAAAGACAGACTTGTATCGGCACAAGTTCCTCTAACTTGAGATAGCAAATCAAATTTTACTGACCAAGGCTATGTCAACTACACCTCGCATTTTTTATTGTCAATTGAAAAGAAAATTTGAAGTCTCTACTTCACCTTATTCATAATGTCATTCATCATTCCGATCTGCACTTTTTGAATCTCAAGCATTTCATGTTGCTGATGGATGATCAAGTGATCTAGTTTTTCATGAAGCATTCTTATCTCGAGCTCTGATTTGAGATTGATCATATAATCTTTTTTTGCTCGCTCACGATCTTTTTCATCTTGCCGGTTTTGGCTCATCATAATCACCGGGGCCTGCAATGCCGCAATACAAGACAAAATGAGATTCAATAAAATAAACGGGTAAGGATCAAAGGGTTTATTCAGCAATAAGAATGCGTTCACGACAATCCAAACAAAAAGAAAAGACATAAATAAAATAATGAACCTCCAACTTCCACCAAAGGAGGCAACTTTGTCTGCTAGCCGTTGACCAAGGGTATAGGTTTCCCGTTCACCGTCTTCAATCTTATCCGTAAGTGTACTTCTGTTTTTCAAAGCGCCAAGTACGGTGTTCTCTAATTCGCTAAGCTCACCAACTTCTTTTGCTAAATAATCACTAATATATTTTTGTCGGAATTGGTTTAGTTCGCTCACTGCCAAGTGACATGAATGATCAAACTCTGGGTGTTCGCGCTGGATGGTGGTGAGGATAGATGGCCTGACTGTTTTAGCTGATATTTTCTCCCCTGCAGAAAATTCCTTTTTGGAGATGTCGCTGATAAATGTTTTCATAAAATTGGTCGATGGATGATGATGATGTATCAGGTAAAGTATAAGCGCCTACTCTACTGTGACCGACTTTGCCAAATTTCTTGGCTGATCAACATTGCAACCACGCATCACTGCAATATGATAAGAAAGGAGTTGCAATGGGATAACCGAGATCATCGGCATCAGCGCATCCAAAGTGCTGGGTACTTCAATAACAAACTCCGACATTTTTGGAATATGGGTGTCACCCTCGGTCACAATCGCAATGACGCGACCTTTGCGAGCTTTTACTTCCTGAATATTCGAAACAACCTTTTCGTACGAAGCATCCTTCGTGGCGATGAATACCACAGGCATTTCTTCATCGATCAATGCGATCGGGCCGTGTTTCATTTCTGCAGCAGGGTAGCCTTCGGCATGGATATATGAAATCTCTTTTAATTTCAATGCACCTTCAAGTGCCACCGGAAAATTATAACCACGGCCGAGATAAATAAAATTGTGCGCATTTTTAAACTCGTCTGCAATGACTTGAATCTGCGCGTTCAGTTTTAATGTCCTCTCAACTTTAGCGGGAATGTTTTCCATCTCTACCAAAAGCTCATGAAATTTTTGCTCAGTGATTGTTCCTTTCCGTTGCGCTACAATGAGCGCAATCATATTGAGCACGGTGAGCTGCGCAGTGAATGCTTTTGTGCTGGCAACGCCAATTTCCGGTCCTGCGTGTGTGTATGCACCAGCATGAGTTGTGCGAGGAATGGATGAGCCAACAACATTGCAGACTCCAAAGATGATCGCACCTTTCGACTTCGCCATTTCGATTGCAGCTAATGTATCTGCAGTCTCTCCTGATTGTGAAATGGCTATCACTACATCACCTTCTCTGATTACAGGGTTTCTATAACGAAACTCTGAAGCATATTCTACTTCAACGGGTATGCGACAAAACTCTTCGAAGAAATATTCTGCAACCAGACCTGCATGCCATGAGGTGCCACAAGCTACAATCAAAATCCGATCGGCATTTACCAATTTGTTAATGTATTCGCGCAAGCCACCTAAGACCAATCTGCCAGAATTTGAGTCCAGTCTCCCACGCATGCAATCCTTAATTGAACGCGCCTGCTCAAAAATTTCTTTGAGCATGAAGTGTTCGTAGCCACCTTTCTCTATGGCCTCCAATTCCATGTCAACGGTTTGAACATAGGGTGTTAGGGGAAGATTAGCTGTGTTTTTAATATTGAGTTGCCCGTTGTTTACTACTGCAATCTCCTGATCATTGAGATAAACTACTTCGTTGGTATATTCTATGATTGGCGTTGCATCCGAAGCCATAAAAAATTCTCCTTTACCAACACCAACCACAAGCGGGCTACCTTTTCTGGCAGCAATCAAGAGTGTCGGATCATCAAGTGACATGACAACAATTGCGTACGCACCAACAACTTTAGTGAGTGCTAATCTCACGGCTTCATCCAAAGGACATTTTTCGTTTTCCTTTATGTCTTCAATAAAATGAATAAAAACTTCCGTGTCGGTTTCGCTTGAAAACTGATGTCCCTTCCGGAGCAAATCTTGTTTCAACGAACTATAGTTTTCGATAATTCCGTTGTGGATGATGGCTAATTTTTTTGTAGCTGAATAATGGGGGTGCGCATTCTCATCATTGGGTTCGCCATGAGTAGCCCAGCGTGTGTGGCCCATACCTATAGTGCTACCTAGATTTTGTCCGGTGATGAAAGTTTCGAGTTCAGAAACCTTACCTTTCTTTTTGTAGACGTTCAATCCACCATTAAGCAATGCAACACCGGCACTGTCATAGCCGCGGTATTCCAAACGCTTCAATCCTTTAATAATAACATCGCTTGCCTGACGATGGCCAACATAAGCTACAATTCCACACATAGTTT
>WNFL01045493.1_pt1 | contig 12002 bp, 11 predicted proteins | sample 5400361 | NCBI WGS metagenome assembly WNFL01 (sample SAMN13153351, study PRJNA577476) | soil metagenome | isolation source: 40 cm soil on Douglas fir-dominated hillslope | place: USA:California | collected 2013-09-17
ACCAGGCCCGCATCGGGCTCGACGGCGCCCGCTTCGACGAAGACCGTGCGGAAGCCCCGCATCCTGAGCGGCATGCGCCCCACGGGGAAGCTCCACCTCGGGAACTACCTCGGCGCGCTCCAGAACTGGGTCCAGCTTCAAGACCAGAGCGAGAATTATCACATGGTGGCCGACTGGCACACGCTCACGACCGACTACCAGGACGTGGCCCAGATCGCGCCCAACACCTTCGAGATGGTGGTCGACTGGCTGGCCGCGGGCATCGATCCCGAGAAGAGCCCGGTGTTCATCCAGTCGCGGATCCCCGAGCACGCGGAGCTGCACCTCATCTTCTCGATGCTCGTGACCGTGAGCCGGCTGGAGCGGAATCCCACCGTGAAGGAGCAGATCCGGGACCTCCACCTGGAGGAGACGGTGAGCTACGGGCACCTGGGCTATCCGGTGCTCCAGGCCGCGGACATATTGTTGTACAAGGCGAACCTCGTGCCGGTGGGTGAGGATCAGGTCCCTCACATCGAGCTGACGCGCGAGATCGCCCGCAAATTCAACAGCCTCTACGGCGAGGTCTTTCCGGTGCCGGAGGTGCGGCTCACGAAATTCCCGCGCGTACCGGGGCTGGACGGGCGCCGCATGAGCAAGTCGCTGGACAACACGATCTATCTCTCGGATGCTCCGGAGGCGATTCTGGCCAAGGTGATGACGGCGTACACGGACCCCAAGAAGCTCCGGGCGAACGATCCCGGGAATCCCGACGGGTGCGTGGTCTTCGCCTATCATCGCGCCTTCAACGGCGAGAACGCCGAGGCGATCGGCGTGGACTGCCGCGCCGGGCGCCTGGGCTGCGTCGTCAACAAGAGAAACCTCGCCGCGATCCTGGCCGAGCAGCTGCGTCCGTTCCGGGATCGACGGGCCGAGCTCGTGGCGCATCCGGAGCGGGTGCGCGAGGCGCTCCGGTCGGGCGAGGAACGGGCGCGGAGCATCGCGAAGGAGACCATGCGGGAAGTCAGGGAGGCGATGAAGCTGCCGTGAGCGACACCACCGAGATCCAGCGTGAGAGCCAGGGGCAGAGCGTAGTCCGGGTCGCCCTTCCCGTCTTCACGGGACCGCTGGACCTCCTCCTCCATCTCATCCAGCGGGACGAGATCGAGATCAGGGACATCCCGATCGCGAAGATCGCCCGCGAGTATCTCGACACGCTGGAATTGATGCGCGAGCTGGACCTCGAGGTGGCCGGGGAGTTCCTGGTCATGGCGGCCACCCTCATGCGCATCAAGGCGCGGATGCTCCTGCCTCCGGCCATCATGGACGAGGAAGAGGAGGATCCGCGCGAGGGACTGGTCCGCCAGCTCCTCGAGTACCGGCGGTTCAAGGAAGCCGCGCGCGACCTGGAGCGCCTGGAGGGTGAGCGCCGCCACCTCTTCGATCGCGGCGCCCCCGCGCAGCTCGAGGATCCTGCCGACGGAGAGCTTCAGCCGGTGAGCCTCTTCCGGCTCCTGGACGCCCTGAAGGGGGTGCTCCAGCGCCAGGCGCCGGCCTTCGTCCACACCATTACCGCCGAGCCGATCACGCTGGAGGAGGCGATCGCGGTCATCCGGTCCTCGATGGGACCGGGCGGACGCGCGCTCTTCGAGGAGGTGCTGGTGCATTTCGAGACCCGGCTCGAGAAGATCACCGCGTTCCTGGGTCTCTTGGAATTGCTGAAGCAGGAGCGGATCGCGGTCACACAGGAAGAGTTGTTCGGACCGATCTGGATCGCGTGGCGCGCCGAGCTTCCGGAGCCGGCGGCCGTAGCCGAGGAGGAATGACCGACATGCCGACCCCCAAGCAGATCCTCGAGGCCGTTCTCTTCGCGAGCGACGTGCCGGTCCAGGCCCAGGTTCTGGCCCAGGTGCTCGGGGACCGGAGCGTGCCCGAGGTGCGCGAGCTCCTCGCGGAGATGGCCGGATCCTACGAGCGCGAGGAGCGCGGCGTGGTGCTGGCCGAGATCGCCGGCGGATTCCAGCTCCTCTCGCGCAAGGAGTGCTCGCCCTGGGTGGAGCAGATGCTCCGGGCGCGCCGGAAAATACGATTGAGCAAGCCGGCGCTGGAGTCGCTCGCGATCGTGGCCTACCGCCAGCCCATCACCAAGGTCGAGATCGATTCCATCCGCGGCGTGGATTCCGCGGGTGTGCTCCACACGCTTCTCGAGCGGAACCTCGTCACGATCAAAGGCCGGTCGAAAGGCGTGGGACGCCCGCTCCTCTACGCGACCACGCAGGAGTTCCTCGCGTACATGGGCATCAACGAGCTGGCCGACCTGCCGGAGCTGAAGGAAATCGCGCCGCTGCTCGAGGAGCGCGAGCGGATGCAGGAAGAGGGTGAGGCGGTGGAGGGGGAAGGGGAGGCTGAGACCGACACGACGGCCGAGTCCGAAGTGGAGGTCACGACCGCCGACGGTGCGGCTTAACCAGTTTCTCGCGCGCGCTGGAGCATCCAGCAGGCGCGAGGCGGATCGCTGGATCAAGGACGACCGGGTCCGGGTGAATGGAGCGCCCCCGGACGGCATGGGTCCCGACATCGATCCCGGCCGCGACACGGTCACCCTGGACGGCCGCGCTCTCCGCTGGGACGACACCCTCCGCTACCTCGCCTATCACAAACCGCCCGGGACGCTCGTCAGCCGGAGGAGCCAGGGCGGGAACCCCACGATCTTCGATGTCCTCGGGGATGCGGCGCGCGGTCTCCACGCCGTCGGGCGGCTGGATCTGGAATCCGAGGGGCTCCTGCTCCTGACCAACGACGGCGTGCTGGCCGAGGCGCTGCTTCATCCCCGGAACGCCCTCGAGCGCGTCTACCGCCTGTGGGTCTCTCCGGTGCCGGGCGTGCCCGCGCTCCGGAAGCTCCGCGAGGGGATCGTGGTCGAGGACGTGGAGGTGGTCCCGCACCGCGTCGTTCTCGAGGGGGCGGAGAAAGGTGAAGGAAGACTCATCATCGAGATCGCCGAGGGGAAGAAGCGCGAGGTGCGCCTTCTCGCCCGCGCGGCGGGGCTTCACGTGCGGAGGCTCCTTCGAATCCGGTTCGGTCCCATCCGTCTCGAGACGCTGCCGAAGGGAGCGACGCGCGACCTCACGAAGGACGAGGTGCGCGCGCTGAAGCACGAGGGGCGGCCTCCGCGGAAGGCGGGGCGGCGTGGCTGATCGAATCTCCGCTCGCCGAGACGCTCGCGGCGCTCGAGCCTTCCACCCTTCTCCATCGCGTGCTCGGAAGCTTCCCGGCGGCGGACCCCTCGTCGTAGTGGTACACTGCGGCGACCCTTCGCGGAAGCTCGAGAGGACCCTTGATGTCGACCCGCACGGTGGAACCGGTTAGGTCCGAAATTCGATCGCTGGAGCCGTACGTGCCCGGCAAGCCCGTCGAGGAGCTGGAGCGCGAGCTCCACATTTCCGACGCCATCAAGGTGGCCAGCAACGAGAACCCACTCGGGCCCTCGCCGCTCGCCGTCGAGGCGATGCGCCAGGCGGCGACCGGCGTGAACCGCTATCCCGACGGCAGCTCCCACTACCTCCGCGAGGCCATCGGCCGGTTCTGGAAGATGCCGTTCGACCAGATCGCGGTGGGATCGGGCAGCAACGACCTGATCGACATCCTCTGCCGCATCCACCTGGGACCGGGCGACGAAGCGGTGATGTCGGACCCGGCCTTCGTGATGTTCGCCGTCGCGGTGAAGGTTTCGGGCGGGACCCTGGTCCGGGTGCCCGGCACGCGGGACCTCTTCCACGATCCGGCCGCGATGCTCCGCGCGGTGAACGAGCGGACGCGCCTCGTCTATTTCTCGAACCCCGACAATCCCACCGGCACCCGGGTCACGCGACGCGAGATGAGCCACTGGTTCGAGCACGTGCCGGACCACGTGCTGACGATCCTGGACGAGGCGTATTTCGAATACGTCACGGACCCCGAGTACCCCGACGGTCTGGAGTACCTGCGCCAGGGCAGGAGCGTGGCCGTGCTCCGAACCTTCTCCAAGGTCTACGCGCTGGCGGGCCTCCGCGTCGGATACGGGTTCTTCTCGAAGGAGCTCTGCGCGCTCGTCCATCGAGTCCGGCTTCCGTTCAACGTGAGCAGCGTCGGGCAAGCCGCCGCCCGCGCGAGCCTGGAGGACAAGGAGCAGGTGCCGAAGAGCCTGGCCCTCAACGAACGGGCGATCCGGTTCCTCACGACGGAGCTGCCCAAGCTCGGGGTTACCCTCACACCGACCTGGGCCAACTTCGTGCTCGCGCGTTTCCCCGGCTCCGCCGTGGAGGCGGCACGGAAGCTGGAGCGCCAGGGCATCATCATCCGGCCGCTGATCTCCTTCGGGCTCCCGCCGGAATACGCGCGGATCAGCTCCGGAACGGACGCGGAGCTCACGAGACTCGTGGACGGCCTTCGCCGGATTCTGTGAGCCGGCGCGCCGTACTCATCCACGGACTGGGGCTGATCGGGGGTTCGCTGGGATTGGCCCTGCGCGCGCTTCCCGAAGCGCCGCGCGTCCTGGGCTTCGACGTGGATCCGATGACGCGGGCGGCCGCGCTCGATCGCGGCGTGGTGGACGCGCTTACGGATTCCCCCGACACGATCGATCCGGACGTGTCCATGCTCGTGACCGCGGTTCCGCCCCGCGCCGCGACGACGCTCGTTCCCGGCCTCCTCGCGCGGCTTCCCGACGGCGCGCATCTCACGGACCTCTCGAGCGTGATGCTTCCCGTACTCACGGCCGCGGGCCCGGGCGTCGCGAAGCGCTTCGTGGGATCGCACCCCTTGCGCGGGTCGGAGCGGAGCGGGATCGAAGCCGCGCGGCCGGATCTCTTCGAGGGGGGGAAGGTGATCGTGGGCGGTCCGTTCGATCCGGGATCCCCCGCGGAGCGGGCCGCCGCTCTGTGGCGCTCGGTCGGGGCCCTGCCCACGTCCATGGCGCCCACGATCCACGACGCGCTGGTCCTCCGCGCTGGTGCGCACCCTTCGGCGGACCGGGAACATGACGGGGCTGCTGGCGCAGGGCGCGGGCCCCGGCCTTCAAGGGATGGCCCGCCTCGCGGGCTCGCCGTCCGATCTCTGGTTCGACATCCTGACCCTGAACGCCGAGAAGGTCACGCCCGCGCTCGAGCTCCTGGAGCGCGAGGTGCGCGCGTTCCGTCACGCGATCGAGCGGAGGGATCCCGAGCTCCTGACCCTGCTCGAGGAAGCGCGGCTCTTTCACCGCGAGATCGCATCGTGAGCCGCGCGCGCATCGCGCCGCGGGGCGCCTTGAGCGGCGAAGCCCGCATTCCCGGCGACAAGTCGATCACGCAGCGCGCGATCCTCCTCGGCGCCCTGGCGCCCGGCGTGACGCGGATCCGCGGCGCGAACACCGGGGAAGACGCGCGCGCCGCGCTGGGGATGGCGCGGCAGCTGGGCGCGCGCGTCACGGTCTCGGTGAAGGACGGGATCCTGATCCAAGGTGGCTCACTCAAAGAAAGCGACCGCGTCCTGGATGCCCGGAATTCCGGCACCGCGCTCCGCCTCGCCACGGGGATCCTCGCGGCGCAGCCTTTCCTGTCCATCCTCACCGGCGACTCCTCCCTGAGGCGCCGTCCCGTGGCGCGTGTCATCGAGCCCCTCCGGCTGCTGGGGGCCGACATCACGGCGCGGCAGGGCGACCGTCTTCCGCCGGTGGTGATCCGCGGCCGTGCCCTTCAGGGCGCCGCGATCCAGACCACGGTCCCGAGCGCCCAGGTGAAGAGCGCGGTTCTCCTCGCGGGGATCCAGGCCAGCGGGGTCACGTCGGTGCGCGAGCCCCTGGCGACGCGCGATCACACGGAGCGCATGCTTCCGCGCTTCGGCGTCCCGGTCGACCGCGACGGCACCGCGGCGCGGGTGCGCGGCCCGGCCACGCTCCAGGCTGCCGAGATCGAGGTGCCCGGGGATTTCTCCGCCGCGTCCTTCCTTCTCGCCGCGGCGGCCATCGTGCGCGGCTCGCACATCCGTCTCCAGAACGTGGGCGTGAACCCGACCCGGATCGCGTTCCTCGATCATCTCGCGAACGTGGGCTCGGATCTCACGCGGGGGAACGAGCGCGTGGTTTCGGGCGAGCCCGTCGCGGATCTCGGCGTGCGCGCGGGGCGCCTTCGCGGCGTGAAGATCCTCGCGGAGCTGGCGCCGCGGCTGATCGACGAGCTGCCGCTCGTGGCGGTGCTCGCGGCCTTCGCGGAGGGGAAGACCGTGGTGCACGGCGCGGCCGAGCTGCGCGTCAAGGAATCGGATCGCGTGGCCACGGTGGCGGCGGGCCTCCTCGCGATCGGGGTCGAGGTGGAGGAGCACCCGGACGGCTGGACCATCCACGGACGCGCCGGGCGGGTGCGCGGGGGGACGGTGGACGCGGCGGGGGACCATCGGATCGCGATGGCCTTCATGGTGGCCGGACTGGCGGCGCGGGACGGCGTGACCGTGCTGGGCGCGGAGTCCGCGCGCGTGAGCGATCCCGGGTTCCTGAACCGGCTGCGGGGGCTCTTTCGTTGAAGCCGTTCGTCCTCGCGATCGACGGACCCGCCGGGGCGGGGAAGAGCTCGACCGCCCGCGGCGTGGCGAAGCGCCTCGGGCTCCTCCACGTGGATTCGGGCGCCATGTACCGGGCGGTCGCGTGGCAGGCGCGGAACCAGGGCGTCTCGCTCGAAGACGAGGCCGCGCTGGTCGCGATGGTGGATCGAGACCCGACGGTCCTCGGTCCGGGCGGCCGGTCCATCGTCGGGGATTCCCTCGAAGCGTGGATCCGCACCGCGGAGGCCGGGGAGGCCGCCTCCCGCGTGGCGCTCCACGCGGGGCTACGCAAGCGACTCGTGGCGATGCAGCGCTCCCTGGCCCGCGAGCCGGGGCTGGTCATGGAAGGGCGCGATATCGGTACGGTCGTCTTCCCGGACGCGGACTTGAAGATCTACGTGACCGCGACCCCGGAAGCGCGTGCGGAAAGGCGTTTTCTGGAGCTCCAGGGGAAGGGCGAGACCGCCGATCGGGTGGCCATCCTGGGCCAGATTCGGGAGCGCGACCGGCGGGACACCGAGCGCGCCACGAGCCCGCTCACCCGAGCGCCCGACGCCATCCTCCTCGACACGACCGAGCTGGGTCTCGAGGAGCAGGTAGACTTGGCTTCTCGCTGGGCAGCGCTCGCGATGAAGCCCGTCCGTAGGCCCACCCTGATCTATTCGTTTGGCAGCGGGTTCACGCGGTTCTTCGCGCGCTGGTTCCTGGACTTCACGATCCAGGGGCTGGACCGCGTTCCCCGAAAGGGCCCCCTCATCGTGGCCTGCAACCACATCTCGTTCTGGGATCCGCCCCTCGTGGGAGCCCATCTGCCCCGGGAAATGCACTTTGTGGCCAAGGCCGAATTGTTCCATAATCCCTTGTTCGGAGCGCTGATCCGGTCCTATAATTCCATCCCGATTCAACGGGGAGCCAAATCGCGTTCGGGGTTGCGCGGCGCGGAGGAAGTCCTGACCGCGGGCGGCGCCGTCCTCATTTTCCCCGAGGGAACGCGAAACAAGAGTGGTGAGCTCCTCCAGCCCCGGGCCGGCGTGGCCCGGCTGGCGGCCCTGACCCGGACCCCGGTGGTGCCCGCCTGCATCACAGGGTCGGACCAGATCCGGCGCTCGATGCGCCGGCAGGTCCGGATCCGGGTCTCGTTCGGCTCCCCGGTGATGCCTCCGAGGTCCGAGAATCCCGAGCGGGATGAAGTGCGCGCGTTCGCGCGGATGATCATGGATCGCATCCGCGCCATGCGCGAGGAGCAGGAGGCTAAGACATGGAAGTGATCGTCGCCGACAACGCGGGATTCTGTTTCGGCGTGAAGCGCGCCATCAAGATGGCGAACGACACGATGGATGCGGTGGGCAACCAGGTGAAGTCGCTGGGTCAGCTCATCCACAATCCTCAGGTCGTGAATTCGTTCCAGAAGCGCGGCCTCGAGGTGGTGTCGGATCTTTGCGGCGTCGAGCCCGAGGACACGGTGATCATCCGGTCCCACGGCGTGGGGCCGAAAGTCAAGAACGAGGCGGTGGAGCGTGGCCTCAAGGTCGTGGACACGACGTGTCCGTTCGTGACGAAGGCACAGCAGTACGCGGCCAGGCTCATCGCCGACGGCTACAAGGTCGTCATGATCGGGGACAAGAACCACCCCGAGGTGATCGGCGTGGTCGCGCACACGCAGAACCAGGCCATCATCCTCGACACGGTCGAGGAGGCCGAGAAGCTGAAATTCATCCCTCGGATGGGGGTGGTGTTCCAGACCACCCACGCCATCGGGCACGTCCAGGAAGTCGTGGGCGCGCTGCTCAAGCGGGGGGAGGAAGTCAGGGTGTTCAACACCCTCTGCGGGGCGACGACCTCGATGCAGAAGACCGCGATCGAGCTCAGCTCCGAGGTGGAGGCGATGGTCATCGTGGGCGGACGCAACAGCGCGAACACGGCGCAGCTGGCGGAGGTCTGCCGGCGCGTGAATCCGCGCGTGCTCCAGATCGAGTCCGCGGAGGAGATCCACGAGGACTGGTTCGACGGGCTCCACCGCGTCGGCGTTTCGGCCGGCGCCTCCACGCCCGACGAGGTGATCGCGGAGGTCGTGGACCGCATCACGAGAATCGAGCCCCGCGCGGCGAGCGCGTAGGGAATCCGGCACCACCGGCCGAACGGCCGAAATCATAGAGGAAGCAGGAGGAAGCAAACCGAATGGTTCGACGTCATGAAGAGGATGTGGACGTAAAGGACGAGTCGGCGGAAGACGCCGAGGTCGAGACAAAGCCGAGGAAGCGAAAACCGCAGACCCGGCTCATCCATGCCGAAGGAGAAACCGAGGGCACCGTCACGGCCGTCGGAATCCAGGAGCTCGACTCGGACGAGGATTCGGAGAGCGAAATGGGGCAGTGGCTCCAGCTCTACGAAGACTCGCTCAAGGACCTCGAAGAAGGGGAGATCGTCCGCGGACGGGTCCTCAAGATCGACGACAAGGAAGTCACCGTCGACGTCGGCTTCAAGTCGGAAGGCGTGATCCCGGTCGAGGAGTTCCCGGACCTGGAAGGCGTGAAGGTCGGGGACGAGATCGAGGTCTTCCTCGAAAAGACGGAGAACCAGGACGGCCTGGTCGTCCTCTCCAAGCAGCGCGCGGATTTCGTGAAGGTCTGGGACCGTGTGAAGACCGCCGCGGACCAGGGGCAGCTCGTGGAAGGGAGGCTGGTGCGGAAGATCAAGGGCGGAGTCGTCGTGTTCCTCCCGGGGTCGCAGATCGCGCTCCGGCAGGTGCAGAACGTGGACTCCCTGATCGGCCAGGGCATGGAATTCAAGATCATCAAACTGAACAAGCGGCGCCGGAACATCGTGGTCAGCCGCCGCGCCGTGCTCGAGGAGCACCGCGCCAAGCAGAAGAGCGAGATCATCCAGGAGCTGGCCAAGGATCAGATTCGCGAGGGCGTGGTGAAGAACATCACCGACTTCGGCGCTTTCGTGGACCTCGGCGGCATCGACGGTCTCCTCCACATCACCGACATGTCCTGGGGCCGCGTCAGCCACCCCTCGGAGCTCGTCTCCATCGGCGAGAAGGTGAAGGTGAAGGTCCTCTCCTTCGATCCCGAGAAGGAGCGCATCTCGCTGGGCATGAAGCAGCTCACGCCCTATCCGTGGGAGGACGTGGACAAGCGCTACGCGGTGGCTCAGAAGGTCAAGGGGAAGGTGGTCTCGATCACCGACTACGGCGCCTTCGTGGAGCTGGAGAAGGGCATCGAGGGCCTGATCCACATCTCCGAGATGTCCTGGACCCGCCACGTGCGGCATCCCTCGAAGGTGGTCGCCATCGGGGACCAGATCGAGGCGGTGATCCTCAAGATCGACAAGGAAAACGAGAAGATCTCGCTGGGTCTGAAGCAGACGGAGCCGGATCCGTGGCTCACGCTGGACCAGCGCTTCCCGATCGGCACGCGGCTCTCCGGAAAGGTCCGCAATCTGACCAACTTCGGCGCCTTCGTGGAGATCGAGGAAGGGATCGACGGGCTGGTCCACATCAGCGACATGTCGTGGACGCGCCGCGTCGTGCATCCCAGCGAGGTGCTGAAGAAGGGGGACAAGGTGGACGTGGTGGTCCTGTCGATCGACAAGGACGCCCGCCGCATTTCCCTCGGCCTGAAGCAGGTGAGCGAGGATCCGTGGCCTACGCTGGCCGAGAAGTACATCCCGGATCTCATCGTGAAGGGCAAGGTGGTCCGCCTCCTGGATCGCGGCGTCATCGTGGATCTGGAGGAGGGGCTGGAAGGATTCATCCCGCTCTCGCAGCTGGGCGTGGATGGACTGAAGAAGCCGGCCGACAGCTTCAAGGTCGGGGATGATCTCAACTTGAAGGTGACGCGCGTGGACACGCAGGCGCACCGGATCATCCTGAGCGTTCGCGCGTGGCTGGCGGATCAGCCGCAGGCGGCGCAGGCCGAGTTCCAGACCAAGTTCAAGCCGGTTCCTTCCGAGTCCGGCGAAGCGCCGGCCGGCGAGGTGGTCGCGGTGGAAGCCGAGGAGAGCGGCGAAGTCGAGATCTGATTCGCCGATGATCGAAGCGGTAGCGACAACACCCGAGGAGGCCGCCACGGCTCCTCGGGTTTCTTTTTTCACGCTGGGATGCCGCTTGAACCAGTACGACACGGCGGCGCTGCGGGCGCAGGTTCTGGAGGAGGGGTTCCAGGAATCGGACGCGGGGCCCGACGTGATCGTGGTGAACACCTGCACCGTGACGCGGCGCGCGGACCAGGAGGCGCGCCAGCTGGTGCGGCGGCTTCACCGTGAATCGCCCGGGGCGAGGATCGTGGTGACGGGATGCTACGCCCAGCGCGCGCCGCAGGAACTTCGCGCGCTCGCCGGCGTGTCGGCCGTTCTTGGCGCCGCCGAGCGCGAGGATCGGACATCGGTGAGGCGGGCCCTGGACGGCTTCGCCGTCGACGTAGGACCGGGGCGTGCCGCGAGGGCTTTCGCCACACCCGCGCCGGTCCACGTCGGGCGCTCCCGCGCTTTACTCAAGATCCAGGACGGCTGCGACTCCTTCTGCACCTACTGCGTGGTCCCCTACGTGCGCGGCCGGAGCCGGAGCCTGCCCGCGGCGGAAGCGCTGGACCGCGCGCGCCGGCTCCTCGACACGGGATTCACGGAGATCGTGCTCACCGGGGCCGACCTCGGGAGCTACGGCCGGGACCTCGGCGAGGCGTCGGCGCTCCCGCGCCTGGTCGAGGCGCTGCTTCAGCTCGGACCCGCGCATCGCGTCCGGCTCTCCTCCATCGAGCCCCACAAGGTGGACCCCGCGCTCGTCTCCATGATCGGCGCCGAGCCGCGCCTCTGCCGGCACCTTCATCTCCCGCTCCAGAGCGGATCGAACGCGATCCTTCGCGCCATGCGCCGGGACTACGCCCGGCTCCTGGAGCGCGTCCTACGCAAGGGCCCGGTCGGAATCGGCGCGGACGTCATCGTGGGGTTCCCGGGAGAAGGGGAGGTGGAGTTCCAGGAGACGCTCCGCTTCCTGGAAGAGGCGCCCGTGACGTTCCTCCACGTCTTCCGCTACTCCTCCCGTCCGGGCACGACCGCCTCGCGGCTCCCGGTCCTGGTCCCGGATCCCGTGGCGCGCGAGCGCGCGGAGCGGCTCCGCGTCCTGGGCGAGGCGAAGGCGCGGGCCTTCCGCCGATCGTTCCTCGGCAAGACACTCCCCGTCGTGATGGAACGGGGCGTGGGCAGGCGCGGCCGGGTCGCGATGAGCGACGTCTACGTACCGATCGAAGTAGAGCCTGGGGAGGGCATGGTGCGCGGCATCTTCGAGGTCCGTGTCCATGACGAAGACCAGGACCAGCTGGTCGGCTCGATGCATGCGGGTTGACCCTTCCGCCGTCTGCCGATATCCTGCCCCATCCGCATCCGATGACCACCCGGAGGGGACTGTCATGTGGCTCCTGCGCAACCTGGCCTGGCTCGTCATCATGGTGGCGGTCGTGGGCTTCGCG
>WNFL01242948.1_pt1 | contig 11999 bp, 7 predicted proteins | sample 5400361 | NCBI WGS metagenome assembly WNFL01 (sample SAMN13153351, study PRJNA577476) | soil metagenome | isolation source: 40 cm soil on Douglas fir-dominated hillslope | place: USA:California | collected 2013-09-17
TGCACCGGGTTGGTTGTCAACCGCGATTGTGAATTGTTTAGTTTTGGCCATGTCGGCACCTCCTGCCGCGGTGATGAAGAATTATACGCCTACCGGACAGTAAGTCGTTGAGAAGCAAAGACGGGCTAGTATTTTATCCGGCTCATAACCCGACGCTCCTCTGGTTTCGACTTATGTCCGCGCAGAACTCTATGGATGAAGATAAGCCAGATTGTCAAAGCGCAGTGCCTCACCGCTGGTAAAGTCGAAGCTGACCCGGGAACTTGGATCACGCCACCCGGTCCTTAAGCGGCGAAGCTCTTTGGGTTTGATCGTGAAGGAAATCTCGCGGATTTCCGGTGAACTGATGGTAACCGTCGAATCGGTGTCTCCATCGTTGTAGGCATCGATTCCAGAAAAAATGAGTGGTACGGTGAAGTGAAAATCGGACCGTCTGATCTTTGGATCGGCCAAGACAAGCGTGAAAGTGGCGAACTTCCCATGCGGCGTGCCGATCTGCCAATCGCCCTTACCCCAATCGATCATGCCGGAAGGATATTGGCCGATCAGAGACGTTCCTGCCGCAAAATGGGGATCGTCGAAGGTGACGTAGGATGGAGGGACGCGATCGCTTTTTCCTTGAATGTCGACGTCCCTGGAAGTGATGTGGCGGATGGAAAGGACGTGGGTCTTATCGTCAAAAATGTAGCCTTGCTGAGCAAGATCCTTGCGGCGGCTGATGGGTTTGCCGCCCACCGTCAAGGAGTCCGGAACGAAATTCAGACGCAACACGTCCGTGGATTCACTATCGAAAGTCGAATAGGTGATCGATCCCCGGCCATACGCGATCTTCGTAACGGCGGAGAGTGAACCCAGGAGATGGGACTCATCGGCCGGCGCCCATTCGGGGATGGCCCAGAAGGCATCCATCATTCTGCGAGGCCCATCGGAAAATTCATCCGTGAACCACCACTGAGTGCTGAAAGGAGCGTGGGCCAATGCGGAAAGGCCCTGAAAATAAGTGACCCAGTTGTAGGTACGGTAGGCCGCTTCCTTGTAGGCCGCGTCTCCCGTCTTTGCGTAATACAGCGCTTCGACGGCAGCAAGTCTTGAACTGTGGCTATCGCAACACTGATTCGGGAGATTGCAGCAAAAATCCTTGAGACTGCTCCCCTGTTCCGTGGTGACGGTAGCGCCGTGAACGACATATTTGGGCCATCTCGGGGTGGTTTTCACCCACTCAACCAGCTTGCGCGAATGCTCGCGCCAGTCGGGGTCTTTTTCCGGGTGAAGAAGTACATAGCGCGCGAATTCCAGCGGAATAACCTGGTTCATGTTTTCCATGCTGGCCTTCACGTCCTCGAAATAGCCCACCCACACGTTGTTCTGCATCGGGTACTTCATCAGCCAAGCCCACGCGCCTTCACGGACTCGTTTGTAGGAAGCGGTGTCGCCCTGGTCCAGGCGGATCAGTTCGTCCAGCAGCATGATGGGCTCGACGACATTTGCGGAATACGGGAACATTCCCGTTCCGCCGTCGATGCGGCCATCCCGGGCGAAACAGCGGTACGGCCAGGGAGAATTGCGTTCATCGCCAACCTTGTAATTCTTTGCGAGCGCCTCGGCACAGCGAATCGCGGCGCGCAGATACTTGGTGTTGCCGGTCATCTCATACAGCCGCAAATACGCGTAGCCGTCTTCCCCGACGACGTGAGGTTCCACGAAGTCTTCACCGTGGTCGCTCCACCCGGTGTAACGGCGGCTGCCGGGATTGGCGGACGGGTAGGGTACCTCGGCCCACGCGTAACCTTCCGGAGTTAGACCGTTCTCGAGTTCGTAGTCCACGAAATTCTGAAGGAATTCCAGCGTGTGCGGGTCGCCCGTGTAGGGATAGAGGCGCTCGACAAAACCTTGCATCATAGCGCGCAAATAGCCGGTGGAATTGGCCCAGTGCCATTCCGGAAGCAGTTCAAAGGTGGTGCGGTCAAAATCAAAGCAGCAGAAATAGTAAGGGAGCCGCTGACGATTGTACTGGTCCCACACAATCGTCCATTGCGACAGAAAATATGCGGAGTAGGAGTAGCCGGTATCGTCCGGCATAGGAAATGGCAAGAGCTTCCTCTGAGCATCCAGAGCAACGGGGCGTCCCGCGATCGAGGATTCGTTCACGGCGGTCGTAACCGGAAGTGTGTCCTGTCCGGTAACCACACTGACGCACAAAACGAATGCGACGAAGAACCGCGCGAACTTAGTAGCTTGTGTCATAGCGCACCACCAGAATGGTTGAGATCAGAACAATCGCTGCTCCAACAAGGGCAGCCAGGCTTAGCCGCTCGCCGAGCAGAGAAGCAGCCAGCAGAACTCCGAACACGGGAACCAGATAGAGAGAGGTGGAAGCGGTAGTCACGTCAAGGTGCTGCAGCGCCTTAAAGAAAAGAAGCATCGAGGCGCCATACATGAAGAACGCCAGGAAGAGGAAAGCGACAATACTCTTGGCGTCGAAGGCCAACAAGCTGCGCGGATGGAACGGCTCGACCCAAATGAGCAGGGGGATGCTGAAAATTGACGCGGTGATGTAGCTAAAAATCAGAATTTCTATTTCTTGAAACTTCCGCATCAGTCCCTTGCAATAGACATTGTAGAAGGAAGATCCGAAGCACCCACCAAAGATCAGCAGATTCCCGGTGAGGAATTTCATCGAGCCAAAAGATGCTTGCCGAATATCTCCAATAGAGAGAAACGCAACGCCGACTAGTCCGATCGCCAGGGACGCGGTCCGCAACAGCGTCAGCCGTTCCTTCAAAATGAAGGAAGCCAAAACCGCGCTGATTACGGGGATCAGCAGATTCAGAATCGCACCGTTCGACGCCAAAGACTTGCTGATTCCCCACGTCATTCCCAACTGGGCGAGGACTTGCCCGCCAACGCCTGCGATGATGAAGCGGATCCAATCTTTTCCCGAGGGACTGGCCGTGTCCGGATTCCTCCGCCGCATCCGGATTAGCAGCGGAACAAACAGCAGTGTCGTTATGTAGAACGGCAAAAAAGTTATGGCAATAGGGCCCAGATGCGGGTCCAGCACCTTCACGGCAATACCCTGCCCCGACCAGATCAGCGAAGCTAGGGCGAGAAGAACGAAATACCAGACGGTTTGGCGTTTGACAGAGTGCTGGACGGCAGCGGTACTCATGCGTTCTCCCGCAGCACGCGAATTCCGAAACGATCGGCTCCGATGGAACTTCCCTCAAAGACATAGGGCTTGAACGAATGTAATCGCGAATATTCGGCGACAACTTTCTGAAACGCATCGGCTCCAGCGGGCGAACCGAGCACCGCGACGGTACCTCCCGCGCCTCCGCCGGTAATCTTCGCCCCGAAGAGCAAATCCTCGCCCTGGTGTTGCCGAACGAGTTCGATCAGTTGGTCGGTTGCGTCACAACCCAGTCCGCATTCGGTGTAGGACCAATGCGATTGCAACATCAGTTCGCCCATTTGGCGGAAGGCCGCTAGCGAAGGCTGCTGCATGCTTCCGCGTGCAAGTTCGATGAACAATTCGATGCGTTGATTTTCTTCGACGGCGTAGCGTGTGCAAGCGCGCACGCGATAAGTCACTTCCGACCGGACGATGGTGAAAGGATCCGGATGAATCCTGCCCAGAGAAAGAATCTCCGCACCGGACAGGGTTTCCGGCAAGCGTTGCTCGTACTTCGATCGGAATGTCGAAGGAGCTACGTTCGAGAGAAACCCGTTCCACCTCGGATCGGAATAGCGAGGAATTCGCCCGCCTTCCTCTTTGTGTATGGGCAGGTTCTCCCACTCGCAGATCATCCGGTAACCAATGAACGCGGCGGCCCGAGCGGCTTCGTATTCGATGCCGGTTACGGCGTGCCGCACACCGGAGTCGATGGCCCAACATCGAACTCCCTCGGGCAACTTCACTAGCGAGCGGGGCAAACAGGACTGGCAAAGAAGCGGCAGCACGTGGCCTTCGTCACCCAAGACGGAGGCGGCCTGATCCATGATGCCGCAGGCCGAATCGGCTATGACATTTTCGACCCACTGGCAAGCTTCGGCGAGTTCGATGCCGTAAAGGTTGATTCCATAACAGGCGGCGGCCGCCTTCATCACCGCAACTTCCACCGCGGCCGAGGAACTCACTCCTTTATTGCAAGGCACCTCGGATTCGATGTAGACAGACGCACCGGAGTTCGCTTGCCCAGGGTAGCGCTGATGCAACAGGTAGAATGCGCCCAGGACATAGGACGTCCAACGCCCCTCGGCGCTCGCGTTGACAAGACGCTTTACCGCCTCTTCGTTCGAGAGGCTCGCTAATTCAAACTCAACATGATCCAGCCATCCCTCTTCCTTCATCTGCGGATTCCAAAAAACGATCTTTCCATCATTCCGCCGTTGCGCCGCAGCCCAGGTTGCTTCCCGAATCGTGATCTCGAAAACCAGGCCACCGGTATAGTCCACATTGCCGCCCATCAGGTCGAGCCGGCCCGGAGCCCGGCTGATGTAAATGGGAGAGCTGGAGGAAAAGAATTGACCCTGCCCCTTGATTTTCGAAACGGAGTATTCGAAAGCGCTCACAACACTTCCCGAATGCTATCGATGACATACTGAACCACGTCGTCGGTCATTCTCGGATGAATGGGAATACTCACGTATCTTTCGAACAGCTTCTCGGCAACGGGGCATTCTCCCTCCTGATGCCCCAGGTCTCGGTACACAGTGGTCAGATGGATGGGCATATAGTGCGACCAAGCCTTGATGCGCTTCAGCGTATAGAGGTCCCACATGAAGTCCTCCTTGGTTCGCGAAAACGTATCTTCGAGCAGCACGGCATACGCGTGGAACACATGCTTATTTTCCGGAGCGACGAAAGGGAGCGCCAAACCTTTAATTCCGCGCAATCCTTCCGAATATTTTTTCGCAATTTCCATTCGCCGTGCGTTCAACGAATCCAGCTTGCGGAGTTGCACCGAACCAACCGCCGCCTGCGCATCCGTCATGCGGTAGTTGAACCCAATGCCATCGAAATCGGTGTACCAATATCTCTTCCCCATTGGATGAATGGATTCATCAAGCGGCAAATACTTGCCTTTCGGGTCGTAGGTGCGGCAGCACAGAGAGCGGTACGAGAGCATCCGCTCGTAAAGAGACTTATCGCTGGTCGTGACCATGCCTCCCTCGCCCAGCGTGACCATGTTTTTCTGCTGATGAAAACTGAACACTGCCAAGTCGCCCAACGATCCGGCTTTCCGTCCTTTGTATTCCGCGCCAGCGGCATGCGCCGCGTCCTCCACAACGCGGATCTTGCGGGGACGTGCCAACTCGTTCAGGGCGTCCATATCGCTGCATTGTCCATAGAGATGCACCGGCAGAATCGCCTTCGTGCGCGGAGTGATCTTTTTCTCAACGGAAGCCGGGTCCAGGTTCAAAGTGCATGCATCGACGTCCGCAAAAACAACTTTTGCTCCAAGAACGGCGGCTGCGTTCGCGGTAGCGATCCAACTGACGGGAGTCGTGATCACTTCATCGCCCGGCTCCACGCCGGCAGCAATCATCGAGAGGTGCAAACCCGTAGTCCCGGAAGTCACCGCCAGTCCATACGTTGTTCCACAGTACTTCGCAAAGCCTTCTTCGAAACGTTTAACCCACGGCCCGCACGAAGGAGCATTCGCGCGCAGGACTTCCATCAACGCGTCTTGCTCTTCCTTTCCATAGGAGGAACCGTGGCCGTACTCCAACTCGTGTATCGCCTGTGGCAGCGTCATGAAAAGCACCTTTCGATCACCTGATCACTCGTTTGAACTCCCAAGTTCCAAACCTTGCGAATCTTGTCCGTAAGCAAGAAATGATCCTCGCCGCGCGGCGCGCGTCCCGGCACGGTTGCGTGTAGCGGACGGACGAGGTCGCTCGAAAAGCCCGCGCGTGCTGCCAGGCGCTTTCCCAGCTCAAATCTTGAAATGCTGTCCGTCGCCCCCACATGATAAAGGCCGCTGACCTGATCGTTTGCGAGCATGCCGATCATGATTTTGCTCAGAGAATCTGCGTCGACCGGGTTTCGGGTCTCGCGGGTTGGAAAAGAGACCGGCTGGCCGGCTTTCCACTTCTGCACCACAGTGTCGAGCATGGCATTCGTGCCGCTCTTTCCCGCAAACCCGAGTACCAGCGCGAAACGCAACACTATAGCGGACGGCATCAGAGACCTCACGGCATTCTCGGCCCAGGCCTTGCTCTTTCCATATACACTGAGCGGGCTGACCTCATCATCTTCGCGATAGCCGTGCTTCTTGCCGTCGAAGACTGCTGCTGTGGAGGTGAAGAGCAATCGTGCATTTGCCCGGGCACACGCGTTCGCGACCTGCTCCGCGCCGCGCGCATTCGCCGCAAATGCCAGTTCTGGCGCAGCCTCGCAACGGTCAATATCGGACATCGCGGCGAGCAACAGCACGTAGTTTGGCTGCACCTGACGAAACGCCCGGTTCACGCTGGAGGAATCCGCCACATCCAATTGCACCGTTCCCGGTTGATTGCTGGAACTCCGATCACCTCGGAAGACATCAAACCTCTCCGCGGACGACTGCACCGCGTACGTCCCAAGGAAACCGCTCGTGCCAATAATCAGCAATCTTTGTTTGCTCATTTCGTCCACGCGACCCGGAAATCGGCTTGCTACAGGTGCTTCCAGCCACACCACGTCATGGTCCCCGAAACTGCTGTGCGCATTCGTTGCTGCCTTGTTGTAAGTCGGGGGGCGGACTCGGTCCCGAGTGACCGAACCACGCCCCCCTCGCCGCTTAGAACGAGTATCTAAGCGCGAACTGTAGTCGCCGGTTGTCTACGGAGGTGGCAGTAACCTGACCTTCCGCAGAATCGCCGACAATCGCATCAGGGGCCATGAAATTCGGATGGTTGAACGTATTGAAAGCATCCACGCGGAACTGAAGTTGCTGACGCTCCGTTATGCGGAAGATCTTGGAAAGAGAGGAATCGAGTTGTTGCTGTCCATCCGAGTGCAATGGGTTGATTCCCGAGGTTCCATAGGTCATCGGCGTAGAGTGAACCACGAAGGCGCTAGTATCAAACCACTTGTTCGCCGTCGGGTGGCTCAATGTTCCGTTCCCGATCCGGTCCGGACGATTGGTTTGACCATTGTTTAACGAAGTCGTGTCGCCTGCGATGACGTCGAAACGAGCCCCACTGCGGATATGCAGGAGGCCGGAAAACTGCCAACCGCCAAAGATTGTATCCACGAAGCGGTTCGCGTCGCCAAGATAGTGTCGCCCGCGCCCGAAAGGCAGCTCCACGGTAAATTGGGAATTGAAAATGTGGGCGATATCCTCCGGCATGGGGCCGTAGTACTGATCGATGTTCGTTTGATCGAGATTGAAGCCATTGGCGAAGTCTCTTCCGTGCGCGTAGCTGGCGTTGACGCTCACGGACCTGCCGAAATTGGCCGTAAATCGAGCCGTCAGGGCGTCATATCGGCTGCTGGCAATGGATAGGGAAATGGGGATATCGCCTAATTGCGGATACCGGGAATGGAGAGGACGCGCGCTGTTGTAGTCCGTGCCTTGAGGCGTTGGCGGAGCTTGGTTGATATTCGTCGAGTGGTTGTTGTGCAAGCCTCGAACATTCAGGTAGCCGATATCGATGATCATTCCAGGGCGAATTTCCCGCTCGATATTCAGGTTAGCCTGATCGACTCGTTGGTTTTGCCAGTTATAGTCCGCACCGCGGATCAGCGCGCTATTGGGAATAATTAGATTCCCGGAGGAATCGTATTGCGCCTTTGCGAGCGGCAAACCATCGGAGGAGAGTTGCAGACTCGGGGTAAGGTTGTTCGGCGTCAGCAAAACTTCCTTCGCATAATTAGGGTAGGTCAGCCCGAGTATGGTCAACGGACCGGACCAATAGGCCATCCAGTAGGAGACTCCGTAGCCGCCCCGGAGGCTCGTTTTTCCGCGATCGGGTGTCCAAGCAAAACCGACACGCGGACCCCAGTCGTTATGATCGAGGCCTAGCCCTGGACTCCGATTGCCGGAGGTTGCGACCACCAGTTGGTTGGTTCGAGTGTCCCAATTGGATTCTCGGTTGTGGCGTTCCACCGGGCGGCTGATGAGTTCATACCGAAGCCCGATATTCAGGGTAAGCGAAGGCAGTACCTTAAAATCGTTCTGCGCGTACCACGCGTTTTGCCAGTAGGATTGATACGGAGCTCCCGCGACAAAGTGAGCCCTTGCGCTTGAAGTCATCGTTCCCAACAAGAAGCTCGCGTAACCAATCGGTTGCACGGCGAGTGCCTGCGACGGATTGCCGCCTCCGTTGTAGCCTATGCCGTCATAAGACGTCATGGCCTCGCTGAACGTGAGCGTGCCTCTCGGATCGTCACCGCCGATTGTGTCCGCAGAGACATCCACGACGCGATTGATATTGGCGCCGATCTTAATAAGGTGTTTCCCCTTGCTCCACGTAAAATTGTCGGTTACGGAGATCGTATTGCTGACGATATAGCCGACCCAATCGGGCGTGGCGATACTTGGTATCCCCTGCATATTAAACTCAGCAAGGCCCTGTGTTGCCGCGTCGTTGCTTAGGTTCCCATTGGGAATCCCGAAGCTATTGTTCCAATTCTGCGACTGGCTCGCGAGCCCGGTTCGAACGTTGGAGCGGTTGAATGCCAGGCGCACTTCGTTCGTTTTTGTGGTCCCCAGCGTGCGCAAATCCGACACCTGCATGTTTTGATCGAACGTTTGCGAGTTCACATTGGCGTCCTGGAAGAACTGGTTCACGTTCGTGGTAAACGCGTTCGTCGCGTCCAATACGGAATATCGGAAGAAGATGCGGTCGTTACTGGTGCGGTCGAAGTCCAGACGCCCGTCCGCCTGATGTGCTGTCTGATTGTTGTTGCTCAGATAGCGAAGGTTATTGCTAATGCCCGGAAGATTCGCCACTCCAAAGATGTCTGCGGCATTCATCGCCTTGGACGCAGCGTCCCAACGAGTCTGTGGAATGATATTCCCGGCAAAGGGCGTTGCACTGACCACGTTCCCACTTGCATCGAAAACCCGCGTGTTCGGGTCGTAGATCTGCCCGTACGTGTTCCCCGCATCATCCACCTGTCCAGGAACATACAATTCCGAAAAATCGCCTGCCAGCATCTTCGCCGTGGGCGCTGTGGCAAATTTCGTGGTACTGGTCTTTAGGATCGTGCCCTGATAGTCGCCAAAGAAAAACAGTTTGTTTTTCAAAATGGCGCCGCCCACTGCGCCACCGAATTGATTCCTGCGGAAGGGCGAATTCGGCGCGCCGCCTCCGAAATAATTGCGCGCGTCTGTCGCTTCGTTCCGAAGAAATTCAAATGCGGCGCCGTGCAACTCATTGCTGCCCGACTTGGTGGTAACGTTCACGACCGCACTGCCGGAGAAGCCAAACTCCGCATTGTATTTTCCGGTGTACACCTGTACTTCCTGCACGGCTTCAATCCCGGGCGTGAGGCTTATGTACGCATTCTGCGGCTCACGGTTAGGAACACCATCGACATAAATCGAGTTGGCATTCGCATCCACGCCGCCAATAGACGCCAGCTGGGGTCGCGTCATACCCACCGCTGACCCATTCTCTCCACCGTTTGTTCCATAGTTCCCGCTGCCCACGTCGTTGTTGGCACCCGGTATTAAGTTCATCTGATAAAGCACGTTGCGATCCGCGTTCGGCAGCGTATCCAGTTCGTGGTGACTGAACGTCTGAGAAAGCTCCGAGGTCTCCGTCGCAACGTTCAGCGTGTTGGCTTCGACAGCGACGACCTGACTGACGTCTCCAATGAGCAATGTGACATCGATTCGATTCACCCCACCCGCATCGACGATCACGCCCGAACGCACCGCTTTCTTGAATCCGGCTTGTTCCACGGTCACGTGGTACGTGCCGGGCACGAGAAAGTTCAGCAGGTATTCTCCAGTCTCGGAAGTTTCTGTCTTTGTAACCACACCTGTGCCATCATCCGTTGCTCTGACCGGGACTTTGGCAATGGCACCGCCACTGGCATCGGTCACAAACCCCGTAATCTTGCCCGTATTGATCTGCGCAAAGTTCTTCGCGCTACACCCGAGTAGTATGAGGACGAACAAAATGGACTTAGCTCGCATGGACGGCACCCTCTTCCTTAGATTTTCGCGGCACAACCTTCTCGGGGACTATTCCGCGACGATTACTTTGGTCAATTTCCGAAGCTTCTTGAGATCCGCTGTCTTCACTCCTCTATCCGTGATCACCAGGTCGCAACTCTCAACGGGACAAAATCGGTAGACCGCTTCGATTCCTACCTTGCTGCTATCAATCACCAGAACTCGTTGCTTTCCTGCTCTTAGGATCCCCTTTGGCATGTCCCGGTCGTAGTTCATCGCTCCTTTGTGAAAGGACAAGGCCGCGGCTCCGAAGAACGCCCTGTCCGCGTAGACATTTTCCAACGACTCTTCCACGGAGCTGCCACAGAGATCGTGACTGGTCCGGCGATACAACCCGCCGATACTGCCGGCCAGTTCTTCCAGGACCGCGAGCGAAGCGGTAATTACGACCAGGTTCTGTCGCGTCATCAGGTGCCGCGCGATATACCGCGTGGTCGTTCCAGAATCGAGAACAACCGTTTCTCCCTCGCCCACCAGGCCAGCTGCCACGCGTCCCAACGCATCTTTGGCCGCCGCCATCTTTTCCGACCGCTCCAGGAATGTCCTCTCCATCGATCCCGAAGGAGCGACCATCGCACCCCCAGGCGTTCTGATAATCAGGCCGGCGTCTTCGAGCTTGTACAGCACCCGGCGCACGGTCATCTCCGAAACGCCGAATCGCTCGGCAATTTCACTGATGGTTGCCGCCCCCTTCTCCTTGATGTGCAACAGGATTTCGCCTTGTCGTTCCCTGGCGGAGCGAGGCGTTAACCGTCTGTTTGAATTTCTCATGTTCTGTGTGAAAATATAACAGACCATAAATCCGGGGGACCGTCAAGCGTTTTTGTGCGGCTTTCGCGCGAATTACGAGCCCTCCTCAAACATCGAGGCCCGTTGATGCTGAATGAAGACTGGTTACTAGGCTCTATTCGGGCCATTCACGAGGAGATTCGTGGCGCGGTCACTTCGGCCTGCGAGTCTTCCCCCTCCTCCGATATCACCCGCGTGCTGGAGGACGGCGTGCGAGATACTATCTATTCGGTAGACCGCATCAGCGAAACCATTCTCGTCGATCTGTTCGAGACAGAGATTGCCTCCCGCGTTCCGATCTTGCTAATCGCCGAAGGGCTGGAAGGCGGCAAGATCCCGCTGCCTCGCGGTACCAAGGAGCGGGAGGCCGTTTGGCGGATTATCGCCGATCCCATCGACGGCACCCGTCCCTTGATGTATCAAAAGCGCAGCGCGTGGATTTTGACGGGAGTGTCGCCAAACCGCGGCGAGGCCACCACCCTGGCGGACATCGAACTCGCCGTCCAGACAGAACTTCCGTTGATCAAACAACATCTTTGCGACACGTTGTGGGCAGTGCGCGGAAAAGGAGTTGGTGGGGAACGCTTCAACCGCATTACGAGAGATCGGCTTCCGCTCGCCCCCCAACCGTCGACCGCCAAGGAGCTTACGCACGGATTCGGCTCAGTCACTCGCTTCTTTTCTGGTGGCCGCGACGTGCTAGCCGCCATCGACGACGAAATTTCCTTCGGCGCCTTCGGTCCGGGGCGACAAGGCAAGGCACATTTGTTTGAAGACCAGTATCCTTCCACCGGTGGGCAACTTTATGAACTGATGATGGGACATGACCGCTTTCAAGTGGACGTGCGTCCTCTTCTGGGGTCCTTGCTGAAAAACCGCGGCCTACAAAACGGTTTGTGTTGCCATCCGTATGATCTCTGCTCCGAACTAATCGCCAGGGAGGCTGGCGTCCGAACTTCGGATGAAAGCGGTCTTCCCTTGCGCGCCCCCCTGAACCTTGAAGCGGAAGTGAGCTGGGTAGGATATGCCAACGAT
>WNFL01298505.1_pt6 | contig 11998 bp, 14 predicted proteins | sample 5400361 | NCBI WGS metagenome assembly WNFL01 (sample SAMN13153351, study PRJNA577476) | soil metagenome | isolation source: 40 cm soil on Douglas fir-dominated hillslope | place: USA:California | collected 2013-09-17
AAGTGACCTGGCCAAGTGACTGGCCACTTACAGTACTGTAATGATATTGAATACTACTGTAATACAATTGAAATATATGTACTTGGACAAAACATAATGGTTTTGCTTGCGAAACCTCGGACAGAGACTTATTATTATTATTATTATTATTATTAAATTTATGTATTGTTCAATATTAATGTCATTCGCCGACGCAGTGTTTCAAACGACCCATCCTGCCGTCAGCCATTTTCTGACATTATTATATGAAAAATGCATTATTATAAATTTTATTTATTATATACTAGCTACATTCACCCACGCATCCTTTCACCGCTGACCCAGCGTCAATCCCAACGACCGTCACCCACCGCGTGATGCCTGTCAAACTGGGTGCGATTGGTGAGTGGGATGGTATGGGGAGCGGATCATCTAAGTAGAAATAACCGAGTGGGGAAGGTTCAAGAGGTTCCGAAGATGACTTATGATTACTTTTCTCCAAATTTCTGGCGCAGCGTACTAAACAGGTTGCCGTCTATCCTTTTGTAATCAGTGTTTGGACATTCTGTCACTTCAGGTTGAACCACTCCGCCACTCTTTTCAATGGTTAGTCTTTGCAGGGTTCGTTTGAGTTCATCAAGCTGCACATGATCACGTATCTCGTTGAGGAGGTCCGCACTAGCCTGATGACCTTTCGACCATAGTTTTCCCTTATCATTGCGAAGAAATTCGAGTTTGAGGCCTTCACAATGTTGGGCATCCTGTTGGGTCCAGGCCGTGAAAGGGGCATCCTGGCGTTCTTTCCCACCGTCGTAGGTACCACAAACCCAGATTGCCACCCATAGAAATGACTCCGCATCGTGCCGATATAAATGTAACTGATCGGTGTTGGCAACGATGATGCTTGCCAGTATATCCAACGCCATGAAGGGCATCGTCCCAATCCGTTCGGTATTCTTGCTGGGACCCCCATGTAGAATTGCCAAGTCAAAGTCGATGAGCACCCCAACGATCGTCCCCTCTCGTCGCTTGTACATGAGGTTGAATGCGCTAACATCCCGATGGTGGACGCCAGAAAGCCACAGCTTGTGATGACCTGTCCAATGGAAACTATCAGCAACGAAAAGACCAATGTCAGATAGACGTACAGTCAAAACATTGAAGCAAGACCCTCCAGAAATCGTCGCCCTCGAGGTCCGTGATGCATCCGTCCAACATGGAATATACAGTGATGCGAAGGACTCGGTACCCAGTGCCCCTCGCCCCGCAGGGTATCCCGGCGTGCATTCGGAACGTCCCAGTACTATAATTAGACAAGGTGTCTTCCCCAAGGAGTTCCGGAACGTGGCCCTTGATTTTTGAATCCCGCTCAGCGACGCGGTTGATGTGGTCAAATATTTTCTGCTCGGACGTTCTAGACTCCTCTTGCCATGCCACCTTGACCGCGACTGAGACCCCAGGGTTTCCACCCCCTCTCATTTCACGAACGCAGGTCTTCCTGCCGTTCAGGCCCCATATGTGATGCTTTCTCGCATAAGCGTCGTGGGTAAAGTAGGTTTCGCCCTTGCACTTGATTTCGGCTGGTGCAGTAAGCGGGAATTTGGCTTTTGGCTTGTCGTTGGCGTTCCCCTGGGCTTCAGCGTGAATCAACCGCTCTACGTTGGGCGTCGGGCGCATGATCGGTACGTATCCCCACCCTTCTCGAGTAAGACGTTGGAGGATCCATAAGAAGACGACGAAGCGAGGCAGGTCGTCGATGAAATTCAGGGGCGCTGACCGGACTGGGCTCTGGTGATCAAACCACCAAAGGTGCACGTATTTGTCTGCGAGATGGGATCAGTTGCAGCACGCAGGAAGGAGCCCTGGCACTGACCTTCATTCAACATCCCGATCGTGTGCTGCCGTATTACCGTCGGTGCACAGAGCATCTCCGCATTGTAACCCGCGAATTGGACCTCGGGGATGTCTTGGGGTGGTTTATTATGCACCTTTGACGCATCTTCAGGCCTGCTATGCGGCCTCGGTACAGCGCCGTTGGATACTGTGCCATTGGTCTCCACACTATCCGCCTTTCGTTTGCTGCCGCTCTCGACGGAAGTGCGGTGGGGGGACTCGTTCCTGGAGGGATGCCTTGAGTTCGTCGGGTCGTACTTTTTGTTAGTCGTATACAATAAAGGACTGTGCGGCTTCTTATCGACGAGTTCATTTCCAACATACAAGGACGGAACTTTGTGGCGCTTTAAACTGACTCCAGTCTTCATTTCAACGACGCCGTGGTGGTTATCCCATTCCATGTCAAGCTTGGTACTCAATGAGGACGTCGCGACTTTGTCGACGATCGCATTCCAAAGTTCATGTCTGTCATCGAGCTTAACAGTAGTCCTATTGCCTCTGGAAGCACGGCCTTCGAGCCTGGCTGGGTCATGATACCTCCCCGCGATGGCGCTCGGCAAGAAGATGCAGTCGGGTATTCGCTTTGAATCTTCACCCTGGTGGTAGATCTTTACTTCGAACAAGCTTGTGTTCTGAAGTAGGATGTCGAGGTCGCTGCTGTCTAAGAACCCTTGCTGGTTGTGGCTCTTGGTTCTCGCCAGTATCGAGTTGACTATGTTGCAAAAAATGGGGTATCTTTTCGTTTCGTTATCCGTCTTGCAACTTGCTCGAAAAGGTCAGCGGTTGTACCGTCCATTGAAGAAACCTCACAATTCCTGGAGGAGCTTATGACCGTAGCCGCTGCCCTTTTGTACACTTGTGGTTGAAACGGCAGCTCTCGAAGGCGTCATCCCACTACTTTGGCAGAACATGTTTGCAACATTCACTCCTACTTTTGAGATGAGGTCGGAAAGGGACATCTCAGGCGAGTTGGAACCGGAAGCCGTTGAGTGTTGTGGCTCTGAGAGTGCCGGTTTCTTCACGAACCCCAGAAGCCCGGTGAGAAACTCGTCAACCGAAACATCTTGTCTCCTTTTCAAATCGGCCAGGAGCGGCGGGGCAAGGTAGGCGCGTCTACGTACGAACATGACGTGTTGGTAAGCATGGGTCCAATACGGCCATTGGGGAGGTGGGTGCGTACCCGGGGCCCTCCCGAAACTCGCTGTGAGCCGCTGTTCCGGCAATCTTGGTGGGTGTCACCTTGGTGGTTGTGGTTGCGGGGGGCGCTGCGCGTGGCGGCGTCAGGGGAGTATCCATGTGGATTATGCAGAGTTGTAGTTGTGGTTACTCTAGAGAGTATTGGGCCGTCTTTCGTCTGGGGCGGTCGAGGTAATGCAGCGCACCCTACCTTCTCCGTAAACTACTAGAGACCGGTGATGCACGGTTGTATGGCATCCGAGCCTCTGGAAATGCCAAAACCTGCCAGCGGGGTCTGGCCCTCTGCCCGTCTGCAGCTAGACTGAAGGCCACCAAAGCACACGAACCACCATTTCTGTTCAAGTCAGGCGAGACTCTTCTTGCGATGACTGAGAAGTACAATGTGAGAGTTATCCACCATGTAGGTGATCCTGCTGATCTTGCCCCAGATGACGATCGCTCAGCTGGTTTACGATTGACGGACGAGGAGATTCATGAAAAGGTAAGAATACATGGTCCCTCTTCAACAGAACTGGCTGATCGCTCGTTCTGTATGTTTACGTTGACAGCCGGAACGTTGATAGCTGAAGGAGAGGAGCCTGGTCCGATGGAGAACGACGAACTTGGGTGAGGGATTGGATAGAACCTGTGTGCCCAGAGGATCAGCGAAGAAGGTACCGTGATAGTGGGGGGCGCCACGTACCCTCGCACAAGGCGCTGGTACAGCATCGGTGCGCATCGTCGGAGGTTCAACCGACTGGGGAGCGTCCTCTCCGCAGTCGATACACCCGTACGTATGCATTCGTCCATCACTTGCCGGCTCTTCACTAGCTAATGGGGAGGCGACTCAGTGCGTTCACGGGAACGGGAATGAGGCAGAGAAAGTCGTCAACCGGGACCCGAAGGTGACGCGAGTCGTAGGGTCGTTTGACCACCCTTTGTTACGTATGTCTCCTGTGAGTGTTGCGACACGCATACAGAGTGCTTTCGATTGCTCAAGGACTTGCAGAAACGGACCGTCTTCCCGGCTATCGATTTCTTAAGCTGCTATGCAATTGCTGTCAATGAAGTGAAGGGACAACTCATCTGCTCCGGGTTGCCGCTAAAGCTAGCGGGGCCCTCTTGTTTCCTCTCCGACTAACGGCGCGGCTGGAGACTTTCCATGCATTCCTAAATCCCCTGTTTCAGGTACTGAAATACATTATCGAGGTTTGGACCTCTCCTCGCTTCCAACAGGTTCTGAGCATTCAGACGTTCCTGCTTACCGCTGCTGGTATGTGAATTACAACTCGGGGTTAACGGGGCCTGAGACATTTCCGTATCCATCAGTATGTTGTTCAAGCGAGGAAGCACGATCAGTGTTGCGGAAGGGCGTATGCACTCTTTCTCTCCACTCCAACTGCAACACTTACTTAGTCACCGAAAAAGGATGCCAAGCTGAAGTCGGAGGCCCGTTTCTCACCCACCGAATTTCTCTCGCAGCTCATCCCAGCTCAATCAAAAATAGTGGCATGCTCGATGGCAGCGGCCGGGTTCGCGGCCTGCATGGGAAGTTCGTGCCCTTTCCTTCCTCTCCGCCTATCACCTAAAAATGACCAGACGTCTTGCCTCTCCAGCACCACCGAAGATCATCCTCCACGCTGCTGAAATTGGCATCGAGCACAACCTCGGGCTGACGTGCGACCCGATCGATGGGCTCGTACAGGTTCCATGCATTGTATGCCATTCTCTTCTCCTCAACCCCCGCAGCCAGCGCTAAAACTGTTTGTCATCCCCCCAGTGTGTCAATACGGGCGCATTTGCCTAGACTATACCTTACCCAAGCAAATGTATTTTGTAGACATTCGACGCCATTTCCAGGGTTCAGCTTCAACTACCGTGCGAATTGTGGATGTTGATGAGCTTCTCTGTGCAGCTCGTTGCCTGCAGTTAGTTACAGTCGCCTATGCTGCGGTATCGAGTCGTTCTACCCCAGCCTCGGCACGCGTAGGTCACAAAGCGATGAAGGCCTAATAGGTGGAGTCGCAGTCTGCGCAGAAAGTTATGAAGCGGTGCGTACGGAGGATCGAAGTTAGTTCGAGAGCCTGTAGGATGGACAGCCGGCAGGCCATTCGGGTGCAACGGGAGGCATTTGAGCCGTGGTGCGTGATTGGCCGGAAACCCACAAACTTGGACCGGTCCGCTTCCTGGTTGGATTCAACGGCAGCGGCAAGGATAGAACGATACAGATAACGACTCGATACATAAGTACTGTCCTAATCCGCTGCTGCTTATTCGAATCTCTGCCGGGTTGGGTGGTTTGCTGAGGATGGAATGCATGTCGCGCAACAGCCGTACGTCTCTGCGTTTGCTCCGTCGTCTCCTTCATCAGACAGCGAACTCTATCATCGAAAAACCTCTGTCCGGCTCACGGGGAGGCACCCCCCATCTTGCTCAATACTACTATGGTTCTCACGAGGGGTCGCCGGTCGACATCTACTTCTCGAAAACGCCTGCATCTATCCCTTCTCGTCCAACTAATTCCAAGTCACTCTAGATCAACGCGTGTAATACAGAACAGCTCTTCTTCCTATGAGCTACTGCCGATGTTCAAGGCACATCCCTTTTCAATTCTCGTCTGTGTCTGTGTCCTGGCAACTAACGTTCGAAAATAATGGATCGAAGCCATAGAAAGAGATTAAGCCGTAGCAATTAGAAGAGAACACTGACATTACGACATGAGCAAGCGAATATAGTCCAGGTGTTGTATTGAAGGGTGATGTTCTGAAGCAGATAAAGTGCGTGTATTCTGTAGCTAATGTGGACTGAAATATATTCTAATTGTCGTCAGGCACCCCGAGACCATTGTTGAGGTTGCGGCAGGGTCCCAGGGATTTTGATCCTTAATTGGTCTCCCCTCACTCCAATTCTTCGTCTCTTTGGTTTTCAAGTTCACAATATTTATTTTTACTACCTATCAGCGCAATTTTGCGTGGCTCACTTTTTTGACGCACTACTCGTTGGTCTGGTGAGGACGTTCAGCATGTAAGTAACGTTTCATGCGAAACCTCCCCCCAGTATGTAGAGAATCTTCTTACTACACGGGTATGATCGCCACCTCCTGTCGTCTCTATCGGTTTACCCGACTCTATTGATCACCACCTTCAACTTGTCAGGCGCTGAGGGCCACAACAACTAGGACCAATAAGAGACTACGGGGCGACAAGCGCGGTATCGGAGTCGCCATTTCTTCTCGTCGCACGGTGGCATCCACCGCGTCCCTTGTGCTCGCTCGAATGTCACCGCCTGGTTGTTCCCATGTCCGTATGTACTGCATTTTGTAACATTGTTTATATTTTGTTCTCTTACGTCTTTTCCGCGACTTGGCTCCTTTTTCCTCCCGATCACTTACCTGTGCTTTGGCCTCCAGATGGCAAGCAGAGCTTTCAATTTTGCGGCATGGTTCGCGTATCTCAGTGTCGGTGTGATATTGCAATCAAGAACCATGTCAGCAGTCAGGTTGATCGATTATACTCACAGGTGCCAATCTACGATCGAACTCTCAGGACTTCCCCAAAGACGTGACACACAGCATGGGCTGGCGGTCTATAGCTATATGTAATGTCGGGAAGCGATCTGGCAATGGGCCCTCCCAATCTCAATGTGATTTGCCGGACATGATAGCGTCAAATATAATGGGAGAACCCAGCCAGTGCCATTTTGCCGCCACTGGACGCCACTGACATTGATTTAACTTACTCTGTTGTTGAAAATGGTTTTCAGTATTGTACGTGCCACCACTGTCTTATCTTTACATGAGTGTTATTTCATATCGGCTGTGAGAACCCTGCCCGATAAACCAGCCTCAAATGCTCGACGGGAGCAGCCAATTGCGTCGCGTTGATAGGAATCGCGAAAAGAAGTGGCTTGGGTGAAATATTTTACCATACCAGTACACCACGTTTGCCGGATCGGGACACAAAAGCTGCCGAATCGGTGCATCTGGGGCCCGCTTCTCTCTGTGCTGTTGCATCGCAATTATGCGAGTCACTTCGCCTCTATACGCACCATCGCCTCAACGTTGAGTTGCTCAATCAGATGTTCCGGAGTGCCCGGTTAATCACGGTTCTTCGGGCCTAGTACGAGCAGGACACCCCCGCCTCCTGCAGAGCATGTTCTGGTGTCATGTTTAGGTTCTCTGAGATTGCTGTGCGTCACGACTTGTCACGACCTACATATGGGGTATTGGCAAACACGCCAGTAGTCTTTCAGGCGGCGCTTACCGTTCTGTACCATTTAAAAGTGAACTGAATGCGTCATTTCAGTAGATCGTGACGTACATGCGGCACGAGTGCTATTAAATCGTCGCGTGGATGGGTGTGTGTAAGAATCGTTGCAGGGTGGTGTCATATGCGCTTCAGACTCTCCTCAAAACTTACCCAGTTGAGGTATGCTGGCGTCGTACACACGGTAGGCCCACCAGCCATCAGGGTTCGGGCAACTCAACGTCTCGGTTTCTTGGGCATGCAAACGAGCAAGGCCGCGGTTGTGGTGGTGGAGAGGCGAGCTTGAGACGGGATTTTGATGGCGAAAACTGGGCTCCGTGCACGGTGACACGAAAGGGTATAAAATCACAAGAACTGTAAGGTGTTTAAACAAGACGGTTCAAGTGCAGCCTTGGCACTCCGGGTATCTGGGGTCCGATTGGTGCAGAATTGCGAACGAGAAGTCTCATATTGGATGGTACCCTACAACATACTCGCATAACGCATATCAGTGGACGTGGTTTTGTGTCGTCTGAAGCAAACCAAAGCTAGGACAAAAACAGAAATGTCGCCAGACAAGCGTCTACTTGAGGGGGATACTATCAAAGGTATATGGTCAGTACGGTTTGGTCATGGTCGGGTATGAAAGGATGAGCTGGTGATTTAGTGTGGACATTGTAAACTGGACGCACAATCGTGAAGAGTGGGTGGCACCAATACCGGGGCGACCGTGCTTGACGGGCTTGTACGAGATGGAAAATTCGGCAAGGTAATGACCCGTCATATCTGGCTTGATTTCCACAGAGGTGAAAGTCTACACGAGACCACTTATCAGCCAATCTCGCAGAAATCCGAGTCTCAATCCTCATGCACCTTTCCATTGTAGATCCCAATAACACTCCCAATCATCTCAGGGACGATAATCATATCACGCAAATGGGTCTTGACGACCGCAGGCTTTTCATTGGGCGGGGCCTCCTTCTTGGCCTTGCGCAGTTTCTTGATCAAACCCATGGGCTTGCGTTTCAGACCGCGCTGGAAACGTCTACGTGCTCGGGCATGGACGAGCTCGACAAAGTCATCATTTGACATGTCGAGGAGCTTTTCGAGTTCGACGCCACGGTAGGAGAAGGTACGGAACGTCCTCTTCTTCTTGAGCTCGGCGGCAAGAGCGGGGTCGGTAACCTCTGCGTCAGCCTAGCTCGCGATCAGCCATCGAGTCGTGAGTCGCGAGTCGTCGTGAAGTGGAATTGTGGGAAAAGCGGGGTAAATTTTTAGCGATGTAGGCTTCATAAGGGGTGCAAGTTAATATGTACCATGTTTTATTAATCGTTAATTTGTGAACGATGGCGTGAAGGACAGGAGGTTGTTGTAAGGTTTGGGCCGAGTTTGTCCCTGAGGCTGACGCCCAAACAATCCATCCAAAGCTTCTTCCCCGTCCGTCCTCTGTTCGGCACGACGACTGCAAGTCTTCCTTTACGGATTAAAATGTAAGTTTAATTTCCTGACTCGATTCTCGCATCCCATCGCACCCCGTCGCAGCCCGTCGCACCCGCACTGGTCCAGTTCTGACTCGCCAAACTGTCCTTCGATCTGAACTTTTAAACCAGCGATTTGCGGCAGCCGAGCACCTTTTAATCGTACCTCTTATAACCTTTTCAATCTGCCAACTAGTAAGCGTTAGCCATTCTGTCCCTCTTTACTTTCAAGCCACCTGCTAACTCTCACCTCACCACCATTTTCAGAAAAAAATGCGCTACATTGCAGCCTACCTCCTGCTCCAAATCGGCGGCAACGCCTCTCCCAAGGCGGGCGACATCAGCAAACTCCTCTCTACCGTTGGCATTGACTGCGACCAGGAGCGCCTCGACAAGCTCCTCTCCGAGCTCGACGGCAAGTCGATTGACGACCTCATTGCTGCTGGTTCGTCCAAACTTGCATCCGTCCCCAGTGGTGGTGGTGGCGGTGGTGGCGGTGGTGGCGCTGCCGCTGCCACTGTGTCTGGCGGTGGTGCTGCCGCGGCCGCACCCAAGGAAGAGGAGAAGAAGGAGGAGCCAAAGGTATGTCCACGTTCATCTAATGGTTCTATAAGAATGCATGCTAACCAGGTTTGTAACTACAGGACGAGTCTGACGATGATATGGGTTTCGGATTGTTCGACTAAACGACGAATGCACGCCTGCTTGCTTGTTGGTACACGACACACCACTCGAGTTATGTTCGGGTTTCCATATTGTCAATGTAGCACGTCGATAACGTTCACTCGGACGCGCTTACTGCGCATAAACGTGGACCTGTCCGATTCCTGCTCAAGCAACTGGGCACCACATACTGGAAATGCCGAATTAGCTCAACGGAGAGCCTTAGCCTCAAATTACTGGAATCCTAAACCTGTTTGCGATATAAAAGTAAACCAAGCTTCGCTGAGCGAGTGTCCAGGTAGATGGCGTGAATGGGGCGTAAAGCCAAAGAGGTGCATCCTGAATCAGTCCTGAATGATCAATCTGAAGAGTGGAGGGCGACACACGACAAGACATATACAGTCCTCGACGCGACGAGTCGAGAACGTGGCCGATGTCGATCTGGTCGCTTCATCCGTGACTCTGGGAAGAGTCAGAAGATATTTTATTTATCGTGACTGCTCGTGACTGCTTGCGTAATATTGGGGTGGTACAATGATCTCCGGCATTCATACGGCCAAAGCGTTGGCTACGCCGAGGTTACCGGAGACAGACGCGGACATGAGAAACGGAGGTAAGGCAAAATCTAGCCTCGACAGGCTTCTTCGGCGGTGCAAGTTCAATACTTGGCCCCTGTACAACAACACGAGAACGTCGACATCCGCCTCCCAAATTGGAAGGAGGCCGAGATTCTTCGTTTTATACTATCGTGATGTGATGAATGGGTTCCGCATCTATCTCCCCGCGAGGTTGTGGATAAACCAAGTCGAAACCAACGACATCTGCTTGTGGGCGGCACTTCACTATTCCTGACGACTTGCTCCACGAACTCATACGGCCGTCTCATATCCCCCTTCCATCGCTTGAAAACCCAACGGATGATGAACCCGGTGTAGGTGAACTTCTCCTGTGAAGGTCCCATTGCCACTGCCGGACCGCTTCCCCAACTATACGTACGACCCTCAACATATGCTGTGCCATTCATGTCATGAGGATGTATTGGAGGGCAAATTTTGGTCGCGGTGGGAGGTCCAGCGTAGGTTACCCCCCAGGAGCGCTCCCGATCAACCCGACTGCTGGCACGGTATCGATTGCAATGCGCAAGGAGATACAGATCATGCCGCAATGTACAATGTGAGTGGCATGTTTGATGAGCCCCGCTTGCAGCCCTATCATATTGACGGACCCTTTCAGCACTGGTGCCCTAATACCTATCAGACTCACCTCAGGCAATCGAACCCGGAGTCCCTCAGGCCCTAAGAAGCATAGCTGGTTTACCCCCCTGAAGGGGGTCCATCAGCAGAGACCTAGCACGGTCGTAGGCCGCTCTGCGCGGGCTTTGTTGGCAGCGACGTTTCTTGTATGCAATATAAGATAGTCATAGGATAGTCTGAATATTTTTTTTCAGAATTTTATTGTATAATTTACGCAGTCTAGAGAGTCTGAGAGTAAACTCAAGCTGACGGCCGTCATGACGCACCGTCCTCTTGACGCACAGCGGATAGGGGCTCCAATGCGGAAAAAGAAAACGGCTGACAAGGTGTTGTGTTTGACGAGTGGAGGCGAACCCATGACAGAGATTCACATGTGGCTCTGAAGATATGTTGGGTGTTGTGATAACGGCGTGTTGTTTAATGGGAGAGAGTGACCTGGAGAAGTCTAATGGTGATCATGTGCCATCGTGTTCCCCAGAGTTTCGCCACAGCATTGGCTATGCTGGAAGTTTTAGTTGCCCACGACAATTGGTTGTTTGTAAGCCTCCGTACAAGCTTCACCCGCACTGTTACGAGGTAGGGAGACAATTTCTAGAAGTGCACCGTGGGCCGCCAAGGGTAGAGATGGATAAAGGACCTGCCGCTTGCAGTCTATCAGAATTTGTCAGCCTCATGGTTGATCCTTACATCACAAACCAGGCACTACGTAGGCTACAGCGATCGGCAGAATTGAAGCTGATGGAGGCGTCGAGGGAAGACGCTACATTAGCAAGTGTTAAGACGTGTAACCTGCAGGGCCATGAATAGCAGCCCAAAGAGTACATCCCGATAAATGCTCAAGATGCAGAACATCGCCTCACCAACTAGACAGAGGACAACAAGCTCATTGCCGTGTTTACACTTATGAGGGATCGAAAGTTCGAATTGTGATTTGAGATTGAGCAGGCTAAATTTACAACATACTAATTGAAATATGCCTTTCTGTAGTAGTACGCAGCACCGGCGCCCAGTACGCTCAGCGCCGCTGGAACTGGTCCCTTGGCGGCTCGTGGTACGCTAGAGAGGAAAAGGATGGCAGAGGCGGCTGTTGTCCATGGAGACATCGTAAATTCGAACATATTCGATACCACATCCGAAAGTGGGGTAGGAGAAGGAGGGAAACGCGTCAGCCTGATTCGTCACCTGCAGACGAAAGCGCGTTGACGTACCGAAAGCTCCCTGATGACCCTTTGGCAAACCCTGAGAAATGTTGTAGGCAGACCAGAGGTAGAGAGCGCCAACTGTGCACCCGGCAGCGATGGAGGGGATGGAG
>WNFL01358797.1_pt2 | contig 11998 bp, 16 predicted proteins | sample 5400361 | NCBI WGS metagenome assembly WNFL01 (sample SAMN13153351, study PRJNA577476) | soil metagenome | isolation source: 40 cm soil on Douglas fir-dominated hillslope | place: USA:California | collected 2013-09-17
ATGTAGGTGATCCCGGGCACCGAGCTGCCCTGCAGATTCTGCGAGAGCAAGCCGTAGGCGCGACCGATCGTCGCGTTCGCGTGGTTGTAGGGCGCGAGCGCGCCGGTTCCCGCGTTCATCTTGATCTCGTCGCGGATCGGTCCGTTGACGACGGCCATCGCGGCCATCGAGCTGGTCGTGCTGCCGCGCGCGCTCACGCCGGTCGCCGCCAGCGCCAGGATCACCGGGAAATATTCCGGACGGGCGCCGGACATCACCGCGTTGACCGCGACTTTCTCGACTGTGTACTCCCACGCCTCGCGGAAGTGCGTCGGACGCATGCGCCCGACGATAGCGTCCGGCTTGCGGCGCGTCGCCGCCAGCATGGCCGCCACTCGCTCCTCCGTCGGGAGCACGATCGGCAAATAGTCCGTCCAGCGGCTCTCCATGAAGAGCCGCTGCAGGTTCTCCTCGGTGTCCGCGTCGACCAGCCGCGGCGTGGACCGGTCGTACTCGATCGTCCCGACTCCCTGACCATCGAACGGCGTGGTCAGGCCTTCGATGACTTCTTGCATCACCGGGCGCCCGGTCAGCGGATCTTTGCCGTCGACATAAGCTCCGACATGCCGTTGACCGCGGCCACGTTGCGGGCCACGCGGTCGAACTTGTCGGTGTGCATGGCGACGGTGGGCACTCCGTACTGCGCTTCGATCGTCATCGCGTGCGCGGCGACCGCCGGCGCGCAGGTGCTTCAGTGGCCGACGCCGACGATCGCGGCGTGCCCCCTCGCCTTGATCTCTTCCCAGGTCGTGGGGTCATCCTTGAGATAGACGCTCGAGATCGGCTTGAACACCGTGCGCACGCCCGGCATGTGCTCGCCGAACCACGCCTGCATCTGCTTGAGAAAGACGTCGGAGTCGTCGAAGCGGCAATCGACCAGATAGACCGTCTTGCCCTCGAGCGTCGAGAGGCGCGGCGCCAGCGGCTTCTTGACCACTTTCGGCGGGAAACCTACCGGGTTCAGGACTGTGATCCTGTCAGCGCTCATAAGTCCTCCCTTTCCGTGCTCCTGCGAGGTCACTGCGTTGCATCTGATAGAAGAGCCCGGACCACCCGGCCGCATTATCGCGCAGTTCTACGATTACACGGGGTTCCGGTTATCCCATGTGTCGCATGGGCTGCGGCATCATGCCGCCTTCGCGAGTTCGCGGGCACACACCACGGGCACATGGGGCCCGATACGTGCGGACTGGGCGGCGCTCGATGCTGTGCTCGCACTTCGCAACCCTCGTCGTGGCCGCTCGGCCGGCGGCACGCGCAGGTAACGATCAGGAGGTACCCGCGATCGCTAGCGCACGCCGGGCCAGCGCGACCACGGCGACGAAGTCGTCAATGCCGCGCAGGGCGTCGTCGTTCCGCAAGATCATCCCGACGTCCTAACTGCGGCTTCGACAATCTCTCCGCCCCTGGTCAGGCCGACGCTCCGGCACCACGCCGAGAGCGCGCTGAAGTCACTCATTTCGAGCGGCCCAACGAGATTGGCTTTATCCGTTTTGGCTTTGTGCAGTGCGCCAATGATGTTCTCGGAGAGCGCGGGTCCCGATTCACGCGGGAGCGGGCTCGGGGTGCGACGGCTGCCGACTTCGGACGCGCCGCCCTGGGTAGCGGTAGCGCGGTCGAGGATTCGTCTGATTACATCGTGGCGCAGAACGACGATCACGAGCGCCCTAGCCTTTCTTACGCTTCCCCCACTGCGCCCGCGCTGGATCTAGTGCCGGTGAAGGGGCTGTCGCGATTTATTCCGGGCCGTTCGCGTACCTCACGCGGTGGATCTGGCCTCAGTGGCGATGACCTGGTTACTTCCTCCGCTGCAGCGTGGCAATGGCCTGGAGCAGCGTTCCGAAGATGATGAAGCCGAGGCCGAGCCACGCGAGGGCGCTGTAAATGTCGTCGAACTTCCTGATCTGGTAGTTGATGCTCGACGTAGTCCAGGTCACGGTCGTGCCACCGGTTCCGACGCGAACGGGCATCCCGAACACGAACAGCAGGAGAACACCACCAGGGTTGGAGAAGAGGCCGAGGATGTTCAGAAGCTTGCTCATTTCGTCTACCAGGAGAACCCGTAGCGCTGGCGCATCAGATCGAGGTACTCCGCATCAGGCATCAGCCGTCCAGTAGCAATGTATTCTTCATCACTTAGTTTTCGCCGGCCCGCGACCAGTCGCTCCGCGTCGTCACCGACGAGATAGCGGAGCTTGGGTTCCTTCGTCGTCACCGCCTCGTGGATGACACGCGCGACGTCGGCCGGTTGGCTCGGCGTCTTCATCTGCATCTGATAGAAGAGCAAGAGCCGGTGGACATGCACCGCGTACGGCGAAGCCGGATCGGCGAAGCGATTGGCCTTGGTAAAGATCGGGGTCACGACCACGCCGGGCTCGACGATGGCCACGCGGATCCCGAATGCTTGCACTTCTTGAGCGAGCGCCTCGCTGATGGCTTCGAGCGCATGCTTCACGGCCGAATAGTGGCCGTGCCCGGCAATCGCGAGCCGCCCGGCGATCGAGCTGACGTTGACGATCGCTCCGCTCCGGCGCTCGCGCATCCCGGGCAGGACGGCCTGGATCATCCGGATGGCGCCGAGGTAGTTCGTCTCGAAGAGGCTCTTCACCCAGTCGACCGGCACGTCCTCGACCGGGCCGCCTCCGCCGATCCCCGCGTTGTTGACGAGGACGTCTATGCGCCCGGCGCGGGCAATCACCTCGACCACCGCGCGGCTCACCGAGCCCTGGTCGTCAACGTCGAGCGTGATCGGGTGGACCGGAAGCTTCTCGGTCTCGATCGCCTTCGTGAGCTCGGTCGCAGTGGCGATGTTGCGAACTCCGGCGTACACTCCGTCGCCAAGGCGCCCGAAGTGGAGCGCCGTGGCGAGGCCGATGCCGGTGCTGCTACCCGTAACGAGGACGACGGACATGGGGACCTCCCGGGGCGACGATAGCACGCCCCTCGTAGCAAATTCTGGAACCCGAACCGCGTCGTCGTCGGGAAACTTTACGATCCCAGCGGCGCGACCGCCGGCGCGCTCCGGGAGCGCGCGCGGTCGCGTCTCGATCGCTGTGGCCTTTCGAGCGGTTGGTCGATGCGCTCGCCATCGAGCGTACGGCGGGTACATCGCTTGCAGCCTGATCGCGTGCGCCGGAGTACTGGGCTAAACCGACAACGATCCAGACACCCTATGGGAGGGTGGCGAACCATGATGCCGGTGATCTCTCCGCTGGACCTGTTCCAGCTCGCGCTCGCCTTGATCGTCGCGCTGGCCTATCGGCGCTTCCTCACCTAATCCCCGCGCGATCAGCGCTCCTTCTTCATCTCGGTGAAGACTTCCTTCGCCGTCAGCATCGCCTCGCGGATCAGCGGCACCCCGACGTAACCGGAAAGGTGTAGCAGCACCTCGATCAGCTCGTCCTCGCTCCAGCCCTGGCGGCGCGCCATCCGCAGATGAATCGCGAGCTCGGGCGTCCGCGCGGTCGCGGCGTCGGAAACGACACAGATCAAGGTGCGGGTCTTCAGATCCAATCCCGGACGGGTCCACAAAGCGCCGAAGACGGTCTCGGTCGCGACGTCGATGAACTTCTTCATGATCGGATCGTTGTACGCGGTCTGGTTGACTCGCTCGACATACGCGTCGCCCAGCAGCTGACGGCGCACCTCGCGTCCCTTCTCGTAGGTTTCACTCACGGCCATGGTCGGGCTCCTTTTCGAGAGATGGGCCGGATTGTATGTCATTCCGCCGCCCGCCGAGCCGCGCCGGTAGATGTGATAGCCTCACGGAGATCGAAAGGAGCTTCCCGTGACCGTCAGGCTCGGCATGTTCACGATGCCCTTTCACCACCCCGCGCGCGACTACGCCGACCTGCTCGAAGAGGACCAGGAAGCGATCATCCTCGCGGATCGGCTGGGCTTTTCCGAGGCCTTCGTCGGCGAGCACTTCAGCTCGTGGAGCGAGCGCATCACCTCGCCGCTGATCTTCCTGGCGAGCGTGATCAGCCGCACGCGCGACATCCGGCTGGGCACGGGCGTGATCAACATGCCCCACGTGCATCCGGCCACGGTGGCGGCGCAGGCGGCCATGTTCGATCAGCTCGCGCGCGGACGGTTCATCATGGGCATCGGCCCGGGCGGGCTCGTGAGCGACCTCGAGCTCTTCGACTCGGGCCAGGCCGAGCTGCGCCCGCAGATGGTGCTCGAGTCCATCGACACGGTGCTGAAGCTCTGGTCTCAGGATCCGCCGTACCGGATCGACGGCCGCTTCTGGAAGATCTCGCTCGAGCAGGCCGTGTGGCCCGAGTTCAAAGTCGGCTACATTCCCCGGCCGTTCCAGCAGCCGCATCCGCCGATCGCCCTCTCGATCCTGACGCCGAACTCGACGAGCGCCCGCACCGCCGGCGAGCGCGGCTGGATTCCCATCTCGGGCCAGTTCTTCCACCGGCGATACCTCCGAGGTCACTGGGAGCGGTACGTGGAAGGCTGCGAGAAGGTCGGGCGGCGTCCGGATCCCGACGTCTGGCGCGTGTCGCGCAGCGTGCTCGTGACCGACACCGACGCCGAGGCCGAGGACTATCTGGCCGATCCGGACAACGGCCTCTCGTTCTACTACCACTTCTTCATCTACAGCTTCTCGCGAGGCCGCAAGGCCCTCTTCATGTTGAAGCCCGACCTCGACATGCCCGACGAGGCCGTGACGGTCGACGCGGTCAAGCGCGCGCTCGTCATCGCCGGCAGTCCGCGACGCGTGCTCGACCAGCTCGTCGCGCTGCGCGATGAGGTCGGCCACTTCGGAACGCTCCTGATGTCGGGCCAGGACTGGGACCAGCCCAAGCTCTGGCGGCGCTCGATGGAGCTGCTGGCGACCGAGGTGATGCCGCGATTCTCCCGGCACGCCGACGCGACACCCGCGAGGTGAGGTGCTGATATGAAGATCGCGACCTGGCAGGGCGAGGGGCGCTTCACCATCGACACGGCGCCGGAACCCGCCGCCGGGCCCGGTCAGGTCGTCGTCGACGTCCACGCCGCCGGTATCTGCGGCACCGACGTCCACGCGACGCAGGGCCTCTTTCCGTGGAAGCCGCCGCTGGTGCTCGGCCACGAGTACACCGGCGTCGTGAGCGAAGTCGGCCGCGGCGTCAGCAAGACCCTCGTCGGGCGCACGGTGGGCTGCGAGCCCTCCTACGGCTGCGGAAAGTGCGCGGAGTGCGCCGCCGGGCGCGTGAGCCAGTGCGCGCAGTGCGTGCGCGTCGGCGGCTTTGCCGAGCGCGTCGCGCTGCCCGCGCGCAACGTCCATGCGCTCCCGCGCGGGCTCGATGCCGTGACCGCGGCGATGACCGAGCCGACCGCGTGCTGCCTGGCGGGTCTCGAGGGGTTCCGGATGCCCCGCGGCGCGACCGCGCTCGTCATCGGCGGCGGCATCATGGGGCTCGTGACCATGGTGCTGGCGGGCCGCCTCGGCGCCAAGCGCCTGATCATGTCGGATCCGATCGAGGAGCGGCGCAAGATGGCGAAGAGCCTCGGCGCCGCCGTCGTCATCGATCCGACTCGGGAAAACCTGCGCGAGCGCGTGATGGAGCTCACCGGCGGACGCGGCGCCGACGTCGTGTGCGAGGCAGTCGGCAAGCCCGAGCTGGTCAGAGAAGCGATCACCTTGACGCGGCCCAACGGCTTCTTCCAGCTCGTCGGCGTCAATCCCAAGGGCAGCGTCCTGCCGCTCGATCTCTGGGACGTGCACTTCCGTGAGATCAGGTTCGGCGGTGCGTTCGGGCGAGGCACCGCCTACAAGCGCGCGCTCGCCATGATGCCGAAGCTCGGCTTGAAGCAGCTGGTCACCGCGCGATTCCCGCTCGAGCGGATCGGCGACGCGTTCGCGCACGCGGCCGCCGGCCATGGCGTGAAGACCATGATCATGCCGGCGAGTGCTCAAGGAGCCCCGAAGTCATGACGACCGCGATCCGCCGCCCCCTCGAGGGCATGCTCGTGCTCGACCTCGGGCAGATCTACAACGGGCCCTACTGCGGCCTGCTGCTCGGCTTCATGGGGGCCCGGGTGCTCAAGATCGAAAGCCCCGAGGGCGACATCGTCCGCCGCCGCAAGCGACAGGTGGAGCCCTACCCGCTCGTGATGCTCAACACCAACAAGGAATCGGTGGTGCTCGACCTGAAGCACGCCGACGGCAAGGCGATCTTCCTCAGCCTGGCCAAGAAGGCCGACGTCATCGTCGAGAACTTCGCCGCCGGCGTGATGAACCGTCTCGGTCTCGGCTGGGAGGTGCTGCGCAAGGAGAACCCGCGGCTCGTGTACGGCAGCGGCACCGGCTTCGGACTGTCCGGGCCGTACCGCGATCTGCCCGCGATGGACCTGACCATCCAGGCGATGAGCGGCATCATGAACGCGACCGGATTTCCCGATCGGCCGCCGGTGAAGGCCGGCCCCGCGGTCTGCGATTTCCTCGGCGGCGTTCACCTCTTCGCCGGGATCCTCGGCGCGCTCGTGCAGCGCGAGCGCGCGGGCCAGGGCCAGTTCGTCGAGGTCGCGATGCTCGACGCCGCGATCATCGCGCTCGCCAGCGCGCTCGGCGTCTTCATGGACGGCGACAAGTCGGTGCCGGCGCGTACCGGCAACCGCCATCCCGCGCTCGCGATGGCACCCTACAACGTCTACGAGACGCGGGACGGCCACATCGCGATCTTCACCGCGTCCGATCGCCACTGGGAGAGCATCACCAAGGTGCTCGGGCGAGAGGATCTGCTCATGCACCCGGACTATGCCACCACACCCGGGCGGGCCGCCAAGGTCGAGGAGATCGACGCGATGGTCACCGCGTGGACGCGCGACCGCTCGAAGAACGAGGTGATGGCGATCCTCACCGAGGCTCACGTGCCCTGCGCGCCGGTGCAAACGGCTGCCGAGGTCGTCGCCGATCCCCACCTGAACGCCCGGGGCGTCTGGAAGGAGATCGAGCACCCGCGGCGCGGGAAGACGAAAGTCCCGATCTCGCCGATCCGTCTGCACGGCGCCGATCCGGCGGTTGCTCGCCCGGCGCCCCTTCTGGGTCAGGACACCGATCGTGTGCTCGCGGAAATCCTGGGGCTCGGGAAGGACGATCTGGCGGCGCTGCACGCCGCCGGCGTGATCGAGCCCGTCAAGACCTGAGGCCGGCGCGCCTCACACCGCCATATAAGGGAGATCGCTCATGGAGCTTTCAGGACAGGTCGCGATCGTCACCGGAGCGGGCCGCGGCATCGGGCGCGCGACCGCGCTCGAGCTGGCGGGCATGGGCGCCGATATCGTCGTCGCCGAGATGGACCTGGCCGGCGCCGAGCGCACCGCCGCCGAGGTCAAAGGCCTCGGACGCCGCGTCAGCGCCGTGAAGACCGACGTCACGTCGCGCGCCGATCTCACGGCGATGGTCAATCGCGCGGCCGCCGAGTTCGGGCGCATCGACATTCTCGTGAACAACGCCGGCATCTACCGCGCGGCGCTGCCGCTGGACGTGACCGAGGAGCACTGGGACGCGATCATGAACGTCAACGCGAAGGCGGTCTTCTTCGCCACCCAGGCGGTGCTGCCGACGATGATCGCGCAGAAGCGCGGCGCGATCGTCAGCCTCGCGTCGATGGCCGGCAAGGTCGGCAGCCGCACCAATCTGCCCTACAACGCGAGCAAGGCCGCCGTCGTCAGCATGACGAAAAGCCTGGCCCTCGCCCACGCCGCCGACGGAATCCGGGTGAACTGCGTCTGCCCGGGATTCGTGGAGACCGACATGTGGACCGCGGTGGCGCGCGAGCAAAGCAAGCTGATGGGCCTCAGCGCCGAGGAATTCACCCGCCAGCGCGCCGCCACGGTGCCGCTCGGCCGCATGGAGCGCGCGGAGGACGTCGCGAACGTCATCGGCTTTCTCGTCTCGAGCAAGTCGGGCTACATGACGGGACAAGCGCTGAGCGTCGACGGCGGCTTAGTGATGCACTAGTTCCCCATTACCATCCCGCCGTCGACGTTGATCGCCTGACCGGTCATGTAGTCGGAGTCCGGGCCGGCCAGGAACGCGACGACGCTCGCAACGTCCTCGGGCCGCTCCGGACGTCCGAGCGGGATACCGCGGATCCGGCGCTTCCACGCTTCGCCCTGGCCCAGCCCCTCGAGCGCGCCCCACTCCTTGTCGATCTGCTCCCACATCGCGGTCTCGACCGCGCCGGGACACACGCAATTCGACGTGATCCGCTCTCGGGCCAGCAGCTGGGCCGCAGAGCGCGTAAGGCTCACCACGCCGGCCTTCGAGGCCGAGTACGGCGTCATCAGATGGTTGCCGCCCCGATACGACGCGATCGACGCGGTCTGGATGAGCTTGCCGCGGAGCTCGGAGCCGGCGATGACGTCTTGACGCAGCATGCGCCGGGACACCGCCTGCAGGACGAAGAAGACGGCGCGCAGGTTGACGGTCATCACGCGGTCCCATTCGTCTTCCGTCACGTCGAGCATCGGCTGCACGCGGATGACACCCGCGTTGTTGAACAGCACGTCGAGCCGGCCCCAGCGCCGGTACGGCTCCTCGACCATCCGCTCGATGTCCTCGCGTCGCGTGACGTCCGCCCGGACTGCGATCTGTCCGAGCTCGGACGCCACCTTCTCCACGCCGGGATCGAGATCGGCCAGGACGAGCCTGGCGCCGTCCGCCGCGAGCCGGCGCGCGCACGCCGCGCCGATCCCGCGCGCCGCACCCGTGATGAGTACCGTCCGTCCATCGAGCTGTCCCATGATCCGCACCCCCCGATTGGGTGTATATACGAATTCCTGGAGCACATTCCAGCAGGACCGAGGGAGGCCCGCCATGGCGTCGCCATGGCGTTCCGCATCAACCACATCCACCTGAAGTCGCCCGATCCGCGGAAGACGGCGGAATGGTACGTGGGGGCCTTCAACTTCAAGATCTTGAGCGACGAGACCCGTGTCTTCGGCGACCGCTTCATCCGCTGCCAGAGCGAGGACGGCGGGATGGGCGTCAACATCTCGGGCGCGCGCACGGGTGAGCGCCTCGGCCCGGGCGACGCGAGCGCGCACCACGGCCTCGAGCACTTCGGCTTCGACTCCACGCACCTCGAGACCGACATCAAGCGGCTCGAGGGCCTCGGGGCCCGACTGCTGGAAGGGCCGATCCAGGTTCCCAACGGACCGCGGATCGCCTTCATGTGGGCTCCCGACGACGTTCGGGTCGAGCTGATCGAGCCGCGCAAGGGCGGCGGCGGAGGCGGCTGCTGAGACGCAACGGCTGGCAATAGGCTCGCCATATGGCCGGGACTCAGTGGTTCTACTGGGCGCTCTGGTCCGCGGTATTCGCGGCCCTCACCGCCATCTTCGCCAAGCTCGGACTCGAGGGCGTCGATTCCGACCTGGCCACCCTCGTTCGCACGGCCGTCATCATCGTGGTCCTGGCCGGCTTCGTGTACGCCACCGGCAAGTGGAGCAATCCGCTCGTCCTCGCGCCGCGCACGTGGCTCTTCCTGGTGCTGTCCGGACTGGCCACCGGCGCCTCCTGGGTCTGCTATTTCCGCGCCCTGAAGATCGGCGACGCGTCGAAGGTCGCGCCGGTCGACAAGCTGAGCCTCGTCCTGGTGGCGGTGTTCGCGGTTCTGTTTCTCGGCGAGCGGCCCTCTGGCCGGGAGTGGCTCGGCATCCTCATGGTCGGAGCCGGCGTTCTGATCCTCGGCCTGAAGCGATAGCCTCCAGACCTGAGTAAAGATTTCCTATTTTGTGTGGTCTCCCTTACACGGCGTCCGGAGATGACCTGCGCCAACTACTCGATCAGAGAAGCATTCCCGCCTCGTGAGGTGTCGGCACGACTTTCGCTTCCTGGAGATCTGGCAGGAGGCGACGGACGATGGATACCTCGAAAACAGCCGGAAGCGAGACCGTGTACTGGGCGCTCGACGGCGGCGTTCACCACGCGAAGTGCGCACAGCGGATGGTGCTGACCCAGCGAGACCCGCAGGAGCTCCACTTCTCCTGCCTGACGTGCTCGGAGTCCGTGCGGCTGCCACACTCGGTGCTGCCGCGGATTCCGGTCGCGACATAGCCCGACGGCGCGCGGCTAGTACGCGCGTCCGAAGATCGCGACCTGCTTGGCCGGTCGGCCCGTGCCGATGCAGGGTCCTTCCCCGCCCGGCTGCTCTAGCGGGATGCAGCGGATGGTCGCTTTCGTCTCGTCCTTGATCGCCGCCTCACGCTCGGCGTCGCCCGACCACCACGCCCGGCAGAACAGCCCGGCCTCGATCGCCTGCTTGAACTCGTCGTAGGTCCGGGGCTCGGCGGTGTTCCCACGCATGAACGCCTGCGCCCGCTCGAGCATCGACTTCTGGATCGACTCCAGCATGGCCGTGACCGCGCCGGTCAGTCCTTCCTCCGGCACGAACGACTTCCCGGCCTTGCCCGGCATGTCGCGACGGGCCAGCACGACCTGTCGCTTCTCGACGTCACGCGGGCCGATCTCTCATTGAACTTGAAGCCGGGCGTGACGCCGTCGCGCTCGTCGAGGCGCACGCGCACGCCGCCGGCCGCCAGCTGGGTCTTCACGCGCCCCGCCGCTTCCAGCACCGTGGCGCGCTCGGCATCGCTCCGGTAGATCGGGACGATCACGACCTGATAGGGCGCGAGTCTAGGCGGCAGGATCAATCCCTGATCGTCGCCGTGCACCATGATGATGGCGCCGATGAAGCGCGTCGAGAGGCCCCACGACGTCGTCCAGCAATGCTGGAGCTGGTTCTCGCGATCCAGGTACTGGATGTTGAACGCCTTGGCGAAGTTCTGGCCGAGATTGTGCGACGTGCCGGCCTGGAGCGCCCGCTTGTCGCCCATCATCGCCTCGATCGTGTAGGAGTGCAGCGCGCCGGCGAACTTCTCGGACTGCGACTTGACGCCCGGGATGACCGGCACGGCGGCCTCGTTGACGGCGAAGTCCGTGTAGACGTCGAGCATCTGGCGCGTCTCGGCCTCGGCCTCGTCGTAGGTCGCGTGCGCGGTGTGCCCCTCCTGCCACCAGAACTCGAGCGTCCGCAGGAAGAGCTTGGTGCGAAGCTCCCAGCGCACGACGCTGTTCCACTGGTTGATCAGCACCGGCAGGTCGCGATAGGACTTGATCCACTGGGCGTACGCGTGCCCGATGATCGTCTCCGATGTGGGCCGCACCACCAGGGGCTCGGCCAATTCCTCGCCGCCGCCGATCGTGACCACCGCCAGCTCCGGCGAGAATCCCTCGACGTGCTGCTTCTCCTTCTCGAGGAACGACTTGGGAATGAAGAGCGGGAACGCCGCGTTCACGTGGCCGGTGGCCTTGAAGCGGCGGTCGAGCGCGCCCTGGATGTTCTCCCAGAGCGCCCAGCCGTACGGCTTGACGATCATGCAGCCGCGCACCGGCGCGTAGTCCGCCATGTCGGCGCGCAGCACGAGCTGGTTGTACCACTCGTTGAAGTCTTGCTGCCGAGTCGGCAGGCTGTCGGCCATCAGGCGCGCTCGAGGATGTGCACGCCACGCCCGCGGTCGACGAGGTACATCAGACCGCGATCGTCGATGCACACGTCGTTACTGCAGACGCGAGACGAGCCCTCCGGTACCGGCGGCAGGAAGTGTCCCACCTCGCGCGGCGCGTGCGGATTCGCGATGTCCACGATGCGCAGGCCGTGGGCGAACCACGCCACGGGGATCTCGGGGCTCGTGATCTTCTCGGACGGCTGGTGGCAGCCCGTGAACTCCGGCTGAGGCTGTCCGTCGGTGTCCACCTGGAAGCTCGCGAAGGGCACGGGTTTTTTCTCGTCGGAGATGTCGACGAGCCAGAGGAACGACGGCGGTCCCTGCGCAAGCTTCGCCACGTCCTCATCGGCAACGATCATGATCTTGCGGCCGTGCAGCGGAAACGGCACCGGCAGCGCCGTGTGCGTCGGCGTCAGGAACGGCGGGCTCCAGTCGAGCCCGGAGACGAAGC
>WNFL01025163.1_pt1 | contig 11997 bp, 11 predicted proteins | sample 5400361 | NCBI WGS metagenome assembly WNFL01 (sample SAMN13153351, study PRJNA577476) | soil metagenome | isolation source: 40 cm soil on Douglas fir-dominated hillslope | place: USA:California | collected 2013-09-17
CTTTGCCAGTGTACAGGTAGCCGATTTCAACGTCAAATGCATCTGGCTCGTAAACCGGGCTGTGGATGAGGACGGCGATATGGTCGAGGCTGTGCTCCCCTACCGTTGCCGGAACAACATTCGATACCTTCAGGACACGCCCTTGTACGGCGCTCATATCGGACAAGACTTCGCGTATTGAAAGGAACTGTTGAGCTGGAACTGACTTCAGGACGACATCCGGTTCCTGGATTTGCCCATGTAAGTCGATCTGTTGCAGTCGCGATTCCACCATCCGAAGCCGTGTTGTGTCCTCCTGGAGTGCCCGTTCGATCTGGGCCTTGCGCAAGGTTAGCATCCCCCGGATTTCTTCGATAGATGCGTCCCGTTCCAAAAACTGCGCGATCTGTTCCAGCGAAAGACCAAGTTCTTTCAAAACCAGGATGCGATTCAAGCGAGGCAGTTGCTGTGCGCTGTAATAACGGTAGCCCGTCTGCGCATCAGCGAAGTCAGGGCTGAGGAGGCCAATCTCGTCGTAAAAACGCAGAAGGCGGCCTGAAACCTGGGCGATTTTGGAGAATTCTCCAATTCTAAACATACTCATCCCTCCTTGTATGGCTGCGAAGAGTGTACAGTTTGACGTAACGGCAAAGTCAAGTGTCGCCCGGTACAGGCTGTCATGCTAGGTCGATCCACAGGACATTAATGGGATATCCGTGTAGTCTCTCACTAGCAATCCATCTCAGGTTGCGGAATTATGCTCTTGGGGTAATGATTGTCGTACGCAATCTGTTAAATGGAGAGGCATTGACGATGAGTATCACAGAGCCACGTGTGAAAGAGGAGAATCTCGATCCTGAGGATTGGCAGGGGATGCGCGAGCTAGGCCATCGGATGATCGATGACATGCTCACTTATTTCGAAACACTGCGTGAACGTCCTGTATGGCAGCCAACGCCGGAGGACGTAAAAACCCGGCTGCGAGAGGCAATCCCCGCCGAGCCGCAGGGTGTAGAGCAGGCATACGAGGACTTTGTGCGGGACGTACTGCCGTTTTCAATGGGCAACGTTCATCCGCGCTTTTGGGGATGGGTGATGGGACCGGGGACGCCGTTTGGCATGTTGGCCGATATGCTGGCTTCGGGCGTGAATCCGAATATGGGCGGCGGGGATCATGTGGGCAACCGCGTTGAGGAGCAGGTACTGTCGTGGTGCAAGGAGATGCTCGGCTATCCGGCAGAAGCCAGCGGTCTGCTTGTGAGCGGCGGCTCAATGGCAAATTTGACCGGGCTGACAGTCGCACGCAATACAAAAGCCGGGTTTAATGTACGCCAGCACGGATTGCAAGCCGCGCCACGGCTGTTAACTTCTTACGCGTCCACGGAAACGCACAGTTCCGTTCAACGTGCAATCGAGGTGCTTGGCCTGGGCAGCGATTCCTTGCGCATGATCCCGGTGAACGCCGACTATCAAATCGACATTGCTGCACTTGAGGCTGCTATTGCCGCTGATCGCGCTGCAGGACATCAACCCTTCTGTATCATCGGCACGGCTGGCACGACGAATACGGGTGCATTTGACGACCTGACCAGACTTGCCGACATCAGCCAGCGCGAGGGTATGTGGTATCACGTCGATGGCGCGTTTGGTGCTCTTGCCGCACTTGCGCCCACCTTGCGACCCCTCGTCGCCGGGATGGAACGCGCCGATTCGCTGGCATTTGATCTGCACAAATGGATATACGTGCCGTTCGAGGCAGGTTGCACGTTGGTGCGTTCGCGGGCAGAGCATCGTCAAGCGTTCACGCTGACACCGGATTATCTCAAGCACGGCGAAGGCGGTTTAGCAGGTGGCGACCTGTGGTTCAGCGACTACGGAATCCAACTGTCACGCGGGTTTCGCGCGCTAAAAGTATGGATGTCGATCAAAGAGCACGGAATCGAAAAATACGGACGGCTAATCAAGCAAAATGTCGATCAAGCACAATATCTTGCGGCATTAGTTCAGAGCAATCCGGAATTGGAGTTGCTGGCCCCGGTTCCGCTGAACATAGTTTGTTTCCGCTTCAAAGTGGATCATCTCGATGAGCCTAAACTCAACGCGCTAAATGAGAAGTTGCTAATCCGTCTCCAGGAGAGCGGGATCGCGGTTCCATCCAGTACGACCCTGAATGGCAAATACGCGATCCGAGTCTGTATCACCAATCACCGCAGCAGACGCGAGGATTTTGATCTGCTGGTACAAACGGTTATCGATCTGGGCAAGGAACTGGCGACTGCGTAAAATTGCATAAACGCGTTGGTTTGGAGTCGCCATCATGGCCTTGTTAACCCAAATCCATAATCCTGTGCTTTGGCAGGAGATCACGCATCAGGAGCGCAGTACGCCGCGCTGGACACAGCGAACGGGTGTCGTCGGTATATTAGCGCTCGTCTTTTTTCTTGTTTATGTCACAACAGCGTTGGTGAATTCACCAGGCTATCCCACAACACTGTTCCTGCTCTATGCCATCTGGATTCTGCACATCGCAACCGCCCTTCGCGCGTTGGTTGCCGGGGCAAACGTCATCAGTCGCGAACATGTGGGCCAAACCTGGGATGCGCTGGCCCTGACGGGTGTGAGCGCCCAACGTATTCTGTTGGGGAAATGGCTGGCTGCACTCCGCCAGGTACGCGGCTGGATGCTGCTGCTAGGTGTGCTCAGGTTGGCGGCGCTGCCTATCTTTTCGGTGGCGCTGGCGAAAACCTACGCCTATTATACGTGCGGCATATATTCATCTAACACCTATAGCAGCTTTTACGGCTGTGACGCGGGCACGCCTTTCACACTGGTTCCGTGGGCAGCCCTGATTGGCGTGCTGATGACCGTCGTGTTAACAATCCTCGATGTTATGTGCTGTACGGCGATTGGCATGGCGGCCAGCGCCCTTACCCGACGTGGAACAAGTGCTACGATTGTGGCGATCCTGGTTCGCTTTGCGCCTGTCCTGATTTTTGCTGGCTTTGCCCGCTATGATATTGGCGGTTTTTCATGGCGTTGGTGGCTGTATACGCCTTTTGCGCTGGCCGATGGCGGCACCTCGCCGTTGATGCAACTCGTCTACCCGGTGGTTTCCTGGACTGAAGGTCGTCACGTAGCGGCACTGCCGGGGCTGGCATTGGCAACCATCATGGTATTGACGTTTCTTGCCAGCTCACTGGGCGCAAGTCTTGTAATTATTCGTCGTACGGGCGCGTTGCCCGCTGGAAAAAAGCCTATAGGCCAGTGAGGTCTGGATTTATCTTACCGTGCCTGAACTGTTGGCGACGACTCTGCTGATTTGCAACTGATTGGGTGCGTAGACCGTACCATCCGGCGCAGTGAAGACCGGACGCAAATGGAACCGGTCAATGTAGCCGCCAAGTACTGAATTCGTCATTTTACCGTAGCCATTGTTAAACCAGACAATGTAAACCTTATCGGTTGGATTGAGCGTTACTGAAGCCGGAATATTTTTAGCCAGAATATTATCCAGATAGTAAATCGCGTCGGCTTCGTTGCTGTATATTGTCGTTTCCGTTACCTGATCAGCCAGGTAACGGATTAATTTCGATTCGCGCCATTGTGTTGTCGAAAAACCCCAACGTCCCGCGCCGTTATTCAGAAAATACCGAATGTCTCTGGCAGTCGAAAGGAGCATAAGTGTCACACAAATTCCTAACAAGAGTCCCGGCGCTAATCGCCAGACGCGAAGTACTTCAGGACGCATTGGTTCACGCCAGATGCGGTCCAGTGCATAAAAAAGGATTAAGATGGTGAATGGGAAAATAGGCGATAGCAATCGATCATCCAGGGTATCAGCTTCTATAATAGAAGTGAGAATTGCGATGGAGAATGCGTATACAAGAACGAAGCAAACCATCATCCGGGCCGTGCGCGTCTCTGGATTTTGCCAGATACGTTCATAGAACAATGGAAGACGGACTATCGTAACTGCGATGCTAACTAGCATCAATAGGAGCAATATTCCACCGGTAACCCGCAATATATTCGGGATTAGCCCGACAGGGAAAAACCATCCTATCAAACTATCCATTCCATCACGCAGATTTTGGATTAGCCGAAAGGTGTTTGTCCCTCGTGGGCCAGTAAGAGTTGACGTAAGCCTATAATTCCGAGCCAGCCAAAGCGCCATTGGAACGCATGAAATCAAAAGAAAGCTGGCTACGTAGATCAGTTTTTGGATGAGCGAAGGGAATTTGTGTGACCACAAAAAAATCAGACCAACAATTACCACTGTAAAGCCGATATAGCGCGTAAGAAGACATACCGAGGCAACACCCGCCGACGCTATCAGCCATAAATAGCCACTATCTTTTATGGCCTTTTCCAGCAAGAGTATGAATATCAGTGCCAAACAGATGAATAACGGCTCGCTCCACGCAAAGACGAATGTTCCCCAAAGCGGAATTGCGACTACGAGGGTCAACCCCGCTGTTATTAACAAAAAGGGGGATTTGAGGCGTTGTCGTAGCCAGACCATCGTGAGAAATACCAGCAGACCAAATGAAATCATATTGATCCAGATAGCAGCGGTAGAAACGTTCATTCCTGCGGCTCCCACCAATGCTAATACGAGTGGATAAAACGGCGGCCACAAAACCATTGGAGTATTGAGATAAGTGGTCAGCCCATTGCCCGCCAGAAGATTTTTCGCAGTGGAAATATATGCTACCGAGTCCGGACTGACGCCAATGCCATACTTCTGCGTGGCAAAGACAAGCAACATGGCACTAACTAAAGCGAATATTAACGGCAGAAAATACGGCCTGGCGAGTTGAATTACCTTCATCGAATCTAACCCTATGCGTTCAAACAATGAATACAGGCGTTGACTATCAATTCGTGCAGTCAGCGAATAGATCAAGGGTGGATTATAGATCAGGTTGTGGGAATATATTGTAAAGATCAAGGACAATTACTGTCAGAAGATGTTTCAAAGTGGTAAAAATAATCCCTCGTCGTGATGGCGAGGGATTAAAAAGTTTTACTTATTTACCGAGGGCCTTGTAGCCAGGTCCCTTCTGGAAGAAATCGTAGTTAGGCTGGATATCTTCAGTCAGGTCCACGATCTCGCCACCTTCCGCCTTGTAGCGCTCGCCACCAAACGGAATACGTTCCTGATCGGCTGCCAGTTCGTAAGCCTGTGGCACTTCCTCTTCCGGGAAGATTGCCTCGTAGGGGCATTCGGGGATGCAAGCACCGCAGTCGATGCAGGTGTCGGGATCGATGAAGTACCAGGGCCACTCGTTTTCGGGCAGGCCAGGGACGATACACTCAACCGGGCACACTTCGACACACGCGCCGTCGCGGAGACAGATGCTGGTGATAATATGGGTCATGGAGTCACTCCTTTAGGTTACTTAACAACTACCATGACTTTAGAGCAAAGCGATTGCCCATGCTGTGACTTTTGATCCATTTTTTACAAATCGCCGAGCAGCCTTAGCGGCTGTGCGCGGCTTGCAACAGCGAAATGGCGTGTGCAATGCGGCGCAGCGTGACCTCGCGGCCCAGGATTTCGATGGACTCGAACAGCGGCGGCGACACGGTGCGCCCGGTGACGGCTACGCGGATTGCGCCGAAGAACTGGGCGGGCTTGAGGCCGAACGCCTCGACCTGGGGACGCAAAGCAGCCTCTAGAGTCTCATGGTTGAGGTCGGGCAGCGCCTGGATCGTGTCGTAGGCGCGTTGCAGGACATCACGTGTTTGCTCGGCGGTCATCTTTTTCGGGATCAGTTCGTCGGCTGAGGTCAGGACATCGCCCTCGGTGAAGAAGAAGCCAGCCATGTCCACGACCTCGTTCAGCAGCTTGATGCGCTCCTGGACAATCGGCGTAACGCGGAGTAGCACGTCCATATTGACTTCATAGCCAGCGTCTTCCAATTGCGCAGACGCTTCGCCAGTTCAACCGGGTCCATGCGGCGAATGTATTCTCCGTTGAGCCATTGCAGCTTGACGACATCGAATTTGGTCCCGCTGTTCGTGACCCGCGTGATGTCGAAGATTTCCGCCGCCTGCTCCTTGCTGAAAATCTGGACCTCGTTACCCTGCTCGTCGGTCACGCCGTAGTTCCAGCCGACGTTGCACAGGAAGTTGGTCACGGCTTCGGGCAGGTAGCCGCCCTTGATAAAGTACGAGAGCGCCGCCTCCGGGTGCTTGCGCTTTGAGATTTTGCCGCCGTCGGGATGCAGGATAACCGGGACGTGCGCGATCTGCGGCATCTCCCAACCGAACGCCTGGTAGATCAGCGCGTGCAGGGGCGTGCTCGGAATCCACTCCTCGGCGCGGATAACGTGGGAAATTTGCATGAAGTGATCATCGACAATGTGTGCGAGATGGTAGGTAGGCCAGCCATCGGATTTGAGGATGACCTGATCCTGAATATCTTCATTTTTGTAGGTGATAGGACCGCGCACCATATCGGTGAAGGTTTTCGTCCAGGCGTTTCCAGTCGTCACGGGTAAGGCTGCGGGCACGGCGATCATAGCCGCCTTTGCGTGTCTTGTTGATGATGTCGAGTTCGTCGGGCGTCTCGTAAGCGCGGTAGGCCATGTCATTGTCAACAAGCCAGTTGGCCCACTGCTGATAGTGCGCCAGCCGCTCACTCTGCACGTAGGGGCCGTATGGCCCGCCGATGTCTGGACCCTCATCCCATTGCAGCCCCATCCAATGCAGACCATCAATGATGCCAGACAGTGAGGCATCCTGTGTACGCTTCTGGTCGGTGTCCTCAATACGCAGGATAAACTTGCCGCCGAAGTGACGGGCAAACATCCAGTTAAATTGCGCGGTTCTCGCGCCTCCTAAATGCAGGTCACCAGTGGGCGAAGGCGCAAAACGTACACGTACAGGGCGCGAGTCTGTCAAGGCAAATTCCTCTAATGGGTATTTCCAATGGAAGGGATTATACGATAGGGAGGCGTATCTGTCAGTGGTGAGTTACGGCGATATACGGTGAAGTGCTAGTCACACTTGCCTACGTGTTTTGATTTTCGTCCTCAAAAAAGACCTTAATATTGACTTGCAATGTCTCTGCGATTTTTGCAAGGACTTCAATGCGTGGAATGCGCTCTCCTGTCTCGAATCGTGAAATTTCGTGGCGCATTCTGCCAATCTTTTCGGCGAGTTGTTGTTGAGTAAGACCAGCGTTTTCTCTGGCCTTTGCTATATTGCGACCAACTAGAAAGCCTACTTGCTCAGGCATAGATAGCCTCACTTCTTGACAAGATTTTGGCATAGCTATACTATTGCGTATGTACCCAAATTGGGTTCATTTTGTGCCCAAATTGGAGGTAAGGATGCAGGAGGATAGTTCGATGAGTGTGAAACGATGTAGCAAGTGTGGCAAAATGAAGTCCCTTGAAGCATTTCGGAAAGATAAGGGGCGACGTGATGGACTATATCCGTACTGTAGAAGTTGCGAGAGTCAGTGGAACAAAACTTACCGACAAGCTAATCCCGATAAAGTGCGGGCACGCGGACGGGCTTATAAAGCGGCTAACCGGGAGAAGGTTTTGGAATACAATCGCCATTACCGTGAAACACACCGTGATGAGCTACGAGAGCAGGGTCGAGCCTATTCCAAGTCTCACTGTGAGCGTGGACGGGAAAATTGGCGACGCTATACAGAGCGCCGTCAGGAATATATGCGTGAGCGAGCACGAACCTATTGGTGGGCCAATCGTGAAGAGCGTATTGCGAAGTTACGGGCCTATCGACACGCTAATCCTGACAAGATGCGAGCACAGAGACGCGCCTATAGGCTAGCTAATCCCGACAAATTTCGTTCAGCAGACAGATTGCAGAATGGAAAACGGAATGCAAGGCTGAGTGCCGCAGAGGGCAGTTTCACGGCGGAAGACATTACTCTGTTGCACGAAGTTCAGGAGGGCTGCTGTGCGTGGTGCAGTGAGCCTTTAAATGGTAAGTATCATGTTGACCACATTATTCCGCTCTCGCGGCACGGCACGAATTGGTCTGAGAATCTGGTTTTGGCGTGCGCCCAATGTAATCTGAGCAAGCATGACAAGCTACCTTTTGATGAGTGGAAGCCGCCGATGCCGCTGTCCTTGATCAGCGACAAGTTCAGGCTAATGCAGTGAGTGAAGTGCAGTGCAGATCACGGTGAAGTTCACAGATTCACTTGGCTGGGTGAGGGCGTTGGTGGCGGATAGATGCGCCCGGCGATAAATCACCGGGCTACGGATCACGAAGCCACATAAATGTGGCTACATTCGGAGCCACGTGTCAAAACCAGCCTGCTTCAGCAGGCTTTGTGGCTTGTAGCCTGACGATTTATCGTCGGGCGGGGCCCAATTTTGATTTATTCGCTGTTCATCGCCTGTATGATTTTCTCGGCGACCTCGACCAGCAATTCGCGCCGTTTGCTCTCCGTGCGATAGCTGTCAATTGGCCTTGTCGGCTTATTTAGTGCCTGATATTGCGCAATAGCGGTCTGCTTATACATGCTGGCACTGATCGCAACCCACAGGATTTGCAGTCCTTCCTCTTCAGCCGCCTTCATGAGCGGCGGTAATTCACTGCCCTCAATATAGTCTGACCGCAGGAAATTTGTTGTCACCAGCAGCACGGCAGCCTTAGAACTTGCAAGCGCGTGCTGAATTTGTTCATCCCATTTTTCACCGGGCTTTATTTGTGTGTCATCCCAGATGCTAATTCGCTTTCGGACAGGATGAAGAACATCAGTTAACCTGTCGAGCCACTGCTTGTCGAGATGGCTGTAGCTGATAAAAACCTTGTCGCGGATCTCTGCCGATGGTAGAGGCGTTACTGGCGTAATGTGCTTCGGTGATGGTTCACTTTTTACTTTCGGCACAGTAACCGAGGCTGCATCGCTCTGCACAGTTTTGAGTTCATAACCCGCGATGAGTATTGGTAGGGCCGCAATCAGATTTTCGGGTACTCCACAACCACGGAGGAACCTGTTTGGTATCTTTCCGCCTGACTTAAATAGTGTATCGATGCTAATAGCACTTAGGCCGCTATGAGTAATCGTCTCTAGTCCTTTGACTGTAGATAAATCCACTTTTGCGAACACAGTACCATCACATATTGCTTCTTCTAAATCAGTATTTTCTAGTTCGGTTCTAATAAAAAGGGCGTCGCTTAGCTCGGCCCTCCACAACATGGCTCCCATTAAATCGGCTCCCATAAAGTTCACCCCATTCAGATTGGCATCGATTAATCTGGCTTTAGTCAGATCGGCGGCAAATAAATCTGCGCTAACTAAACTGGCTGAATTCAGATTAGCTCCGATTAACTTAGTTTCACCCAGATCAACCCTATCCAGATTAGCGTTAACCAGATCGATTCCGTTTAAATTAATTTCACGTAAATTTGCTTCAATTAAATCTGGGCGGATCAATTTATTAGTCCGTCTCCATTTATTCCATACCTCTACGCCTTGTTTGAGAATGTTGAGATGTTCCTCATTTGCCATGTTTAATCTTCCAATAATGGAGCCAGTCGCATCTCATGATTTTATGCGAGAACATAGATTTCGGTTGTGGCAATTGGATATCCCTTCGCACACGAGCCACATTCTGAATTTTGATTGTGTTTCATTCTGATTCAAATACAGTTTGCTACTGTCCATATTACTCCTGATCCGCACCTGTTTATCAGGAGAAAATCGTCTGCCTGTCTAGAGTCTATTTTGCCTTTTTTATGGAGAAAACGCGGGCTATCTCGTCTCTGAACTCACACGTGGTTCATGGCCTTGCGATCCTTGTCTACCGGAATATGTCGGTTGGCCCTGCTGAATTGTTTCACTTGATAAGTGAAATCCCGCGCAACTGGTTACAATTGATGTATAACAATGATCCCGTCTGATGAAGGATGAAAACTTCTACCATGAGAGAGCACGATGCTTTAACACCGCGTCCAGAAAGCATCAACTTACGGGCAAATTTAAGGGAGAGGTGCATACCCGCTTTCCACCCGAACCGAATGGCTATCTGCATATCGGGCACGCGAAATCGATCTGCCTGAATTTCGGCTTGGCGCGTGATTACGGCGGCAAGTGTAACTTGCGCTTCGATGATACCAACCCGACCAAAGAAGAACAGGAATATGTCGATTCGATCATTGCCGATGTGCGTTGGCTTGGCTTTGATTGGGAAGATCGGTTGTATTACGCCTCGGACTATTTTGATCAGTTATACGAATGGGCGACCCACCTCATCAAAGATGGCAAAGCCTACGTCGATGACCTGAGCGCCGATCAGATGCGTGAGCATCGCGGCACGCTGACCGATGGCGGCAAAGATAGTCCCTATCGTAATCGCTCCATTGAGGAAAATCTCGATCTGTTCGAGCGCATGAAAAAGGGTGAATTTCCTGACGGGACGCGCGTGCTGCGAGCCAAGATCGATATGGCTTCCCCAAACCTGAATATGCGTGATCCGGTCATGTATCGCATTCGGCACGCCGATCATCAGCGCACAGGGAATAAGTGGTGCATTTATCCAATGTATGATTGGGCGCATGGAGAGTGCGATTCCATTGAAGGTATCACCCACTCGATCTGCACGCTGGAATATGCGGATCACCGTCCGCTGTATGATTGGTATCTTGACAATATCGATGTTATGCACCATCCGCAGCAGATCGAGTTTGCCCGCCTGAGCATGACTTATACTCTGACCAGCAAACGTAAGTTGCTCAAACTGGTACAGGATAAGCACGTCAAAGGGTGGGACGATCCCCGAATGCCGACGATTTCCGCGATGCGTCGGCGTGGTTATACACCCGAAGCACTGCGTGATTTCTGTGATCGTATCGGCGTTGCCAAGAGCAATAACATTATTGAAATCGGCCTGTTAGAAGCCTGTGTCCGTCAGGATTTAAACCTCCATGCACAGCGAATCATGGCAGTACTGCACCCGCTCAAGCTTGTGATCACGAATTATCCTGAAGATCAGGTTGATGAACTGAGCGCCATCAATAACCCGGAAGATGAAAGCATGGGAACCCGCAAAGTCCCGTTTTCGCGAGTGCTGTATATCGAGCAGGACGACTTTATGGAGAATCCGCCGAAGAACTTCTACCGTTTGTCACCAGGAAAAGAAGTACGGTTGCGTTACGCCTACTTTATCAAGTGCGAAGAAATGATCAAAGATGCACAAGGCAATATCGTAGAACTGCACTGCACTTATGATCCTGCCACGCGCGGCGGCGATGCGCCTGATGGTCGGAAGGTCAAGGCAACTTTGCATTGGGTTTCGGCTGAGCACGCGCTGGATGCCGAAGTGCGACTTTACAACCATCTTTTCACCAAAGAATTTCCCGAAGAAACCGAGGAAGGTGAAGACTTCCTTGTCAACCTAAATCCAGATTCTCTCGAAGTACTGCCTAACGTGAAGGTTGAACCATTCGTCAAAGCAGCATCGGCGGGCAGTCGCTATCAGTTCGAGCGGCAGGGCTATTTCTGCGTCGATCAAGATTCGACGGCTGAAAAACTGGTCTTTAACCGCACTGTCGGACTCAAGGACACCTGGGCAAAAGTCCAGCAAAAGACAGATTAGCTTCCTCTAACCCCTGTTCTCTCCTCGCAAGCAAGGGAAAAAAGGTAATTTTGCCCCGCAAATTGCGATTTTCTGAACACATTTAAACCTAGAGCGAACCGAAATGAGATGCGGAAAATGAAAAGAGGTGCAAAGAAGGAGATCAAATTGTAAGACATTGGTGGGCGTTGTCCTTTCGTCATTTTGAGAAAGCCACTGCGGAAGCTCAATCGCTAGAGAATATGCAACTTCGCGCTGAATGCCGAGCAATGATGTAAATAGTCAAATCTGTACGTCGTCAAAACAAGTGGGAGTCACTAAGAGATACAATCCATGACTTCACCATCGAGAATCTCTTGACGATCAATATGTCCCAGAGGCGTTGAAGACTTACAGATCAAAGCTGTTTTTCATAATACAGTAGCGTGATGCCGTCTGCTGGTACTTCTTT
>WNFL01391177.1_pt2 | contig 11997 bp, 13 predicted proteins | sample 5400361 | NCBI WGS metagenome assembly WNFL01 (sample SAMN13153351, study PRJNA577476) | soil metagenome | isolation source: 40 cm soil on Douglas fir-dominated hillslope | place: USA:California | collected 2013-09-17
CAACGCCCAACGCCCAACGCCCAACGCTCAATCGCCTGGAGGCTGATTACGCTGTTTTCGCCGCCACAAGAAGCCGGTACTTTTGCAGCAGTTGCTCCCTGGTCTCTACGATCTCGGGATTCAGCGGAATGCAATCGACCGGGCACACTTCGACGCACTGCGGCGTGTCGAAGTGGCCGACGCATTCGGTGCACTTCTTCGGATCGATGACGTAGATTTCCACGCCCTGCGAAATCGCCTGATTAGGACACTCCGGCTCGCACACGTCGCAGTTGATGCATTCGTCGGTGATCATCAGCGCCATGCGAAGCCCTCAGCTTTTCGTCTGCGCGAGCTTGTCGCGGATACGCCAGGCAGTGATCGGATTGACGAACTGGCTGGCGTCGCCGCCGAGGGTGAAGATCTCGCGCACGATCGTCGCGGAAATGAACATGTACTCGTCGCTCGGGGTCAGGAACATGGTTTCGACACCGGGCAACAGCTTGCGGTTCATTCCCGCCATCTGGAACTCGTATTCGAAATCCGATATCGCGCGCAATCCGCGCAGAATCACGTTGGCCTTCCGCTCGCGCAGGAACTGCGTCAGCAAGCCGGAAAAGCCGATGACTTTGACATTCGGCAGATCGGCAAGTATCTCGCGCGCCAGCGATACCCGTTCTTGCTGGGTGAAATACGGCCGCTTCGCAGCGCTGTCCGCGACGCCCACGGTGACGTGGGTAAACAGCCGTGCCGCGCGCCGCGTCAGGTCCTCATGGCCCAGCGTCATCGGATCGAAGGTCCCGGCGTAGACTGCTCTGGTCGTTGCCACTCTTCTCCCCCGAAAGAATCGCAAGCTGAAAATGAACCGCGCCGGCTCGACCGCGGCGAATCACGCGCCAGTCAGCCGCTGCGGAAAATGGCCCGCCGGACTCGAAGTACACCACGCCGTCCTGCGCCAAGCATCGCGGCAGTAATTCGAGTAGCGGCGCGAGCAGGCCACTGTCGTAGGGCGGATCGACGAATGCGACGTCGAATTCCTCCCGCACGTTCTGCACGAATTGTAACGCATCGCCTCTGGCCACCTGAACCGCGGCAGCGCAGAGCAGGCGCGCGTTTTCCTGCAACGCCGCGACTACCAGCGGCGCCGCTTCCACCATCACGACCCGCGCCGCGCCGCGCGACGCCGCCTCGAAGCCGAACGCGCCGCTGCCGGCGCACAGATCGAGACAGCGGCGGCCGTCGAGCCTCTGGCCGAGCCAGTTGAATACCGTTTCGCGCACCCGGTCGGGCGTCGGCCGCAATCCCGGCGCGGCCGGAAAGCGCAGCACGCGGCTGCGCCAGGCGCCGCCGATGATGCGCACGCGGTTGCGGTCTTGGCCTGAGGATTTCACGAAGAATGGGGCACGGAGATTTTGGCTTAGAATACCTGCCCTTCGCTCCCCCGCCAAAAACGCTCATCCCGAATGGAAAGTGGCCGTTTCAAAAGCCTGCTGAACGTCTTCAAGAAGTCCGACCCCAAGCCACCGGAAGACGCGCCGCAGGCGCCTGACGCTGCCGTTGCCGAACCTGCTGCCGAGGCGCCCGCAACGCCTGCGCAATCGGCCGAGGCACCGGCGGAACCTTCCGCAGTCGCAGAGGAAAAACGTGGCTGGGCGGCACGGCTGCGCGACGGCTTGGCGCGTACCCGCGCCAACCTCGGCGGCAAACTGTCGCGGCTGTTCAAAAGCGGCAAAATCGATGACGCGCTGTACGAGGAACTCGAAACCGCGCTGCTGACCTCCGATGTCGGCACGCGCGCAACCGAGCGGCTGCTCGAACAATTGCGCCAGAAAGTGCGCAAGAACGCGCTGACCGACGCGGCGCAGGTGCGCGGGGCGCTCGCCGAAGCGATGACCGAACTGCTGCTGCCGCTGCAGCAGCCGCTGGTCATCGAAACCCACCGGCCGTTCATCATCATGCTGGCGGGGGTGAACGGCGCCGGCAAGACCACGACGATCGGCAAGCTGGCGAAGTGGTATCAGGCGCAGGGCAAAACGATCCTGCTGGCGGCGGGCGACACCTTCCGCGCGGCGGCGCGCGAGCAGTTGGTCGTGTGGGGCGAACGCAACGGCGTCAGCGTGATTTCGCAGGAAAAGGGCGACTCCGCGGCGGTCATTTTCGACGCGATCCACGCCGCGCGGGCGCGCGGCATCGACATCGTGCTCGCCGACACCGCCGGCCGCCTGCCGACGCAGTTGAACCTGATGGAGGTGATCAAGAAAGTGCGCCGCGTGATCACCAAGGCAGAGCCGAGCGGGCCGCACGAGGTGCTGCTGGTGCTCGACGCCAACACCGGCCAGAATGCGGTATCCCAGGTCAAGGCTTTCGACGACGCAATCGGCCTGACCGGGCTGGCGATCACCAAGCTCGACGGCACCGCGAAGGGCGGCGCGATCGCGGCGATCGCATCGGAACGCCCGGTACCGGTACGCTTCATCGGCGTCGGCGAGGGCATCGACGACCTGCGGCCGTTTTCGGCGCGCGATTTTGTCGGGGCGCTGTTCGAGTGATCAGTTTCTCCGCGGTCACCAAGCGTTATCCGAACGGGTTCGAGGCACTCAAACAGGTCAGCTTCGATGTCCAGAAGGGCGAGCATCTTGTCGTCGTCGGCCGCTCGGGCGCGGGCAAATCGACGCTGCTCAGGCTCGCCGCCGGCATTGAGCGCACCACCGGCGGCTCGGTGGTGGTCGGCGGGCAGAATTTGGGACGGCTCGGCACGCATGCGCTGGCGATGATCCGGCGCAACATCGGGCTGATTTTCCAGGATCACAAGCTGCTCTTCGACCGGCCGGTATTCGATAACGTGGCGCTGCCATTGGCAATCGCCGGCTACCCGCGCAAGGACGCCGCGCGCCGGGTGCGCGCCGCGCTCGACAAGGTCGGATTGCTCGACCGTGAGAAGGCCAACCCGATCCAGCTCTCCGGCGGCGAACAGCAGCGCCTCGCGATCGCGCGCGCGATCGTCAATCGCCCTGCGCTGCTGATCGCCGACGAACCCACCGGCAATCTCGACGCCGACTACGCCGTGGCGATCATGGACCTGTTCAAATCGTTCCATCAGGTCGGGGTGACGGTGATGGTATCGACCCACGACGAAACCCTCGCCGCGCGCTACAGTCCGCGCACCCTGCGCCTGGAGCGCGGCCGGCTCGCGGACGCAACCGCGTGAGGCGCGCGAGGTGATCATCTGGCTGCGCCACCACCGCGACGCACTGGCCCGGGCGCTGCGTCGCATGCTGCGCACTCCGCTGGTAACGCTGGTGAGCATCCTCGTCATTGGCATCACCCTGGCACTGCCGGCCGCCGGCTATCTGGTGCTGAGCTACGTCAACGCGATCGCCGGACGCCTCAATGCCGAGCCGCAACTGAGCATCTACCTCGCGGTCGATGCGGGCCAGTCCGACGTCCGAGCGGTGGAAACGGCGCTGAAGAATGACTCGCGGGTGGCCAGCGCGCAGTTCGTGTCGCGCGACGACGCGCTGGCGCAGATGAAATCGGTCAGCGGCCTGGAAAGCGTCATGGAAGGCCTGGACCGCAATCCGCTGCCGCACGCCTTCGTAGTCAAGGCGAAGGATGGCAGCCCGGACAAACTGCTGGCGATGCAGGCGGCATTCCGGCAACTGCCGAAGGTCGATGAGGTGCTGCTCGATACCGCGTGGGCGAAGAAACTGGCGAACTTCAACGTCACCGCGGAAAGGATCGTTTACATGCTGGCGGCGGCGCTCGGGCTGGCGCTGATCGCGGTCACCGGCAACACGATTCGTTTGCAGATTCTGACGCAGCGCGACGAAATCGAGGTCGGCCGGCTGTTCGGCGCCACCAACCGCTACATCCGCCGGCCATTCCTGTACTTCGGCGGCCTGCAGGGCGCGCTCAGCGGCTTGCTGGCGGTCGGCCTGGCGATCGCCGGCCTGCGCTGGCTCGACCAGAACCTCGCCGACCTGGTGCAGACCTACGCCCCCGGATTCGCACCCGAACTGGTGCCGGTGGCGGCAGGCGCCGCGGTCGTCGCCGGCGCGGCGGCACTCGGCTGGATCGGCGCCTACCTGTCGGTGTCGCTGTACTTGCGCGAACTGCGGCCGGATTGACCACCCCCGCTCCGGCCCCACGTCAGCGCGCCGAAGCGCGGAACTTTCAGCGCAATTGGCACTCTCAGGCGCAGAGTGCTAATATATTGCAGTGCAAAAGGCAATCCTTGCGAAGGAGACCCAAGTGACCACGATGACCCTGCCGGTACCGCTCCAGGCCAACTCGCTGGAGTCGTACATCGCCCGAGCGCGAACTGGAACTCGGACGCCGACTGAAAGAACATAACGACCTCGCCGCGGCGCAGGAGCTGGTGCTTTCGCACTTGCGGCTGGTGGTTTCGATCGCGCGTCACTACATCGGCTACGGCCTGCCGCAGGCGGACCTGATCCAGGAAGGCAATGTCGGGCTGATGAAGGCGGTGCGGCGCTTCGACCCCGAGCGCGGCGTGCGTCTGGTATCGTTCGCGGTGCACTGGATCCGCGCCGAAATCCACGAATTCGTCCTGCGCAACTGGCGCTTGGTCAAGATCGCCACCACCAAGGCGCAGCGCAAGCTGTTCTTCAATCTGCGCAGCATGAAGACCCACGCGGGGAGCCTGTCCACTCAGGAAGTGAATGACGTCGCGCAGACCCTCGGCGTCAAGCCCGGAGAAGTGACCGAGATGGAAACCCGTCTGTCGGGGCACGATTTGTCTCTCGATCCGGGGCCTGACGACGCGGAAGACTGGGTAAGCCCGATCGCCTACCTGCCGGACAATTCGGCCGAGCCATCGGCGCAGCTCGAAGCGAAGCAAATCGAACAGCGCGACAGCGCCGATTTGCAGCAGGCGCTGCAAAGCCTCGACCCGCGCAGCCGCAGGATCGTCGAATCGCGCTGGCTGAAGGACGACGGCGGCGCGACGCTGCACGAGTTGGCCGACGAGTTCGGCGTTTCCGCGGAGCGCATCCGCCAGATCGAAGTCAAGGCGATGCAGAAGATGCGCGGCCTGCTCACCGCGGCGTAGCCGGCTGCGAGCTTCGGAATGCAAAGGGCGCCCACGCGGCGCCCTTTTTCATCGGTCACGCGGCCAGCGGCGCCGACGCGCGCGCGGCGCAGAAAATTTCAACCTGGAAACCTCAGTTGAACGCGCCCGAGTGGGCGTCTTGCAGGCTGGCTGGCGAGGCGCGACGAGGCGGCAGGGCCATCCCCTGCCACGAGGAGCAACCAAGCCAGACGGCCTGCAAGACGCGCAATCGGGTGCGTAGCGGGTTCACCGATCGGGTGAAGCGCAAACAACCGCAACACCCAGTACCTGCCGGCTTTCCGATTGCCAAATAGCGATCAACTGAGGTTTCTAGGTTAACGGCTTGCCACGCGCGATTCAAGTTCTTCCCAACGCTCCAGCATCGCCAGCAGTTCCGCTTCGATCTCCTCAAGCCGACTCGTGATGCTGCGCGCTTGTTGCGATTCCGTGGCGTACAGCGCCGGGTCTTCCAGTCGCGCCACGAGGAGCTTTTGTTCGGCCTCGAGCGACGCAATCCGGTCCGGCAGCGCCGCCAGCTCGCGCTGTTCGTTGAAGTTGAGACGAGTCGAGCGCGCCCGTGGTGCGCGTCCCTCCGCCGCGTCTTCCCTGCCCCTTGCGGCGACCCTGGTCGCCGACGCATACGCCGCTCGTTGCTCCGCATCGCGGCGCGCACGGTACGCCATCCAGTCGTCGTAGCCACCGACATTCTCGCGCCACAACCCGTCGCCTTCCGCGGCGATCACCTGAGTCACGACATTGTCGAGAAACACGCGGTCATGGCTCACCAGAAACAACGTACCCGGATACTCCTGCAACAATTGCTCCAGCAATTCCAGCGTGTCGATGTCCAGATCGTTGGTGGGCTCGTCGAGCACCAGTACGTTGGCAGGCCGTGCGAACAAGCGCGCCAGCAGTAGCCGGTTGCGTTCACCGCCAGACAGACTCTTCACCGGAGACCGCGCACGCTGCGGCGAAAACAGGAAGTCACCGAGATAGCTGATGACATGCTTGCGTCCGCCGCCGATTTCGACAAAGTCCGAGCCCGGAGAAATTGCGTCGGCGAGCGTGGCGTCGGGATCGAGCGCCTCACGGAACTGGTCGAAGTACGCCACGTTCTGTTTCGTCCCGCGGCGCACGCTGCCGCTGTCCGGTTTCAGGTCACCGAGGATCAGTTTCAGTAGCGTTGTTTTGCCCGCTCCATTTGGCCCGATGAGCCCGACCCGGTCGCCGCGCAGGATGCGGCAGGAGAAATCGCGGATCAGCGGATCGCCACCATAGCCCTTGGTAACGCCCTCGAGTTCGGCGACGAGTTCGCCGCTCTTTTGTCCGTCCGACAATTGCAGATTGACACGCCCCATCCGCTCGCGCCGTTCGGCGCGCTGCTCGCGCAACTGCTCCAGCCGCTGCGCGCGGTACACCGCGCGCGTGCGCCGCGCTTCCACGCCCTGGCGAATCCACGCTTCCTCTTCCTTGAGCAGTTTGTCGAACTTGGCGCTGGTCGTTGCCTCATCGGCCATCAGCTGTTCCTTGCGGCGCTGATATTCGGCAAATCCACAGTCGAAACTGATCAGACGGCCGCGATCGAGGTCCACGATGCGCGTCGCGATCCGCGTCAGAAAGCGCCGGTCGTGGGTAATGAACATCAGCGTCGTGCCGGATTCGACCAGCAGTTCCTCGAGCCAGGCAATCGAATCGACGTCGAGATGATTGGTCGGCTCGTCGAGCAGCAGCACATCGGGAACGTTCACCAATCCGCGCGCTAATGCGAGACGCTTTTTTTGCCCGCCTGACAAACTGGCGACGCCGGCATCAGCCTCCAGTCCGAACTTCTGGATCACGCGCTCCGCCTGCGACGCCGCGGACCATGCGCCGCGGGATTCGAGCGCCTCCTGCAAGTGATGCAGGCGGTCGAGCAGAAGCTCGGTATGCGTGCCGCTCTCTGCGAGCTGATGCGAGACCCGGTGATAGTCCGCGAGCAGGTCTGTAGTCTGGCCCATGCCGGCAATGACCGTCGAGAACACCGTCAGCGACGCATCGAGTTGCGGCTCCTGGGCAACGTAGCCGAATTTTACGCCTGGCCGGCGCCATACCTCGCCGTCATCCAGGTGCCCGGCACCGGCGAGGGCAGCCAGCAACGACGACTTGCCGCTGCCGTTGCGGCCGACCAATGCGACACGCTCGCCGCGATCGATCTGGAACTCGACATCGTCGAGCAATGCCACGTGGCCATAGGCAAGCGAACCGCCAGCCAGAGTGAGAAGCACCATGCGTGTCGGAGAGAACTTCGGTGGGCGGCTATGGGGTCGAGCGATCCGGATCGACCAGCACCAAGCCGCGCGTTGCGAGGATACACGGGTTCACGCGGCTGCGCGGCGGGAGCGCCGGATAGCCGCCAACGCAGGCACGAAGCTCAGGCGACAACGGCTGGCCGCCCGTTACCGAAACCCGCCACCGAGCAAATCGTGCTTGTGACACAAATGTGATTTTTCAGCGATAAGCGCGTGAGACCGGGCGTGCAGACTGCGCCCCAGATGAAGGCCGATGACGTACCAGGGCGGCAGGGGGCCGCCCTCACCTCAGGGCAGCAAGTCCGGCCTCGATCAACTTAAAGGGAGACTCACGTGCTCAAAGGCAAATCCGCCATCGTTACCGGTTCGACCAGCGGCATCGGGCTGGGCATCGCCACCGCTTTCGCGGCGCAGGGCGCCGACGTGCTGCTCAACGGCTTCGGCAATGCCGACGAAATCGAAACCACGCGCAGCCAGTTGGCGAAGCGCTTTGGCGTGCGCGTTGCGTACTCAGCCGCCGACATGAGCAAAGGCGAAGCCGTCCGCGCGATGGCCGAATATGCGCGCAGCCAGTTCGGCAGGATCGACATCGTCGTCAACAACGCCGGCATTCAGCACGTCGCGCCGGTCGACGAGTTCCCCGAAGACAAGTGGGACGCGATCCTCGCGATCAACCTGTCGTCGGCGTTCCACCTCACCAAGGCGGTGGTGCCGGAAATGAAGGCACGCGGCTGGGGGCGGATCATCAACGTCGCCTCCGCGCACGCGCTGGTGGCAAGCCCGTTCAAATCGGCCTACGTCGCGTCGAAGCATGGCATTGCCGGCTTTACCAAGACCGTCGCGCTGGAGCTTGCCGAGCAGGGCATTACCGTGAATGCGATCTGCCCCGGCTACGTGCTGACGCCGCTGGTGCAGAAGCAGATCCCCGATACCGCCAAGGCGCGCGGCATCACCGAGGAGCAGGTCATCAAGGACGTGCTGCTCGCGGCGCAGCCGACCAAGAAGTTCGTCACCGTCGAGGAAGTCGCCGCGCTGGCCACGTTCCTGACCAGCGACGGCGCAGCCTCGATCACCGGCGCAGTGCTGCCGATCGAAGGCGGCTGGACCGCGCACTGACAAGCAATACACGAATTCCGCGGCCAGCCCGGTCGCGGCCACCTGAGCGAAAAGGAGAGCAGTCATGAGCAATACCAGCAAGCAACCGATTTGGAAGCGCGTCGCCATTGCCGGAGCCGTCGCCGGTGCCCTGTCGATCGCGGCAACCGCAAGCGTCGCCGGCGAATGCCCGGCCGACAAGCGGGTCGCCGATGGCCAGGGACAGAAACCCGGTCCGATGATGCCGAAGGACGTCACCGACGTGGTGCGCGCCTCCACCGACCTGTCGAAGGAGCCGCTGGCGCTGAACGGCCGCCAGTTCCGCCTGCGTCAGCTCGACATCAAGCCCGGCGGCATCGTGCCGTGGCACAGCCATGGCAACCGTCCGGCGATGATCTACGTCGTGTCCGGAGAAGTCGTCGAGTACGCGAGCAGCTGCGCGGTGCCGATCACCCACCGCGCCGGCGACATCGCGCCGGAGAAGAACGGAACCTCCCACTGGTGGCAGAACACCGGCAACAGCGCCGCGGTGCTGATCTCGGTTGATCTGTTCCCGACCGAAGAGAAGATGGCCGAGCACACGATGTAACAGCCGGCAGCGTTGCGTCACAGCAGGTGGTGTCTGGCGCGCTGCGACGGACGCCACGCTTCAATCGGGTTGGCGTAAAAACAAGGAACAGACGTGATGAACAGCAGCAGCACACATGCAGCGCCGCAGATGCACGCCGGCCACGGCTCGGACAGCGCGCTGTTGCGCACCTTCGTCATCGGGCTGATGGCGTTTCTCACCGTCGTCGATTTGTTCGCGACGCAGGCGATCCTGCCGTCGCTGGCAAAGTTCTACCACGTCAGCCCGGCGGCGATGGGGTTCGCGGTCAACGCGAGCACCATGGGCATGGCGGTGGCCGGACTGGTGGTCGCATTCTTCAGCCGGCGCATCGACCGGCGGTTCGGCATCGTGGCAAGCCTCGCGCTGCTGGCGATTCCCACGGCGCTGCTCGCGGTGGCGCCGGACCTTGCCACCTTTACCACGCTGCGCGTCGCGCAGGGGCTGTGCATGGCGTCCGCGTTCGCGTTGACGCTGTCGTATCTGGGCGAACAATGCAGCGCGCAGGTGGCAGCCGGTGCGTTCGCCGGATACATCACCGGCAACGTCGCCAGCAACCTCGTCGGGCGCCTGATGTCGGCCGCGCTTGCGGACCATCTGGGCCTGGCGGCGAACTTTCAGGTGTTCGCGGCGCTCAACCTCGCCGGCGCCGCGCTCGCGTGGTTCTACCTCGGCAAAACGAAACCGATGCCGATGAGCGAATCGGCCGGACGCTCGCCGTTGTCGATCTGGGCGGAGCATTTTCGCAACCCCGCGCTGCTTGCGAGCTTTGGCATCGGCTTCTTCATCCTGTTCGCGTTCATCGGCACCTTCACCTTCGTCAACTTCGTGCTGGTGCGCCCGCCCCTCAGCATCGGCATGATGGCGCTCGGCTTCGTCTATTTCGTGTTCCTGCCGTCGATCTTCACTACGCCGCTGGCGGGGCGCGCGGTGCAGCGCTTCGGCGCGCGGCAGATCTTCTGGGGTGCGCTGGCGCTTGCCGCAGCGGGGCTGCCGCTGCTGCTGCTGCCGAGCCTGCCGGCGGTGATCGCCGGACTGGTGCTGGTCGGCGTCGGCACGTTCTTCGCGCAGGCCACAGCGACCGGCTTCGTCGGCCATGCCGCGACCACCGATCGCGGCTCGGCGAGCGGAATCTATCTCGCGTGCTATTTCTTCGGTGGCCTGGCCGGTACCGCGGTGCTGGGTCAGGTCTTCGATCGCCTCGGCTGGGGCGCGTGCGTCGTCGGCGTCGGCGTCGCGCTGGCCGCGGCTGCGCTGCTCGCGGTGCGGCTGAAGATGCCGGCGCCGATGCCGCTGCCGGTACGCGCCTGAAGGCGCACGCCGTGCAACCGAGGGAATTCGTCGAACTGGCCGGAACCGGCGCGGAAATCGCCGGCGTGGCGCTGATCATCGGCGGGCTGGTGGTAGCGAGCGGCCGTTACCTGGTGCCGCGCAAGGGCGAGATCGCGCCGCGCTTCCAGCGCTACCGCCAGGATCTCGGACGCGCCATCCTGCTCGGGCTGGAAGTGCTGGTCGCCGCCGACATCGTGCGCACCGTGGCGTTCACGCCGACGATGGATAGCGTGATGGTTCTGGCGATGATCGTCGCGATTCGCACCTTCTTGAGCTGGAGCCTGGCGCTCGAACTCGAAGGCCGCTGGCCGTGGCAGCGCGCGGCGGAGCAGGCGGAAATCCATTCGCAACGCTCGCGCATCGCTGCGTGAGCAATCACACCAAGGAGAAGTCCATGTTCGCACGCATCGTCAAGTTGAGTCCCGCAACGGCGGTTGCACTTACGCTCGCGGCGTCTTCATCCGCCATGGCGCAAACGGCTCACGCGAGCCCGATGCCGGCACTGCCCGCAGACGGCGTCGTCAACGTCAAAAGCGCGTACTCGATGGACGAGACCATCGCCCGCGTGAAGCAGGATATCGCCGCCAAGGGGATCACCTACTTCCTGACGGTCGATCAATCGAAGCTCGCGGCGGATGCCGGCATCAAGCTGCGCCCGTCTTCGCTGCTGATCTTCGGCAATCCGGGCCTCGGCTCGCAGTTCATCACCTCGAAGCCCGAGGCCGGGCTCGACTGGCCGGTGCGGCTGCTGGTGCATCAGGACGACAGCGGCCAGGTCTGGGCCAGTTACACCGACTTCACCTGGATCGCGCACCGGCACGGGATCATGGATCGCGACGAGCAATTCAAGATAGCCACCAAGGTGATCGCGTCGATCACCTCGAGCGTGCAGGCCAGATAACCACGCACACAAGGAGCACGGCAATGGCACAAACCAGCAAGCGCGACAAGGCCGGCAACGGCGCCGGTGGCGGCGGCAGTTCCGCCCCGCCGGGACAGATCGTTCTGGTACTGCAGGGCGGCGGCGCGCTGGGCGCGTACCAGGTCGGCGCATACCAGGCGATGCACGAGGCGGGCATCGAGCCCGACTGGATCATCGGCACCTCGATCGGCGCGATCAACGCGGCGATCATCGCCGGCAACAAGCCGGAGCGGCGCATGGAGCAGCTCGAGCGCTTCTGGGAATCGGTCGAATGGCGCTCGCCGTTCGGCCACGCGCGGCTGCCGCCGAACTTCGTCAATCCGTGGGCGACGCTGACCACGATGATGCAGGGCGTGAGCGGGTTCTTCACGCCCAATCCGGCTTCGTGGTTCGGCTTGCAGACACCGCTCGGCGCCGAGAGCGCCGGGTTCTATTCCACCGCGCCGCTGCGCGAGACACTCAACGAACTCATCGACTTCGACCTGCCCAATCGCTGCACCCCGCGACTCTCGGTCGGCGCCGTCAACGCGCGCACCGGCGAGATGCGCTACTTCGACAGCCAGCAGCAAAAACTGCGCGCCGAGCACGTGATGGCCTCGGGCGCGCTGCCGCCGGCGTTTCCGGCGGTGCGCATCGACGGCGAGCCGTACTGGGACGGCGGCATCTACTCCAACACGCCGATCGAAGCGGTGCTCGACGACAA